>Ga0105049_10005387_pt1 | contig 14905 bp, 12 predicted proteins | sample MAT06_FD_78087 | JGI IMG/M metagenome (GOLD analysis project Ga0105049, IMG submission 78087) | Freshwater microbial communities from Lake Fryxell liftoff mats and glacier meltwater in Antarctica - MAT-06 | ecosystem: Environmental > Aquatic > Freshwater > Ice > Liftoff microbial mat | place... | reverse complement strand
GTTCACCAGAAGATTTTGAAAAACGCCTGAACTCCGAAAATAACGATGTCAACAACCTTGATTTAAACGAGGACGGAGAAATCGACTATATTCGAGTGGTAGATATTGCTGAAGGCAATGTACACGCGCTCGTGCTCCAAGTAGCCGTCAGCGAAAACGAATCGCAGGATGTAGCCGTCATTGAAATCGAAAAACAGGGCGCTGACAATGCCATCCTGCAAATCGTCGGTGACGAGGATTTATATGGGGAACAAACCATTGCCGAACCTTTTGAAGCAGAAAAGGTAAAAAACGGCAAGGACAAAGGCCCTGCTGCAAACAGAACTCCCGTGCGCAATGTGGTGAACGTGTGGTTCTGGGCGCCGGTACGTTTCATGTATGCACCTGCATATCGTGTTTGGGTATCGCCCTATCGTTGGCGCGTTTACCCTTCCTATTGGAGACCTTGGAGGCCCCACCCATGGCGTGTGTTTCACGTCCGTGCAAGACCTTACCGCGCGCACTCCCGTGTAGTCCGTACACACCGCGTTGTTCGTGCGCATGCCGTGTACGCACCGCATCGTGCGCATTCAAAAGTAGTTCACACCCGCAGCACCACAGTGGTGGCTGCAAGGGGCAAAAACGGGGCTGCTGTGGGCAGAAAAACGACTACGACAACCAAGCGTAATGGGCGGGTAAAAGAGACCAAAACCACCACTACAACCGCCAAAAGAGGGAGAAACGGCAATGTCGGTGTAAAAAAGAGCAGCACAAAAACAACCCGAAAAAGGGGGCACTAATAGGTCTATTTAGTTGGCTTCCAATTGGTTCTGTATAATTTCAGACCTGTTTGTTTGAAGATGCTTGCACGATTTTTTTTCAAAAGTTGGACTATAGCTTGGAAGTTGGCATAAAAGCATACTTTTACGGCCTTATTTGCTAACTTTTTACCAATCAAAATCATGAGCAAAATTTTCAACGACATCAAATCTAAGGTCGCCGAAGTTGAAGGAGACGTAAACAAATTCTACGGTGGCAACAATGCTGCTGGTGCTCGCGTACGCAAAGCCATGCAAGAGTTGAAGGCTCTGGCTACTGATCTCCGCAAAGATGTTTTGGATACCAAAACTTCCCGCGCAGAGAAGTAATTTCCCTGTGAAAAAAATTAAACACCTGCAACGCCAAGCGGCATTGCAGGTGTTTTTTTTATGGTGATTTGGGGATTTGGTTATTTGGGGATTTGTTTATCTAGCTACCTTCGCCAGATGAAAATCCACACCCTTGATTTACAATTCTTGGGAATTGAAAAATCCATCGCTGTTTTTGTGGTGGAAGGCCCTGCGGGACGCGCACTCGTAGAATGTGGCCCAGCCTCTACCCTCCCCCATTTGCAAAAAATGCTGACTGAAAAAGGCTGGCAACTGTCTGACTTCCAGCATGTTTTTCTTTCCCATATCCATTTTGACCATGCAGGCGCAGCCTGGGCCTTTGCCGAACAGGGGGCGAAAATATACGTCCATCCAAAGGGTCTTCCACACCTCGCGCAACCTGAAAAACTCTATAATTCGGCGCGAATGATCTACGGCGAAGAGATGGATCGGCTCTGGGGTGAAATGCGTCCTATTCCTGAAAACCAGCTTTACGCGCCTGAAAACGGCGAAATTATAGCGGCTGCTGGCTTGCAATTCAAGGCTTGGTACACACCTGGGCATGCGGTACACCACATTGCATGGGAAGTATCGGGGGCTGTTTTTACCGGCGATGTTGCAGGCGTACGCATGGGCAATGGGCCTGTAATGCCCCCTTGTCCACCACCAGATATTCAGGTAGAAGATTGGCTGGCATCCATTCAATTGATGCGCGAATTACCTTCTGAAAGGTTTTTCCTGACCCATTTTGGAGAAATTAGCGATAAAATTCCCCACCTTGATGCGTTGGAGCAGCGTCTGTTAGGCTGGGCTGAATGGATGCGCCCTTACGCTGAAGCAAATACTGAACTGGCCTCTATTGTACCTGATTTTAAAGCATTTGTCAATACCGAACTATTGGCAGCAGGGGTAGCAAAAGCAGATCTGGCACGATATGAAGCCGCAAACCCTGCATTTATGTCGGTCGCTGGTTTGATACGTTATTGGAAGAAAAAGGAGAAACTTGTTGATCAACATTAATCACTTACCTGATAAGGAACTTGACCCTATTCATAAATGAGTTTATTACAAAAAATTGAAAATCTGAATGTCCTCATCGTTGGTGATGTAATGATTGATCGGTACCTGACTGGTTCTGTGAGCCGTATTTCGCCAGAAGCTCCGGTACCCGTGGTGTTGCACCAAAATACGGAGGATCGTCTTGGAGGCGCTGCAAACGTTGCATTAAACGTACAGTCACTTAGCAGCAACGCCTATTTATGCAGTGTTATCGGCGATGACGAGGATGGAGTCAAGTTTTTAGAAAAACTCGATGCCTGCCAGTTGCATCGGATGGGCATACACGTATCTCCAAATCGACGCACGACCGTCAAAACTCGAATCTTGGGAAATCATCAACAAATGCTTCGAATTGACCGGGAAGATACCCATGATATTGACTCGGATGAAGCGCAAAAACTTTTGTCAAAGATCATCTCTATTCTAGACCAGGCATCCATTACGGTCATTATTTTGCAAGATTACAACAAGGGCGTTTTGACAGAATGGTTGATCCAAAATGTAATTAGCGAAGCTAAAAAACGTGGAATATTTACAGCAGTAGATCCCAAAAAAGGCAATTTTTTTGCATTTAAAGCGGTAAATTTATTCAAACCCAATTTGAAGGAAGTTCGGGAAAGCATACCATTTCCTATCTCCACAGAAGAAGCGTCTCTTCAAAAAGCCTCTGATTTTCTGCGCGAAAAACTGGGTAATCAATATAACATGTTAACCCTATCTGAAAAAGGATTATTTTTGGACGGTGGTACGGGCGGGAAACGCTACCCAACTATCCCAAGAATTATTGCTGATGTGAGCGGTGCAGGTGATACGGTGATTAGTGTTGCAGCCATGTGCCTTGCGGTGGGTTTAGATTTGGAGACCGTAGCCATGCTCTCTAATTTGGCGGGTGGACAAGTGTGTGAGCTACCGGGAGTGGTTCCCATAGACCGCATACTTTTAGCGCGGGAATTGGCGAATTTTTAAGGTAGGACTAATCAGGACTACTGGACATTTTGATACTGGACTTATGCTCTTTTTATTTTAAAATTCTTCGTTATGAAAGCTTTCTTTACTCTTTTTGTCGCGCTCCTGCTCCTTCCACCCGCTTTTGGACAAACGGAACGCCAAGCCCCAGACACGCTTTTGGTGCAGACTTTTGAGGGAGATATTGATCCTACTGACACCATGTTGACAGAACCCACTGGCGATGATGAACAATGGGTGAACTACGACCAGGATAATAAAAAGGGGCTTTGCGTTTTCAATGGGCTGACCCCAAAAGGCTGGTATTGGGAAAGCGACCTTGGTTTTAGCAACCCTTCCATGACCGAAAATAACGCCTTCACCAGTTGCTCGTACCTCGATTCCGGTTCACCGCAAAACCGAAACTGGCTAATTACCAGCCCCGTCTACATCCCCGATGATACCTACTGGCTTTGCTGGCGGTCACTTACATACTATGGCCCTGACTTTATGGACGGCTACCATGTGCTCGCTTCTACAAGCACCAATCTGACTGCTGCTTTTACTGATACGCTTTTTAGTGCTGCTCAAACCGTGCAATCATTTCAAACGGGTTCTCTAGATTTAAGTGACTATCTTTTCAGCAATGGTTATATTCACGCCAACGGCTATACCGATACGTCTTACTTTTTTAAAGATGTCGAGCCAAATGGAACGTTTTATCATGGTAAAATGGAGCCTCACAGCGAAAGTCTTGCTGCTTACGCAGGCCAAACCATTTACCTGGCCTTCCTCCACGATTCCTACGATGATTTTCAATTACAAGTAGATGATATTCTGGTCACTAATACCTATGTAACCGCGAATAGTCCATCCAAATTCCTGTATTTTAATGTTTTGCCAAATCCTGTGCAGGATTTTGCCTTTTTGAATTGGGAAAGTGCAACACCCCAAGAAGGGCGTTTGAGCGTGGTCGATCAATCTGGCAAAATAGTTTTTGAAAAGCAATTTAACACCCGAACTGCGGGACAAATCCATTTGGATGTTCAAGGGTTTGCGCAGGGGACTTATTACTGCAAACTAGAAACGGCTACTGGGCAGGCGACCAGGTTATTGGTTAAGATTTGATCAGGTTTTTTTTGACGGGTTTTTTTTATAATAGGTTTTTTTTGACAGGATGGACAGGATTTTTACAGGACTATTCATCCTGTCAAAAAACCATCTCCATCTTCATACGCAGACTATTTCCCGTCCAGAAATATCATCGGCCGTTCGGCAATATCCTCCGTCACTTCTCCAGGGTATAGAAAAGCCCGGTCGCGAAACAATTCGCGCAATTCTGCAGCATCCAAAGCGGTGAGTTTGGACGCAAATTGTTCTGCTCGTTCGAAGCAATATTGGAGGCGATCGAGCAAAAACTGATAATCTTTCACCCAAATAACGGTATTGACAGGCAGGATTTGAAAAAGAGAGACTTTCTGATCCTGACGGAATCTCGTACTCAGGTTTGGCACAATGCTTAGCGTGGAGAGATTGCGCTGCGAAAGTTGGGAAGTGGGATCAAAAGTTCGAATGGTTTCTACTTCATCATCAAAGAGTTCGATGCGATACGGGAGTTCGTTTCCGTAGGAAAAAAGATCGATAATCCCTCCTCTGATAGAGAATTGCCCGGGCTCAAAAACAAAGTCAGCCCGCTCAAATCCGTATTCAATCAACACCTGAATGACGAAATCTGCGTCGAGTTTTTCGCCTTTTTTTATTTCAATTCGGCTTTGATTCAGCACCTCCGGCTTCACTACTTTTTCAAACAAAGCTTCTGGATAAGTGACAATTACCCCAACCGCACTTGCTGCCGTTTCAGTGGCCGTCATTTTGCTGATCACCTCTGAGCGCTGAAGCATCTGTGTGGGATTCAGGTCATCAAAAAACGCTGGACGTTTGAAGGAATCGGGAAAAAAATAGACGGCTTCTCCAGCCAGCAAGCCTTCCAGGTCATTTTGCCTATACGCGGCTTCTTCTTTTGAATTAGCTATGAAAAGATGGCAAGTATTGTCCGGCGATTTTTGACGATTGACGGTTGCGGCAACCACAAAAGATTCCTGCGCGCCCGTGAGGCCGGTGAGTTTGATCCGCGCCGCTGTGGCTTGGTTATCAAGTGTTTGAGCGATTTTTACTACCGCTGGATGCTTGCGGTATGCTGCGAGAAGGTGAGAGAGGTTGCTCATAAAATAGAGCGCAAAGGTAAGTGCTAAGCGGCACTCCGTTCTAACCAAAACTCAGCACTTGTACCGTCAGCGGCGCACGGACGTATCGCATCGTCTCCGGATCACTGAATAGGCGGTACAGCTTGGGGAAATCCGAGCCAAGGAGCGGTCTGACGGCCAACCGAGCAGTTTAAAATATTGTCATTTGTCAAAAAACGCCAGCAAATCGCTCATGGTTTCTTTAAGATCCTTGCGATTGACTACCAGATCCATAAATCCATTTTCCAGCAAAAATTCGGAAGTCTGAAACCCTTCGGGCAGGTCTCGTTTGATCGTTTCACGAATAACCCGTGGGCCGGCAAAACCAATGAGTGCTTCAGGTTCTGACAAGTGAACATCTCCCAGCATAGCAAAGGAGGCCGTCACACCGCCTGTGGTAGGGTCAGTCATGAGTGAAAAATATGGAAGCTTGGCTTTGGCCAACAAGGTTAGTTTGGCGCTGGTTTTCGCCATCTGCATCAGCGAAAAAGCACTTTCCATCATACGCGCGCCACCACTTTTGGAAATAATGAGCAAGGGGCTTTTCACCTCCAGACAGTAGTCGATGGCCAAGGAGATTTTTTCTCCAACCACAGCTCCCATAGAACCGCCAATGAATGTAAACTCCATACATGCCAACACCAATTTGTGTCCGTTCACATTGCCTGCACCAATCGTAAGCGCATCGTTTAGGCCGGTTTTTTTGCGGCTGTCTTCGAGGCGTTTATCGTAGGGCTTAAGGTCTGTGAAATTCAGGAAATCTACCGAGATCAGATCATCATGAAGGGTAATATAGTCTTGATTATCAAAGAGAATCTCGAAATATTCCTCCGAGCCAATGGCGGTGTGATAATCACATTTGGGACATTTGTAGAAATTGTCGTGGAGTTGTTTAGTCGTGCTAGTCTCCTTGCATTTTTTGCACTGAAACCAGATGCCTTCAGGCACGTCTTTTTTGGACTTAGTGGCAGTAGTAATGCCTTCGCGCAAGCGTTTGTACCAACTCATGGGACGATAGTTTGATTGACTGTTATTGGTGCTTTGGGCGGGCAAAGATAGACAAGGACAAATGTGGATGACTTAAATCTGAAAAATCATTTTTAAAAGGGAGACGAACGGAGACTTTGATGTATCTATGTCTAAAATAATTTCTCATGAAAAAACATCTACTATTACCCATCCTCACAAATTTGCTTTTTGCATTTGTTTTCAATGATCCTTTGTCCGGGCAATGTAATGCTGTGCCCTGTACAGTGCCTACACCCTACGTTAATGCTCAGGACGCTTGTATTTTGCCAAATCCGGCAGCCTTGGACTGCTATTTTGGCGCTACAATGTTTACGCCTCCGGAATCATTTCCTCCATCCTGGTGTACTACTGTTGAAAATAATCACTTTTTTGCCTTCACGGCAGATGCTCCTACCGCATCTTTTGAAATCTGCACCTATGGTTGCATCTCCGGCGAAGGGATTCAAGCGGCAGTCCTTTCTACTACAGATTGCATCAATTTTGAATTTGTGTCACCTTGTCTTGGAAATATTGTTAGCGGTTCCTGTGCCCAATTGCTCGCCACCGGACTTACTCCCGGAGTAGTGTATTTTCTGATGATTGACGGAAATGCCGGAGCAGTCTGTGATTATTCGATCAATGGAGCATCCCCCACCATCATTGGACAAACAGGGGGTCTTTGTTTGCCTAACGCATCGGCAACCTACACGACCAATACCATCTCGAGCTGGTCAATAAACCCTCCAACAGCAGGCTCGATTCAGGGAAACCCTGTCGGAACTTCTGTGAATATCAAGTGGTCAGAAACTGGCCCTGCGCAAGTATGTGCACAGTCGCTTAGTTGTTTGAACGCACCTGAGTTTTGCCTACATATTTTAATCGGAGTAAACTTACAGCGTAATGATACCGTTTCACTGTGTGAAAACTTTACGGTGGAATGTGCCGGACAAGTTTATTCTTCTCCTGGCAATTATACCGTCACCCTTCCTTCCTATCTGGGTTGCGACAGTACAGTGAACTGTATAGTGAACCTGATTCCAACCAACACGACCGTTGCCATTCAAGCCCCACAAGGCCAAACGATCACTTGCCTCCATCCAACGCTGCTGCTCCTTTCCCAGAACGACCCTACTGTGTCGCACCTTTGGAAGAACGTGGGTGGTGACACACTGGGCACGGGAAATTCCATTTTTGTAAGCACACCAGGGTTTTATTTCCATGAAGTAAAATCGTCCACTGCCGGAATCAACTGTTCTGCTCAGGCAAAAATACTCATCAAACAAAACACTTACCCTCCTCCTGTTACTGCAATGGGCGGCACACTTGATGCCGCACACCCAACGGTACAACTCATGGGCAATAGTATTATTTCGGGGGTCACTTATCTTTGGACTGGCCCAAATGGGTTTACATCAACCCTGAAAAAGCCGATTGTTTCCGTTCCAGGGTTTTATACCCTGACAGTCACCAACCCTCCAACAGGCTGTACAAATAGTATCACAGTAGAGGTAATAGTTATGAATTGAGCCATTAGGATACAATTTAAAAAACGGCCCTTTCCGCAAACGCAGAAAGGGCCGTTGAATTTTGATCGCTAAAAAAAGCTAAATCACCACCAGCATCTTCGTCACCGTGGAACCATTCACCTTCACCTGATAGAAATAATTGCCTGGGCGCAGGTCGCCACGATTGAACGTAACTCTATGTGTCCCGGAAGGATAGGTGCCTTCAGCTACTGTTTGTAGCATTCGACCGCCGGAATCCAACAGGGAGATGACCACTTGGCCACCTTCCGAGGTAAATGTGAAAGTAGTGCCACCGTGGAAGGGGTTGGGGAAATTACTCACTGCTGTTACGTCTTGTTTCTGAATCACCTGTGTTCCTGACGCACCAGCCTTGAAAATTGGTAAAATCGGGAACGTTTGCCCCAAGATACTCTCTGGATTGGCAATACCGAACCAGTCTTTCAACGCACTGGCATAGATGGAGCGGAAATCGTGTTGCATGGGGATATCATAGGAAACGAGTGGATTGTTCGAGATCACAGGATTATCTCCAATAATACCCGGAATAACCTCTTTACCAAACACAAACAATGGCGCAGCTGCACCATGATCTGTACCCGTGCTGGCATTGGAACCTATGGTTCGGCCAAATTCTGAGAAAGTCATGCCTGCTACCCGATCATTGACGCCCAAGAGTTTTAGATCGTTTTGGAATGCACCTACTGCTTCTGACAACGTGCGAAGCAGGTCTGCATGGAGTCCCTCGGCATTTCCAAAAGTACCATCCACTTGGTCGCTATGGGTATCAAAGCCTTCGAGGGTGACAATATAAATCGGAGTCGTCAAGCCGCCGCTGATCAATTGAGCTACAATGCGAAGTTGCTCAGCCAGGCGGTTTTGTGCAGGATATGACGCCAAATTCTGTCCATTATCTGCTGCGCTTTTTACGGAATCGTAATACTGCTGAGCTTGCTGTGTAACCAGACGGACAAACTCCAATTCTTGACCGTAAGGCGTGTTTGGGGCTGGCTCTGGAATATCACTTACGAACTGATAAAAAGCGTCTGGATCTGTGATACCCATACCCATGGGTACTGTATTGCCCATCAAGGCAAGCGATACCACAGCACCGATTTGGATGGCCAGCGGGTCAGGATGGTCAAGATTGGGATAACCATCTGGGAACATGGGGTTTTGGCTTTGTAAATAACGCCCAGCCCAACCAGTTTCCAGGTTTTGATCAGCGTCTGAAGCTGACATCCAAATATCTGTGGAGCGGAAGTGGGAGTAATCCTGATTAGGATAGCCAACATTCTGCACTACCGACATTAGGCCGTCATTATACATATTTCGCATGGCAGTCATGACGGGGTGGAAACCGTTTTTGATCGTGCCATTCAGGTTTAATATTTGGTTTTCATTGATCAGTACATTAGCACGGTTGACCGCAAGATTATCGTATTGATCTAGCGGAATGAAGGTATTGAGGCCGTCGTTGCCCCCATTAAGTTGAATGAGCACGAGCACACGGTCTTGTGGATTGCCACCCTCTGCCAATGCACTCAGAAATGGAACTTGAGCCAAGGGATTTAGGGCAAAGCCTTGGTGCTGGAACGTGGCCCAAGCAGCCGCCAGACCTGTATTGCGGAGAAAACTTCTTCTTTTCATTAGTGTTATTTTTTTTATTAATTTGGTGATTTGTTGATTTGGTTATGCGGTTATTTGGGGATTTGGGGATTTGGGGATTTGTTGTGCCAGAGCTGGAACTCACTCCAATTACTAAAAAACGAATACCAAGCCCTGGCACAACAAACCCCCAAACCCCCAAATAACCGAATCAACGAACAATTGAATATTCTAAATCAATTGATATTCAGCCAAATTCATAACATATTTGTGAAGACTAGCCAGCTTAAACCATACGGTTTGATACGCCATTGGATCGGTTGGATTATTGGCCAGATTGTTCCAGGCATCCGTCCAGTAGTAATCACTCATTTGACCGGAAAGGAGAATGCTTTTAAGAAATGTCTTTTTCAACAATGAAATCGGCATGGGTAATAATAGCCCCAACACATCGTCGATCAGCGCATTTGGGTCGCTTGGATTGGAGAACTGAGCAGCAAAAGCTACGTGGTTAATAATTAGTTTTTCAGACCCTACATCTGCCCCGGCAAAAGCCAGGACATCCGTGATTATGTTGCGATTTCGGATGGTATCGCTACTGATCCAGACTCGATAATAATTTGGCGATTGGCGGTATGCTTGCCAGCCTGCTACATTAGGCGGGTCGCCTGGCAACATTTGTAGTGCGCCACAGAAATAGTTGATGCTAGTCCGAATGGAGTATTGATCAAGTAGTGTAGGGCTTGGAAGACTCAGATTGTAGTTGCGCAAAAGCCCAATAGTCAGATCAAGAGGGTTTTTGATTTGGCAGCCTTTGTTTGCGGCATCAAAAAAATGCTCGCTTAAAAGCAACGCACGTATCACCGGGAGGATTTCGTAGTTGTTATCTCGGAAAATCTGTGCCAGGGGCACAATCACCTCATTTTCTACCTGCGCATCAATTTTGTAGTATATAAAAAATCGGTAAATCTCCCTGCAAATGAATAGGGAGACTTCCTCTTTCTGAAGAATCATATTTAGGAGCGCATCTAGCTCTGTATTGCCATTGCTGCTTCCAGCTATTTGTGTATTGTTGTAAAAGGAGGAAAAGACTTTGTAGCCTTGATCATGCAAATTTTGGTAAAAAACAACTTCTCCATTGGCATCAAAAGTCCAACCCGTGAGTATCCGAGCTGCAACTACCACATCGTCTTCAGAATAAGAATTAGCAGATTCCTTACCTACCATGAAAAGCTCTTGCAATTCGCGCGCATAATTTTCATCCGGGGCGACCACATTGTTGAGATAGCCGTTGAGAAAATAGAGCATGAGCGGGTCAAGGGTCACCGCTTTTACAAATGCCTTAAAATTACCCAGGGCATTATCTCTAAGCATTTGATTGTGTTTATAAGCTGCTTTCCCGCTGAATAATGCTTCGGTTTTAGTGGCAAAGTGGTTGTGCCAAAACAGAGTCATTTTCTCCTGGATATTGGCCTCTCCTTCAATCATCCGATTAGTCCACCAGCCGCGCCAGCTTTCAATGCGGTAGCCTTCTGCATTCACATCGTAAGGGGCGTTGATCCAGGTATCGCCGGAGGCAACCTTTGGATCAATGTAAAGATTCTGCGGGTCGTAATTATTGTAATTATTGATCGGAGGGTCAGGAGGCGTAGTCGGCACAGTAAGCATTGCATCAACAGCAGCCTCAGCGTTTCCAAGAGCTAACATCTGATCCAGATCTGCTTTTTTGAGTCCAAAAGTGGTGCGTCGGAGCAAGTGAGCCGCTTCGATTTTGGTCCAAGGACCCTGATAGGGATCTAGGCCACCTAATAGGGTGATATTAGAATCTAGGTCTGGCATTTCGCCTGCCGAAACTTCGGCGGGTAAATCAGCCAAATGTTCAATTCGAACACCTGAGCCAGGGACAGTCATTTTTTCAAAGAACTGTCGTCGAGAAAGTATGAAATCGCCCATAATATGAAAGTGGGTAAGTTGGTGAGTGGGTGAAAAAATCATAAAAAGACCGGTGCGATCCTTAGGAACGCGGCACCAATAACTTAGTCATTTTAGGTCAACCATTTTTTTATCAGACAACCCTATTTTTCTGCGAATAGTGGGGCTATTTAAATAAAAATAGCGGCCGTATGATGGAACAAAGGGTGGCATCAAATGACTAAGTTATTGGTGCCGCGTTCCTAAGACGGGACAAGATGCGAAAATGTTATTCCAAAGTGTGTTAAATTTTTTGCGTTGAATCTGCCCCGAGTATGGAGAAAACATAAATAAAACACGCACATGATGGGCATTCTAATTGTAAACCCACTAAAATTTTATCTAATTTAAAAACCAGATAGGGCTTATGCTTTTCTTTCGCAAAAAAAATTACCGTTCCAGGCAACCTTTAGTTTCAATTTCTTGAATAGACTTTTGACGGTGAAAAACAATGAACTGCAACACATCCTGGCTGGCTGCCGGAACAATGACAGGGGCAGTCAAAAGGCATTGTATGACCAATTTTATGGTTATGCGCTGTCTGTGGCATTGTTGTACTGTAATAAGGATACAGAAGCCCGGGAAGTATTAAATGATGCTTTTCTCAAGGTTTTCACTAGTATTGATCGCTACGACAATGCACACGCTTTCACCACCTGGCTACGAACTATCGTGGTACGTACAGCGATTAATCATTACCATAAACACCTGAATGATCTTGAATTGCAGGATCTGACAGAGGGGCTGGATCTCAGTGTAGAAGATGATTATCTCTCAAAAATGGCTGTAGAAGAGGTAGTGGCCTTGATTCAAAAACTGTCGCCAGCTTACCGTATCACCCTGAATCTTTTTGCGATCGAAGGTCACACACATGCTGAAATCGCTGAAATACTTGGAATCTCTATTGGAGCATCCAAGTCAAATCTTTCCAAAGCGCGAACCAAATTGAAACAATTGATGACCAATGAATTGATATTCAAGAACGCGTTTCTTAGGAACGCGGCACCTTAAAAATATGGCAGACAAACACTTTTTTGACCGATTGAAAGCTAAAGTATCGGAGTTAAAGCCCTCCGAGAAACATCAAAATAGCGACTGGATGGCACTTGAGGGTCGCCTACAGGCGGCTCTTCCACATCAACCACGCCAACGTCGGAGAGCAATTGTACTACCCTTTTTACTGCTCACTGCCTTGCTTTCAAGCAATGCAGTATGGTGGCAGTCAAGTCGCAACGATCGGGCCGCGATAATTCAAATGGCGGCACAGGTAGCAGATTTACAAACCTCGATTTCAAGAAAGGATGTCGTACCAGGCGTCATCGTTCGCGTCGATACCGTATGGCAGACCATGTATGTGAAGCAATGGGCCGGAATTCCAAAAGAGTCTACTAGATCGCTGGCGGCAACAAATTTTAAAGACTCCAGGCTTCTAGCACTTTCCTTACCACCTGGCACAGGACATTCTGTTGCTTTAGAGGCTGCAAATTCTGCACCCAAGTCTTTGGTGGCCAAGGAGGCTGTTTCGACTTCTGAGCATGCAGATTCTATCAAACAATGGTTCAATTTAACCAATATAAAATTGCCTCCTGCGCCATTGGTTCAATCCTCGGAGTTCGTACTTCTTGAGCCTAAAACCCTAGATATTAGTGTCTTAAAAGCAGAAAAAACGACTGAAATTTTTGGTCAAAACCTGCTGAAATCTCTTCGCCCCAAGTTTTTAAAAGTTGGCTCAAGCGCGGGCTGGCTTTATGCCAATAGTTCAGGACTGATGCATGAAGGAGGGTTTTCTTGCAATGTGCAGGGCGAAATCGGACTAACGCGACACTGGAGTATAACCACAGCTTTTAGCATGGGTCGAGTGCATTATAAATCACACACTCAAGAAGCTATTTTAGGGGCTCCAGCATTGCCCATGCTACCTTCTACGGATCACCATTTTGCAGAAATGGATGTGACCGGGCAAAAAATTCGACAATTCGACCTCGGCTTGTGCTACACCTTTGCGCAGCCGGGCAAGCCTCGCCCCTTCCTTGGAATTGGATGGGGCGGCCAAACACTACTGCCCTTCACCATCGAATATGAAATCAAGCATGAGCTAAGTGGAATGATTGAAAAGGGCGATTTTGAAGTTACAAACCGAATAAAGATGCGGAACATTTTTGGGCTTACCGGAGGATTTGAAATCCCGATATCCCCACGCATCGACTTGAACATGGAAGGCTTTTATCAAAGGCAATGGAAAAAGCCGAATAAACAAGCCCCTGATTTGACCGGAATTCGAGCCGGGTTGAGTTGGTTATTTTGATTAAAATCTAATGTTTCACTAACTAAATATTGAATAATGAAGTGTTTATCCTCCTTTTTTCTGCTTTTGTTTGTCTTTGTTTCGACAGCATTTTCGCAAACCAACCAAGTTGTTTTCTCCTTTGACCATCAAGCGGGAGCAAATCCTCTGGTGCTCAACCAAACGGTTTTTACTATTTGGAACAACAAAAAAGTAATCCTTAACCGCGCTGAATTTTACATCTCTGAGGTTGAAATTCACCATCCTGATGGGATGATGATGCCACTCACTGATCAGTATCTGCTGGTGAACGCCAAAAACCCTGCCGCTGAATTCGACCTTGGCACCTGGCCAGTCGAAGCCGCTCACGGCGTTACACTGCACCTTGGAGTACCTGCAACAGTCAATCACAATGACCCTACTACTTGGCCTAGTGATCACCCGCTTGCGCCACAAAATCCAACCATGCACTGGGGATGGTCTTCTGGCTACCGTTTTATGGCCATTGAGGGCAAGGTGGATAATAACGGTGACGGCGTCCCTGAAACTAGTTTTGAGTTTCACAACCTGTTTGATGCACTCTATAAAACCCTTGAAGTAACAGGAACAAAAGAAGCTGAAAGCGGAGTGTTGCACATGCACTTTGTATTGGATTACGCCCAACTTTTCAAAAATATGCCGATGACTGGCAACCTGATCCAACACGGAGGTGCTTCGCTGAATGTTGCCATGATGAACAATGCTGCAACGCAAAATTTTATCGTTTTGCCAACCGCTTCTGCTACCAATGAAGTGCTAATCAACTCGCTCAACATCAAGGCTTCGCCCAATCCTTCCGATGCTGAAACGCTCTTGGAATATAGCCTCCCGGCTTCCGGTTCACTTGATTTTACGCTGACCAACACGCTAGGTCAAACAGTGCGCAGCCTCAATGGACTATCCGTTTCTGGCACAGTTCGTTTGGAAACGGCTACGCTTTCAACGGGCATATACCAGTATGCTTTTTATGAAAATGGCAAGCTATTAGCGCGCAAACAGTTAATAGTCAAACACTAATGTGATAGCATAGCCGTGCCGGGACTTTGAGTCCTGGCACGGCTTGACGCTCCTAGCCATGCGCAATTTCCTCCCTTTGTT
>Ga0105049_10005381_pt1 | contig 14911 bp, 10 predicted proteins | sample MAT06_FD_78087 | JGI IMG/M metagenome (GOLD analysis project Ga0105049, IMG submission 78087) | Freshwater microbial communities from Lake Fryxell liftoff mats and glacier meltwater in Antarctica - MAT-06 | ecosystem: Environmental > Aquatic > Freshwater > Ice > Liftoff microbial mat | place... | reverse complement strand
GCGCCTGCGCCTGCCATGCCCGCTGCGCAGCCAGCGCCAGCACAGCGCTTGCTGGTGGTGGGTGCGGGCGGCAAGCTGGGCGCTGCCGTGCTCGAGCAAGCGCTGGCAGCAGGCCGCTTTGCTGCCGTGCAAGCGCTGGTGGCTGAGCCGCTGACTCTGGCGGTGGCCGGCCTGCAGGCGCTGCAGGCTGCCGACATTGAAAGCGCTGCATCGCCAGGGGCCCAGGCGCCAGCTTGCGGTTCGGGGGGTACCTTGAAGATCGCCGACACCGGAGTCATCGTCTTCGAGCGCCAGCGCCACAGCAACGGCCGCGATGCAGCCTTTGTGCAGCCGCAGCCCGAGGCGCTGGTCGCCTTGGCGCACGGCCTGCGGCTGGCAGGGATGTTGCGCCTGCTGGTCGTGCTCCCCCACTCCCCGGCCCTGCTGCCGCACGCGCTGGCCCATGGCCTGGCGAGCCTGGACGAAGCAGCGGTCGCAGCCTTGGGTTTTGAGCAACTGGTGTTTTTCAGGGCCGCGCAGCATGGGTCAGCGCTTGCACCAGCCGGCGCCATGCAAAGGCTGGCCGGCTGGTGGTTGTCTCAACTGCGCTGGATGGTTCCGGCCCAGGACCAACCGCTGCGCGCGGACAGCCTGGCAGCCTGCGTTGTGCAGTTGGCGCGCTGCCTGCCCACTGCCTCGCAGGGCACGCGTGTGCTGGCGCCCAGCACACTGTGGCCGATGACCCGACCCGGCGTGGACCTGGCGCTGGAACTGCAGCGCTGGCTGGGTACCGCCCATCAGTGAACCCGTCCCCTGCGGGCGGTTGCGCCAACGGGCTGCCCTGCAGGCCCGCCATAATGTTGCCCATGAGCTGGCCCACCCTGCACAACGACTGTTTCCTGCGCGCTTGTCTGCGCCAAAGTACACCGCACACGCCGGTCTGGTTGATGCGCCAGGCAGGGCGCTATCTGCCGGAGTACAAAGCCACGCGCCTGAAGGCCGGCAACAGCTTCATGGCGCTGGCGACCAACGTGCAATACGCCACCGAGGTGACGTTGCAACCGCTGGACCGCTTTGCGCTGGATGCGGCGATTCTGTTCAGCGACATCCTGACGGTGCCCGATGCGATGGGTCTGGGGTTGAGTTTTGGCGTCGGCGAGGGCCCGCGCTTTGCAAAGCCCATCCGCGATGAAGCCGATGTGGCAGCGCTGCAGGTGCCCGACCTGGACAAGCTGCGCTATGTCTTTGATGCCGTCACCTCGATCCGCCATGCGTTGAAGGGCCGGGTGCCGTTGATCGGTTTTTCGGGCAGCCCCTGGACGCTGGCCTGCTACATGGTCGAAGGGGCGGGTTCGGACGACTACCGGCTGGTCAAGACGCTGATGTACAGCCGCCCGGATCTGATGCATCGCATCCTGGACATCAATGCGCAGGCGGTGACGGCCTACCTCAACGCCCAGATCGACGCCGGCGCGCAAGCCGTGATGGTGTTTGACAGTTGGGGTGGCGTGCTGGCCGATGCTGCATTCCACCGCTTCAGCCTGGATTACACCCGGCGCGTGGTGCAGGGGCTGCAGCGACACAAGGACGGGCAGCCTGTGCCGGTGATCGTTTTCACCAAAGGCGGCGGCTTGTGGCTGGACCAGATCGCCGATTGCGGCGCCGACGTGGTGGGTTTGGACTGGACCGTCAACCTGGCACAAGCGCGGCAAAGGGTCGGCGGCAAAGTGGCGCTGCAAGGCAACCTGGACCCCAACGTGCTGTTCGCTCCGCCTGAGGTGGTGGCCCACGAAGCGCAAGCCGTGCTGGACAGCTTCGGGCGCCCGCAGCGTGCCGATGGCGGCTGGGACGGGCACATCTTCAACCTGGGCCACGGCATCAGCCAGTACACGCCGCCGGAGCATGTCAGCGCGCTCGTAGAAGCTGTGCACCGGCATTCCAGGCTGTTGCGCAGCACTGGCGCAGCGGGTTGAACTTTGGCCGCTGGTGGGCGGCAAAAGTGCGGCCAGACCTGTATTTTTCTGTCTCCGGGCTGCGGTTGGGCTGGCTTCCAGGTTGTCTTTAGTCTGTCTCTGTGCAGGCCAGCCCAACAGGCTGTTGCATTGGCGCTGCCTGGCAGGTAAGTGGACACTCAGGGCTTGACTTATCCCCACAGACTGTGCAGCGAGCCTGAGTCGCGCCAGAACACCCCGCTTTGATCCAGTTCAGCCCTCTGGAATCGCTAAGTGCTTGATTTTTATGGATCTATGCCCTTGCTGAGAAAGCAGGCACGGCAAGCTGCGGCCTCTAGAATCAAGGACTTGGCGCTGCTGGTCTCAGCTTGCCCACAGAGTTATCCACAGAAAAGGTGGACAGGTCTGGAAAGCGCTTGTGAATCATGGACTTGCGGCTCGAAGCTGATGTGGAAATTGCAATCCGTGCCTAAACTCACAGGCTGCGCTCAGCACCTTCAAGCAGCGCAGCAGACTTGGCTGTGACTGCCTCTGCACCGCCCTTGACAGTGGCCGTGGTGGTGGACGCACCGCGCCACGTGGGGCTGCAGGCCCTGCTGGACTACCAGGTGCAGCAGGCCCTGGCGCCCGGCACGCTCGTCACCGTGCCGCTGGGTCGCAGGGTGGTGCCTGGTCTGGTCTGGGACCGCGCGGCCGATGCGTCGGACTTGCCCCCCGGGGTCGAGTTGAGACCCGTGTCGGCCGTGCTGGATGCCATACCGGTGCTGGACGCCCGCTGGCGCGCCCTGGTGCAGTTTGCCGCCGGTTACTACCAGCGCAGCTTGGGCGAACTGGCTCTGTCGGTACTGCCGCCCGAGCTGCGCAAGCTGGACAACACGCAGTTGGCCAGGCGGCTGAAGCGTTGGTTGAAGGAGCTTCAAGGCCCCGCTGCATGCAGCCCCGAGCCTGCGACGCCGCAGCTGTCCAGCGAGCAGCAGCAAGCCCTGGCCGCCTTGGCTGCATTGGCTGCATCGGGCGAGGGCAAAGGCCAGGGCAAACACCCAGCGCTGCTGCACGGTGTCACCGGCAGTGGCAAGACCGAGGTTTACTTGCACGCTGCGCAAGATGTGTTGCAGCGCGGCCTGCAGGTGCTGGTGCTGGTGCCCGAGATCAACCTGACGCCGCAGCTCGAAGCGCGCTTTGCTGCGCGCTTCCCCGACCGGCGCCTGGTCAGCCTGCACAGTGGGTTGACGGCTGCACAGCGGCTGCGCAACTGGCTGCTGGCCCACCTGGGCCACGCCGACCTGGTGCTGGGCACCCGGCTGGCCGTGTTTGCGTCGATGCCAAGGCTGGGCCTGATCGTGGTTGACGAAGAGCATGACCCGTCGTTCAAGCAGCAAGAAGGGGCGCGCTACTCGGCGCGGGATCTGGCGGTCTGGCGTGGCCACCACGAGCAGGTGCAGGTGCTGCTGGGCTCGGCCACCCCGTCGCTGGAGACCTGGCAGCATGTGTTGTCGGGGCGTTACGCACTGCTGACCCTGCGTGAGCGCATCGGCGCAGGGGAGATGCCGCGCCTGCGCATGGTCGACATGACACGCCTGGCGCCGCCAGCCCCGGGTCCTGGGGGCGTCCAGACCCAGCAGGTGCTGGCCCCGCCCTTGCTGGCAGCGATCGAACAGCGGCTGCAGCGCGGCGAGCAAAGCCTGCTGCTGCTCAACCGACGCGGCTACGCGCCAGTGCTGCACTGCAGCGCCTGCGGCTGGAAGAGCGGCTGCGCGCACTGCAGCGCCTGGCGCGTCTTTCACAAAAGCGACCGCACGCTGCGCTGCCACCACTGCGGCTTCTGCGAGCGCGTGCCGCGCGCCTGCCCGGATTGCGGCAACCTGGACATTGCACCGCTCGGTCGCGGCACCGAAAAGCTGCAGGAGCAACTGAAGGAGTTGCTGCCGCAGGCCCGTGTGGCGCGCATCGATGCCGACAGCGCACGCGGCATCGAGGCGCTGCAGCAGCAACTGCAGGCCGTCCATGCCGGCGAAGTGGATGTACTGGTGGGCACCCAGATGGTGGCCAAGGGGCATGACTTCAGGCAGGTCACGCTGGTGGCAGCGGTCAACCCCGACACGGCTTTGTTCAGCAGCGACTTCAGGGCGCCCGAGCGGCTGTTTGCGTTGCTGATGCAGGCCGCTGGCCGGGCGGGGCGTGATGCCCAACTGGCCCAGCGCAGCGAAATGTGGGTGCAGAGCTGGAACCCAGGGCACGCGCTGTATGCCGCCTTGCAAGGCCATGACTACACCCGTTTTGCCGCGGCCCAGTTGCAAGAGCGTCAGGCCGCAGGTCTGCCCCCCTTTGCAGCCTTGGCGCTGTTGCGCGCCGACGCTCGCACGGCGCAGGCGGCGGCCGATTTCTTGCTGGATGCTTCTGATGCCGCGCTGGCTTTGTCGTCGGTGCAGTCGGTGACGCTGTATCCGCCGGTGCCACCCCATCTGGCCAAGCTGGCCGATGTCGAGCGCATGCAGATGCTGATTGAGAGCCGCTCACGCACGGCCCTGCAGCGCTTGCTCAGCGAATGGTTGCCCCAGCTGCACAGCTTGCGTGGCCGCCACAAGGCGGTGCTGCGCTGGGCGGTGGATGTGGACCCGCTGGCGATCTGATCCAGGCACAGCCGGATCAGGCAGAAACCGCACTCCCTCAGATGCGGGAGTACAAAAGTTGAAGCGCTGGTGTTTGTGCGAGGGCCAAGCTGTGTATCGGGCCGCTTTGCAATGTTTTGTCACAACCAACCCCAGAAGGCGTTGCTACAGTGGATGGCAAGAATCACTTGATGCAGCACATGCCAGTTTCTCAGCACCCGATGCCAGTTTGGCTTGGCCGACCGGCGCCGGCCTGCACTGCTGTGCCGGCACCGGCACCGGCATCCGCGTCTCGAACAGAGGATGGCTGTCACAAAGAGTCGGCGCGCGGCGCCCGGGGTGTGTCGTGGTGCGTGTGCCTGGGTTTGTTTTGTGCCAGTCTGCAAGCCAAGCCCATCACCAGCGTGTCAGGCAAGGAGCCTTGCCCGACCGAGGTCAACACGCTGTGGCAGCAGCTTTGGCTGGTACCCGGAAAGGTCGTGACGGGCGAAGTCAGCGATGTCTCGACATTTGTCCAGGGGCTGCTGGTGCGGCTGAACGTGGTTCAGGTGGCCACCGATGTGGTGCTGGGTTGCACGGAGGTGCCGCCTTCCATCAATGCGGTGTTGCAAACCCCACAGGCCGAAGCTGATGATGCTGACCTGGCCGAAGCCTGGACGGCCGCAGGATTCAAGACCAGTCTGCTGGCACCGGCCTCGGTCTTGGCCAGAGCCCTGGACCGCGAAGACCTGGTGCTGGATCATTGGCACCGACATGGGCTGTGGAACTCGCTGGGCCCGAGCGCAGCAGGCGTGAAGATGCTGGACGAGCAGCGCACGGATGTGGTCGTGGAGCCGTCCGTCGCGCAGTCGGGTAGAAAGTTCGGTGCCTGACGGCGCCTGACGGCGCTTGATGGTGCTCTACGGTGCTGGACCGTGCCTGCAGGCGCCTGACAACGCTTGCAGCTGCAGCGCTATGGCGCAGATATCGCGCAGGTATGGCACAGATATGGCGCAGACATGGCGCAGAGGTGCTCGACGATCCGGCGCGCTGCCCCAGCTCACGCAATTCGGCTTGAATCAGGCCCCCGGGCGCGTCAACCCCGCCAGCAACTCTGCATTGCCACCCGCTGCCGCAGTGTTCACGGTCACCGTCTGCTCGACGCAGAAGCGATACAGGTAGTGCGGCCCGCCAGCTTTCGGGCCGGTGCCGCTGAGGCCTTCGCCGCCAAAAGGTTGCACACCCACCACGGCGCCGATCATGTTGCGGTTGACGTAGACATTGCCCACCTTGGCGGCCTTGGCGATGCGCTGGGCGCGGCTGTCGATGCGGGTCTGCACACCCAGCGTCAGCCCGTAGCCCAGGGCGTTGATCTGCGCCACCAACTCGTCGATGTTGCGGGCAGCGCCGGCTTGCTGACAGCCCGGTCCCCAGCGCACCACATGCAGCACCGGGCCGAAGATCTCGCTCTTCAGTGCTGCCACCCGGGGCAGCTCAAAAGCCACCGGCGGCAGCATGCGCGGCGTGCCACCCGGGTTCGGGCTTTCACCCAGACAAGGTGCTTGCTCGCGCAAAGCCTGCACATGGCGGCTGATGCTTTCAAAGGCCTCGTCGTCAATGATCGGGCCCACGTCGGTGGCCAGGTCTGCCGGGTCGCCCAGGCGCAACTCTTGCAGCGCGCCGCGCAGCATCTCGATCATCGCGTCCGCTGCCGATTCGTGCACACACAGCAGCCGCAAGGCGCTGCACCTTTGGCCAGCACTGCGAAAGGCGCTTTGCACCACGGCATCGATGACCTGCTCGGGCAGAGCGCTGCTGTCCACCACCATCGCGTTCAGGCCGCCGGTCTCGGCGATCAAGGGCACGATGGCGCCGTCGCGGGCCGCCAGGCTGCGGTTGATCAAACGGGCCACCTGCGTGCTGCCGGTAAAACACACGCCAGCATTCAGCGGGTGGGCCACCAGCGCTGCGCCCACGGTCTGGCCCAGGCCATGCAGGCAGGCCAGGGCGTCGGCGGGCAGCCCCGCCGCGTGCAGCAGCGCAGCAAAACGCAGCGCCACCCGCGGTGTCTGCTCGGCCGGTTTGGCCGCCACGGCGTTGCCGGCCACCAGTGCAGCCACCACCTGCCCGGCAAAGATGGCCAGCGGAAAATTCCAGGGGCTGATGCAGACAAAGACACCGCGCCCGTGCAGGCGCAGCAGGTTGCTCTCGCCGGTCGGGCCGGGCAGGTTCTGGTCGCTCAGTCGCTGCTCGGCCTGGTGGGCGTAGTAGCGGCAAAAGTCCACCGCTTCGCGCACCTCTGAGACGCAGTCGCCCAGGGTCTTGTGGGCTTCCTTGACCAGCAAGCCGCAGAACTCGGGCAAACGCGCTTCCAGCATGTCGGCGGCGCGGCGCAAGACAGCAGCGCGTTGCGGCAAGGGCACTTGCGACCAGGCGGCAAAGCCGCGCTGCAGCCGCTGCATCGTGGCCTCGACCTGCTCGACGTCGACCATCGCCACGACTTCGATGCGGGTGGCAGCCAAGGCGGCGTCCAGCGGTGCCCGCATCTTCAGGCAGGCCAGGTCCACGCCTTTGGCGTTGGGGCGATCCTGGCCATACAGCGCCGAAGGCAGCAGCAGCGGGACGGGACAAAAGGGCTCCAGCGGCGAGCCCAGCAGCAGGTCTGTGCTGACCGTTGTGTCTGCCAGTTGGTGCACAAAAGAAGAGTTGGCGCCGTTTTCCAGCAGCCTGCGTACCAGGTAGGCCAGCAGATCGCGGTGCTCACCCACTGGGGCATAGACGCGGCAGGGCACGCTGCGGTCCTTCAGCACCTCGCGGTACACCGATTCACCCATGCCGTGCAGCCTTTGCATCTCGAAGGGCGCTGGCGTGCGGCTGCCGTCTGCAGCTGCCTGGCCCGCCCGCTGCGCCAGTTGCAGAATGGCCGCGATGGTGCCGGCGTTGTGCGTTGCAAACTGCGGGTAGATCACGTCTGCGTGGCTGAACAGGCGTTGCGCGCAGGCCAGGTAGCTGATGTCGGTGTGCTGCTTCTGGGTGAACACCGGGTAGCCGGGCAGGCCGCCTTCTTGCGCGCGCTTGATCTCGCCGTCCCAGTAAGCACCCTTGACCAGCCGCACCATGAAGTGCAACTGGTGCGCCCGGGCCAGCCTGGCAACTTCGTCGACCACTTCCAGCGCGCGCGTCTGATAGGCCTGCACGGCCAGCCCGAAACCTTGCCACTGGGGGTAGCGGGTGGCGACATAGCCGGCCAGCGCTGCCATGATTTCCAGCGACAGCTCCAGCCGGTCACTCTCTTCGGCGTCGATGGTCAGGTTCAACTGCGAAGGCGCGGCCAGATCGATCAAGCCTTGCACACGCGGCAGCAGCTCGTGCATGACGCGCGCGCGCTGGGCATCTTCGTAACGCGAAAACAGCGCGCTGAGCTTGATCGAGATGCCGTCGCCCAGCATCGGCGAGGCGCTTTTACGACCCGCCGCGATGGCCTGGATGGCGTGGCTGTAACTGGCCAGATAGCGCTTGGCATCGACTTCGGTGCGCGCGCCTTCACCCAGCATGTCGTAGCTGAAGCGCAGGGCCGGCAGATCTTTGCGCTGTTTGACGGGCTGGGCCATTGCTGCGCGCTGGGTGTTGGCCTCGGCCATGGCTTCGCCAATATCGCGGCCCAGCACAAATTGACGGCCCAGCAATTGAATCGCCCGCACCGTCGCTGCCACCACCGTGCGGGCGCCCAGGCGCTGCACCAGGCCGGGCGGGTCCTGCGTATCGGGCAAAAAGCGCTTGCTCAGGCCAATGGCAGCAGCAGAGAGCTGCGCCAGCATCTTGTGCGGGCTGCCTTCGCTGGTGTCTTCAAAGTCTGCGCGGCCCAACTGATCGGCAGTCAAGGCCACGGCAGTTTCTGCGTCGGGCACACGCAGCAGCGCTTCTGCCAGTCGCATCAAGGCCAGGCCCTCGGCGCTGGAGATCGGGTATTCACGCAACAGGGATTCCATCGCCCAAAAGGGCGCAGGTTCGGCGCGCACCGACTTGACCCAGGGCCTGGCTGTGTTGATCACGTCGGGCCAGTCCAGTTGCTGGTCCAGCACCGCTGTGCAGACCACGACGATGTCTTCTTCGGGCCTGTAGGGGAAGGGCAGGCGGGCGACTTGGATGGGCAAAACGGGGGTGTTCATCGGGTGGCCCTGGGGCTGAAGGAAAGTGGCGACGCGACTTCAGCATATGCGCAGCTCAACTGCATCGGATTCGGAAAACCCTGGCAGTCTGGGTGAATCGCTCGGCGAAAAATGGCGTGGATGGACAACATCGATCCCCCTGCTTCGATTTCGCCTTCGGCCGCAGCGCTCGGTGCCGGGTCGCTCGACACCGCCCAGGGCGCCCTCAGCCTTGCGCCCTCGCCAAAGCCAGGCGGATACGGTCGATCGTTTCTTCTACGGGCGCCTTGCTGGAGACCTCCAGTCCCAGGCTACGGGCAATGTCGTTGACACGCGCCGGGTTCAGCGGCAGCCCGCCCGCGTCGATGGCAGCAATCAAGGAATGCGCACGTGCGTGTTCCGACACAGCTTTGTGGCTGCGCCGCCGCGTCAAGGCTTTCAACCACTTCATGGCCACAGTGTAGGGCGCTGAACTGTGCTGAAGCCCATGTGCTGAAGCCCATGTGCTGAAGCCCTTGCGCCGAAGCCCTTGTGCTGAACCCCAGTCGCCGAACACTCGGGCGTGGCCGAGCGGATTCGTCACCGTGCCTCAACCCGACAACGCCCGTTGCAATTGCAGGGCCTCAGCCAGATGCTCGATCTGCAAGCTGTCCCGCTCGGCCAAGTCAGCAACGGTGCGCGCCACGCGCAGCGTGCGGTGCAGGCGGCGGCCCGACCAGCCCAGGCGCGTCGCGGCGCCATGCAAAAAGTTGCTCGCCTGCGGCGCCAGCGTGCAATGCAGGTCGATCTCTGCGCTGCTCAGCTCGGCATTGGTCTTGCCCTGCCGGCCAAGCTGGCGTTGCCTGGCCAGGGCGACACGGCCAGCGACCACTGCACTGCACTCGCCGTCTGGCGCCGCCAGCAGTTCGGTGGGCGAACTGGCTTGCACTTCCACCTGCAGGTCGATGCGGTCCAGCAAGGGCCCGGACAACTTGCCCTGGTAGCGCGCCACCGTGTCGGAGCTGCATCGGCACAGGCGGACGCCAGCCGAGGGGACAGTCGAGGAGCTGCCCAGCCAGCCGCAGGGGCAGGGGTTCATCGCGGCGATGAGCTGAAAGCGCGCGGGAAAAGTCGCACTGCGCGCCGCCCTGGCCAACGTGATCTGGCCGGTCTCCAGGGGCTCGCGCAGCGCTTCCAGCGCGCTGCGCGGGAATTCCGGCAGTTCGTCCAGGAACAGCACACCGCCGTGAGCCAGACTGATTTCGCCGGGCCTGGGCGGTGATCCGCCGCCCACCAGGGCGACCGCGCTGGCGGTGTGGTGCGGCGATCTGAAAGGCCGCACACCGCCCAGCCACTCAGTGGCTGGCCAGATGCTTGTTCCCTGGGGCGGCGGTTGACTGCTGCCGGGCTTGAGGTCTTGCAGTGCGGCGCTGGCCAGCGCTTCGTCGTGTGTCAACGGCGGCAGCAGTCCGGGCAGGCGCTGCGCCAGCATGGATTTGCCGCTGCCGGGCGGGCCGACCAGCAGCAGACTGTGGCCGCCGGCTGCGGCGATTTCAAGTGCTCTCTTGGCAGCTGACAGACCCTTGACTTCCGCCAGCTCGGGGCCGGGCAGCGCCAGCGCGCAGGGCCTGGGCTGCGCTGCTTGCAGCGTCTGCCCGTCATCTCCGGGTTGCAGAGCGGCCACGACCTCGCACAGGTGGGTGGCCGACCACACCGGTACTTCGGCGACCGCAGCGGCCAGCCGCGCACTGTCCAGCGGCAACACCAGTTGCAATCTTTCGTTCGCTGCCGGCACGCGCTGGTTGTGTTGACGCAGAGCCAGCGCATGGGCCAGCGCACCGCGCACGGGCCGCAATTCGCCGGCCAGGCTCAGTTCGCCTGCGAACTCATAGGCTGCCAGCTTCTTCGCGCACAACTGCCCGGCAGCAGCCAGGATGCCCAAGGCAATCGGCAGATCAAATCGGCCACCTTCCTTGGGCAGCTCAGCCGGTGCCAGGTTGACGGTGATGCGCTGGTTGTGCGGAAAAGCAAAGCCGCTTTGCTGCAACGCCGCCCTCACCCTTTCGCGCGACTCCTTGACTTCGGTGTCGGCCAGCCCGACCAGCGTGAAGCTCGGCAGTCCGTTGGCCAAATGCACCTCAACGTGCACCTGAGGTGCGTTGAGCCCGTCCAGAGCGCGGCTCTTGACCACTGCCAGCGATGACATGTCCGTGTTCTCCCAATCTTCGACAATTTTGCGTCTCGCTGATCACCGAAGATATGCACCAACAGTGTGCGCTCCTCGGAAGTACACCAAACAGGTGCACTCCAATGGGGGTATGGGAGCTGCTCGTGCGCTTGCAGGGCGGGATGCCCCCCCCTTGCGTCGCAAGAGTTTGTGCCGCTTCGCTCTGCTGGCACAGAACCTGCAATGTGGTCTGCCGAACCTATTACATCTTTGGAGCTTCGAATGAAAAAAACGCTTGTCGGGTTGTCCTGTTTACTGGCGTTGGGCTCAGTACCCGTGATCGCCCAAGCTGAGTTGGCTTTCAACGTCGGTGCCTTCAGCGACTACCGCTACAGAGGCATCTCGCAGACCCGCGTGCGGCCTGCCGTGCAAGCTGGGGTCGACTACAGCGCAGGAGGCCTTTATCTGGGCGCCTGGGCATCCAACATCAAGTGGATCAAGGACGCTGGCGGTGATGCCGGCATCGAGATAGACGTTTACGGCGGATACAAGGGCGAACTGTCGCCTGGGCTGGGCTACGACGTGGGCCTGCTGACTTACCAGTACCCCAGCAACAAGCTCAACCCCAGCGCCAACACCACCGAAATCTACGGTGCCTTGAGTTTTGGCCCGGCCACGTTGAAGTATTCACACGCGCTGACCAACACATTTGGTGCGCCCGACAGCAAGAACTCTTACTACCTGGACCTTTCGGCCAGCTTTGATGTCGGCGGCGGCGTCATGCTGACCCCGCATGTGGGTTATCAAAAGTACAAGGGCCCGGCGGCCGGCGCGGCCTCGTACACCGACTACGCGTTGACCGCGTCCAAGGACTTCAACGGCATCGTCGTCAGCCTGGCTGTTGTAGGCACCGACGCCGACAAAAGCTTCTATTCCTCTCCCGTCAACGGCAAGGAACTTGGCAAAACCGGTCTGGTGCTGGGCGTCAAGTACAACTTCTGAGCACCACCCCTAGGAGAAATGATCATGAAGATGGTGACTGCAATCGTCAAGCCCTTCAAGCTTGATGAAGTGAGAGAGGCCTTGAGCGCCATTGGGGTGCAGGGCATCACGGTGACCGAAGTCAAAGGCTTCGGGCGTCAAAAGGGCCACACCGAGCTGTATCGCGGCGCGGAGTATGTGGTCGATTTTTTGCCCAAGGTGAAGATCGAAGCAGCCGTCGATGACGCGCTGCTGGATCGCGTGGTGGAAGCCATCGAGAGCTCTGCCCGCACCGGCAAGATTGGGGACGGCAAGATCTTTGTGACCGATCTCGAACAGGTGATCCGTATCCGTACGGGTGAAACCGGCAAGGACGCGCTGTAAGCGCCCGACGAACCGACACATTCAAATGAACATGAAAAAATTCTTGCAAATGGCCCTGTTGTGGGCTGCCGTGCTGGTGGGGGGTTGGGCCCATGCAGCCGAGTCCCCTTCGATTACTTCGCCAGGCACCAAACCAGCAGCGGGCGCCGCAGCGGCCTTGTCGCAGAGCATCCTGCTGGCGCAAGCCAGCACCGACACCGCTGCATCGGCCAGCGCAGACGCGGCTTCCGTACCCTCAGCCGCCCCTGCCGCTGCGCCCGTGGCCGGGGCCACGACAGCCGCGGCCCCGGAGGCAGCGGCCGTGCCCATGGTGCACAAAGGCGACGTGGCCTGGATGATGACGGCCACGATGTTGGTGGTGTTCATGGCGGTGCCGGGCGTGGCGCTGTTTTACGGCGGCCTGGTGCGCAGCAAGAACATGCTGTCGGTGTTGATGCAGGTGATGGTGGTGTTCTCGTTGATCACCGTGCTGTGGGTCGTTTACGGTTACAGCCTGGCCTTTGGTGGCGAGGGACTGATCATCGCGGGGCTGGACAAGATGTTCCTGGCCGGGGTCACCAAGTCTTCTTTGGCCGACACCTTCACGGCTGACGTCAAGATCCCCGAGTACCTGTTCATCGCCTTCCAGGCCACCTTTGCAGGCATCACTTGCGCGCTGATCGTGGGCTCGTTTGCAGAGCGCATGAAGTTCTCTGGCGTGCTGCTGTTCTCGGTGATCTGGTTCACGCTGTGCTACCTGCCTATCGCACACATGGTGTGGGGTGCGGGCGGCTACTTGCTGGGCAAGGGCGCGCTGGACTTTGCAGGCGGCACGGTCGTGCACATCAACGCCGGTGTGGCTGGCTTGGTGGGTGCCTACATGCTGGGCAAGCGCATCGGCTATGGCAAAGAAGCCATGGCACCGCACAACCTGGCGTTGACCATGGTGGGTGCTGCGATGCTGTGGGTGGGCTGGTTCGGCTTCAACGCCGGCTCTAACCTCGAGGCCAACGACGGCGCCACGCTGGCCTTCATCAACACCTTGGTCGCCACGGCCGCTGCAGTGCTGGCCTGGTGCGTGGCTGAGGGCCTGATGAAGGGCAAAGCCTCGATGTTGGGTGCAGCCTCAGGGGCGGTCGCTGGCCTGGTGGCGATCACGCCAGCCTGCGGCAGTGTCGGACCCATGGGCGCCATCGTCATCGGCGCACTGTCGGGTGTGGTGTGCTTGTGGGGTGTGACTGGCCTGAAGCGCATGCTGGGTGCTGACGATTCGCTGGACGTCTTTGGCATCCACGGCCTGGGCGGCATCCTGGGTGCATTGCTGACGGGCGTGTTCACTGCGCCGGGTCTGGGCGGTACCGGGGGTGACAGCTTCTCGATCGCTTCGCAACTGTTCGTCCAAGCCGAAGGTGTGGTCATCACGATCGTCTGGTCAGCGGTCGTCGCGCTGATCGCCTTCAAGATCGTCGACATCACGGTGGGCATGCGTGTCAGCGAAGAAGATGAGCGCGAGGGTCTGGACATCGCGTATCACGGCGAGACGGCTTACAACAAGTGATCCAAGGGGCGCTGTGGCGGTCTGCTTCCAACAGCAGACCGCGGTAGCCCACTTCACTGAGTGCTTTGAGCACGGCCTGATCAGGCGCAGCCAACTTGTCTGTTGGCTGCGCCCTTTCTTTTGGGGGGGTGGTCAAGGCGATCCACCGCCTGTACAGCCCCGAGCAAGGGCGCGTGCTGGTCGACGGCATCGGCATGGGCCTGATCGACGCCGCTCAGATGACCCCCCCGGTTGCGCCGCCAGATCGGTGTGGTGCTGCAAGAAAACTTCCTCTTCAACCGCAGCGTGCGCGAGAACATCGCCATCGCCGACCCGGCTGCGCCGCCGGATCACGTGATCCGGGTGGCGCACATGGCCGGCGCGCACGAATTCATCAGCGAGCTGCCCGGAGGTTATGACACCATCGCCGGCGAGCAGGGCCCTGGTGAAAATGCTTGCGCAACTCGGTCACCGACTTGCCATCAAAACCCACGATGGATCGCATACCCACCAATTGGCCAACAAAACAGCCGTCCTCTTCACTATATTCAATGCGGACCGCGTAGCCCTTGTAGGTCATCGTGTTCAAGGTTTGATTCCTGTCAATTCAAGAAACCGCAGCCATCGCACTGCAGAATCGCGCCCCATGAAGGGTTCTATCGCCCACATCCCACCGCGCCGCTGTTGCCTGCAGAGCCTGGTCGGCTGGGTGCTGGTGGGAGGCACTTGTTGTTTCGGTCTGGCGGGCATGGCACATGGCAACACGCCCCTGCAAACCGCTATGCGGCGCGCCGAAACGCTGCGTGACGAAGCGGTGCGCGCCGGCGATCAGCCCTATGGCGCCGTGGTGTTGCGCGGCGAGCAGATCGTTGGCGAAGCGCCCAGCCGCGTGGTCACACACACCGACCCGACAGCCCACGCAGAGATGGAAGCCATCCGCGACGCTGCGCGCCGGCTGCGTACACGCAACCTGGCGGACTGTTGGCTGGTGTCGACCTCGCACCCCTGCCGCATGTGTGAAGCCGCCGCCCGCTGGGCTGGCATCGAACGCATGGTGCACGGCGAAACGCTGACCGACGCCGGGCGGCCCAAATGACACAGCGCCGTGCCGTGACCATCTGGCTGGCAGGCACGCTGTCGGCGCCGCTGCTTGCCAAGGCAAACAGCGAAACCCCGCCTTTGGTGCGCGCGGCCACCGAAGGCGACTTGCCCACCTT
>Ga0105049_10005380_pt1 | contig 14912 bp, 14 predicted proteins | sample MAT06_FD_78087 | JGI IMG/M metagenome (GOLD analysis project Ga0105049, IMG submission 78087) | Freshwater microbial communities from Lake Fryxell liftoff mats and glacier meltwater in Antarctica - MAT-06 | ecosystem: Environmental > Aquatic > Freshwater > Ice > Liftoff microbial mat | place... | reverse complement strand
CGACGCCCAAGACCCGCGCTGCATCGCCATCGACCTGCTGGCGCAAGCCGAGCACGGCGAGGATTCGCAATCCATCCTCATCACCGACAGCCCTCGCATGGCCGCTGCCGTGGCCGCGGCCGTGGCCGCCGAGATCCCCACTTTGCCCCGCGCTGCCATCGCCGGCGCCGCCTGGGACACGTATGGCGCCATCATCACCGTGCGCGACTGGGCCGAGGGCTGCGCGCTGGTCGACCGCCTTGCCCCCGAGCATCTCCAGATCATGACCGCCGCGCCGGGGGAACTTTTCGCCCGCATCCGCCACGCCGGGGCTGTCTTCCTCGGCGCCTTCACGCCCGAGGCGGTGGGCGACTATGTCGCCGGCCCCAACCACGTGCTGCCCACCGGCCGAACCGCGCGCTTCGCTTCCGGGCTGTCGGTGTTCGACTTCCTCAAGCGCACCACCTGGATCGCCGCCACCCAAACCGGCCTGGCCCAAATCGGCCCCGCCGCCATCGCACTCGCCGAAGCCGAGGGCCTCGGTGCCCACGCCCGGAGCATCGCGCTGCGGTTGAACCGCTAGACCAACCACGGTTTTGAGAAATCCAAGGCCAGGCAAGCCCCAGCCTCCGTCATCTTCGCGCCGATGCGGCATCGTCGCGCCTCACTTCCCGGGCGCCGTTCGTGCCGAAGATTTCCCTTGCAAACGGCAAATTAGTTATATATATTGCTCTCAATGTTAATAAACCCCACCCCACTGATCGGCCAGATCGCCAGCCTCCGCGCCCACGCGGCGGCGAACGACGCGCACGGCTGGCTGCCGGCGAACCTGCACGCCCTCATCATGGCGCTCTTCGCCCAGCTCTTCACCCGCCTGGAACACCTCATTCAACTCTGGCAGGCCGGCCAACTCCCCCCACCGCCGCCGCCGCGCGATTCTGCGCCGCACGCAGCCGCCCATTGCTCCCACCCCATCCACGCCCGCCTCATCCACGCTCGCCCCACCCGCGCTCGCCGGCCGAGCGCGCCGCACCGTGGCGCCAATCCGGTCCCTCCGGCGGCGAACCTGCGCGCCACCATTCGGGTCGCACGCCGCGCCGGGCACCTCGCGCCACCCAGCCGCCGCGCGGTCGATCCGCCCTCCCACTGCGCCGCACCACCCTCGCATCGCGCGCGCGCGCCCCCGCTGCGCCGGGCTCCGTTTCATCAGCCCCTGCGGCGGCGCTGCCCCAGCACGCCCTATTTATTACGATATCGTAATATTAATTCCACACCACCCCGCCGCCGCACCGCTTCCCGCCGCCCCAGCCTCCCATCCGTGTTGCTTGACCAACCCGGGCGCAATCATCATGGTGCGCCCGACGCCGCCCACCCCAACCACACGTTAAAGAGACCTGATGCCCAAAGAAGAAATGATCGAGTTCAGCGGCACCGTCATGGAGCTGCTTCCCAACGCGATGTTCCGTGTGAAGCTCGACAACGAGCATTCCATCCTGGCCCACACCAGCGGCAAAATGCGCAAAAACCGCATCCGCGTGTTGGCCGGCGACCGCGTCAACGTCGAAATGACGCCCTACGATATCTCCAAGGGCCGGATCACGTTTCGGTTCAAATAGCGTTGCCGGACAGTCCGGGCCGCACGCCGCTCATCCTGGCCTCGGCAAGCCCCAGGCGGCTGGCGTTGCTGGCACAGATCGGCATCACCCCCGATGCCGTCACCCCCACCGACATCGACGAAACGCCGCACAAGGCCGAGCAACCGCGCCTGCATGCCCAACGCCTCGCCCGCGCCAAGGCCCAGGCCGCCGCCCGGCCGGATGCCTTCGTTCTCGCCGCCGACACGGTCGTCGCGGTCGGCCGCCGCATCCTGCCCAAGGCCGAAACCGAGGAGCAGGCCCGCATTTGCCTCGCCCTGCTGTCGGGCCGCCGCCACACGGTGCTGACCGCAGTCGTGCTGCACGCCCCCGACGGCCGCCGTGCCGAACGCCTGGCCGAAACCACCGTCGCCTTCGCCCGCCTCACGCCACCGCAAATCGCTGCCTACCTCGCCACCGGCGAATGGCGCGGCAAGGCCGGCGGCTACGCCATCCAGGGTGCTGCCGCCGCCCATATCCGCTTCCTGTCCGGCAGTCATTCCAACGTCGTCGGCCTGCCGCTGTTCGAAACGGCGCAACTGTTACGCGGCCTCGGCTTCCCGCTGCCGTGAGGGCACGCCCGTGATCATCCGCGTCGCCAGCAGCCCCGGTGAAATCCGCGCCGTGGCCAGCGACGCCGACGGTCCGCTGGATGTCGCCATCGAACGCCCCGCAGCCCCCGACGGCGTGGGCGACCTGCACCGCGGCCGCATCACCGCCCGGTTGCCCGCGCTGGCCGGCAGTTTCGTCCGCCTGCACGACGGCAGCGACGGCTTCCTGCCCGACAGCGCCCTGCCTTCCGGCATTGGCAGCGACCACCCCGAAGGCACCATCCTGCCCGTTCGCGTCACCCGTGCCGCCCAGGGCGGCAAGGGCCCGCGCCTGACCGCCAGGCTGGCCGATGAAGTGCCCGCCGGGCCGGTCGCCCTGCTGCACCGCGGCCCCGGTGCCGTTGAACGCCTCGCCACCCTGCATCCAACGGCGGTCATCGAACTCGACAACCCCGCCCTGGCCGCCGCGTTGCACCCCCTGTTGGGCGACCGGCTGCACCTCGTTCGCCAGGCGTTCGACGACTCGCTCGAGTCGCACCTCGAATCACTCAGCGAGTCGCATGCCGATCTCCCCGGCGGCGTCAGCATGAGCATCCACCCCACCCCGGCCTTGACCGCCATCGATCTCGACCTCGCCGCCGCCAGTGCCACACGCACCACCAAGGCGCGCGCCCACGACCAGGCAAACCGCGCCGCCATTCCCGCCCTGGCCCGCCAGATCCGCCTGCGCAACCTGTCCGGCGCCATTGTCGTCGACCTCGCCGGCCTGTCGCCCAAGCGCCGCGCCGCCCTCGGCCCAGCCCTGGCCGCCGCCCTGGCCGCCGACCCGCTCGCCCCGCGCTTCCTCGGCTTTTCGGCGTTGGGCCTGGCCGAAATCCTCCGCCCGCGGGTCCATCCGCCGCTGCACGAAATCCGCGCCGTCCCGCACGCCGCCGGCCTCGCGGCCCTGCGCCACGCTGCCCGCCAGGCCGCCGCCAGGCCGCACGCCCGCCTCGCCCTGCACGCCGCCCCCGCCGTGATCGCCGCCCTCCAGGCCGACGCAGCCGCGCTGGCCGACTTCACCGCCGGCGCCGGCCATCCAATCGCCCTGCGCCCGAATCCGGCCCTTGCCTTGCATGCATGCCGCATAGAGGAGGTATCGCATGCCTGACCCGCACCCCAAGCCCGCCGCGCGCTGCCCGATCTGCACCAAGCCGTCAACCCTGCGCGACCGACCGTTCTGCAGCCCCCGCTGCGCCGCGATCGACCTCGGCCGCTGGTTCGGCGAGACCTACCGCATTCCCGGTCCGCCAAACCCCGACACCGACGACGAGATCACGGGTTGATCGCATCCCGGCGCCGGGCTATTCCCTTTCCACCAACGACGCCCATGCGCGCGGCGCGCCGAAAGATGCCCAGGTAGCTCAGTTGGTAGAGCATGCGACTGAAAATTGCAGTGTCGGTGGTTCGATTCCACTCCTGGGCACCATTTCTCTTTTCAAGCACTTAGATGTCAGCTTTCGCACCCTTCCGGGGCGGCGGCTTTGCGGACGCGCTGCGGACTCTGTTTTGCCGACCCGCCCCAACCGTGCGGCTTGGCTGCCACGTCAAGCCCGGCGACATAGCCCGCCCGATCAACTTCCTCGGGTTGCTCTCTCCCTCGGGCGGTTGGGCCCAATACGCGGCGGGAAACGGTGAGAGAACGCGCGGCTGCGAAGTTCGAACATGGGTCGTTGCGCGGGCTGTCTCCCAGCTTCGGAATATACGCCCGCCGCACTCTGGCCGCGTGCCGGTTCGGGCTGGTTCTGCGTAGATTCCGGGTCTGCGACCCCTGGCCCGCCGCGCGCAGTATCGGCATCTCCTGGCTGGGCACATTCCCGGCCGGCGGCATACAAAGGATTTTGGCCCATGAGGTATTCCGTTGCCGGCGCCCTGGCCCTGATGACCGCGATGGCTGGACCCGCACTTTCCCAAACGGCCTCCCCCGCGCTGGGCGGCTCGCCGCTATCCACCCGCGACAGCAACATCACCGCGGCGAACACGCGCGGCGGCACCGCGCCGAGGCTGCCGAGCCCCGGGTTGGCTGCCGAAGCGCCGGTCGCCGACTACCTGAAGGCCGCGCGGGATGCGCTGCTGCAGGGCAAGACCGGCACGGCGCAGGAATCGCTGGAAATGGCGCAGACCCGGGCGCTGAGCCGGTCGGTGGTCGTCGGCCAGTCTTCGGTGCCGAGCGACAGCCCAACGGTTCTGCGGATCAGCGCGGCGCTGAAAGCGCTGGGCAATGGTGATCGCACGGGCGCGGTGCAGATCATCGACACCATCACGACGCCGTGATGCATCGTCGCCGTGCCGACTGCGCCCACGGTCTGGTGGTCTGACATGCCGCACAGCGACATCTATGCGCTCAGCCAGTCGCGCTACAACGCGTTCCTCTTTGCCCGGATTGGCGAGGAACTGGAGGGCGTGGGGTTGACCGTCCTTTCCGCCTTCGCGCGGCTTGGCTGCGACCCGTGGCAGGAAGCGCATCGACTGGCCGAGCTGTCGCCGCGGTTAGCCACGCTCAGCCTGGCGCAGTCGATCGCCGCCCTGCCCTGCGGCAGCTTTACGGTGATCGATGCCTGGCCAGTGGCGGATAGGCTGGCAGCCCTGCTGCCGTCGCGCACGAGCGCCCAGACGGCAACGCTGGACGGCCTGATAGCCGCGACGATGGCGCGCGGCCGTGCGGCGCTGGCCGCATTTCGCCATGCGATCGGGCTGTGAGGTGCCGCGTCCCGAGTGGTGGCAGCGCCACGGAGTCGCCGCGTTGGTGATCGCATCGCGGCGCGCCGCCGGTGCGCCATGAGTGATGTCGACACCGCCAAGGGGACGGCACCGTTCTTCGGTGCCTTCCTGCGCTTGGCGTTTCCCTATTGGACCCAAAAGGGAATTTGGCGGCCCCGCCTGCTGGCGGCCGGGCTTCTCCTGATTCTCGTCTGCCAGGTCGCCCTGTCGGTACGGCTGAACATCTGGAGCGCCGATCTGTTCGACGCGCTGGAACGCCGTTCCACCGAGCACGCCGTTGCCCAGATCGGCATCTTCGCCCTGATCGTGCTCGGTACCATGGCCACCAACACCGCCCACCTGATGGTGCGACGCCAGATGCAGCTCGACTGGCGGCGCTGGCTGACGTTGCGGGTGATCCACAACTGGATGGACGACGCACGCCACTACCAAGTCGGCCAGGTGCCGGGCGACCATGCCAACCCCGACGGGCGGATCGCCGAGGATATCCGCATCGCCACCGAAGGCGCGATCGACCTGGCCAGCAGCCTGCTTTACAGCATAATGGCGCTGGCCACTTTCGTGGGCATCCTGTGGGCGCTGTCGGGCTGGATCACTGTGCTGGGCGTTTCGGTACCGGGGCACTTGGTGCTGCTTGCGCTGTTCTACGCCGGCAGTGGCGGCGTGGTGGCCTTTATTCTCGGCCGGCCGCTGGTGCGCGCGACCGACACGCGGCAAACCCGCGAGGCCGACCTGCGCTTCGGCCTGGTGCAGGCGCGCGAGGGCGCCGAGCCGATCGCGTTGGCGCGCGCCGAGGGGCTGGAGCGAGGGCGGCTCGCCTCGTTGTTTGAAACGGTGGCGCCGGCGTGGCGGGACCAGTCATCGGGCCTGGCGCGGCTGGTGGTGTTCTCCTCGGGCTATTCGACGCTGGCCGCCGTGTTGCCGATCCTGGTCGGCACGCATCGTTTTCTGGCGGGGACATTGACGCTGGGCGGGCTGATGCAATCGGCCCAGGCGTTCCAGCAGGTGACCGTGTCGCTGTCCTGGCCGGTCGACAACCTGCCGCGCATTGCGGAATGGCGCGCCTCGGTCGAGCGGGTGCTGGCGCTGGACGACGCGGTGCGGGTGGTGACCATCGAGGCGGCGCGCACCGGGGAGACGGCGATCAACCTGAACAGGTCCCCGAACACCCTACTGGGCGTGCACACGCTGTGGGTGGCCGCGGCCGATGGCACGGCGATGCTGTCCGACCTTACGCTGGAGGTCGGACCCGGCGAGCATGTGCTGGTCGATGGCGACGCCGATGCGGCGGCTGCGCTGTTCCGCGTGCTGGCCGGCATCTGGCCGTGGGGCCACGGCAGGGTCGACCTTCCCGCCGACACCGAGATGTGCGCGGTCGGGCGGCGGCCGTTCCTGCACGAGGGAACGCTGCAAAACGCGCTGACGGGTCCTGCAACGCAGAGCGCCGAGGCCGACGTGGCGATGGGCGATGCCATGACGATGGCGGGGCTGGACCACCTCGTCGCGCGGCTCGACGAAGTGGCGGACTGGGCGCGGACGCTGAGTGCCGGCGAGTTGCAGCGCCTGTCGTTCGTGCGACTACTGCTCGAGCGGCCGAACTGGATCGTGCTGGGCGACGCCACCGACGCGCTGGACCCAACCGCGGCGGATGCCATGCTGCGGTTGATCACCGAGCAACTGCCGCACGCGGCGATCATCGTCATCGGCCGCCATCCCGGTTCGGCGGAAACGTTCAACCGGCACATGACCCTGCAACGCGTGTCCGGCGGCGAGGTGCTGCTGCACGAGGTGTATGCACGGCGCCAGGCAGCCCGGATCGCGCGGCGCCGGCCGTTGACAGTGATCGACTGGCTGCGCCAGGGTTTCGGCGGGTGACGCCGGGTCATATTCGGCGGGTGACGCCGGGTGATATTCGGCGGGTGCCGCCGATCGGCACCGGAGGCGAACCGCAGCGCCCTGTCGCCGAATGCGCGGCCTCAGGACTCGGCGTGCCCTGCGATACTCGCCGTCCCTGCCGCCGTCGCCCGCGCCATCGCCCGCGTCATCACCCGAGTCATAACCGGCCCATCGTGCCGCGACATTGCAGTGAAAGTGCAGCAAGATGCCAAAGCGCCCTGCCGATCCATCGCGTGCTTCCGGCCAGTTCCTCGTCGTCGGTATCGGCGCGTCGGCCGGCGGGCTAGAGGCGTGCCGCAAGCTGTTCGCGGCGATGCCGAGCAAAACCGGTATGGCGTTCATCGTCGTCCAGCATCTCGACCCCGACCATCCCAGCATGATGGTCGACCTGCTGGCCGGGCACACGCCGATGGCGGTGCGCCAAGCGGGCGATGAGATGCCGATTGCCCCCGAGACCATCTATGTGATCCCGCCGGGTACTTACCTGTCGGTAAAGCAAGGCATGTTGCACCTGTCGGAGCCGCAGGCACGGCACGGCACGCGCATGCCGTTCGACTACCTGCTGCCCACCCTGGCCGAGGCTTTTGGTGCCCGCGCGGCCTGCATCGTGCTGTCGGGCACTGGCGGCGATGGCAGCACCGGGGCGCTGGCGGTGCGCGAGAGGGGAGGGCTGATCATCGCCCAGTTACCGGAGGAGGCCAGCTATGACGGCATGCCGCGCGCTGCCATCGCCAGTGGCGCGGTGGACCGGGTGCTGCCCTTGGCCGATATGCCCGCCGCCCTGCTGGCCCATGCCAGCCGGCTGGCCGCGCTGCCAGAAGCCGTGACGACAGTGAGGCGCCGGACAACGCCGACACGCCTGCCCGAGATCATCGCGCTGTTGCGCGCCACCACTGGGCACGACTTCACGCCGTACAAGTCGGGCACCCTGCTGCGCCGCATCGAACGGCGGATGGCGCTGGCGGTGCCGCTGCCGGCCGACATCGATGGCTACATCGTCCAACTGCGCGACAACAGCGCCGAACAGGACCAATTGGCCAAGGACCTGCTGATTCACGTTACCAGCTTCTTCCGCGATGCCAGGGTGTTCGAGATGCTGGCAAAAACAGTGATCCCCGACCTGGTGCGCCGCCAGGCGGTCGACGAGCCGCTGCGGGTCTGGGTCTGCGGATGCAGCACCGGCGAGGAAGCCTATTCGCTGGCGATGCTGTTCCACGAAGCAATCGCAGCCGATGGGCGGCCGATCAGGCTGCAGATCTTCGCCTCCGACATCGATCCCGACGCGGTGGCAGCGGCGCGCGACGGCTTCTACGCGCAGGCGATCGAGCATGACATCACGCCGGCCCGCTTGGCGCGGTTCTTCCTCAAGGAACGCGACGGCTATCAAGTGTCATCGGACCTGCGCGCCGCGGTCGTGTTCACGGTGCAGGACGTGCTGACTGATCCACCGTTCTCGCGCATCGATATGGTGTCGTGCCGCAACATGCTGATCTATTTGTTGCCCGACGCGCAGGCGAAGGTGATCGCGCTGTTCCATTTCGCGCTGCGACCGGGCGGCATCCTGCTGTTGGGCAATGCCGAGACGATCAACCTGGAAGACGGACGGTTCGAGGAACTCTCGAAATCCGAGCGGCTGTACCGCCATGTCGGGCGCGTCCGCCCCGGCGAGCTGGGCCTCGTGCTGGCCGAGGCGGCGCGCGTGCCGGTTCGGCCGGGCCTGAGCCAGCCACGCTCGCGCCAAACCCTGCTGGCCGATTTCTGCCAGCGGCTGGTGGTCCAGACCTATGCGCCGGCGGCCGTGCTGGTGAACCGGCGCTACGAATGCCTGTACTCCGTGGGCCCGATCGACCGCTATCTGCGCGTGGCACCGGGCGACCCGACCAGCGACCTGCTGGCCATGGCGCGCCACCACATGCAGGCCAAGCTGCGCGGCGCGCTGCACCAGGCCAGCCTGGCCGGCAACCGCGTGATCGTACCCGGCGGCCACATGACAACCGAAGGCGGCGAGGTGGCATTCAATATCGCGGTGCAGCCGGTGCAGCACGACGGCGAGAACCTGATGCTGGTCAGCTTTATCGACGAACAGAAGGCGTCGAAGAAGGCGGAGCATGCCGCCACGCCGCAGGACAGCGCGCGCGTCTCCGAGCTGGAGCAGGAGCTGGAGGCCACCCGCACCGAGCTGCAAGGCGCGATCCGCAACCTCGAGCTTTCCGCCGAGGAGCAACGGGCCATCAACGAGGAGGCGCTGTCGGTGAACGAGGAGTTCCAATCGACCAACGAGGAACTGTTGACCTCCAAGGAGGAGTTGCAATCGCTCAACGAGGAGCTGACCGCGCTTAACACCCAGCTGCAGGAAACGCTGGAGCGCCAACGCACCGCCGCCAACGATTTGCAGAACGTGCTGTACAGCACCGACGTCGCCACGATCTTCCTCGACCAGCGGCTCAACATCCGGCTGTTCACGCCGACGACGCGGGCGCTGTTCAACGTGATTCCCAGCGATGTCGGCCGGCCGTTGAGCGACCTCCACTCGCTGGCCTTCGATGCCACGCTGCTGGCCGACGCCAGCACCGTGCTGCGCAAGGCGGAGCTGATCGAGCGCGAGATCGAGACCCATACGGGCAAATGGTTCATCCGCCGCATCATGCCGTACCGCACCGCCGATGGCGGCATCGGCGGCGTCGTCATAACCTTTGTCGACCAGACCGAGCGCAAGCGCATTGCCGACGCGCTGATGTTGGCCAAGGGCCAGGCCGAAATGGCCAACGTCGCCAAGACCCGCTTTCTCGCCGCCGCCAGCCACGATCTGCGCCAGCCGCTGCAAACTCTGTCGCTGCTCCAGGGGTTCCTGGCCAAGAGCGCCGAAGGCCCGCGCACCGCAACCCTGGTCGCCCGGCTGGGCGATACCCTGGGCGCCATGTCGGGCATGCTGAACACGCTGCTCGACCTCAACCAGATCGAGGCGGGCACGGTTCGCCCCGCGCCGGCGGAGTTCCCGATCGAGGATCTGCTGATGCGGCTGCGCGACGAATTCACCTATCTCGCCCACGCCCAGGGGCTGGAACTGCGGGTTGTGCCGTGCAGCCTGATGGTGCACAGCGATCCGCGCCTGTTGGAACAGATGATCCGCAACCTGCTGTCCAACGCGGTGAAATATACGAAGAATGGCAAGATTCTGCTGGGCTGCCGCAGGCACCGCGACATGGTGAGCATCGAAGTGTGGGACAGCGGCATCGGCATTCCCGCCAAGGAACTCGACGCAATTTTCGAGGAATACCATCAGTTGGACAACACCGCACGCGAGCGCAGTCGCGGGCTGGGGCTGGGCCTGTCGATTGTCCGCCATCTTGCGGGGCTGCTGGGTCACCGGGTCCGGGTGCGGTCCAAGGTGGACAGCGGATCGGTGTTCTGCATCGAGGTGCAGGTGCCGCCGCAGGCGCCGCTGCTGGCGCTGGCACCGCCCGCGCCGGCCGCCACCGCAGACGACCCACCGGCCCATGCCGGTTCGATCCTGGTGGTCGAGGATGACCCCGAGCTGCGCGAACTGCTGGAGATGTTGCTGACCGAGGAGGGCCATCTGGCCGCGGCCGCCGCCGATGGCGGGATCGCGGTGGACCTGGTGACATCGGGCAAGGTGCGGCCCGACCTGGTGCTGGCCGACTACAACCTGCCGAACGGCATGAACGGCTTGCAGGTTGCCGCACGCCTGCGCCAGCTGCTGGGGCGCCAAGTTCCGGTCATCATCCTCACCGGCGACACCGCCACGGACACCCTGCGCGCCATCGCCGCCGAGGAGTGCGTGCATATGCACAAGCCGGTGCGGATGCGCGACCTGGTCGATACCATGAACCGGCTGTTGCCGAGTGCCGCCCGCGGTGCCGCGGCGCGCGACGTGTCCCCGCCCATGCCCGCTGCACCAATACCGGCTTCGCCAACACTCGTTTCTGCGGCGCCGCCCGCGCCTGCACATCTTACCGCGGTGCCTGGCGAGACGGTATACGTGGTGGACGACGACCGGATGGTGCGCGAGCAGATTCGCGCCCTGCTGGAACTGGAGGGGGTGGCGGTGCAGGACTTCGTATCCGCCGAGTCGTTCCTGGCCGCCTATCGGCGCGGCGCCCCCGGCTGCCTGTTGCTTGACGTCTACCTGCCCGGCAAGAGCGGCCTGGAACTGGTGCACCAGCTGCGCCAGTCCGGGCACGCACTGCCGGTGGTGATGGTGACGGGCAAGGGCGATGTGCTGATGGCCGTGCAGTCGATGAAGGCAGGGGCTCTCGACTTCATCGAGAAGCCTGTCGCCCCGCAGCAACTGCTGAACGCCGTCGAACGCGCGCTGGCCGAGGGGCGCGAGGCTGGCCGGCTGCTGGCCTGGCGCGAGGATGCCGCGCACCACGTCGCCGGCCTGACGGCGCGCCAGCGCGAGATCATGACCATGGTTCTGGCCGGGCATCCGAGCAAGAATATCGCCGCCGACCTGGGAATAAGCCAGCGCACGGTGGAGAACCACCGCGCCGCCATCATGAAGCGCACGGCCACCAGGTCGCTGCCTGCGCTGGCCCGCTTGGCGCTGGCCGCCAGCGGCAATGCCGGTGCCGTCCCGCAGGGCATCGCGGCGCCCCCGACGAATAGCCACGACGAACCGGACTGACGCGGCGCTTGGCACGTTCGGCCGGGCGATGCCGCACGCGAAGAAGAGGCCCGGCAGGGGGGATGCCGGGCCTCTTCCTGCCACCCTCCCGATCCGGGAGGGCTGGTCGGCGCTGCTGGCCGGGTAGGGCGCCCGGCGGCAGGCCGATCGGTGTCGTCGTGAAACCGCTATCGCAACCCGGGCGACGTGGGCCGGGCCGCCAGCGTCACGGCGAGGTTTGTCGCGTGCGGGTCGTGGTGGTGCTGGTGGTGGGTGCCGGCACCGGGCTGATCTGCCGCGTGGTGACCTGTTCCGTCGTGGTGCTCGTTGTGGTTTCGGGCGTGCAGGCGCCGAGCAGCCCTGCTGCCGCGAGCAGCGTTGCCGCCAGCAACAGTCGCTGGGGTGCAAAAGACTGGGTGGCGGTCATGATACGTTGCATCGTCATTTCTCCTTCTAGCGGCCACCGGGAACGGCGGTCGACGGCTCAGTCGGCGTGACTGTGGTGGTAGTGGTCGTGGTGTTCCGCCTCGTTGTCGTGACGTTGGCAGGCGGCGCGGTGGTTGTGGTTGTGATGCTTTCGTCGGCGACCCCCTTACTGTCGCGAAAGGTCGTCTCGCTCTTGTCGGTCGTGGTGCCGTCGGGGCCGACGATGGTCTGGGTGCGCGAAGTGCTGAGCGTGCCCACCGGGGGCGCCACGAGCAGCCGCGCGCCGCCGGATGTAACGGTCGTCGTCGTCTCTGATGTGGTTGTCTGCGCCAGGGCAGCGGCCCCGGTAAACAATGCCGCAGCCAGCCAGCACGCGTGAACGATTTTCATCACCGCCCTCCTCGGCGCCGCACGGAACAGTCCGCTGGGCACAATCGGATAATCCTTCTCTGGCGCGAAAGCCGCCAGGGCCGGACTCTACTCAAGTGCCGTCTAAGTACATCCCGGCGCTGCTGCCACCTCGCGACAGCGTCTAGGTTGCCTCCGCTAACCGCATCGCAAGAGACGGCTGTACTCGTTTTGCACACGCCAGCTCCTCGCGCCGCTACGCCAACAGACAACAGAACCAGGAGAGTACGTCATGAACAAGGATCGGATTGTGGGCGCCGCCAAACAGGTCAAGGGCGCCGCCAAGCAGGCAGTCGGCTCGATGGTCGGCGATGCCAAGATGGTGGCCGACGGCAAGTCGGACAAGGTTGAGGGGAGGATCCAGAACGCCATCGGCGGCGTAAAGGATGCGATGAAGCCCCGGAAATCCTAGCCGCGCCCAACCGGCCGCCACTCGGCGGAACTGGTATTGCCGCCCGTGTATCTGCACATTGTTCAAGGAATATCATGATGCATCCGATCACCAGCCTCGCAATTGCCGCCGCCGTCGCCACGCTGCTCGCAGCCCCTGCCCACGCGCAGGGCACGCCGCAGACGCTGGCGCTCATGAAGATCGATACGCAGTCGCTGGCCACCGGCTACCGCACCTCGAAGGTCGTCGGCAGCACGGTCTATAACGAGGCCAACGAGACGGTCGGCACGGTCGACGACCTGATCGTGACGCCGGGCGACAAGGTACCCTTCGCCGTGCTGTCGATCGGCGGCTTTCTGGGCATGGGCACCAAATATGTCGTGGTACCGTACTCGCAGCTTGAGATTGTGGACAAGAAGATGTTGCTGCGCGGCGCCACCAAGGAGTCACTGAAGGGCCTGCCCGAGTTCAAATACGCCAGCTGACGGTCGGCTGCGGGAGCCTACCCCGGCCCTCCGCTTGGGCGCCCCCCGCTTGCAGACTGATGCGAAGGAACCTTCCCATGTCGCCGATCATCGCGTGGCTGCTTCACCTGCCGATCGGCGTGCTGGTCTTCCTTCAGCTGTTCGAGCTCATCTGATCACGGCGAGCCTCGTCCTATATCGATTGCATTTCCACTAGAAGAAACCGGAGATCCGCCCCATGAACCTCGGCACCATCCTCCTCATCGTCGTCGTCCTGATTCTGATCGGCGTGTTGCCCACCTGGCCGCACAGCTCCAACTGGGGCTACTATCCAAGTGGTGGCCTGGGCCTCGTGCTGATTATTATCGTCGTTCTTTTGGTGATGGGCCGCATCTGACCGGGCGGGTCTCTCTGCCGGGCCGGACCCGCAATGCTCCAACGACAAGGCCTGTGTCATGCGAAACTTCGTGGCGAGCCTGCAAACGCCGGCTCGCCCTGTCGGCCGGGGCGCCAGCCCCGCGCCAGCCGCGGTCGGCAGGAAACTGGGTCGCGAGATTGCAGTCCTTGCGGCGGCGCTCCTGCTCGTGGCTGCTGTGCCCGCGCGGGCGGCCACCGAGTATGAGCCGGGCTCGACCTGGACCATCCAGGGCGAGAACGATCGGATCTCCACGACCGCTGGCGGATCGGACAAGTTCTATACCAGCGGCCTTCGGCTGGGCTGGACGTCGGGTACCGACAACGTTCCAGACTTCGCGCGGCAGGCAGCGCAGGTGTTGTGGGGCGACGGCACGACTCGCATCAGCTTCAACCTGACTCACCAGATCTACAGCCCCACGAACACTACCCGGGCAGTGCCCGACCCGCGCGACCGGCCAGTGGCCGGCTATTTCGCCGGCACCTTATCGCTGTTGCAGGACACCGATCGCAGCCGCAACGTGTTGGCCTTGACCCTCGGGGTGATCGGACCGTCGGCGTTGGGCCGCCAGGTCCAAAACGGTTTTCACAAACTCATCCGCAGCCCGCTCAACAATGGCTGGGGTGGGCAGTTGCCGGACGAACCCGCGATCAATCTGCTGGCCGAGCGCACATGGCGCCTGGGCTTGGCCAAAGCGGGCGGTCTGGAAGCCGATATCCTTCCGTCGCTGACGCTCGGCGTGGGCACCGTGCGCAATTATGTGCAATCCGGCTTCGTGCTGCGGTTGGGGCAAGGGCTCGACCGGGATTTCGGCGTGGCGCGGCTTCGACCGGGCCTCACCGGCGGCGACGCATTTGCCTATCGCCCCGGCGTCGCCTGGTATGCCTTCACCGGCATCAACGGCGAGGTTGTCGCCCGCGATGCATTCCTCGACGGCAGTCTCTGGAAGCATTCCGCCAATGTGCGACGCAACTGGCTGCTGGGTTCGATGCAGGCCGGCGTGGCGGTCATATGGGGCAGCGCGCGATTGAGCTACACCCAGACTTGGCAGACGCAGTCTTTCCGCGGCCAAAGAGGCGGCTTGTTCAATTTCGGCTCGCTGGCCCTGTCGGTGCGTTTCTGACCGCGCGCCCAGCGCCAGTTTGGCCACCGGATCAGCGTGAGTAATATTCCTCTCTGTATTTGCAATTCAGACAGCGCGATACTCCATCAACAGCTGGAACTTCAAAAAGGGTTGCACGGCAACTCCATCCAGACCCGTGGATCTAGGCGGGAACGCGGTTCCATCTGCGAACGCACGTTACACTTCCTCATGACATGAAAAGAACCCTCAGATGGCCCGTGGTTTAGCGACTGTTCTT
>Ga0105049_10005378_pt1 | contig 14913 bp, 13 predicted proteins | sample MAT06_FD_78087 | JGI IMG/M metagenome (GOLD analysis project Ga0105049, IMG submission 78087) | Freshwater microbial communities from Lake Fryxell liftoff mats and glacier meltwater in Antarctica - MAT-06 | ecosystem: Environmental > Aquatic > Freshwater > Ice > Liftoff microbial mat | place... | reverse complement strand
GCGCGAAAGTAAGCTCAATTGTTCAGCCTGGGGGCAGCATTCGCGATGCCCAAATCATTGAGGCCTGTGACGCCGCCGGAATCTCCATGGTCTTTACAAAAGCGCGACATTTTTCACATTAAATTGTAGTTTAAATTTATGAGTAGAGGCGTCGTTCAAAAATCAAAAGATCTGATGGGTGGAACGACAGTTTTTCATTCAACTCGGGTCCCCGTTGAGACGCTCCTAGATTATCTAAAAGCGGGGGATTCCATAGATACGTTTCTAAAGGACTTTCCAACTGTTAAGCGCGAGCAAGTTTTGTCTTTTCTAGAAGCTGTCTGGAAAGATTATTCCTCTAGCAACTCTGCCAAATGAAAATTATTTTAGACGAATGCTTGCCGCGAAGACTCAAGGAAGATTTTAAGGACTTTAGCGTCACGACCGTACAGGACCAGGGTTGGTCAGGCAAAAAGAATGGCGCACTAATGAAGCTGATCGAGGGAATGTTTGATGTATTTGTGACGGTTGACAGGAATCTGACATTTCAAGTTTCTACTAAGAAATTCGCAATTGGCGTTGTTGTTTTGGCCGCACCCACCAACCGATATGCGGACTTGCAGTTACTAATGCCCAAGGTGCTCAAGCTTCTTCCTTCAATAAAGCCAGGACAAACTGTCGAAGTGCTCTGATCTCCATGGTCTTTACAAAAGCGCGACATTTTTCACATTAAGTTGTAATTTGCCCCGATGAGTCTTCCCCGAATTTTGGTCTTGGGTGGTGGGGGCCGCGAACACGCGCTCTGCTGGCATCTTTCAAAATTTTCGAGGATTTCCTGCGCTCCGGGCAGCGATGGAATTGCGGAAAGTTTTGAGACTTGGGCGTTTAATGATTTTGCTCAATTAGCCTCACAAATTAAATCAAAGAAAATTGAAACAGTCGTCGTTGGTCCAGAAAAATATTTGGCTGAGGGCGTGGTTGATTTTCTTGAGAAAGAAGGGGTTTTTGCGTTTGGTCCCACACAGAAAGCTGCCGCCCTGGAATCAGACAAAGCCTGGGCCAAAGACTTTTGTCTTCGGCATTCTATTCCCACGGCTCGTTCTGCTACTTGCTGCGACATCGCAAGCTTTCACCGCGAGATAAAGAAATTTGCACCTCCCTTCGTGATTAAAGCTTCAGGCCTTGCGGCCGGAAAGGGCGTTTGGATTGGGGAGAATATGAACGAGGCTGCAAAGTTTGCGGCAGCAGCGCTTTCGCAGCATAGCTCAATCGTGATCGAAGAATTTTTGCGCGGCGAAGAAGTTTCATTTTTTGCCATGGTTGACGGGGAGAATTATATTCTTTTGGGCGGAGCTCAGGATCACAAGCGATTGCTTGAGAACGATGAGGGCCCGAACACTGGAGGTATGGGCGCTTATTCACCTGTGCCCATCCTCAACAAAAATCTTGAGACAAAAATCGTAGAGAAGATTTTGAAACCAAGTCTCGCCGGACTCAAAAGCGATAAGATTGACTATCGTGGATTTCTGTTTTTGGGAGTCATGGTGGTGGCAAACGAGCCCTATTTATTAGAATACAATTGCCGAATGGGTGACCCAGAAACTCAGGCGCTGATGCTGAGGTTAGAATCCCCACTCACGGAACTCATTCAAAATCTGAGAGATTCCAGAAATTTAAATTCGCAAGCCAGGCTTTCAAATTTGGTGAGCTTGAATGTGGTTGTTGCGGCAAAGGGCTATCCCGACAAACCAGCTTCTGGATTTTCGTTGGCCGGAATTGAGAATGTGCCTGAGCCACTCAGAATTTTTCATTCGGGAACACGACTCGATAGGTCTGATCTTAAAAACCCACACTGGGTCGCAAGCGGCGGAAGATTGTTTTCAGTAAATGTCCTTCAAAAGACGCTTGTGGATTGCCAGCAGCTCATTTATCCATGGATCGAAAGCCAAAAATTCTTGAAGGATGTCACCTATCGTCGGGACATTGCCGTCAAGGCCTACAGACATTTGAGAGGGGTCGCCTAGATGCCAAAGATTATTCCATTCCGAGCATTCAGCTTTGCCTCAAAGTTTAAGAATGAAATGGAAAAATTGATTGCACCTCCCTATGACGTGATTTCTGGCGATGGCTTAAAAGCGCTTCGCTCCCGCCATGATTATAATGCCGTCAAACTCTCACTCGCAGCAGATCCAAGCGATCCTGAGCGCTATCAAAAAATGAAGACGGAATTCCAAGATTGGAAACAAAAGGGAGTCTTCGAGCAAAATGCTGAGCCCGCATTTTATTTGATTGAAGAAGTTTTTGATGTCGGAAGTACCTCCCAGACCCGAATCGGATTTGTGGCTTTGATGGAGGTCTCTCCCCTGGCGGAAAAAAAGGTTTTGCCCCATGAATTTACATTGGCAGGCCCCAAAAAAGATCGATTGGAACTTTTGAAGACCATGGGGGCTGAGCTCTCACAGGTATTTCTTTGTTACAGAGATTCTGAATTAATTTTGGAAAAAATTTATTCAGAATTAAAATCTTCGATTCCTTTTTTGAGTGTGCCCAAGGTCGATCATGTGGCTCGGAAGGTCTGGAAAGTAGCTGATGCCAAGAAAGTTCAAGACTTGATTGGCCTTCTCGATGCACAGTCCGTTTTGATTGCGGACGGACACCATCGCTACGAAACATCCATCCGTTTTCGTGAGGACGACGGAACCGACAAATCAAAATACGTTCAATCTTATTTTACAAATCTCTCTTCGCCCGGATTTTCGATTCAATCCATCCACCGACTTTTTTCTTTGCCCGAAGGCATTTCTTCTCAGGGCTTTCTAGAGAATCTTCGAAACGTTATCGAGTTGAAGAAGGTTCCCCAAATCGCGCCCGCAGATTTGTTGGCCGCAAACAAGAGGGGGGAAATCGCTTTCTTCTTGAAACTCGCTCAAACGGGAGAGGTTTTTTTGTGTTCTCGAAAGAAAGCTTCGAGCGAAGATGCTGAAATATTTTTTATTCAGCAGGAAATATTTGAGAAAATTTTCCACTGGGATGTGGCCACAACCCCTCACGGCGTATTGAAGTACGAGCATGAGCTACCAGAGTTTGAAAAAACTCTCGCGAAGCTAAAGAATGGCGTTGGAATTTTTCTGCCTCCTACGAATTTAGATCTGGTAATGACTCGAGCTCTGCGCGGAGAAAGAATGCCTCAAAAATCTACGTACTTTTATCCCAAAATCGCCTCGGGACTGATCAACTACGAGCTGGGTAAAATTTAAAATTGCGCGTGCTTAGCTAGGCAGTGCGCTTGGAGGCGGCTTCCATTGCAGAACGAATGGCTTCTCGTAAGTTGGGATCTTCCACGGCTCGAAGCGTGATTTCTTGGCGCTCGGTCAAACGTGCGGAGCGGGATCTCAATTTCTTCTCAAAATTATTCTTTTCGCCTGTTTCTCGCTTCTCCACTTTTCCTACTCTAAATTCTAGGTCCTTCACCTGTGCGGTGGGGCAAAGTCCTCGAATTTTTCCTAAGATAGAGGGCTTCAAAAATTGAAGTTGCTGTGCCCAGGCCTGATGAGCCACGCGAATCTCCAGAACTTTAGATTTGAGCTCCTGCGGTGAAGTCAGCCTTGAGAGCTCGAGGCCCACGATTTGCTCCCATTTGGCCCAAATTTCGCCTCCTTTGAGGTGATCTTTGACTTGCTTTGGGAGGCGCACCCCCCCAAGAATATCGCTAAAGGAACTAAAATCGCGGGATGCCGATGTCATAGGCTCGATTTTGACGATTCCATGAAGAGAGGTCATTAAAATGTTGAAGGTCGCTGATTCACAGGTATTTGAGGTTCTAGAGAAGTCTATCTTGGCGGATGGCTTTGATATGGTGCTGGATCTAGAGAAAAGCAGGGGAGCGCGGATTTATGACGCCAAGAACCATCGAACCCTGATCGACTTTTTTTCGTTTTTTGCAAGCAATCCCCTCGGATTCAATCATCCTAGAATGAGCGAAAAGGCTTTCGAGGCCAAATTGGTCACTTACGGACGAACCAAGGTCTCGAATTCAGATATCTATACTCGCGGCTACGCGGAGTTCGTTCAAAGCTTCCACAAAAACTGTGCCCCGTCCTTTGATCGGCTCTTCTTTATTGAAGGCGGAGCGCTCGGTGTCGAAAACGCAATTAAGACCGCCCAGGACTGGAAGGTTCGAAAGAATTTGGCAGCAGGAAAAGGCGAAAAGGGAACTCAGGTTCTTCACTTCAAAGAAGCCTTCCATGGTCGAACGGGCTATACGCTTTCGCTCACCAATACCGTTCCCGATAAAATTTTGTATTTTCCAAAGTTCGACTGGCCACGCGTGACGAATCCCAAGCGAAGTTTTCCAACGACTCCTGAATCGACTCGAAACGTTGAAGCCCTCGAGGCTCAAGCAACTGCAGAAATAAAGCGCGCCTTTGAAACTCGACCTGACGAAATTTGTTCGATCATTATCGAAACGATTCAGGGCGAAGGTGGCGATAATTTTTTCCGTCCTGAGTTTTTGAAAAAACTGCGAGAGCTGGCGAATACCTACGATGCTCTGCTCATTTTTGACGAAGTGCAGACGGGAATGGGTCTCACAGGAAAGTTTTGGGCCTGGGAACATTTTGGAGTTCAGCCCGACTTGATGGCTTTTGGAAAGAAAGTTCAGGTTTGCGGATTCGCAGCCAAGATGGATCGACTGAGCGAAGTGGACAATGTGTTTAAAGTTCCAAGCAGAATCAACTCAACCTGGGGCGGAAATCTTTTGGATATGGTTCGAACCACTCAGGTTATCGATATTATCCAAGAGGAGAAGCTGCTTCAAAACGCAACCAAGATGGGCGCTCAGATTCTGGGAGTGCTCGAGCAAATTGCAAAAAAAGATGAGCGAATGTCCAACGTTCGAGGACTTGGACTTTGGATGGCCTTTGATTTGCCGGATCAGAATTTTAGAAATCAGTTTATTGAAGACGCTTATCGTAACGGTTTGGTGATATTGACCTGCGGCACAAAGAGCGTGCGGATTCGGCCCGTCTTGGATTTGAAAGAAGCCGAAGCATCTGAAGGACTCGACATCTTAAGAAAGACGCTTGCAGAAACTCAGAATAAAAAAACGGGAACGAATTCATGAGCGCAAGAGCCATCGAAAGCATTTTGAAATCTGGAAAAAAAAAGTATGGCCCAGAAATTGTGGGTGGACACTGGATCAATTCGAAACTCGTCCGAGGCTCGCAGCATTTTAGATCCATCAATTCGTCGGATCATTCTGATATCGTAGGTTCATTTCCAACAGCGACCGACGGCGAGATCGAAGCAGCGATTAAAGGAGCTGAAAAGGCATTTCAAAAGTGGTCAAAAACTCCAGCTCCCGTTCGTGGAACTTTTATTGGGCGACTGGCTGGCATTTTGGATCGCGAAAAAGAATCATTGGCTGCCATTATCACACGAGAGATTGGAAAGCCTTACCGTGAGTCTCTGGGCGAAGTTCAAGAAGCGATTGATACGGCACATTTCTTCCAATCTGAAGGGCGACGACTCTATGGACAAACCGTGCCCTCCGAACTCCCGAACAAAGAATTAATGACCTACCGCCGTCCCCTCGGAGTTTGCCTGATGATTTCGGCGAGCAATTTTCCATTTGCGGTTCCGTCCTGGAAGATCATTCCAGCTCTCATTGCCGGAAATGCGATTGTTTGGAAGCCCTCGCAAGATGCACCCGCGACTGCCCTTGCATTTGCCCTCTGTATGAATGAAGCGGGATTTCCGGATGGCCTGATTCAAGTGATTTTTGGAGATGGAAAATCTGCAGAGAGAGCCCTTACGTATGTAGAGGAAGGTCGCATTCAAAAAGTTTCGTTTACGGGTAGCAGCGCCGTGGGCCGAAAAATTGGAGAGATTTGTGGAAGAGCTCTGCAGTCGCCTTCACTCGAACTCGGCGGAAAGAATCCGCTCATTATTGATAAGACGGCCAATCTAGATAAGGCGGTTCCAGCCGCAATTGTGGGCTCTTACGGCACTGCGGGCCAGCGCTGCACTTCCACTGGCAATATCATTATTCATAAAGACGTCTATGATGAATTTCGAAAAAAATTCTTGGCAGCCATACAAAAAATAAAAATTGGAAATCCGAATCTCGACAAGACGGTTCTCTACGGACCGCTTTTTGCTGAACGTTACCTGACGAATTTTCTCAATCATTTGAATTGGGGCAAAAAAGACGGCGCTAAGCTTTTGTTAAAATCTGGTCGAATTACTTCAAAAAATTCTTATCCTAATTTTTCGGGAGACCCAGAGACCGGCTGGTATGTAAGCCCCGCCCTGTGGGAAGGGGTCACTCCAAAGAATCGAATTTTTCAGGAAGAAGTATTCGGGCCAACCGTCAGTCTCTGCAAGGCATCCTCTACGGATCAGGCCATTGAATGGGCGAATGCTCATGCGTACGGATTGTCATCGGCAATTTTTACGGAAGTTCCGAATGTGATGCTGCAGTTCAAAGAAAATATCCAAGCGGGAATGAGTAGTATCAACAATGCAACAACGGGTGCAGAAGCTCATCTTCCATTCGGAGGAATTAAAGCCTCTGGCAATGGAACTCGAGAATCTGGCATATGGGTGCTGGATGCCTATACACGATGGCATGCGGTGAATGTGGATTTGGCCGGTAAACTCCAGTTGGCACAGATGGATGTGGACTATGGAAGGGCCAATAAGCCCGTTTCATTTTCTGATTGGGCAAAGCGCCCATCTTAATGCATTGCTTTTCGTATCCTGCAAGCGACCGAAAACTCATTCTGCCCCCTCAAATGGTCATTGGTTCGCCCGTAAGATCCCAGTAAAGCGAATGGCAGCACCTGATGGCCGGATTGAAAATCCTGAAAGAATTTCGTCACTTTTCCGCCGTTTTAACTTGCCCGGGCAAGCCAAAGCGAGGGTGCCCAGTGATCAGGGCACCTTTTTCTATTTTGGCTGTTTGCCGGAAGCATTTCCGTTTTTGCGAGAGATTGAAACGCGAGGATTTTCAGCGATCCTTCGCTAAAAATCGAATTTGCTGATCCCGCAATATTAGCATCTCAGGCTTTTTTCGAATTCGCTGATTATCAAAACTCAGTTTCCCTGTAACTCCTTCAAAATTATCGAGCCTTCTCAGCCGATCCACAAAAAGATCTCGAGAAACATCCTTCTCGTCCCTGTCATGATTTCCAAAGAAACCAGCGCTACATCGTAGGCCTCGGCGGCAACACGTGTTGGCTCCTTGCCAGCAACTTTAAAATACTCCTCGCGAAAAGTTCTTGCGGGAAGGCGATCAGAACTTGCTGCATAGGAATCAGAAAAAATCACACCCTCTGCTGACTCTCCAGCCCGCTCTGTAAGCTTGCCAGAATTCATTCCCGAAAGTCCCACCACCTGAACTCCGTAAATTCTCAAATAAGGAAGTGTGGGCAAGATGAGGCCAGCCGTATCTGCGAAGTCAGGAACAAAAAGCGTATCAAAACCCACAATGGGATTCAGGTCGCCGAGTTTTTTCACGCAGGGCGGGGGCGGTGGCTGAGTCGGATCCACTGCCGGAGGATTCTTAGGACAAACCTCGCCCTTTCGAAGCTTTGGATAATCTAAGCGGGTCATCCTTCGAAGAGGATCTTTGAAATCGGTCGCTCCGGCAGGATAAATTTGAACATCGGAAATATTAAGACCTTTGGCTTGAAACGCCTCGCTCGCTCGATCCATCACGTCCCATCCATAGTTTGAATCGGGAATGAGGATTGCAATATTCTTGGACTTCAGATCGCTTCGCAAAAACTCAGCCAATTCATTCACTTGATCTTCAATGGTGAGCAGGGACCGAAAGCTATAATTTCCGTAGCTTTTTAAGTCTTCCTTGGCGGCCAAAGAAATAACCGGAACTCGCATGAGCTCAGCTCGTTCGAATGCGGCACCCGTCTCTTTTGCGGTGAGTGGACCCAGCACGGCCGTTACATTTTCTTGAACGGCAAGCCTTTGCCATGCCGTCATAAAGTTCTCGTGGGTGCTGCCTGAGTCTTCGATCACGAATTCTACGCCCTCAGCAATCGCCATTCGAGAAGCGATCTGGACACCCAACAGGGCTTCTTGCGCAAAGCCCTTGAGCTCGCCAGAGAGTGGCAACAAAACTCCAATTTTTCGAGAACCGTGATAGGGCTGAAAATGATTGAGCTGTAAAATTTCTTGAGAGCGAGCGAATAGGCCTGTCGTATCGTCCTCTTCCACTTTTTCCAGAGCCTTCAGAGAATCTTCAAGGCGCTGATTTTTTAAAAGCTCCTGATAGGCTGCATATGAAACCACATTTCTACCAATTTTGGATTGGGCTTTTGAGGCGAGGGCTTCAAGCACCTCTGTGGTCGCCGGTGGAGACTTCAAGAACGAATCAAAATCATTCCAATACTCTTGCGCCATTTCCGGCGTGAGTCGTTGACGCTGAGCCAAGAGTGAAACCCACTGATCGAGCCACAAATACCTTTGCATCTGTTCATCACCGGTGGTCGAGGGATGCTCGCGAATATAGGCAAGTCCCTGGGTGAGAGACTCTATGCTTCCAAGTGCCTGTGCAGAAGGTGCGGGCGGAGTGCCGGCAGACTTCGATGCGCACGAAGCGGCGAGCGCTCCAAGACACAGAGTAAAAAAGATATTCTTAATTCGAGTCTGCGAATTTTCCGTAAATGTGTTCGGCCATTGAATGAGCAGCATCGTTCAACTCTACCTTTGCTGCGCGCACTTTTTCAATATCATCTGACTCAAGAGATTTCTTCGCTTGAGCGAGGGCCATGATAGCCTTTTCAGAAACCTCCGCTGGCAGCTCAGATTGAAATTCATTGATTGACTTTTCAGCAGTAAAGACAAGGGTCTCAAGGTCTAGCCGGGCCTCTGCCAATTCTTTTTGCTTGGCGTCAGATTCGGCATATTCTTTGGCATCCCCAATGATCCGCTGAATCTCATTTTCGTTAAGACCGCTTGATACCGTCACCCGAATAGCCTGTTCTTTGGAGGTTCCCAGATCCTTGGCTTTAACATTCACGATCCCGTTGGAATCGATGGAAAAAGTTACTTCAATCTTGGGAATGCCTCGAGGAGCGGCAGGGATATCCGTGAGCTCAAACTTGGCCAGCGTCTTATTGTACTGGGCCAGATCCCGCTCGCCTTGAAGAACATGCACACTTACAAAACTTTGATTGTCCTGAGCGGTAGTAAACTCTTTGGATTTCATCGTGGGAATGGCCGTGTTTTTTTCGATAATCTTGGTAAAAATTCCGCCGGCAGTCTCCAGCCCTAGTGAAAGTGGGGTGACGTCCAAAAGCACGACATCCGAAACCTCTCCGGTAATAATTCCTCCCTGGATACTGGCCCCAATCGCCACGACTTCGTCGGGATTGATTGAAGAATCACCGGGCTGACCAAAAATCTGCGCGACTTTAGCCTGTACGGCTGGCATCCGGGTCATCCCTCCAACCAGCAGAACCTTTTGAATGTCTCCTGCTACGAGCTTCGCATCGGCCAAGGCCGTTGTGCACGGAGCTGCAAGACGCTCAATCAAATCCTGACAAAGGTCTTCAAGCATCGTGCGAGTGATCTTAATTTTCAGATGCTTGGGCGCTCCTTCAACCGCCGTGATAAAGGGAAGTTCGACCTCGGTCTCGGTACCTGAAGATAATTCGTGCTTCGCCTTTTCGGACGCCTCTTTGAGTCTCTGAATCGCAAGCGGGTCCGTGCTTAAATCCACACCCTCATTTTCTTTAAAAACCCGAACCAGATGGGTCATGATGCGTGTATCAAAATCTTCTCCACCCAGAAACGTATCTCCGTTGGTGGATTTGACCTGATAAACACCGGAATCTAATTCCAAAATCGAAATATCGAAGGTTCCCCCGCCCAAATCGAAAACGGCAATTTTTTCGGTTCCCTGCTTGTCCATTCCATAGGCGAGGGCAGCCGCGGTTGGCTCGTTAAGGATTCGCAAAACATTGAGACCCGAGATTCGGCCAGCGTCTTTGGTGGCCTGCCTTTGCGCGTCGTTGAAATAGGCTGGAACGGTGATAACCGCGTCTTTTACTTCCTGGCCTAAATAATCTTCGGCAATTTCCTTCATCTTCTTTAGAACCATCGAAGAAATTTCGCTGGGGCTATAGGTTTTCCCACCCACTTCTACCCAGGCATCTGAATTCGTGCCCGAGGCGACTTTGTAAGGGAGCAGCTTCAGAGATTTCTGAACCATATCGTCTTCGAATTTTCGTCCAATGAGCCGCTTTACGGAATACACCGTTCGAGTGGGGTTGGTGACCGCCTGGCGCTTTGCGATTTGCCCGACAAGGCGCTCATTTGTTTTGGTGAAAGCCACAATCGAAGGGGTTGTGCGCCCCCCTTCAGCATTCGGAATCACAACCGGCTTTCCGCCGTCCAAGAGTGATACGCAAGAGTTCGTCGTACCGAGGTCAATTCCTATAACTCGACTCATTATTCAATCTCCGACAAAGAAGGATCGGGATCCTCTTTTTTGCAAACCACAACTGCCGCCGCACGAAGCAGACGGTCCGACCATTTATAACCTCGCCGTACTTCCATGATCACCATACCGGCTGCATGAGCTTGAGACTCAATCTGCGAAACGGCTTCGTGAACGCTTGGATCAAAGGCCCTTTCGATTGTCTCAATTCGAACGAGACCCTCGGATTTGAGCCACGAATCCACCTGCGATACGACCATGCGAATTCCGTCTGCCAGCGGCCCAGTTTTGTCGGCCGATTGAGTAAGCGCTCGGTCCATATTGTCGAGAATCTCTAAAAATCCTCTTAAGATTTTCTCTTTCCCCAATCTTTCTGAATCTTGGCGCTCTTTGAGAGCACGCTTTCTAAAATTTTCAAAATCTGCGGCGAGACGAAGATAGGCCTCTTTATCGATGAACTGCTGTAGATCGATTTTGGCAATGGTGCCTGAATCTTTTGAAACGCCATCCTTCTCACGAATTTCATCCGAAGAACCTCCGTCTTCGTGCGACTCAACAGCTTTCACCGCTTCTTCAATCAACAGATCGGTCTTTGACCTCTGGCCCGAGTTTTTTTCTTTCTTCGTCATGCGAATCTCTTATTTTACCTCGGAATTCAGCATTTTGGCGGCGCATAAACTACAAAGCTCAAATATTCTTTGCGCATTGCAGCAAACGAGCGGCTACTGACTCGATAAGGAGCCACCCATTATCGCTGAGAATATAATGATCGTTCTCTGTGGGCTGCAAAACCGCGTCATTCACAAGTGCTTTTAAGACATCTGGTGATTCTGTTAAGCAGATGGGCTGTCGTGTACGAAGCTTGAAGTAGAATTCTTCGAGTCTTGTTTGTTCCACACTCAAATCTTCGGTCCAGGAGACCCCCGTTTCATCTCGACTCCACTCCTGGGGATCTCGAATCATTTCGTAACGACGTCGACTGGTTGAGGGCAAATATCCATGCGCTCCGGGCCCCAAACCCAGATAAGAAGATTTAATATTCCAATAATTGGAATTATGCCGACTCCGAAATCCAGGCTTAGAAAAATTTGAAACTTCGTAATGTTCGTAACCTTTGCTCTCCAGCAAATAAGTTGAGGCCAAATAAAATTCTCTCGCGCTTTCGTCCGAATTTAAATGCTTTTTCATAAATGAATTTGTTTTCCACAAATGGTCGTTCGCGATTGTTAAAAGGTAGAGCGATAGATGAGGGGGATTGAACTCAAGCGCCTCAGAAAGATTCTGATCTAGCTGATTTTTTATTTGATCCGGAATACCAAGCATGAGGTCTACAGTGAAATTCTTAAAATATTTTGAAGTCCATTCGAGAGCGTTCAAAAGATGGGCGCGAGTGGACAATCGCTCCAGTCGCTTGAGTTCGATCTCGCTGAAAGATTGTATTCCCAGGCTTACTCGATTAATTCCGAGCTTCTTAAAGTCCCGCAGTTTCTGCTCCGTCAGGCTTTCTGGATTGCATTCGATGGTAAATTCAAAGTCCGAAGACCTTGCTGAATAAAATTTCTCAATGATTCCCACGAGTCTTTCAATTTCTTTGGGCTCTAAAAGTGAGGGGGTCCCACCACCCAAATAGAGACTCCGAAGTTTGGCCTGTGCCGGCCCAGAGGATGAAGCCTCACCACCTGAAAATGTTGTCAAATCTCGCTCAATTCCCTTCAGCCAAATATCGGAAAAGCCCTCGTATTTGCTGGCGGTATAGACGTTAAAATCGCAGTAGGAGCAGGTATGGCGACAAAGGGGATAGTGGAGATAAACGTATTCGGGTAGGACGGGCATGTGAAGCGGGACAATCTGCATGATTTTTATTTCCACAAGGCGAAGAGAGAGAATTATTCAGCACGAAGTGTATATAAACTCCAGAACATTCAGGAGAAGTACCATCTCTTTGGACCCGGCAACAAGGTCATGGACTTGGGTGCGGCACCCGGAAGTTGGGTTGAATATTTAGTAGAAATCTTAGGACCCAGGGGCTTCATTTTTGCGCTCGATCTCAAACCCCTTTCGATCACCGCTCAAGGCAAGATTAAGAAAAGAGGGACAGAATTTAAATTCCTTCAGCAGTCCGTTTTTGACGATTTGCCCACGGATTTACCTACGATGGACGCGGTCATTTCCGATATGGCCCCTTCTACTCAGGGCAATCGAACCGTCGACTGCGCCCGATCCCTCGAGCTCATCAATCGAGCCTTTGAAATAGCCCAGATTCACCTCAAAAAAGGCGGGCATTTTGTTGTTAAGCTTTTCCATTCTAATGATACTGTCGAGTCCACAAAAACATGGGAGCGATATTTCAAATTTGCAAAACTCTGTCGACCCCCCGCTGTTCAAAAAGATTCAAAGGAAATCTATTTTGTCGGCCAAAATTTTTTGAAGGAGTCCTCTAAATGAAAAATCGATTTCAAATTTTTTTAATGCTTGCCGCATCACTTGCGTTTCTGTCTTGTTCAACGGCTTCAAAACATTTGACGACAGACACCGGAACTATGGCAGAGGGCGATCGACTGAAATCGAACGACTTCTATGAAGAAGCACGCGCACAGTACACTCGAATCAAAACAGAATTTCCGCAAAGCCAACTTCAACTGGAAGCGGATCTTAAAATTGCAGAAACCTATTATCTCGAAGAGTCCTATACAGCTGCGGCAGCCGCCTATGAAGATTTTATTCGCACCTATCCGGGTAGGCCTGAAATTCCAAAGGCTCTCTATCAACTCGCGATGAGTTATCGTCAGCAAATGCCCAGCACCCCTCAGCGAGATACCAAGTCCACAGCTAAAGCCGTCGACGTCTTCACCCGACTCTTGGTTGAGTATCCCAATTCAGAGCATGCAAAAGAGGCGCAGACCTCTGTTGAGGAAGCCCGAAAGCAGCTGGCCGAAAAAATTTATCAAGTGGGGCGATTCTATGAAAGAGACAAAAAATTTGAAGCCGCCGCAAAGCGATTTCAAGAGCTTACGAACCAGTATCCTGATGTTGATTTGGCCGAAGAGTCTTACGCACGCGAGGTAGAGAACCTTCGAAAGGCTGGAAAATCCGAAGATGCCAACCTCAAGGCCACTCGGTTTCAAGAAAAGTTTCCCAAGTCTGAATTCATGTCTAGGATCAAGCCATGAGCTTTAAGAACGACGAACTTCAGACCCAAATCAAACTCGGCAAGGATCTAGCCCGGGCCAAAGAGTACAATAAAGCCGAAGATATTTTTCTTCGAATTTTGAAGAAGCATGATCTTGCTGATGTTTATAATTCTCTGGGCCTGCTTTATGCCGACCAGGGAAAATTTAATTTTGCAGAAGTTTCGTTTAAAAAGGCTCTCTCCATCAATCCAAACTATATGGAAGCGGCTCTCAATCTCTCCGTTGTTTATAATAATTTGGGGCTGGGAAAAAAATCGAAAGAAATTTACCAAAAGCTTCGAGCTTATGGAGCCAAAAGCCGAGGGGCGATGGATCCCATGCTGCTTGCAAAACTTGCCAATCTGCATGCAGAGATTGGCGATCTCTACCACAGCGTAGGGGAATACAAATTGGCGATTGGTGCCTTTGAACAAGCTGTGGATTTGTGCCCTCAATTTATCGACATTCAAACTAAGCTCGCCACCGCTTACCGCGAAACGGGCAAGACCTCAAAGGCGCTAAATATTTTTACCAAGACCAAAAAGGCGGCTGGCAAATTTGCTCCTTACTGGATTGCACTCGGAGTTACTCACTACGCAAAGAATAAGCGAAAAGAAGCCAAGAAGGCCTGGGCAAAAGCCCTCGAAATCGAGCCCAAAAACTCGGTCGCAAAGGCTTATGCCAATTTAATATAGGCGTACCCAAACATTTTTGCGCGCTAACACTAAACTACTATTGAAATTGTCTTTAAATGTTCAGTGGCAAGGCGTTTCAATTCCGGCTCTGTGAGACCGGAAACATCTGCCCCTCCGATTTGAGCAAAGTTATCTTTTCCGCCTCCGCGTCCCCCGAGTTTCGCAGATACCAGATCCACCAAATTCTTCATTTTAAAATGCGGCGCAATATCGTCTGTCACCGCAATAATAACCGTGGCCTTGCCTTCGATCGCAGCGCCCAAAAGCACCAAACCACTTTTAATTTTTTGTTTGTAGTGATCCGAAAGCGGTCTGAGTTCTTTGACGTCCTCCACCTTCTTGATCTCGATCAGGGTTTTAACGCCTTCTATGCTCTGCACGAGCGCATCAAAATCTGTCGAAGGTGCGAGCTGTTGCTGGGAAAGTCTCTTTTGTAAGTCCGACTTTTCCTTCAACAGTTTTTCAACCTTGTTCAAAAGTTCGGCTTCGGGCGTTTTCAAAACGCCCGACAATGTTGAAATTAAGTCCTCTTGCTTAAGCACTTCATGATAGGCCGCCTCACCAGTAACCGCAACAATCCTGCGAACGCCAGACGCCACGCTTGTCT
>Ga0105049_10005377_pt1 | contig 14918 bp, 14 predicted proteins | sample MAT06_FD_78087 | JGI IMG/M metagenome (GOLD analysis project Ga0105049, IMG submission 78087) | Freshwater microbial communities from Lake Fryxell liftoff mats and glacier meltwater in Antarctica - MAT-06 | ecosystem: Environmental > Aquatic > Freshwater > Ice > Liftoff microbial mat | place... | reverse complement strand
GTGCTTCATCGTGCACGAACCCAGCGGATAGATGGCCAGGTCGATGGCGTGGTTCTTCTGCGACAGGCGCACATAGTGGCGCATGGTCTCGGGTTCGCTCAGACCCGGCAGGCCGATCGGGTCGCGGCGGACCAGGTCGCCGAGGTCGGACCCGTCAGTCTTCGGCTCGGGCAGATCGACGCCGGTCTTGCCCCAGCCGCCGCGCTCGAAGATCAGCGCCTCGTTCTGCAACAGGCCGCGTCCGCCGGTCAGGGTGGCAGGCTTGGTCTCGACGCGGTGCGGCGTGGTCGGACGGCCGACGGTGTTCATGGTGCTCATTTCAAATCACCGCTCATCCCCGCGAAAGCGGGGACCCAGTTCTGTCCAGCGAGACGCCGGCGTTTCAGGACAATCGATCGTGGCTCATCGGCAAGACTGGCCACCCAAAGGACTGGGTCCCCGCTTTCGCGGGGATGAGCGGAGGAGGGGGAGGTCATCAGTTCGCCAAGACCTTGGCGAGCGAACCCGCCAGGGTCTTGATGTCGGCATCCAGTGTCGTCTCCGTAGCCGCGACCAGCAGGACATCGTCCATTCCGGCGTCCGGAGCCAGGCGGCTGTAGGGCACACCGGCGAGAATACGGTGCTGGGCCAGCGCCTCGACCATCTCGGCGGCGGGTTTCGGCAGTCGCACCGCGAACTCGTTGAAGAAGCGCGGGGTCAGCACCTCGACGCCGGGGATGGCGGCCAGCGCATCCCGCGTGGCCAGCGCCTTCTCGTGGTTCAGCAGGGCCAGTTTGCGTAAACCCGTCTCGCCCAGCAGGCTCATGTGGATCGTAAAGGCCAGGGTACACAGGCCCGAGTTGGTGCAGATGTTCGATGTCGCCTTGTCGCGGCGGATGTGCTGCTCGCGGGTCGACAGGGTCAGGACGAAGCCGCGCGCGCCGTCGGCGTCGACCGTTTCGCCGCACAGGCGGCCGGGCATCTGGCGCACCAGTTTTTCACGGCAGGCGAACAGGCCGACATAGGGGCCGCCATAGTTCAGGGCGTTGCCGATCGACTGGCCCTCGGCGGCGACGATGTCGGCCCCCATCTCGCCCGGTGACTTCAGCAGGCCCATCGACACCGCTTCCGTCACGACGACGATGAGCAGGGCTCCAGCGGCGTGGGCCGCCTCGGCGATTTTCGTGACGTCGGTGGCGGTTCCGAAGACGTTGGGGGTCTGGACGACGACGCAGGCCGTGTCCGGCCCGATCCGGGCGATGACGTCGGCCTCGGCGTCGATAGCCGCAGGCAGGGCTTCGGTCTCGACCCCTACGGCATGGACCACGGTCTCGGTCGCCCGGACATAGTGCGGGTGCACTCCGCCCGAGATCACCGCCTTGTTGCGGCGGGTCACTCGCGTGGCCATCAGCACGCCCTCGGCCATCGCCGTTGACCCATCGTACAGGCTGGCGTTGGCCACCGGCATCCCGGTCAGGTTCGCGACCTGGGTCTGGAATTCGTACAGATACTGCAGGGTGCCCTGCGCGATCTCCGGCTGGTACGGCGTGTAGCTGGTCAGGAATTCCGACCGCTGGATCACATGGTCCACGGTCGCCGGGACGTGGTGCCGATAGGCCCCTGCGCCGCAGAAGAAGGGCACGGAACCGGCCGAGGCATTCTTGGCCGCCATGGCCCCCATGGCCCGCTCGACCTCCAGCTCACCGGCCACGCGCGGCAGGTCGACGAAGCCGCCGCGATGCGCCGCCTTGGGTACATCCACGAACAGGTCGTCGATGGATTTCGCCCCGATGGCCGCCAGCATGGCGGAGCGGTCGTCGGGGGTCAGGGGCAGATAGCGCATCGGTTGTTCCTCGTCCCCGCTCATCCCGGCGATTGCCGCGACCCAGATGACTTGCGCCGTCTGATCCGAGTAGGGAGTCTGTGATCTGGGCCCCGGCATTCGCCGGGGTGAGTGGATTAGAGAGTGGTCAAATACTGGTCGTAGGCGGCCCGATCCATGAGGCCGTCGGTCGCGGAGCCCGACAGGCGAATTTTCGCGAACCAGCCTTCGCCTTCCGGATCGGCGTTGACCGTTTCGGGGGCCGAGGCCAGGGCGACGTTGCCTTCGATCACCTCGCCCGAGACCGGCGCGTAGACGTCCGAAGCGGCCTTGACGCTCTCAACGACGGCGAAGCTGTCGCCTTTGGAGACCGACTTGCCTGCGTCCGGGGTCTCGACGAACACCACGTCGCCCAGCTGGTCGGCGGCGTGTTTGGTGATGCCGACGGTGGCGACGTCGCCGTCGAGACGAACCCACTCGTGATCCTTGGTGAAATGCATCGGCTGTGTCCTCAGGTCTTGGGTTTGCGATAATAGCGTTGAGCCACGAAGGGCGTGGCGACGACCTCGGCGGCGGCGGGCTTGCCGCGCACCAGAACCTTCAGGTCCGTACCAAGGTCGGCGAAGGCGGGCGGGACATAGCCCATGGCGATGTTGCGACCCAGCGTGGGGGAGGGGCCGCCCGAGGTGACCGTGCCGATGACGTTTCCGTCCAAGTCGGCGATCTCCGCGCCCTCGCGGGCCGGGGCGCCTTCCTTGACGCTGAGGCCGACGCGAACCCGCGACGGGCCGTCAGCCAGCTCTTTCAGGATGCGGTCGGCGCCATTGAAGTCCGCACGCTCCTTGCGCGACCTGGACAAGGCGAAGGTGAGAGAACCTTCGACCGGCGACGTGGTCGAATCGATGTCGTGTCCATGCAGCGGCAGGCCGGCTTCCAGCCGCAGCGAGTCCCGCGCGCCCAGTCCGATCGGCTTGACCCGGGCGTCCTGGAGCAGCGTGTTCCAGATGCGTTCGGCGTCGGCGTTCGGCACCGAAATCTCGTAGCCGTCCTCGCCGGTATAGCCCGAGCGGGAGACGAAGCAGTCGACACCGAACAGCACCAGCCGGGCGCAGTCCATGAAGCCGAACTCGGCCAGCACCGGCTCATGCGCGGCCATGACCTCGGCGGCCTCGGGTCCCTGGATGGCGATCAGCGAACGGTCGGCCAAAACCGTCAGTTTCGCGTCGCCCTCAAGGTTCCTCTCCAGAAAGGCGAAGTCGGCGTCCTTGTTGCCGGCGTTGACCACGACATAGAGTCCGTCATGGTCGGGCCGCCCCGCCATCAGGTCGTCCAGGATGCCGCCTTCTGGGTTCAGCAGCAGCGAATATTTCTGCCGGCCCGCCTTCAGCATCGCATAGTCGCCAGGAACGAAACGTTCGAACTGGGCGACGGCGTCCTCGCCGGTGATCCTGCACTGGCCCATATGCGAGACGTCGAAAAGGCCGGCGTGCTCGCGGGTCCAGCGGTGCTCGGCCAAAACCCCTTCGTACTGCACAGGCATGTCATAGCCACCGAAGCCCACCATGCGCGCGCCCAGCGCGCGGTGTGCCGCATTGAGCGGGGTGATCTTGAGGATATCGTCGGCCATTCAGACTCTCCGGGTCGCGTACTGCGGCGGAAAGCTCCGCCGTCCTCGCGCCCCCGCTGTCCTGAAGCCTGAGAGATTCCGGCGCCTGAAGTGAGGCGTCTTGCTCCGTCGGCGCGCTCTGGCGAGCGACTTTCCAGCGTCCGAATGTTCTCGCGGTCCGTTTGCCTGAGCGTTTCCGGGGCGGTTGCGCCTTCGGCTCCGGGCCCCCGAAAGGTCCCGATCTCTCCCGCAAGAACGAGCAAACCTAGGCCCCGACTCAGGGGCGAAGTCAAGCGGAACGGGCCGCCCAGGCGTCAACTTCGGCGATCCGCGCTGCCTTGTCGCGCTCGTCGAGGAATGAGCCCTCGAAGCTGTTGCGCGCCAGAAGGGTCAGCTGCTCCCGGGTCAGGCCGACAGCTGCGGTCAACTGACGGAAGTTCTCGTTCACATAGCCGCCGAAATAGGCCGGGTCGTCCGAGTTCAGGGTCACGTGCAGCCCTCGCCGCAACATCTCCGGTACGGGATGGTCCTTCAGGTCCTTGACCACGCAAAGCTTCAGGTTCGACAGGGGGCAGACCGTCAGGGTCATCTGCGACGCCGCCAGCCGCTGGATCAGGGCTTCGTCCTCCATCGACCGGTTGCCGTGGTCCATCCGGTCGATATGCAGCAGGTCCAGCGCCTCATGGACATAGGCCGGCGGCCCTTCCTCGCCAGCGTGGGCCACGCGTTTCAGCCCCATCGCCCCGGCCCGGTCAAACACGCGCTGGAATTTCGACGGGGGATGCCCGACTTCGGATGAATCCAGTCCCACGCCGACGATCCGGTCCAGCCACGGCCCGGCGGCGTGCAGCGTCGCGAACGCGGCGTCCTCATCCAGATGGCGCAGGAAGCACAGGATCAGTTTCGAGGTGATCCCGAGCTCCGTCTCCGCCGTCCTCATTCCGGCCAGCAGCCCGTCGGCGGCGACGCCGAACGGCAGGCCGCGGTCGGTGTGGGTCTGGGGGTCGAAGAAGATTTCCGCATGCCTGACGTTGTCGGCGGCCGCTCTCCGGAAATACGCCAGCGCCAGATCGTGAAAATCCTGCTCGGTCCGCAGCACCTCGGCCCCGGCGTAGTAGATGTCGAGGAAGTCCTGCAGGTTCGAGAAATCATAGGCGGCCCGCACAGCCTCGACGCCGTCGAACGGGATCGCGACCTTGTTGCGTCGGGCAAGTTCGAACATCAGTTCGGGTTCAAGCGAACCCTCGATATGCAAGTGCAGTTCGGCCTTGGGCAGGCCGGCGATATAGGCGTCGAGCGACATGAGCGGCTCCCGTTCGAGCGTGGCAGACTAACCTACATCCGTTCCGGCGTGTCGATGCCCAGCAGTCGCAGGGCCGTTTCCAGCTGATCCTGCGCCGCTTTCGACAGGGCCAGACGCGAGCCCCGGGTTGTGTCGTCCGGAGCGACCAGCACCGGGCAGGCGGCGTAGAATTTCGAGAAACTCTGCGCCAGACGGTAGGCGTGCTCGGCGATCACATGGGGCATGCGCCGGTCATAGGCCTCCGCGACCGCCGGATCGAAGGCGTCGAGAGTCAGGGCCAGGTCGCGCTCGGCCGGCTCGGTGATGGATATAGGACCCGGCCCAACCCCTTGGTCGGCGGCCCTCCTGAGCAGGGATTTGATGCGCACCGCCTGGTACAGCAGATAGGGGCCGGTCTTGCCCTCGAAGCTGGTGAAGCGGTCGAGGTCGAAGACGTAGCTGGTGGTCCGGCTGTTCGACAGGTCGGCGAATTTGAGCGCCGCCACCGCCACCTTGTGGGCGGTCGCCTCGAACTCCGCTTCCGACAGGTCGTCGCCCAGCCTGGCTTCGTGCAGCCGCTCGCGGGCCTTGTCGACCGCCATGGTGATCAGGTCGTGGAGCTTCAGCACCCCGCCCGCGCGGGTCTTGAAAGGCTTGCCGTCCGGCCCGTTCATGGTCCCGAAGCCGAGGTGGTCCAGCGAGCCCTCGACGGCATAGCCGGCCAGGTACGCCGCGCGGAACACCTGTTCGAAATGCTCGGCCTGCCGCTCGTCGACGACGTACAGGATCAGGTCGGGATCGATCGCCTTGCGGCGGTCCAGAATGGTGGCGAGGTCGGTCGTGCCGTACATGGCCGAGCCCTCGGAGCTGATGACCAGCAGCGGTGGCGGGCTGGGGGCCTCGATCACGCTGCCGTCCTCAAGCTTGCGCTTGCGCGTTTCGCCGGGCCGGGCGACGTGGATCACGCGGGCACCTGCGTCCTCGACCAGCAGGCCGGTCGCCTCCAGATGGGCGATCATCTCGGGCATCAGCGGATCGGCGTCGCTCTCGCCGTTCCACAGGTCGAAGGTCACGCCCAGAGCACCGAACTCGCGTTCGAGCGCCGTGCGGCTGACAGCGACGAAATGGGCCCAGAGCGCCCGATAGCCGGCGCGCCCGCCCTGAAGCTCCGCCGTCGCCTTGCGGGCCCGGTCGCGGAAGGCCGGGTCGGATTTCGCCTGGGCGGCGGCGGCGGGATACAGCCGCTCGAGATCCCCGAGCGTCACCGGACTGTCGGCGGGGAACGGCCCCTTGCCCTCCGCCAGAAACGCACCGGCCTTGCCCTCGTCGCCGACGGCGACGATCAGCAGGCCCATCTGGAAGCCCCAGTCGCCGAAATGGGCGTCGCCCCAGACCGTATCGCCCCTGAAGCGGTACAGCCGCTTCAGGCTCTCGCCGATGATCGAACTGCGCAGGTGCCCGACATGCATCGGCTTGGCCACATTGGGCCCGGCGAAGTCGATGATCACCTTGCGCGGTGCCGGAACTGTCGAGGCACCGGCGTGGGTGCAGTCAGCCGCGACCTCGGCGGCGCGGGTGGCCAAGGCGCTGTCGCCGACCCTCAGATTGACGAAGCCCGGCCCGGCCACCTCGACCGAGGCCAGCCGGGGGTCGGCTTTCAGTCGCTCGGCGACACGGGTCGCCAGCTCGCGCGGATTAGCCTTCAGTGCCTTGGCCGCAGCCAAGGCCCCGTTCGACTGGAAGTCGGCCAGATCGGGCCGATCCGATGGCGTCACCCGGGCGAGGGCGGCGTCCACGCCTTCGGCGGCGAAGGCGGCCCCGACCGCTTCGCCCAAGATCGTTCTTAGATCTGTCATCTAGCCAGCCGGAGGCGGCGTGGTTGTAGGAGCGGTTGTCCCGGCGTTGGCGCGGAAACGGACGCCGGAGCGATTGAACGCCGCCATCTCGGGCGTGAGCTCGAAGCCGACGAGGATTTCGAACCGTTCGCCGCTGAGGGTCGCCTCGGCGCGCGGAATGACGACCGTCTGATCGACCGTCACCGAAGTCGTCTGGGCACCGTCGAAATCGACCGGCAGGTCGAAATATTCCTTGGCCAGTACCGCGCGGTTCCGCTCGGTCACGGCGATCCAGTAGCGATAGGTCCGGTTCTCGCCCTGGGCTTGCGGGCCACGACCGAGGTCGAACTGCAGACGGGTCCGGACGGTGATCGGCTGGTCGGACTGATAGGCGCAGTCCGAAGTCAGGCCGGCAATCTCGCCGGTGAAGCCCGACTGCTCGGCGCGCAGGCGCGGCAGGGCCGCAGGGTCGTAATGGGGCAGTTCGACGTAGCGGGCGGCGTCGTACAGAACCTTGACGAACGGGCAGGGTCCGGCGGCGGCGCGGCGGCGCAGGGGGGCGATGCGGGGCGGGCGCGGGCGATCGCTTTGCTCGCCGGGCTCCTGCTGTTGGCCGGGACGCTGACCGGGTCGACCTTGCTGCTGACCGCCTCCTTGCGGATACTGGGCATCGGCCACGGTCGGCACCAGCACGACCGAAAGCGCCGCAGCGCCGAGGGCAGAAGTCAGGGAAAGCTTGAGGACGCGACGCATCGAATAATCTTCCGGAAACGAGGAGGTGCGGCGACAGCCCGACGCGGGCGGCACGCTCGCCGCTGATAGCGGCTAAACCGAGGCGCGGCAAACCCGCCCGGAAGGAAACCACGGTGGCGGTGGAGGGTTCAAACGACTAGATTAGGCCGATGACCATCCACGCGCCCGTTCAATCGGCTGACCGCCGTCCGCTGACTGTGCGGCTGGCCACGCCACGTGGCTTTTGCGCCGGGGTCGACCGGGCGATCCAGATCGTAGAGCGCGCCATCGAGAAATACGGCGCTCCGGTCTATGTGCGCCACGAGATCGTTCACAACCGCCATGTCGTCGAGCGGCTGAAGGCCATGGGCGCGATCTTCGTCAAGGAACTGGATGACTGTCCCGACGACCGGCCGGTTGTCTTTTCCGCCCACGGCGTTCCCAAGTCCGTACCGGCGACGGCCCGGGCGCGCGAGATGCTGTATCTCGACGCCACCTGCCCCCTGGTGTCCAAGGTCCATGTCGAGGCAGAGCGCCACCACGCGGCGGGCCGCCACATCATTCTGATCGGCCACGCCGGCCACCCCGAAGTCGTCGGCACCATGGGCCAGCTACCGGCCGATGCCATCAGCCTTGTAGAGACGGTGGCGGACGCCGAGGTTTTCCAAAGGCCGGGCGAAGCGCGGCTGGCCTATGCGACCCAGACCACCCTGTCCGTCGACGATACCAGCGAGATCCTGGCGGTGCTCAAGCGCCGCTTCCCCGAACTGCCCGACCCGCACAAGGAAGACATCTGCTACGCCACCACCAACCGTCAGGAGGCGGTCAAGCGGCTCGGTGCCGATTGCGACCTTGTACTGGTGGTCGGGTCCAAGAATTCGTCCAACTCGGTGAGGCTGGTCGAGGTCGCCTTGCGCGCCGGTGCCCGGGACGCGCGGCTGGTCGATGACGCGGGTCAGGTAGACTGGTCATGGCTTGAGGGTGTCTCGACGCTGGGCATCACCGCCGGTGCCTCGGCCCCCGAACGCCTGATCGAGGACCTGATCGCCGCCGTGTGCGCCCGCTTCGACGCTCAGGTCACCGAGGACGACGGCGCGCGCGAGACCGTCATCTTCAAACTGCCGCGAGAACTGACGGCGTGATCCGACACGCCTTGCGCAAGCGGAGCCTTTGCCGTTGGCTGGCGTTAACGGTTCGAACCCATCGGGGATACCCATGCGCCGCTTCCGCACCGCCTGCACTGTCGTCTCCAGCCTCGCCCTGATCGCAGCCGCCGGCTGCACGCCCGATGCGGAAAGCCCACCCGCTCCGGTCACGCCTTCGCCGGCCCCGGCCGGACCCGCGGCCCCGCCGATCAGCTATGCCTGCGAAAGCGGCCAGTCGGTCACCGTCGCCTATCCCGATACCTCGACGGCACAGCTGACCTACCGGGCCCAGAGCTACACCATGCGCACGGTTCAGGCCGCTTCAGGTGCCCGCTTCACCGGCTCGGGCATGGAGTGGTGGATCGCCGCCCGCGAGGGTTCCGAGAACGCCACCCTCAGCCGCCTGGGTCCCAATGACGACGTCGGCGTCGCGGTGTTGGAGCGGTGCAGCCGCCCGTCGTCCGGTCCGGTCGCGCCGGGGCCGGTCGATCCGATGCAGCCCCTGCCGGGCGGGCCACTGCCCCCGGTCACCGCCACGGCCGCGCCGTGCCGCGGCCCACAGTTGAAACTGTCCGCCGACGGCGGCGACGCCGGGGCGGGCAACAGGGTCGCCATCATCGGCGTCCAGAACCTCGGCACCCAGGTGTGCAGCCTGACCGGCTATCCGACCGTCATCCTTCAGGATGGTCAGGGGCGCAATTTGACCGCCGTCCGCTCCGAGCAAAGCCCCGGCAGCTATCTGCGGACCGGCCAGGCCCCGACTCCCGTCAGCCTGGCACCCCAGGGCAAGGCGTTCTTCGATGTCGCATGGAACGTCGTGCCGGATGAGAGCCAGGGTCAGCGCACATGTCCGTCGGCCGCTCGCATCCGCGTTACCGCGCCCGGCGATTCCTCGCCGGTGTCGCTGGACCAGGCCTTCGCCCCCTGTGGGGGGCGTGTCCGGATCAGCCCCTTCCGCCAAGTGGCGGAGCCCGCTCCCGAACCTGCCGCCGCCGGTCCGGCGAAGCGATAGGGGGGTTCAATCCGCGTACGAAAACGCGTAGCGAACGCCCCCATGACAGCCAGCTTTCACGACCGGGTCCGCGCGGAACTCGCCGACATCGACGCCCAAGGGTTGACCAAGCCCGAGCGGGTGATCGCCTCTCGCCAAGGGCCGGTGATCCGGGTCGGCGGGCGCGACGTGCTGAACTTTTGCGCCAATAACTATCTCGGCCTCGCCGGCGACGAGCGGGTGACCCAGGCTGGCATCGCGGCGATGGAAAAATGGGGTGCCGGCACGGCCTCGGTCCGGTTCATCTGCGGCACGCTTGAGATCCACAAGGAGCTGGAACGGTCCCTGGCTGACTATCTCGGCTTTGAGGACACCATCCTGTTCGCCGCTGCCTTCGATGCCAACGGCGGCCTGTTCGAGCCGCTGTTCGGGGCCGAGGACGCCATTGTCTCCGACAGCCTGAACCACGCCTCGATCATCGACGGCGTGCGGCTTTGCAAGGCCAAACGCTATCGCTTCGCCACCTCCGACATGGACGACCTCGAGACCCAGCTGAAACAGGCCCGGGCCGACGGCGCGCGAGAGATCGTCATCGCCACCGACGGCGTCTTCTCGATGGACGGCTATATCGCGAAGCTGAAAGACATCCGGGCGCTGGCAGACAAGTATGACGCCCTCATCATGGTCGACGACTGCCACGCGACGGGCTTTCTCGGACCCAAGGGCCGGGGCTCCTACGCGCACCACGGGGTCGAGATCGACTTTCTGACCGGCACCTTCGGCAAGGCTTTGGGCGGGGCCATGGGCGGCTTCATCTGCGCCACCTCAGATGTCGTGGCCCTGCTCAAACAGCGCGCCCGGCCCTATCTGTTCTCCAACGCATTGGCCCCAGCCATTTGCGGCTCCAGCCTCGAGGCCATCCGAATCGCCCAAGGGTTGGAAGGCGACGCGCTTCGCACGCAACTGACCGCCAACGCCGTCCGCTATCGCGGCGCGATGACCGAGGCCGGCTTCACTCTGCTGCCCGGCGAGCACCCGATCATCCCGGTCATGCTCGGGGATGCGAAGCTGGCCCAGGACTTCGCCGCTCGGGCGCTGGAGCTGGGCGTCTATGTCATCGGTTTCAGCTTCCCGGTCGTGCCGCGCGGCCAGGCCCGCATCCGCACCCAGATGTCGGCGGCGCATACCTTCGAACAGATCGATCAGACAGTCGCGGCGTTCACGACGGCCGGACGTGAATTGGGAGTGATTTAATGACCTCAACGATGAAGGCCCTGGCCAAGACGAAGCCCGGCGTCGGCCTCGAGCTGATCGACGCCCCGATCCCCGTCGCCGGGCCCGAGGATGTGCTGATCCGGGTCCACCGCACGGCCGTTTGCGGCACCGACATCCACATCTGGAACTGGGACGAGTGGTCCCAGAAGAACGTGCCCGTGCCGATGATCACCGGCCATGAGTTTGCCGGCGAGATCGTCGCCATCGGCAAGGACGTCGACCGCCGCCTGTCCGTGGGCCAGCGGGTTTCGGCCGAGGGTCATGTCATCGACTTGAATTCCGAGGCCGCCCGTGCCGGCCATTTCCATCTGGACCCGGCCACGCGCGGCATCGGCGTCAACCGTCAGGGGGCCTTCGCCGAATTCGTCGTGGCCCCGGCCTTCAACGTCATCGAGCTGCCCGACGAGGTGCCCTATGAGATCGGCTCCATTCTCGATCCGTTCGGCAATGCCGTGCACACGGCGCAGCAGTTCGACCTGCTGGGCGAGGACGTGCTGGTCACCGGCGCGGGCCCGATCGGCATGATGGCCGCCGCCGTCGCCCGCCACGCCGGGGCCCGCACCGTGGTCCTGACCGACATCAACGATTTTCGGCTCGAGCTGGCCCAGAAGGTCGCGCCCGGCGTTCGCACCGTGAATACGACCCGTGAGGACCTGAAGGACGTCATGCACGAGCTCGGCCTGAAGGTCGGATTCGATGTGGCGCTGGAGATGTCGGGCTCGCCGATCGCCTTCAAACAGTGCGTCGACACCCTGATCATGGGCGGCGGCCTGGCGCTGCTGGGCATTCCTTCGAAGCCGATGGAGACCGACTGGGGGGCCATCATCCTCAAGGCCCTGACCATCAAGGGTGTCTACGGCCGCGAGATGTTCACCACCTGGCGCAAGATGCTGGGCCTGCTCAAGGCCGGCCTCGACCTGCAGCCGCTGATCACCCACCGGATGGGCTTCGAGCGCTTCGAGGAAGGCTTCGAGGCCATGCGGTCCGGCCAGTCGGGCAAGGTGATCCTGAACTGGGACAAGGCGGCCTGAGCCGAACCCATGCCCGCGCCCGCCTCCATCGTGGCCTTCCTCGAAGGCGAAGGCCCGGACGCGCGGGGGCGGTCTTTGTTCGATGTCCTGGCCTTCGACAACGCGGCGCTTGAGAGCCAGCACGACTTTATCCAGTGGCTGTTCCCGCTGCGGGAGCCGTCGCAGGCCGAGCCGGGCTCGCCGGTGCTGAGCGACGCCGAGGTCGAGGCGATCAAGGCGTCGGGCATGGCCCAGTGTGCCCTGGCCGCCGGGACAGACCGCATGGACGTCTTCTATCGCGCCACCCACGACTGGCTGATGCCGAACGACCACAACCACCTGCGCATCACGCGGATCATTCGCTCGCTGCGGCTTCTGGTCGGTGACGATCAGGCGGATGCCTTTCGGGCGGCCATCCTCGCGCGGGTCGAGGCCACGCGGGCGCCGATCAGCCCCCGCAGTAGCGGCTATTGGACGACAGCCTGACGGCATCAGACCAGCGTCCTGATCAAGGCTTTCTCAAACCCTGCCGTGTCCGGGTCGGGGAGGCAGGACGCCAGTTCGCCGCTGGCGAAAAGCTCGAACACCCGGGGGTGGACATAGGACGACCGGCACACCGTCGGGGTATTTCCCAGCAGGCCTGCGACGGCCCTGACGCACACGGTGATCTTACGTTTCGTGTCGGTGGCGGAGGTCGGTGCCTCGATCTCGCGCAGAGCTCGCGCCGCCGACACTGTGCCGGCCCAGGTGCGAAAATCCTTGGCCGAGAATTCGTCGCCCATGACCCCGCGGATATAGGCGTTCACGTCGTCCGAGGTGACAAGGCAAGGCGTGCCGTCCTCGCCCCTGTATTTGAACAGCTGCTGACCGGGGAGTTCGCGCAAGCCGCGCACGGCGGTCGCCAGACGCCGGTCGCGCACCGTGACGGTGTGCTCGACCCCGCTCTTGCCCTTGAAGGCGAAGGTCAGGGCCGTCCCGTCGACGTCTAGGTGCCGCTTGTTCAGCGTGGTCAGGCCATAGGAGCGGTTCTGCTTCGCATATTGCGCGTTGCCGACCCGGATCAGGGTGATCTCGAGCAGGCGAACGGCCGTCGCCAGCACCTTGTTCCGCGCTACGCCGCGCTGGTTCAGATCGGCCTCGACCCGTTTCCTGAGCTTGGGCAGAGCCCGGGCGAAGGCCGGCAAGCGATCAAATTTGGCCTCGGACGCATGGCGGCTCCAGTCGTCGTGATAGCGGTACTGTTTGCGGCCCTTGACGTCCCGACCGGTCGCCTGAATGTGGCCGGTCGCCTTGGGGCAGATCCAGACGTCGGTCCAGGCCGGTGGAATGGCCAGGGCCTGGATGCGGACAATGACCGCCCGATCCCGGACCGGGGCTCCGTGGGTGTCGTGATAGGCGAAGCCCGTTCCCGAGGCCGTGCGCTTCAGCCCCGGACGTTCGTCGCTGCACCAGGTCAACCCCTTGGGGACCGTCGCCCGTGCGGCGACCTCGGCGGTTCCGTTGGCCATCAGCCGGTGATCCGGAGCGGGATGCCAGGTCTTTTTGTCGTCATTTCGGACTCTCGTCGCCTCGGGAACCGGCAACGTGGTCCGGCGGGTCCCGGTTCCGCTTGACCCGCGCGGTCGGGAGGGGGAGGGCAGGGGATGAACTATCGCCACAGCTTCCACGCCGGCAATTTCGCCGACATCGTCAAACACGCCCTGGTCCTTTGGCTGCTGGAGCGACGGCAGGGCGAGGGGCCGATCTCCGTCATCGACAGCCATGCCGGTGCGGGCCTCTATGACCTGACCGGGGATGGGGCGCGGTCGAAGGAGGCCGAGGCGGGTGTTGCGCGGTTGATGGCCGCCGCCGATCGGCCGCCGCTGATCGAGGCGCTGGCCGCCGAGGTGGCGCGCCTCAACCCCCAGGGCGGGGCGGACCTGTATCCCGGGTCGCCGCGGCTTGTCGCCGGGCGGCTGCGGGAGGATGACCGCTATGTCGGGTTCGAGCTGCATCCGTCGGTGCTGGCGTCTTTGACCGAGGCGCTGGAGCCGTTTGCCCAGGCCGTGGCCCACGGCGGCGACGGCTACGACCAGGCCCGGGACTGGGCGGCCGAGGCGACCGGGGCCTTCGTCCTGATCGATCCGCCGTTCGAACAGCCCGACGACTATCAGCGCGCCGCCGATACGGGGGCCGCCATCGTCCGCGCCGATCCCCGCGCCACGGTGGCGATCTGGACCCCGCTGAAGGACATGGAGACCTTCGACGGCTTCCTGCGCCGGCTCGATCAGGCCGGGGCCCAGCGGGCGCTGGTCGCGGAGGTGCGGCTGCGGCCCCTGACCAATCCGATGCGGATGAACGGCTGCGCGGTGGTGGTGCTGAACCCGCCGACCGGGACCGAGGCGGCGGCGACGGAAATCTGCGGCTGGGCGGCCACGGCGCTGGGCGGGGACGGGGCCCGGGCCGAGGTGTGGATGACGGGCTGACGGCCCTATTCGATGACTTCGCCGGCCTCGTAGAGGTTGGGCTCGAAGGTCGCGATGGCCATGATCGGCTCCATCGCGGCGTTGATGGCGGGGTCGCGCGCCATCGCCTTCCAGGCTTCGCGGGACCGCCAGACCGCATGTACCGCCGCCACCTTGCCGTTCAGGCCCCGGTGCAGGGTCGCCGAGACAAAACCGTCGATCGGCCTCTGGGCCCGGACCATGACGGTCAACAACTCCATCAACCCGTCGAGCTGTTCGGGCCGGCAACGGTAGACGTTGATCAGGACAACGGGTTCGGCGTCGGTATCGGTCATGGCGGTCCCATACCGGATCGCCCTTCCGCCGTCTCGCCGGATCGCCCATATCGGGTCGGTCGAGGAGGCCTGGATGACCCGTATCGCGATCGTTGAGACCGGCGCGCCGCCGCCCGCGCTGGCGGCGGTCCACGGCGACTATCCGGCCATGTTCCGGGCACTGCTGGGCGACGGGTTCGCGTTCGAGACCTTCGATGTCCAGGCGGGCGAATGGCCGGATGCCACCGACTTCGACGCGGCGATCATCACCGGCTCGGCCGCGGGGGTCTATGAGACCGATGCGTGGATCGCCGAGTTGCTGGACTGGATCCGCGCGGCGAAGGGCCGGACGAAGCTGGTCGGGGTCTGTTTCGGCCATCAGGCCATGGCCCAGGCGCTGGGCGGGCGGGTCGAGAAGTCGGACAGGGGCTGGGGGGTCGGCCTGCATCGCTATCAAGTCGTGTCGCCGGAGCCCTGGATGAG
>Ga0105049_10005376_pt1 | contig 14918 bp, 11 predicted proteins | sample MAT06_FD_78087 | JGI IMG/M metagenome (GOLD analysis project Ga0105049, IMG submission 78087) | Freshwater microbial communities from Lake Fryxell liftoff mats and glacier meltwater in Antarctica - MAT-06 | ecosystem: Environmental > Aquatic > Freshwater > Ice > Liftoff microbial mat | place... | reverse complement strand
GACTGGCGCTTCACCACCCCCGACGCGCGCATCAAGCTCAAACGGCTCTACCCCAAGATCGAGGGCCCGGGTACTGCGTAGAACTGGCCGGATGGGACAGTATGCATACTCCTATTATTCAGGGCCAATGCGGCGAAAAAAAAACGGTCACCACCGAGTTCACAGAGAGCACCGAGACAAAGAAGAGTGGGAGGAATCGTCAGAAGAATCTGTGAAGCCTGTGGATGGTCGGTTTGATCCGCCTCCCCGACATCCGGGACTGGCCTACACGAAACCGAAATCTGCCAAATCCGCGCCATCCGCGCAATCCGCGGCCAACTCAGTTGTTTTTCGGCGGCACCATCGACTCCCAATTCGGTTCCGTGGCGCGCTGGCGCAGGTAGTGATCCACGAGGACCAACGCCGTCATGGCCTCGACCATCGGCACGGCGCGCGGCAGGACGCAGGGATCGTGGCGGCCGCGGGGCATGAGTTCCACTTCCTCGCCGCGCTGGTTCACGGTCTGCTGCTTCTGGAGGATCGTCGCCACGGGCTTGAACGCGACGCGGAGGGTGATCGGCTCTCCGTTGCTGATGCCGCCCTGGATGCCACCGCTGCGGTTGGTGCGCGTGGCGATGTGGCCGTCGGGATTGTGGAAGAGGTCGTTGTGCTCGCTGCCGAGGAGATAGGTGCCGTCGAAGCCGCTCCCGCTCTCGAAGCCCTTCGCCGCGGGGAGCGACAGCATCGCCTTCGCGAGGTCGGCCTCCAGCTTGTCGAACACCGGCTCGCCGAGACCCGCGGGCACCCCGCGCGCCACGCAATCCACGGTGCCGCCGATGGAGTCTCCGTTGCTCTTCACTTCCTTGATGAAGGCGATCATGCGCTCGGCCACGGGGCCATCGGGGCAGCGGACGATATTGCTCTCCACCATCGCCTGAGAAACGGTGGCCGGATCGACGGTCGCCTCGATGTCCTTCACGCGGGAAACCCACGCGACGATCTCCACGCCGAGGGCGGCGAGCACCTTCTTCGCCACGGCTCCGGCGGCAACGCGGCCAATGGTCTCCCGCGCGGAGGACCGCCCGCCGCCGCGCCAGTTGCGGATGCCGTACTTGGCCTCGTAGGTGAAGTCGGCGTGGCTGGGGCGATAGACTTCCTTGAACGGCTCGTAGTCGCTGCCGCGCGCGTCTTGGTTCTTGATGATGATGCAGATCGGCGTGCCAAGGGTCCGGCCCTCGAAGACGCCGCTGACGATCTCCGCCGTGTCGGGTTCCGCGCGGGCGGTGGTGATCACGCTCTGGCCGGGGCGGCGGTGGTCGAGTTCGGCCTGAATCTCCTCCGCTGTGATCGGCACCCGAGGCGGGCACCCATCGATCACCACGCCGACGGCTCCGCCGTGGCTTTCACCAAAGGTGGCGATGCGAAAGAGCGTTCCGAATTGGGAGGACATGGCGGGTTCCGGGGCCGGGGAATCGTGAGACGGGGGATTATTGGCCGGGGCGAGGTCGCGGCAAGGAGGAACGAACGGCGGGCCGCGGATTTCGCGGTTTGGGGCGGATGAAAAGGGGGAGGGGGACGTCAGCGTCCGATGCCGTCGGATCATGCAGAACGTCCTGACTAAGGTTTTGAGGCCGTGCGGTTTCGTAGAAACCCTGGGAGGCAAACCATGGACGCAGACTTTCGACTATCGCAGAACCACAAAAGAGCAATCGGCCAAATGCCTGTCGCCGCGAGGAGGATTATTGCGGCAAGACATCTCTTCAGGCTGTCGTGCGATATGAGGCTCGATCTGGGTATAAGCAACAAAGCGGCAGCACTGGCCCGTGCGATTCTTGCCGGCTTACGGGCCGCTTGTCGCGAAACTACGGAACAGTTGAACCCGGCCCAGGAGGAGGTCGAGTTCATCGCATGGAATCACGAGCGGCCCCTCGATGAGATTCTCAAACTGGCAGCGACTACGGCCTGTTGCGAACTTCCCGATCGAATCGAGGAACTCGTCGGGGATGTGTGTGAAGACGCCGACGTTCTAGGGATACATAAAAGTCGCGACTTGGTTTCCGCCATCAAGACAGACGTGGACACCGTTGGCTCCCATCTACAGAACGGGTGCTTGAATATGAGCAGGGACCATGAAGATCTGTTCCATGGACTATGGTGGAACCCACCGCCGTCCTGGTATCATACAGCCACCCGGAACAGGCCAGTTTCGGTGCATTGCCCTCACGGCACTCACACTCCGACGGACAGAGAATCAAGTCGCAGTCGAGTCTCTTGGACGGCATTCCCCCCGACTGGATAGCCCGGCGCCCCGCGTCCCCTTCATCGCAAATCCGCCTTTCATCCGCGCCATCCGCGGCCGGCCGTTCGTTCTCGCATTGACAGGTCCGGCGCCGGGGGCACCATGCGCGCCGCTGGGGCGTGGTTGGCCGTGGCGATTCCAATTTCGCCGGAGTGCCGCCGTTGCCCAGTGCCCCCAATCCCGCCGCGCCGAGAGCCCCCTGGTGGGAGAGCTATTTCTCCGCGCAGTATGGCGCCCTGTATCGGGGGCCGCTGGCGCCGGAGCTCTCCACGGAGGACGACGTGGAGACGGTGGCGCGCCTGTTTTCGGGGAGCGCGGCGCCGGTGCTGGATGTGGGCTGTGGATACGGGCGGCATTTGGACCGGGCCCGGCGCGCGGGAGTTCCGGCGGTTGGGTTGGAGTATTCCGCCGCGCTGCTGAACCTGCTGCCAAGGCGCGCCCGCAAGGCGGCGATTCGGGGGGATATGCGGTCGCTTCCGTTTGCGGGCGGGGCGCTGGGCGGGGCGTGGATGCTCTTCAATACTTTTGGATATTTCGACGACGCGGAAAACGAGGGCGTGCTGGCCGGGCTGGCGCGCGTTCTGGCGCCGGGCGCCCGCCTGTTGATGGACGCCCCGGCGCGTTCCGCGATGGTGGCGACGGTGAGGGACGTTCCCTCGGTCATCCGCATGCAGGAGCGCGTCTCCATCCAGGAGAACTGGACCATCGACTCCACAGGCAAGCGCCTGAATTCCGCCGGGCAGTGGGTGCTGGGCGGGGTGGTGCAGACGTGGGCGATGTCGCTCAGGCTCTATACGCCGGCGGAACTGGAGCGGCTGCTGCGCCGCGCGGGCTTCGCCGGAGAGATCGAGATTCGCCCGCTGGAGGAGTTGACGGCCCTTGGAACGGGCGATCCGGCGCCCAAGACCAACGACGCCCTTTGGCGCCGGACAACCAACATGGCGGTGCTGGCGGCGCGCTAGCCCTGTGATTTTTTCGCGAGCGGGCCACATCGGCATTGATTCGCGAAACCCCGCGGGGCGAAATCCCACCCGCACGACCCCAAGGTTTCCCCCAGGAGGATCCCCAGCACGATGGCAAGCACCAGCACGATCCGCTCGATCGAGCGATGGAAGGTTCAGGACTCCGTCGATACCTATGGAGTGGACAAGTGGGGCGCCGGGTATTTTTCCGCCGGCGCCAACGGCAACCTGCTGGCGCATCCCGACAAGGACACCAGCAAGGCCATCGACCTGAAGGAGCTGATCGACCAGCTCCAGCGGCGCGGCATCAACACGCCGGTCCTCCTGCGCTTTCCCGGGATGCTCCAGCATCGCCTGATGGAGATCCACACCGCCTTCCAGAACGCCATCCGCGACTCCGACTACCAGAGCCGGTATATCTGTATATACCCGATCAAGGTCAACCAGCAGAGCCACGTGGTGAACGAGTACCTGGAGTTCGCCAAGCCGCTGGGCTTCGGCATCGAGGCCGGCTCCAAGCCGGAGCTCCTCGCCGTGATGGCGCTCTTCGACGACACCTCGGCGCCGATCGTCTGCAACGGCTTCAAGGACGACGAGTTCATCGAGACGGTGGTGCTGGCGACGAAGATCGGCAAGACCATCATCCCGATCGTGGAAAAGTTCAGCGAGCTGGAGATGATCGTCAGCTATGCCCAGAAGCACAAGGTGCGCCCGCGCATCGGCGTCCGCGTGAAGCTGGCCAGCCGCGGCGTCGGCCGCTGGGAATCCAGCGCCGGCATCCGATCCAAGTTCGGCCTCACAATTCCCGAGATCCTCAAGTCGCTCGCCTTCCTCAAGGAACGCGGCATGGCGGATTGCCTCCAGCTGCTCCACTTCCACATGGGGAGCCAGGTCTCCAACATCCGCAACGTGAAGGCGGCCATCACCGAGGCCGCGCGCATCTACTCCGAGCTCAAGAAGGCCGGCGCGGGGATGCAGTATCTGGACGTGGGCGGCGGCCTGGGCGTGGACTATGACGGCAGCCAGACCAACTTCGAGTCGTCGATCAACTACACGCTGCAGGAATACGCCAACGACGTCGTCTTCCGCGTGAAGACGGTGTGCGACGAGGCCGAGGTGCCGCACCCGATCATCCTTTCCGAATCGGGCCGCGCCATCATCAGCTATCACAGCATGCTGATCATGAACGTCCTCGGCAAGTCGAGCTACGAGGAGTCCAAGCTCGACACCGCCGTGGTGGTGGACGACGAAACGCCGCAGCCGCTCCGCGACCTGGTGGATATCCACAAGAACTACAGCACCAAGGCGTTTCTCGAGAGCTACCACGACGCCTCCCAGGCGCGCGAGGAGGCCATCCACCTCTTCACGCTCGGCTACCTTTCGCTGGAGCAGCGCGCCGACGCCGAGAGCCTGTTCTGGCACATCTGCGAGCGCACCAAGCGCCTCGCCGACGATCTCGATCCGCGGCCCGAGGAACTCGACGGCCTGGAGGAAATGCTGGCCGACACCTACTTCTGCAACTTCAGCGTCTTCCAGTCGCTCCCCGATAGCTGGGCCATTGGGCAGCTCTTTCCCGTGATGCCGATCCATCGCCTCAACGAGGAGCCCACGCGCCGCGCCGTACTGGCCGACATCACCTGCGACTCCGACGGCAAGATCGACCAGTTCGTGGACCTTCGCGACATCAAGAAGACCCTCGAACTTCACAACATCAACGGCGGCGAGTACTACCTGGGCGTCTTCCTCGTCGGCGCATACCAGGAAATCCTCGGCGACCTGCACAACCTCCTCGGCGACACCAACACCGTACACATCGAGATCGACGAGGACGGCGAAACCCACCTGAAGCACGTCATCGAGGGCGACACGGTTTCCGAGGTCCTCAACTACGTCCAGTTCGACGTAAAGGACCTCGTCCAGCGGTTCCGAACCGCAGTCGAGAAGGGCGTGAAGGAACGCCGCATCACCCTCGACGAGAGCGCGCTGTTGCTGCGCTTCTACATCGACGGAATCAATGGCTACACCTACCTTGAGCAACCCCACGGCCCTAGCGTGCTGTCCCAGGCGATGATGCCAGCGAGCACGGCGGAGTAGGGCGCGCTCGCGCCTCAGCCGCCCTTGAACAAGTGGTCGGTCAGCCAGCCCTCGATCAGCCAATCCCGCCCGAATGCTTGAAGGGTGGGATTGGACAGATCGAGGGCTTGCGACATTTCGGCATTCGGAGTCGGAAGCGCGATGGGACCGAGGGCGGCGGGCCCGCCGCCGGCAAGCCGCGGGGCGATCCACGCCTCCACGCGATCGACGAGGCCCGCCTCCAGAAACGATCCCGCCACCGCGCGGCCACCCTCCACCGTGAGGGACTGAATTTCGCGCGCGCGGAGATGAAACATCACGTCGGCCAGCGACACGCCGCGCGGCCCGCGGGCGACGCGGAGGACCTCGGCGCCGGCCCGGCGGAGCGGCTCCTCCAGATCGACGCGAGCATCATCGCAGCAAATAACCAGAGCCGGGCTGTCGCCACCCTCGGTTAGAAACCGCGCATCGGGGGGGAGGCGCAGGGCGCTATCGAGAACGATGCGCACCAGAGGCGGACCCGCCGGATTGTCAACGCGCGCGGTCAGGCGAGCGTCATCGCGAAGCACGGTCTCGATGCCGGCCAGCACCGCGTCCTGGGTCGAGCGGCGGCGGTGGACCTCTGCGCGGGCCTCTTCCGCGGTGATCCATTTCGAGTCGCCGCCGGGCACCGCCGTGCAGCCGTCCAGCGTCATCGCCCACTTCAGCGTGACCAGCGGCCTGCCGAGCCCGTGAAAGGTGACGAAGGCGGGATTGATCAAGGCCGCCTCCACGCCGCGGAGCCCCACCTGCACGGACACGCCGGCCGCCTGCAGTATCTCCACGCCGCCACGGGCCGCCGCATGGGGATCGCGCATCGCCACCACCGCTCGCGCGATGCCGGCGGCGATCAGGGCCTCGCTGCATGGGCCCGTGCGGCCCTGGTGATTGCAGGGTTCCAGCGTGACGTACATGGTGGCGCCGCGCACGTCGCGGCCCGCCTGGCTGGCATCGCGGAGCGCATCGATCTCCGCGTGGGGCTGACCCGCGCGGCGGTGAAAGCCTTCGCCGAGGATGTCGCCCGCAGCGGACACGATCACCGCGCCCACGCACGGATTCGGCCGCGTGAGTCCCTGCGCGCGCGCGGCCAGTTCCAGCGCGCGGCCCATCAGTTCATGGGGTGTCATCGGATGGAGGAGGGGAACAACGGCGATTCACCACAGAGACACAGAGGGCACGGAGAAAAAAGGAAGGGAGAAGCGAACTGCGCCGCGCGCGCTTTCAGGGATGCAGCGCGGGATATCGCAGAAGCGGTGGGGGCGAGTCCCCTTCGTCCCGGCAGGGACGAAACAATCGTGGCCCCGGACTTTAGAGCGCTTTTCTTTTCCATGTAGCTGAATCCCGGATGCCGGCAGGGGGAGCAACAGTGATGATCCGCCGATTGCACAGATTTCACAGATTCTGTGCAGATCCCCTCCAAACCCTCCCCGTTTTCTTCTGTGTGTCCTGTGTGCGCTCTGTGGTAGGCATTTTTTTTTGATGCGCCGAATTGGCTACGACATATCGAAAAAAGCTCTCGTCCGGGGTGCTCGCGTATATACTGCACGGACCCCGGCAGGGGTCCAACATCGACTGTTTCGCCGCTCCCGCGGCGACTGCTGCGGGCACACGGCGGCGGAGAGCCAGAGGTCTTTCGGAGTACCGGCGAGAACACGGAAATCACGGAGAAAAAGAACGGATGACCGACCGGGCCAAGGCGGCCCATCGCCTGCCCTTCCCTGTCGTTCACTGCCGTTTCCCTGCCTTTCCCTGCCGTTACGCTCCCGCTTCGATCTCCGTCATCACGCGGAGCACATCGTCGATTATGTCGTTGATGGCTTCCTCGTCGCCAGCTTCGATGGCGTTGCGGAGCTGGGTGGTCTGGGTCTTGAGGTCGCGCGTCATCGGATGGGCGCCGGAGACGGCCATGACGGACTCGGCGCGTTCGATGATATTGCGGGCCTCGTCGCTGCGGGATTCCTTGATGCGGTCCTGCAGCATCTTGGTCACGCGCTCGCGGGCTTCCTTGATCATGCGGTGCTTCTCGGGATCGCTCAGGCGGCTGTCTGTGGCCTGGATGGTGACGGCCTTCTCGACGCCGGTGGCAAGGTCCTCCGCGCGCACCTCCAGGATGCGGTCCGGGTTGAGGCGGAACGTCACCTCGATGCGCGGCACGCCGCGGGGCGCGGGGGTGATGCCCTCGATGCGGAGCAGGTCGAGGAAGGTGTTCTCCGAGGCGACGTTGCTTTCGCCCTCGTAGATCGGGAAGCTGATGGCCTCCTGGAAGTCGCGCGTCGTGGTGAAGATGTCCTTGGCCTCGGTGGGATACGTCGAGTTGCGCTCGATGATCGTTCCCATCTGGTCGTTCTGCAGGCCAACGCCGAGGGAGAACGGCGTCATGTGGATGATGACGGGGCGATCCTTCCCTTGGTAGCGCGTGGCGTAGCTATCAGCGAGGTCGCCCTCCAGCGGGGCGAGCACGATGGTCTGCACCGCGGCGCCCATCGCCACGACTTCCTCGGGGGAAATGTCGCGGTGGGCGTTGCGGCCGCTGAACTCGCGGACGATGCGCTGCACCATCGGGATGCGCGTGGAACCACCGACCAGGAGCACATTGGTGATCTCGCCGACGGGCATCCCGGCGTCCTTGAGGGCGGCATCCATGGGGCCGCGCGTCGCCTGAACCAGGTCGCCGATCAGTTCCTCGAACTTCTCCCGCGTCAGCACGTGGTCCAGGGTCATGGGACCCTTCTGCGTCATGGTGATCGCCTCGACGAGGATGTGGGTCTCCTTGAGTTCGGAGAGCTCGATCTTCGCCTCTTCCGCCGCTTCGCGCAGGCGCTGCTTGGCGATTGGGTCCTCGGTCAGGTCCACGCCAGTCTCGTTCTTGAAGACACTTATCAGGTATTCGACGATGCGCCTGTCGAAGTCGTCGCCGCCCAGGCTGGTGTTGCCGCTGATGGCGCGGACCTGGAAGACGCCGGAAAGAATCTCGATGATGCTGACGTCGAACGTGCCGCCGCCAAGATCGTACACCAGGAGGATCTGGTCCTCGTCCTTGTCGAGGCCATAGGCGAGCGCCGCGGCGGTGGGCTCGTCGATGACGCGGCGGACGGTGAGGCCGGCGATCTCCCCGGCGTCCTTGGTGGCCGCGCGCTGGGTCTCGGTAAAGTAGGCGGGCACGGTGATCACCGCCTGGGTGATCTCCTCGCCAAAGTAGTCCTGAGTATCCTGCCGCAGCTTCTGCAGGATCATCGCGCTGATTTCCTGGGGCGTGAACTCCTTCCCCTCGATGCGGACGCGGTGGTTGGTGCCCATGTGGCGCTTGATGCTGAAGACCGTGCGGCCCACGTTCATGATGGCGCCGCGCTTGGCCTTCTTGCCGACGAGGATATCACCGGACTTGGTGAAGCCGACGACGGATGGAGTGAGCCGCTCCCCCAAGCTGTTGGGAACGATGAAGGGGCCGTTCTTCTCCATGACGGAGACCACCGAGTTGGTGGTGCCGAGGTCGATTCCGATGATCCTGCCCATGGCTCGTGAGTCTCCTGTGGGTTATTGAGCGACGACCACTTTGGCGTCCCTCACCAATTTGCCGCGAAAGAAATATCCGCGTTGCTGCTCCCGGACAATGGTATTCGGCGCGAATTCGCCGCGCGGCACCAGCGCCGTGACATCGTGCAACTCAAAGTCCACCTCGCAGCCCACCGACGTGATCGGCACAAGGCCGATGCCCTCCAGCGTCCTGAGCAGGCGCACCCGGAGCGCGGAAACTGTCGCCATCCAATTGGCGAACGTCTCGTCCTTCTGGGCCACGCTCTCTCCAAACTCCACGATCCGGTCCAAGGCGTCAAGAGAGGGTAGCATCGATTTGGCGATCTGGCGGATTTCCGCCTCGGAGGAGCCGGTCGCCGCGCCCGGGGCGACCCGGGGGGCATCCGCCGCCCGCCGCCGCTCCGCCGCCGCCTTCAACGAATCCACCTGGCGATTCAACTCCGCCAACACCGCCGTCACCGCGCCCGCAAGGTCCACCTCCGGCGCCAACTCCGTCTGCACCGGCAGCCGCTCCGCCGTGGGATCGAAGGTTCCCTTCCACATCCAGCGGTTCAGGGCGGCAAGCATTGGCGGGGCCTTATCGCTTCATTCTCAGGTCGGTGATCGCCTTCTTGGCCACCTGGTTCTTGGGATCGAGCGTCAGCACCTGCTGGTACTCCGCCAGTGCGCTGCGCACGTCGCCCTTCATGTCATAGGTGGCGGCGATCTCCAGGTGCACCTCGGCGCTTTTGGGCATCAGCGCCAGGAGCTGCTTGAAGTGAACCAGCGCCTGGGTGAAGATGCCCTTGGACCGGAACGCCTTCCCCATGTTCAGGTGCGCCTTCACCAGGTGCTCCCGCGTGGTGGGGTTCTTGGGATCGATGGACATGCTGCGTTTCCAGCAGTTGAACGCCTCGTCCTTTTGCCCGCTGTTGAGCATCGCCCAGCCCAGCAGGTTCCACACGTCGGTATTCTTGGGGTGCTTGCGGGTGAGGATTTGCAGTTCCTCGCGGGCCTCGGCGAAGAGCTTCTCCTCCATCAACTTGTTGCAGAGCTGGAAGTGGGCGTCGAAGTCGTCGGGGTTTAGCTTCACGATGTCCCGGTTGCGTTCGATGCTAGCCGAGGCCGTTGGCGGAGCGGGCGGGCCGGAGACGGCGAGCTTGGGCACCGCCGTGGAGGATCCACCCGTCGGGCGGGGCGCCGGCGGGCCGAGCTTGGGCACCGCCGCGGAGGAGGCCACCGGCACGGGCTGGGACACGCGCACCTGGGTCGCCGAGCGGCGCGGCGCCGAGGCGATCAGGTCGGAGATGTCCTCCTGGTGGCCAAGCGCCTCCGTCAGCAGAAACCGCATGTAGTCGTTCGTGGGGTCGCGCTCGAGCTGGCGCTTCCACCGGGCCATGACTTCCTCCCAGTAGCGCACAGTGCGCACGGAATCGCGGCAGCGCTCTGAAAGGATCGCTAGGTTGTGGATGATCTCCGTGCTGTCGGGGTCCATCTTGAGCGCCCGCTCCAGCAGCTCGATCGCCTCCTCGTTCAGGCCATGCAGCGCATAGGAGATCCCGAGGTTCGAGCAAGCGAGTTCGAGGTTGTGGCGCGCCCGCGCGTGGGAGGGCTCGTGCTCGAGCACCTCGGACCAATCGCGGATCGCCTCGCCCAGCAGCTTGCGCGTGACCAGATAGTGGGCCCGTGAAAACAGCACGCGCAGCAGGGCGGACTTCAGGTCGTCGTTCATGATGTGCGCCAGATAATCCCGACGCACCTTGTTGACCATCTCGTCGTCGGGCGGTTCCGGATCGCGCCACTTCTCGTCCTCCTGGAACAGGTACTCGCCCTGGGCCATGTTGAAGGAAAGGATGTCTTCCTTGGCGCGCGACTTCACCTGCCGCAGGCGGTCATAGGCCTGCTGGATGACCATGAAGCGCTCGGTGTGCTTTTCCGGGTCGTACTTCTTGACCAGATTCACGTAGGCCGCCTTGACCTCTTTCTCCGTGGAACTCTTGGGGATTCCAAGGATGGCGTAGGCGCTGTTCTCGATCATGGAATCTATCCGGTCTTCTGGTCGCTGGCTGGGGGAGGCGCCGAAGCCCTCCCGATGGACCCGGGCTGGGGCCCCGATAGGGAGAACGGGGGCGAGGCCAGCATGACTCCGTCCCCTCTGGTGTCGAGTAAAGGCCACCCTCCGCACAGAGCAAGGAAAAACCCGGTGGCAGGGAACGGCGCGTCACACCGCCAGGCGCGCCGCCAGCTTCACCGCCGCGATGATGCTGCCCAGGCTCGCCGTCCCCGTTCCGGCGATGTCATAGGCGGTGCCGTGGTCGGGGCTGGTGCGCGGGAACGGAAGTCCCATCGTCACGTTCACGCCGTCCTCGAAGCTGACCATCTTGAAGGGGATCAGCCCCTGATCGTGGTACATGCAAAGGTGCGCCTGATACTTGCGCACTGACACGGGCGTAAAGGCCGAGTCGGGCACCACGGGGCCCTCCGCGTCGTAGCCTTCCTCGCGCAGGAGCCGCACCGCGGGCTCGATGATCTCGTCGTCCTCCGTGCCGAGAAGGCCGCTCTCACCCGAGTGGGGGTTCAGGCCCAGCACAGCGATCCGGGGCTTCTGGCCGCGAAGGCGCTCCACCGCGTCGGCAAGCAGCTCCCCCACGGCAACGATGCGCGCGGTATCCAGCGAGCCGGGGACCGACGCCAGCGACTGGTGAATCGTGACCAGGCCGACGGCGAGGCGGTCGCTGTACATCATCATGGCGTAGTTGGGAGAGGCGGTGGCCTCCCCGAAGATCTCCGTGTGGCCGGGCGCCTCGATACCGCCCAGGCTAAGCGCCAGCTTGTTGATCGGCGCCGTGGTCACGCCCTGGATCGCGCCGGACCACGCAAGGCGGATCGACGCGCGTACATACTCGTAGCAGGCGCGCCCGCCCTCCGCGCAGGGGAGCGCCATCGTCACGGGCTCCGCAAGGAATCCGCAGTCCACCATCTCGATGGCGTCCCCGGGCACCGGCGTGGAGGAGAGCGCGTCGGCCACGGTGGCCTCTGTATAGACGGTGAATTCGCGATCGCAGCGCGCCACCGGGCGGATGGCCTCCAGCACCGATCTGTCACCGATCAGCACCGGGCGGCACACGGTGCGGATCTCCCGCAGCCCAGCCACGCGCAGGGCGATCTCCGGCCCGATGCCGGCGGGGTCTCCGATGGTGATGCCGATGGTAGGTAGCATGGGCGGGGCCCTTTTTTTGGAGATGTGGGAGTTATGGAGCACTCACGACGAGCGATTGAACCATCGCAGAGGGCGCCCCGGCCCGGCAAGCCCAGCCCCGAAACAGGCTCCAATCGGTCGTTGTGATCAAAAAGAGCCACGCGGGCCGTTGTTGGACCGACTTGATAAAATTTAACCAGCACGTGGCCCTTTCTTTCCTGCTGATTTCGCTGGAGCACCCGCAAAGCGGTTCTTCTAATGCGCCCCACGTTTGGGTGCCCGCCGGGGCGCCCGGCGCCGCCGGAGGGGTTTTCGTCTCCCTCGGCCCACTTCCACCCAAAGGAGAGGCTTCGCGAAGATGAAACCTTCCGAGGTATTCCAGCTCATCAAGTCGAAGAATGTCCGCTTCGTCGATTTCAAGTTCACCGACATGCCGGGCCTTCAGCAGCACTTCACCTGTCCCGTCGCCGATGTTGACGAGAGCATCTTCACCGAAGGCCACGGCTTCGACGGTTCCTCCATCCGCGGATGGCGCGCCATCAACGAATCCGACATGCTCCTGATCCCCGATCCCGCCACGGCGATGATCGATCCCTTCTGCGATATTCCCACGCTCTCCATGGTGGGCAACGTCGTCGATCCCCTCACCCGCGAGAAGTACAACCGCGACCCCCGCAACATCGCCCTCAACGCCGAGGCCTACCTCAAGAGCACCGGCCTGGGCGACGTCTCCTTCTTCGGCCCCGAGCTTGAGTTCTTCCTCTTCTCCGAAGTCCGCTACGAGTCCGGCCCCTCCGGCAGCTTCTACGTCGTTGACAGCCCCGAGGCCGCCTGGAACTCCGGCAAGGACGACCGCGAGGACTATGGCCGCCCCAACCTGGGCGGCAAGATCCGCCACAAGGAAGGCTACTTCCCCCTTCCCCCCACCGACACCCTGCAGAACGTCCGCAACGAGATGGTCGATGTGATGGAGAAGTGCGGCATCCACGTGGAGACGCACCACCACGAGGTCGCCACCGCCGGGCAGTGCGAGATCGACATGCGTTTCGACGAGCTGCTCAAGATGGCCGACAAGTCGCTCCTCTACAAGTACATCATCAAGAACGTCGCGGTGAAGCACAACCTCTCCGCCTGCTTCATGCCCAAGCCCATCTATGGCGACAACGGCTCCGGCATGCACACCCACATCTCCATCTGGAAGGGTGGCAAGAACCTGATGGCCGGAAACGGCTATGCGGGCCTTTCGGAGTTCGCGCTGCACTTCATCGGCGGCCTGCTCAAGCACGCCCCCGCGCTGCTCGCCCTCACCAACCCGACGACCAACAGCTACAAGCGCCTGGTCCCCGGGTACGAGGCTCCCGTCAACCTCGCCTACTCCCAGCGCAACCGCTCCGCCGCGATCCGCATCCCCATGTACAGCACCAGCGAGAAGTCCAAGCGCGTCGAGTTCCGCTGCCCCGATCCCCTTGCCAACCCCTACCTCGCCTTCCCCGCCCTCCTCATGGCCGGGCTGGACGGCGTCCAGAACAAGATCGACCCGGGCAAGCCCCTCGACAAGAACATCTACGACCTCCCCGCCGAGGAAGCCAAGCGCGTCCCCAAGGCCCCCGGCTCCCTGGAAGCCGCCCTCGACGCCCTCGAAGCCGACCACGAGTTCCTCTGCAAGGGCGACGTATTCACCCACGACCTCATCGAGTCCTACATCGAGTTCAAGCGTAAGGACGAAGTGGACGCCATGCGCCTCCGCCCCCACCCCCACGAGTTCGTCCTGTACTACAACCAGTAACCTGCCACACAGCCCGAATGATGGAACGCGCCCCCCGGAGAAGGAATCCGGGGGGCGCGGTTATTGTAGCACGGCGCGTCTCGCCCGTGCTCCGCGAATGACCGCGGCGGCGACGGCCCCTACCTGCGGGGCCGCCCATCCCGCCGTTCAACCCGACCCATCGCCGCCGCGCCGCTCGCGGATCAGGGCCCGGGCCCGATCCATATTCCCTTGCGCGATGCTGCGATGGTGATCCAACCCCGGCTGGGTGAACACCTCCGCCGCCGCCCGAAAGGCCGCCACGGCCTCCTCCAGCCGCGCCGTCCCGTTGCTTCGATCACGAAACGCGTCGTCATGCCGCTGGTGGTGTTCGTCCGTCTCCCTGCTGTGCTCATCGGGGCGTTCTACCAGTTTCTCGCGAATTATAGTGGTTCTCGAAAGTCATGTCGCGAAACGGGGGGGCGGAAAGGGGTAGCGCGGGCATCTTGCCAGCTTGTGGAGCTGGCAACACGAGGGCGAGACGCCCCCGCCACCCTTGATCGCGACAAAACTGGACCGAGGACGCGGAGCGGTAAACCAGCTTCATGTCATGAGAATCTGCGTGCCGGAAAAGCTGGCGGAGCCCGTCTCGATGGCAGGACTCGAGTAGTTCAACCCCTTGGGCACCATGACGCCCCGGGATCGTTAGGGAAACTTCATTGAGAAGCGCAAGGGCCTCTTCCTCAACCTCACGGCGTCCAAGTTGCCGTCAGCGAAAAGCGCGAGAAGCCGGGCGGGACGGTCATCGAGGCGGTCGCCGTCGAGGCTGCGACCGTGCCCGCGAGCGGGGTGCTGTCTGCCGTCGCCACACCGGTCAGTTCCGAGTTTATCCGCAGATGCAGGACTGTGCCCAACGGCACGCCGGACGCCGTGAGGCCGATCTGAACGGCACCCGTCGAATTGATCGTCACGTCAGGCATATCGTAGGCGCCAGTGGGGTCCGCGACGACGGCCGTGCCATTGACGCTTACGAGGCGGATGACGGGGGCGCCAGGGGGATTGAAAATGAGTCACGGCGAGGACATGAATGCCGGGGGGGTCGGGATGCCG
>Ga0105049_10005374_pt1 | contig 14920 bp, 12 predicted proteins | sample MAT06_FD_78087 | JGI IMG/M metagenome (GOLD analysis project Ga0105049, IMG submission 78087) | Freshwater microbial communities from Lake Fryxell liftoff mats and glacier meltwater in Antarctica - MAT-06 | ecosystem: Environmental > Aquatic > Freshwater > Ice > Liftoff microbial mat | place... | reverse complement strand
GCGCGCTGCGCTTGGCTTCTTGCTCATTGGCTTCGCTACGGCGTTTGCTTTCTAGCAGGCTGACCATCGTGTCGTCGCGGGCGGCGCGATAGTCATTGATGTCCTCAACCAGATACTGAAATTCGCGATCTTTCTTGGTGCGGGTTTGGTGGCGCGCATCGAGCTCCGGAATTACGGCCGCAAAGTCGCTGTAGGTGCGATAGCGCGACGGCTCGATCGACGACCACGGCAGCGCGTTGTCGTAGGCCGATTCGCCAAAATCTTTCGGGTCGTAGGCGCTCGGGAAAGCGATATCGGGCTTCACGCCGCGCAGCTGGGTGGAGCCACCGTCGATTCGGAAAAACTGCGCCATGGTGATTTTGATCTGCCCAAGCTTCGGGCTTTCGCTATTGCCCATCTGGTCGAGGTCGATCAAATTTTGCACGGTGCCCTTGCCGAAGGTGTTGTCACCCAAGATCAGCCCGCGGCCGTAATCTTGAATGGCGGCGGCGAAGATCTCGGAGGCCGATGCGCTCGAACGATTCACTAAAACGGCGAACGGGCCGGACCAGGTCGCACCTGGATCGCGGTCTGCTTTGACTTCCACACCCATGCCAACCCCTTTGATTTGCACAACCGGGCCGCGGTCGATGAACAAACCGGTCAATTCGGTCGCTTCATCCAGGCTGCCGCCGCCGTTGTCGCGCAAATCCATCACCACGCCTTCGACCCGCTTGGCTTTCAGCTCTTCAAGCAAGCGCCGCACGTCGCGCGTGCTGGAGCGGTAGTCGGCATCGCCGCGAGCTCGCGCGGCAAAATCCAAATAAAACGTTGGCAGCTCGATCACGCCAATCAAATGCACATCGCTGCCTTGTTTGATCTCGATCACGCGGCTTTTCGCGGCCTGCTGCTCAAGCTTGACCTTGTCGCGCTTGATCACCACGAAATCCGTCGGGCCGCCGGTGCCAACGTCTTTGGGCAGCACTTCAAGCTTGACCGTGGTGTCTTTCGGACCGCGAATCAAATCAACCACGTCGTCCAAACGCCAGCCAACCACGTCGACAATTTGCTCGGCGTTGCCCTGCGCCACGCCAACAATTCGGTCACCCACGCGAATCTTGCCGGACAGCTCAGCCGGGCCGCCTTTGACCACTTCGCGCACCACGGTGTAATCGTTGTCGGGTTGCAGCACCGCGCCAATGCCTTCCAGCGACAGACGCATTTGAATCTGGAAATTCTCGGATGCGCGCGGCGCCATGTAATTGGTGTGCGGCTCAATAGAGGTGGCGAACGCGTTCATATAGTTCTGAAAAACGTCCTCGCCGTTGAGGTCTTGCACGCGTCGGCCGAGATCGCTGTAGCGCTTATCGAGCGTCTCGCGAATTTGCTCATCAATCGGCTTTTTCTTGTCAATCCTGGCGTCTTCCGGGATGCCGCGCGAGGTCTGCGGCTTGGTGCCCGGCGCTGCGACGTTCTCGTCATTGGTCTTAGCGCGCGAGGTTTTAGAGATGCGCAGCTGCAAGAAATCGTTTTTGACGCGTTTTCGCCACAGCTCATCCATTTCCGCTTGAGATGCGGGCCACGGCTTCTCGCTGCGATCTAGTTCCAAAGTTTCGGCAACTGCGAAATCAAACGGCTTTTTTAGCAGCGATTTTGAGAAGGCCACCCGATCTTGTACGCGCTTGGTGTACACCGCAAAGATCTGATACGGCGGATCGAGATTGTCGTTTTTCAACGCATCGTCGAGGGTCAATTCGAGGGCTGCAAATTGAGTGAGGTCGCTCTGTGAAAAGAACCAGCGATTACCGTCCAGCGAGTCGATATAAGCCTTGAACATGTGCTTAGACAGGGCATCGTCAATGTCGGTCGGCTTGTAATGCATGCGCGTTAAATAGCGCGACGCCAGCTTTGCCGCCTCAAGCTGCTCCTGCGTGGGCTTGAGTTCGAGCGCCTCGGTGACGGCCGGTTTCGCTTGGAGTTGGGTGGCGGCAAGCGCGAATAACAGCACGCAGCTCAGACGATACAACGCAGGTTTCATGTTCAATCTCAATGCAAGTTCCAACAATTTAACTGTTCAGTGACTGTGCTAGCTCAGATTTAGTTCAACCAAGCCTGATGCATGGGCCATTTGGTCGGCGTGATAGCTGGAGCGTACCAGTGGACCGGATGCGACATGCGTGAAGCCCATCGCCATCCCCAGATCATGAAACTCCTCAAACTCAAGCGGCGTCCAATACTTCACCACCGGGTGGTGGTGGCGCGTGGGCTGTAAGTACTGCCCGATGGTCACCATGTCCACGTCGTGCGCGCGCAAATCGCGCATGGTTTTGAGCACCTGATCGCGCTCCTCGCCTAAGCCGAGCATGATTCCCGACTTCGTCGGAACGTCTGGGTGCTGCGCTTTAAAGCGCCGCAAAAGCTGCATCGACCAGTCGTAGTCAGCGCCGGGGCGCACCTCGAGATAGCGTTCTCGAACGGTTTCCACGTTGTGATTAAACACATCCGGCGGGCATTCCTGGAGCACTTCGAGCGCGCGGTCCATGCGTCCCTTGCCGCGAAAGTCGGGCGTCAACGTTTCGATTTTGATCCACGGTGCCAGCTCGCGGGTGCGCCGAATGCACTCGACAAAATGGCTAGCGCCACCGTCGCGCAGATCATCGCGATCTACCGAAGTGATCACCACATACTTCAGCTGCATATCGCGAATGGTGCGCGCCAAATTCAAGGGTTCCAGCGGATCCGGCGGCTTTGGACGGCCGTGCGCTACATCGCAAAAAGCGCAACGGCGCGTGCACACATCGCCTAGAATCATAAAGGTCGCAGTGCCTTTACTGAAACACTCGTGGATGTTGGGGCAGCTGGCTTCCTCGCAGACCGTGATCAGCGAGTTCGCTCGCAGATTCTTTTTCAGTCGCTCAACGGCGTTGCTCTGCGGCAATCGCACGCGAATCCAAGCCGGTTTGCGCAGCAGCGGGCGGCTTGCGTCAAAGGTGACCGGATTGCGCGACGTTTTATCGGCTCCAAGCTGCTTCTCGCCGACCACAATCAGCGGAATGGATTTACTGGCCAGGTCTGCTTGCACTGAGAGGAATGCCTTGAAATTGGTCAAAATGACGAGAGAAGTGCTGTACGAAATCGGCTTGGGCGCGTTCGAGCTTGATACTCGCGAAAAATTCTAGCACCTGCGTGACGCGCGTCCCGCGCAAGCCGCACGGGTTGATCGCGTCAAACGGGCTCAAATCCATCGCGATATTGAGCGCCACGCCGTGAAAGCTACACCCGCGCCGCACGCGCAACCCCAAGCTTGCGATTTTCGCGTCGCCAACATACACGCCCGGCGCGCCGGGGCGGCGTGCAGCGTGAATGGCATAGTCGTTGAGCTGGTCAATCACTACTTGCTCTAAGCGCGTTACCAGCTCGCGAACGCCTAGCTTGCTGCGTTTTAAGTCGATTAACGGGTAGGCCACCAGCTGGCCGGGACCGTGATACGTCACCTGCCCGCCGCGATCCACCGCCAGCAGCTCGATATCGTTGCGAAACAGCACGTGTTCGGGTTTGCCCGCCTGGCCCTGCGTGTAAATCGGCGGGTGCTCGACCAGCCACAGCTGATCGGGCGTGTGCGCGTCGCGCTGATCGGTGAAGCGCTGCATCTCACGCCACACCGGCGCATAGGCGCGAAATCCTAACTGCGTAACGATCGACACCGTTTTTAGAGCGTCCACTTCACCGAGGGCAGCGCCTTCAACGCCGCATAAACCGACAGTAATTGCGGCCTGGCTTCGATATGCGCGGTGACGTTGACCGACCAATAGTTGCCCTGCGCACTCACCCGATGGCGCACTTGGGCCAAATCGACCGGCGCAAACTGGGCCACCGTGTCAATCACTAGCTGTTCAAAAGCCTGATCTGCGGGGCCCATCGCAATGAATTCGTGGTCGGCCGGAAACTTCAGAATCTCTTCGTTTTGGCTGTCTAGATTTTGCATAAAAGCGGTTTACTTTGCCGCTGGACTCGCGCTCGATTCGGTTTCGCCTTCAGCCGACCAGATCATCAGCTTGGCCGAGTCCACGGTGCGGGTCCACCAACCGCCCTCAACGACTTCGCTGAGTGCCACGAGGGGTTTTTGCACGAGCACTTCCTTGCCGAGCTCAACGCGCACGTGACCGAATGCATCGCCGCTTTTGACGGGTGCAATCAGCGTGGATTTAACCGATAGCTTGGCCTGCAACTGCGCATACTGGCCGCGCGGCAGGGTTACCACCAGCGGCTCTTTGAGCCCAAGCGGGACGGTTTCCAGAGCACCCTTCAGCACAGTGGCCTGCGCCAGCGGCTGGTTAGCCGGAAACAGCGCGACGGTTTCGAAGAAGCGAAAGCCGTAGTTCAACAGTTTTTGGGTTTCATCGGCGCGCGCGCCTTCTGATTGGGTGCCCATCACCACGATCAACAGGCGCTGGGTGCCACGCTTGGCGGAGGTGACCAAGCAAAACCCGGCGGTTTCGGTATGGCCGGTTTTTAAACCGTCGACCGTCGGGTCGCGCCACAGCAGGCGGTTGCGGTTGAACTGATCGATGCCATTGAATTTGAAGCTTTTAAGCGAGTACCACTCATAGAATTTCGGAAATTCAGCAATGATGGCGCGGCTCAGGCGCACGATGTCGCGCGGGGTGGTGAACAGCTCCGGATCTGGCAAACCGGTGGCGTTTACGTAGTGCGTGCCGGTCATGCTCAAGCGCTGCGCGTATTGGTTCATCAGGCTGGCAAACGCGTCTTCCGAGCCCGCGACGTGTTCGGCCAGCGCCACGGCTGCGTCGTTACCCGATTGCACGATCATGCCTTTCAGCAGCGTTTCCACATCGACCGTTGAGCCGGCTTTGATAAAGGTCCGCGAGCCTTCCATTTTCCATGCGCGCTCAGAAATGGTCACCGCGTCGGTGAGCTTTAACTGGCCGGCCTTCAGCTCGTTGAACACGACGTAGGAGGTCATCAGCTTGGTGATGCTGGCCGGTTCAACGCGCGCATTTTCTTCCTTGCCGACAATGACTTGGGCGGAATCGAAGTCTTCCATCACGTAGGCGGTGGCGCTGATCGAGGGGGCGCTCGGTGCAACCGTGGGCAATGCGGGTGGGGCGGGTAGCGCGGGTGGCGTTTGTGCGAGCGCAACTGACAAACAGGCGCTAAATATGACGGAGCTGACTGCAAAAAAACGGATCATAGGTACCAGGAGATTAACTGCGCACGGTAGCGCGCAAAACGGAGAAAAATCGTGCCATTGGGCTATTGGATAACGATTTGCGGAGATTCAAAGCCGAGTGCTTCGATGTCGTGGGTCAGCTCATCGGCTAACGCGACACTTTCCAGCGGCCCCACGCGCACCCGGTGCATGGGCCCGCGGGCGGTGGCAACTTGATCAACAAATGCGGGCACGATATTGCCACTGAGCAGCCGACGCTTTTGCACTTCGGCATTGTCGCGACTTGAAAAAGCGCCCACCTGAAGAAAAATACTGGGCTCCTGCGCAATAACATCCGTTCGCGCAGCAAAAGAAGACGGCGGCAGGGGCGCAGGCGTTACGCGACGCGCGTTGGATTTTAGCGCAGGCTCAAACGCGGCGCGTGGGCCGAGATCTGGATACTCACCGGGGTCGATCACGCGCACTTCGACCAGCGCGGTGCCGGTTTGTTTCACGCCGAGCTTGACCGCCGCGGCAAACGATAAATCAATGATGCGATTGTCCTTAAACGGTCCGCGATCGTTGATCCGCACGATCAAACTCTCGCCAGAGGTTAGGTTGGTCACGCGCGCATAGCTTGGCAGTGGCAGCGTTTTATGCGCGGCGGTGAGACCTAGCATGTCGTAAGGCTCGCGCGTGGAGGTCAGCCGACCATGAAATTTTCGTCCGTACCAGGAGGCAATGCCGCGCTCAACGTAGCCCGAATGCGTTTGCATCACCGTGTAGCTGCGCCCGAGCACGGTGTACGGCGAATGATTGCCATAGCGCGCCCGCGGCTCGCGTTTTGGCACGGGTTCCCTGATTTTGGAAAGGTCATAGGCTTCTAACGGCGGCCCGTCCGAAAGATCAATCGGTGCGCTAGGCTTCAGCGCAGGTGCATGCCCATGACCCGCCGTACGCAGCGGCGCTTTTTGCGTGCAGGCGGCCAAAACAGCGCACGCCAGCAGCAGCGTTGTGCGCGCGAACAGGCCTAAGCGCGGTTGAATCACGGGGCTTTGATGGCCTGCGCCAGCTGGTTAACCGCCATCGCGTAGAGCGGCGAACGGTTGTAGCGCGTGATCACGTAAAAATTATTCAGGCCGAACCAGTATTCGCGCCCTTGTGCGCCATCCAAGGAGATCAACATGGCCTTGGTGCGCTCATCAGCAACGCTCACTGAAGGACTAAACCCGTCCAGGCGCCACTGTTTAATCTCCTCACTGGGCGGCTTCAAATCGCTGCTCGGGCGATCTTTGCCGGCGGGGCTTTTGACCGCGCGCAGCACCACACTGCCGCCGGGAATCCAGCCGTGGGCTTTGAAATAATTCGCCACGCTCGCCAGCGCATCCGCTTGCGAGCCCCACAAATCGCGGCGACCGTCCGCGTCGTGGTCCACCGCATAGGCACGATAGCTTGATGGCATGAACTGGCCCAAGCCCATCGCGCCGGCGTAGGAGCCTTTGATTTCTTCAATCTTCAAATTCTCGTCGTGCTCAAGTTTCAAAAAATGCTTGAGCTCCGAGCGAAAAAACGGCGCACGTTTTGGATAATAAAAAGCCAGCGTCACCAGCGCATCGATCACCCGATAGCTGCCCATGTTGGCACCGTAGTTGGTCTCCACGCCGACGATTGCAGTCACATATTCAGGCGCCACGCCAAGTTCGGTATGGATGCGCTCAAGCAGCGCGCGGTGCTCGTTCAAAAAGCGCTTGCCGCCTTCGATGCGCGCTTCGGTCATAAAAATCGGCCGATACACCGACCACGGCTTGCCTTCGGCTGGCCGGGTCATTGCATCAATAATGCCCTGCTGGTAGTTCGCCAGATCCAGAATTTGCCGCACGCGCTTGCGCTCAAGACCGAATTCTTTGACCGCTTCACGCACAAAAGCGGCTTCGCCGGGGTGCTTTTCCACGCTCCTGCCGGGCGCGGCGAACGCTGGCGCGTTCAGCAAAAATCCAATTAAAACAATGGCTAACAGTCGATACATGGTTAAACTCTGGAGCAAAAAATCGGGCAGAGTCTAGCAGCGCGTAAGCTCGGCTCGCACAGTAGGTTTTTCAAACTGCCCCTTGGAGGAAAGCCCAAATGCCCAAACTTGAGTGCGATGTGGTGATGAAGGGCGGCATAACGTCCGGCATCGTGTACCCGAAAGCGCTGGCGCGCCTGTCGGAACACTTTCATTTTCGATCCGTCGGCGGGACCTCTGCAGGCGCGATTGCGGCAGCAGCACTGGCGGCCGCTGAGCTCGGACGCCTGCGCGGTCGCGGCAGCGCCTTTGCTGGGCTGGCGGCGCTTCCCGGACGCTTGGGCGAACCGCTCAGCACCGACACCACGCGCTTGGCCTCGCTATTTCAGCCGGCACAAAAAGCGCGCGGCCTGTTCGATTTATTGCTCGCCCTGGCCACGCCCCAGCGCCGCAAACGCTTATTTATGAAGCCGTTGTTGAGCGCGTTTCCGCTCGCCTGGCTGGGTATTTTGCCGGGGCTTGCGCTTTTTTGGCTCGATCGCAGCGCGCTCATGCTGGCCATTGCACTGTTGGCGATGCTCAGCGGCTATGCCATTTTGTATGTGCTGCTGGCTTTTGCGCGCTTGCACCACGTATTGCGCACGCAGTTTTTCGGGTTGTGCAGCGGCATGAGCGATAGCGACACGCCCGCGCTGACGCAATGGTTAGACTCGCTTTTAATCGATCTTGCGGGCAATGAATCAGACCAGCCGCTGACCTTTGGCGAGCTTTACGCGGGTAAGGGTGAGCAGGCCATTGGCGATAAGGCGATTCGCCTGGAGATGATGAGCACCTGTTTGTCACTTGGGCGCCCGTATCGACTGCCGCTGCAAGACGGCGAAGAGCCTTTGTATTTCAACGTGGCGGAATTTGAGAAATTATTTCCGGCAAGCACTCTAGCGCAGCTCACACGCCATTCGCCGAGCACGCTCAAATCCGATCCGCGCAATTGGGAACGCGCGGGCTATTTGCGCCTGCCGGACGCGGCGCACTGGCCGGTGCTGCTGGCGGTCCGCATGAGCTTGTCGTTTCCGATCTTGCTCGCGGCCGTGCCGCTGTATTTGATTGATCGCCGGAGCGATCTTGCGCATCCTGACGGCAAACCACGGCGCGTGTGGTTTTCCGACGGCGGCATTACCAGCAATTTCCCGGTGCATTTTTTCGATGCGGGCCTGCCGTTGCGGCCCACCTTTGCCTTCAATCTGCTCGACCGACACTCGGCGCGCGAGCGCCAGATGCGCGACGACCAACACGTCTATCTGCACACCGTCAACCAGCCGCGCGAAAACCTGGTGACTGATATCGAGCGCGGTCATTTTGCCTTGAGCTTTTTGCAGCGGATTTTTGTAACGGCGCAAACCTGGTCTGATTCAACGCTGATTGGCATGCCGGGGCAGCGCGATCGCATCGTTGAGATTTACCTTGATCCGAACGAAGGCGGCTTGAACTTAAACATGACCCAAGAGGTGATCAGCAATGTTTCCGGCTACGGCGAGCAGGCGGCCGATCTGCTGATTGCCGCCTATGTGGACCCGACAACCGGCGGCGTAGGTGCGGCGTGGAACAACCACGCGTGGATTCGGCAGCGCACCGCGCTGGGTCTGGCGTGCGGCTTTTTGAAGCAGTGGCATTTTGCTTGGCACCGCGCACCGCTCGGTGGGCAATCGCACGCAGCACTGATTGTTGCGCCACCCAGCTATCAATGGGATGCGCCTGCCGATCAGCGCAGCGCCTGCGCGCTGGATTTGGCGATGGGTCTGGACGATCTAGGCGCCAAAGCCGACGCGTGGCGCGATGCAAGCGCGCAGCCGATCCGCCTCGAGGCCGGCCCGTTTGGCATCCCCAAAGACCTGCCCAAGCCGGTCAGCGAATGGCGCGCCCGACCAAGGATCTAGCTGACGAGCTCAACGAACGCTGAGCCAAGGCTTGACGCTTGGGCTCGGGAATGACTTAAATCATTGATGACTACACAAGCACTGTTAAATACCTACGCGCGATCTGATGTGCGCTTCGTGCGCGGCGACGGGCCGTATTTGTATGACGACAGCGCGCGGCGCTACCTGGATGCGATTTGCGGAATCGGTGTCACCTCGCTTGGCCATGCGCACCCTGCGCTAAACGCCGCACTCGCGGATCAGGCTGCGCTGCTGTGGCTGGCGGGCAATGGTTCGCGCGTGCCGAACCAGGCGCGGCTCGCGCAACGGCTGTGCGAGCTCGCCGAGATGGACGGCGCATTTTTTTGCAACTCGGGCGCGGAGGCCACCGAGTGCGCTTTCAAGCTCGCGCGGCTGCACGGCCATCAGCGCGGCATGGCGTCACCGAAAATTGTGGTGATGCAAAACGCCTTTCACGGGCGCACGTTGGCGTGCCTGTCGGCGACCGATTCGGCCAAGGTGCAAGCCGGATTCGGGCCGCTGGTTGAAGGTTTTTTGCGCGTGCCGTTTAACGATTTGGACGCGCTCGCCGCCTTACGCGAGCGCGACGATATCGCTGCGGTATTGCTGGAATGCGTGCAGGGCGAAGGTGGCATCGTGATCGCATCCCGCGACTACCTTCACGGCGTGCGCGCGCTATGCGATCAGCACAGCTGGCTGATGATGGTTGATGAGGTGCAGTCGGGTTTTTGCAAAACCGGCAGCTGGTTCGCCTACCAACATTTCGGCGTCAGCCCAGACGTGGTGCCGCTGGCCAAGGCGCTCGGCAACGGCTTTCCGATTGGCGCGTGTCTTGCGCGCGGGGCGGCGGCTGAGCTGTTCAAACCGGGCAAACACGGCTCCACTTTTGGCGGCTCGCCGCTGGCATGCGCGGTCGGCTCAAAGGTATTGGAACTGCTAGAAAGCTCAGCTTGCAATGCACGCGCCGTTCAGCAAGGCGAGCGCGTTGCCGCACATTTACGCCAGATCACAGCGGGTCGCGCTGATGTGCTGGCAGTGCGCCACTTGGGACTGATGGTGGGCGTTGAATTCGATCGCGACATGGGCTGGCTGAAAGACCACGCGCTCGCGCACGGACTGCTGCTGAACGTCACCCGCGAACGGGTCATGCGCCTGCTGCCGCCGCTGATTTTGGACGAGCCTCAGCTGACCGAACTCTGCGAGAAACTGAGCGCCGTTTTGGCATGAGCGCAGCGCTCGAATTTGACCGCGTCGATTTCAGCTACGCGCACAGCCTGGTGCTGAGCGAGATGAGCTTTGCACTGCAAAAAGGCGAGCTGATGTGCCTGCTAGGCCCCAGTGGCTGCGGCAAAAGCACAGCCTTGCGCTTAAGCGCGGGTTTCGAGGCCCCGCACGCCGGCACGATCCAGCTGAACGGCAAATTGGTCGCCTCAAGCAGCCAGCTTGTGCCGCCAGAAGCCCGCAAGCTGGGCATGGTGTTTCAAGATTTCGCGCTGTTTCCGCATTTAAGCGTGCGCGCCAATGTGGCGTTTGGCCTGCACCGCCTTGAGCGTGCGAACCGCGAGCAGCGCACGCGTGAATCCCTTGAGCGCGTGGGCATTGCGGAGTTGGCTGAACGCTATCCGCACGAGCTTTCCGGCGGTCAGCAACAGCGCGTGGCACTTGCCCGCGCGTTGGCGCCGGAACCTGAACTGATGCTCTTAGATGAGCCGTTTTCCAGCCTCGACACGCGCTTGCGCATAAGCATCGCGCGTGAAGTTCGCGACCTGCTGCGCGAACGCGGTATTTCGGCGCTGCTGGTGACCCACGACCAAGACGAGGCCTTTGCCTTTGCCGACCGCATCGGCGTGATGCACAACGGCCGTTTGGAGCAAATCGCCACACCGTTCGCGCTCTACCACGAGCCCGCAAGCCGGTTTATCGCAGGCTTCGTCGGCGAGGGTGCATTGCTCGCAGGAACCGCCTCAAAAGACGGCTTCGTCGACACCGCACTCGGCCGCTTCGCCGCGCAGATTGCGCACAGCGGGCCGGTAGAGGTGCTGCTGCGCCCCGACGATTTCGAACTCGACCCCATCAACGGGCACGCAATGCTAGTCGTCGATCAAGCCTTTCGCGGGGCCGAAACCCTGCACCGGCTGCGCTTCGGCGAGCAAACCGTCCTCGCGCTTTTGCCCAGCCACATTGAAATTGCGCTCGGTTCCACCGTGCGTTTGCGCGCACAACCTACGCATGTGGTGGTGTTTTATGGGGTTGAGGTTGGTTAGGTTTTTCGGGGGAGTTGTGGTTTGGTTTGGGGATTAAGAGCGCGTTGTTTGCTCATCCATCGGTCATCTAAGACCGAGGATTCGAGAGCTGAAGTGGCTCGGCTCCTGCCTCGGGGGCTCAACCTCACTCCTCGGTGGAAGCGGGCTTTGCGAATCCGTTTGCTACCCAGGCGCTGGCGATTTCGTGGCTGAATCGATGGTTGGCGGCGACGCGGACGCGGGCGAGTTCGGTGCCGGTGTCGTCGAAGGCGCTGAGTTCGGCGAATGGGCTGTCTTCGTCTGGGACGATGTCTAAGTTGACGCGGATGCGGCCGTTTTTCGAGGCTACTTTGGTGCTTTTGTGCAGGTCGGCGAACGCTTGTGCTTGATGGCGCATGATCACCTCCGAGGCGGTTTTGACCAGCGTGGCAAAGGCGTTGACGTCCAGTGGCTTGGGGTTTTTCTTATCGCGGCCCATGGTCCACGGGCCGACTAGCGCGGGCTCTGCTTCGCCGTCGAGGGTCATTGAGACGGCCCAGCCTTCGTCGTCCTCGTTTTTGATGACTTTGGCGGTCCAGCCTTTGTCCGCCCACAGGCGGTCTTGCTGGATCACTTCTGGCGGTGCGTTAGATTCGCTCATCGTTAGCCTTCAAAGCCGTCGCGAAAGATCAGATCGCTAGGGATCACGGTTGCAAAAACGTCCAGGCGGCCGTTGCTGTCGTCGCCGACCAGATTGGTTGCGGAGGATTCGTAAGCGGCCACGCTGCCGTTTTCGTTGCTGCGCGGGAAGCCGCTTTGGTCGTCGGCTTGCGCACCGCTGCTGGCTAAACTGATGCGCTCGATCGCCCCGCTGGCAATCGTTAGGCGAAAAATGTCTTGCCGCCCATTTGTGTCATCGCCGCTGAAATTGCTGGCCAGCGAATGGAACACCAGCGCATTGCCAGTGGCGCTCAAGTGCAGCTCGTTGGAGTCGGAATTGGGATCGGTCTGGCCCGGCGCGGTGACGCGGGTGATGGCCCCGCTATCGAGATTTTTAATGAAAATATCGCGTAGCAGCGAGGTGCCGTCGTTCGGCACCAAGGTGTCGGACAGCGAGCGAAACGCGATCAGGCGACCGCTAGCCGCCAACGATGGGCGCCCTGAAAATCCAGCGGTCGGAAACACCCCGCTCGCTGAGCTATTGACGCGGATGGTGGTGCCCGCTTGGGTATCACGCAGGTAAATATCGCCGGTAAAGTTATCGTCGTCGGCGACCAACACCCGTGAGGATTCAAACGCGATGTAGCGACCGTCGGCGTTGATCGTTGGGCGATTGCTACCGAGTGGCCCGCTGCCGAGTGCGCCGCCGCTGGTTTGGCTGAGCAGCACGGTGCTACTTGTTTGACGGTCGCGCAAAAAAATGTCGACGATCACGTCGCTGTCGATCACTGACAAATTGCTGGCGAACGATTCAAATGCGATAAAGCGGCCGTTGGCGCTGATCGCTGGTGTGCCGACGCTCTGCCCGTTGCCTTCGACTGCTGCGCTGTTGACGCTAATGCGCTCGATCGTTGAGCTTGCGACGCTGTAGACGAAGATATCGGTGCGCCCGTTGTTGTCGCCTGCAACCAAATCAGCGGCCGCCGAATTGAACGCGACAAACAGCCCATCCGCGCTGATCGACGGCGCGTTCGAAACGCCCGTCGCACTGGCACCGAGCGTGTTGCGGCTGATCAAAGTGATCGCGCCCGACAGGCGATTTTTGAGAAATATATCGCTTAAGCCGTTGCTATCGGTGGCCACCAAATTCGCAGCGGCGCTTGAGAAAACGATGAATGTGCCGCTGGCGTCGATGTCGGCTGCAAAGCTGCCTGCGACGGTCGCCTGCTGGCCGCTCGCGTCGGTACTCACGCGCGTGGTGGTGACCGCGCTAACCGACGCCGAGAGAGCCAAAGCGCCCAGCGGAAGCAACCATTGTTGTCGCATGATTTTTTGACCCGCAAAGCTAGAAGTGGGCGCGAAGTATGCGCGAGGGGACCGCGCATGAAGAAGCGCGAGAGACAAACTGCCGCTGCCTACAGCTGAAATTGCAAACGATGCGGGCATACTCCCAACGATGACAATTCAAAAAGTTCTAATTTGTGGCGCCACCGGCTACGGCAACATGGGTGATGATGCGGTGCGTTCGCGCATTGCCAGCCATTTGCGCACGCACCAGGTCGAGATCAAAGTAACCCGACCCCACCCACAGCGCGAGCTGGTCAAATGGGCCGACAAAGTGATTTTGGGTGGCGGCGGGATTATCTACGATCACCCGACGGATCAATCCCAACAGCAAAATTTTGAGTATTACGTCGACAACTATTTAGCCTGGGCGGTGGCCGCCAATAAGCCGGTGTGCCTGTGTTCGGTCGGCATTCAGGCGCTGAAAGTGGAAAGCAACATTGAGCGCTTACGCGGTTTATTGAGCCACGTAAAACACCTCTCGGTGCGCCAGCACGAAGACGCCGCGATCCTTAAAAAGCACGCGCTGTTTGAGCACGCAATTGTTGCCGACGATCTGGCAATGGCGCTCGAACCGGCCCCGTTCACATTCACCGCGCCATCGAAGCGCAAGAAAGTGTGCGTGGTGCCGCAAGTCAACTACGTGCGCAAATTCGGGATTGAGCCGATTTTGTGGCTGGTGGCTGAGCTTAAAAAGCTCGACTACGATGTTTACACCGCGCTGACCGCTGTTGAGGATATCGACGTCGGCAAACAGATCGCGGCGGCTATTGGTGAGCAAGGCTCGGTGCGTGATTTCTTGTATCTTGCGCCGCGCGAGCTGATCTCTCTGCTAGGCGAAATGGACGTGGTCTTGAGCTCTCGCTTTCACGGCCTGATTTTTGCCAAAGCGGGCGGCTGCAAAAATATCTACTCGCTCAATAAGGCCTCAAAATTGGCCCAGCAGTTAGAAAAAGAAGCGGTTCTTCTGGAGGTGGTGCGTAACAACGACGGTGCCGCCCTGCGCCGCGCGCTCGCACACCCTCACCCGCTAAAATCCCACGGCGACCCGCGCCTGCATCTGCATATGCTCGATCGGTTTATGGTCGACTAACACTGCAATCGCTAAGAACTTTTAAGGACTTTGCGAGCGTTAGTGCGTGGAGCCGCAGTTTATTCTCCGTTAGAAAAATGGCGTGGATTGTTTACTTATCCGCGCTGATCGCCTAGCGCATTGACCGTGGCAACGACGCGGTCTCAATCCTTCGCGACCTGAGGGAACTGGAATTCAGCATCGTTGAGATGTCATTTCGAGTAAAGGCGTTGGCGCAGACGTCCCGCTAATCTCCAGTGAGCTCGTTGCGGGTCTTCGAAGGGCATGCTGCCTTGCGCCTGTCAACGCCTTGGGCTGGGGCGATGCCTGCACCGTTGCGCGTGTGGATCATGACTTCTCCTGCGGCAGCTTGGACTGATTGCCGTGTTGCATTCGGCAGCGCCTGCCACGGAGATGCCGTCCACAGTGTTGCCTGAAAGTGCATCCAGTCGTAGTTTTTGCTTCGGCCTAAGCTGATCCAGCCCTCGGCCTCGACAATTTCCCAAAATGGCTCGTAATCGGCTTTGGCGAGCG
>Ga0105049_10005369_pt1 | contig 14931 bp, 10 predicted proteins | sample MAT06_FD_78087 | JGI IMG/M metagenome (GOLD analysis project Ga0105049, IMG submission 78087) | Freshwater microbial communities from Lake Fryxell liftoff mats and glacier meltwater in Antarctica - MAT-06 | ecosystem: Environmental > Aquatic > Freshwater > Ice > Liftoff microbial mat | place... | reverse complement strand
TTGGATCGAGAACCGAAACAAGTTGAGGCATTCGAGGGCGCTTGGACGGGGGCTCGGGGCGTCCATGTTCCTGCGCGAATAAATGGACTATCACGTCTTGTGATCGAATGCGCGATGCGGGTCTATTCGGCGCTCGGGCCGGGCCTTACAGAGCGGATCTACGCCGCAGCGCTATTGGACGAGCTTCAGATGAGAGGGGTTGGCGTGGCCCGCGAGGTGCCGGTGGAGGTGGTGTATGAGGGGCGTGATGTGGGATCGCTTCGGCTTAATCTCGTTGTTGACGGAGTGATTGTGGTCGAGCTCAAGGCGGTTGAGCATGTTCTGGATCTCCGTCTCGCGCAGCTTGTGAGCTACTTGCGGCAGGGCGTTTCCCAATTGGACTTCTGGTCAACTTCAATCTTGCGCACCAGCGCGACGGTATCTTCAGGAGGCTGAACGCCGCGGCACTCTGCATCAAGCGGCCGCCGTGAAGTGTGTGGGTGTTCATGGATGAACTTGCGGTGTCTTTGTCTATCGCCTCGGCGTTCACTTTGGGCCTTGGTTTCCTAGTCTTCCTTCTCAAACCTCTGTCTTCCTCTGCGTTCCAATGAGCCGTTCGCTTCCAGTTCAAGTGCAAAAGTCGACAGCCCCCATGCTCAGAACCGCCAATCCAATCCGGCCCAAGTCCATCGAGGATCTGCTCAACTCTGAGCTGCTCGCGAAGCTTGATCCGCTTGATCTCACGAGTAAGCGGGTCTTCTTTGGCAAGCTCAAGGGCGAGCGGCGCAGCAAGAAGCGCGGGCAGTCGGTCGAGTTTGCCGATCACCGGCCGTATGTGAGCGGCGACGACACGCGCCACATCGACTGGAACATCTTCGCGCGACTCGACAATCTCTTTCTCAAGCTCTTTCTCGAGGAGGAGGATCTCTCGCTCTCCATCGTGATCGATGCCAGCGAGAGCAGCGACTGCGGCGACCCGAGCAAGTTCTTGTTCATGCAGAAGGCGGCGATGGCGATTGGATATGTGGGCCTTGTGAATCTCAATCGTGTGACGGCGACGGCGCTTGGACCGGCCGAGGGCGGCGTGATGTCGCGCGTGACGGACCTGCGCGGCAAGCGGCGCACGCTGGACCTGGCGCGATGGATCTGCTCCATCGAGCCGGGCGGGAACTTCTCGTTCAAGGAGGCCGCAGAGCGAGTCGCGAGATCGCGCCGCGGCAAGGGCGTCATGCTGGTCTTCTCTGACTTCTTTTTCAAGGAGGGGTTCGAGTCGGGGCTGCGTCTGCTCGTCGGCGGCGGGTACGACGTCTTCCTCGTGCAGGTGCTGAGCCCGCAAGAGGTCGATCCGCCGATGACAGGCGACCTGCGCCTCAAGGATGTCGAGGACGGCGACCTTGCGGAGGTCACGATCTCGGCACCGCTGATGAAGCGCTATAAGGCCAACCTCGCGGCGTACTGCCAGTCGCTGAACCAATTCTGCCTCCGGCGCGACATGCAGATGCTGACGGTCAAGAGCGACACGCCGATTGATGTGCTGCTCTTGGACTACCTGCGGAAGAGGGGAGTTGTGAAGTGAGCGGAAGTGAGGCAGCGATGGAGCGAAGCAGCGATGCAGAGCAAACCCCCGCTCGGCGTGCATCCTTGCGGACATTTCGTGAGCTTGTGGCTTGGCAGCGCGCGATGGAGCTGGCGGAGGCGGTGTACGGCGCTACGGGGTCATTTCCTGCCGACGAGCGCTTTGGATTGACTTCGCAGTTGCGGCGAGCAGCGGTCTTGATTCCATCAAACATCGCCGAGGGCTTTGGCCGCCAGACGCGCCCTGAATACCTTCGACTTCTTCGCATTGGCCGCGGCTCGTTAGCAGAGCTGAGCACGCAGGTCGAGCTCGCGTGCCGCGTCGGGCTCATGAAGCACGAACCACAGCTCTGGGACCTCGTCGAGGAGGATGCCCGCATTCTGAGCGCTCTGATCCGCGCGCTCGAAGCGAAGGAGCGTGCTGAATGAGTTTCATCGCCCGCGGATTCGTTGCTGCCTCGCTGCCTCGCTTCATCGCTGCCTCGCTTCCCCAAGGATCCTTCCCATGACCTGGCTTACTCCATGGCTCGCTGGCATCGCTGCGGCCATAGCAATTCCGACGCTGCTGATCCTGTACTTCCTCAAGCTGCGGCGGCGAGATGTGGAGATCTCGACCACGTTTCTGTGGAAGAAGGCGATCCAGGACATGCAGGCCAATGCGCCCTTCCAGCGGTTGCGGCGGAATCTGCTGCTGTTCTTGCAGCTCCTGGTGCTGGGCGGGGTTCTCGCTGCGCTTGGGCAGCCGCAGATCGAGGGGCAGACGATCACGGGGCGCAAGCACGTTCTGATGATTGATCGTTCGGCGAGCATGCTCTCGCTGGATGAGAAGGACGGGCGTGGCCAGCCGCAGGATCGGCTGGCGCAGGCGCGTGAGCAGGCCATTGCGTTTGTTGAGTCGCTGCGTGAGGCGAGGTTTATGGCGAGCGAGGACGGTGACGAGGCGATGGTGATCGCCTTTGACACGGTCGCGGAAGTGCGGCAGCAGTTCACGAGCGACAAGGCGTCGCTGCGGCGCGCCATCGAGAGCATCACGGCGATCGAAGGTCCGACGCGCATCGAGGAGGCCATGCGCCTCGCGAAGGCCCACAAGCCGCGCCGGATCCTTGAGGACCGCACGACGGGCCAGGCGGTGGCGGTCGAGGGGCTGTATTCCGGCGAGCCCGTGACGCTGCACATCTTCAGCGACGGCCGCCTGCCGGATGCGGGGCTGAGCAAGCCAGCGCCGGACGACCGCGTGGAGTTTCGGCGCGTGGGAGGCACTGCCTCGGCCAACGCCGCCATCACGGGCATTCGCAGCGAGCGGAACTATGAGGATCCGAGCAGGCTCGCGGTCTTTGTTGCCATTTCGAACGCGGATCCGCAGTCGCGCACGCTCGATGTCGAGCTGACGATCGACGGCGCGGTGGCTGGGATCAAGAGCGCGACGATTCCCGGCGCGACTGTTGAGGGGGTGGAGCTTTCTGGTGGCGTAGCGGCGCGGGCCGCGCGTGATGAGCGGGCCACGGGCGCGGCGGCGGGGATCGCGACGCCAAACGAAGAGACGAATATCGCTCGTGCCAAGCCGGGCACCGGCGGCGTGGTCTTCCAGCTCGAACGCGGCAGCGGAGCGACGGTGCGTGTCCGACTGCGCAGCCCGGCCTCGGGCGATTCGCTCGAAGGAGACGTGCTGGCGCTTGATGACTCGGCCTGGCTTGTCGTTCCTCCTGCGCGGCGGTTGTCGGTGGCGACTGTCTCGCCCCAGGGCAATCTCTTCCTAAGCTCGGTCCTCTCGGGCTGGCCTCTATCGCGGCTTGAGGAGTTGACGCCCGATCAGTTCGAGGAGCGAGCGGCCGAGGGGAAGCTCAGCGAGTTTGATGTTGTGATCCTGGATGGGTGGCTTCCGACGAGCGAGGTCGCCGCGGCACCCGTGGCTGCTCCGGGCGATGGTGGCGCGACGCCGGTGGCCGATGCGCCAGTGGGTCGCGTGACGGACTTGCCCGCGGGGCGGTTCCTTGTGCTTGGCGGCGTGCCCGCGCGGCTTGCGGGCCGGCCGAGCGGCATGTTTGATGAGGGCAAGGGCAACCAAGGCGGCATCGTTGACTGGCGGCGTGATCATCCGACGCTGCGCGGGGCCGCGCTCGACAATCTCATCATCGCCGACATGCGCAAGGTTCGGCTCGAGCAGGGTGGTGGATCGATCGCGATCGCGACGAGCGATCAGGGGCCGGCGATCATCGAGGCGACGAGTGCGGAGGTGAAGGCAATTGTGGTGCCCTTTGATCCGGCCGCGAGCACGTGGCCGTTCGATGTTTCGTTCGTGATCTTCACGGCGAGCGCGGTGGGATATCTCGGCGATGATGGCGCTTCGGGCACGGGTCGAATGGTGCAGCCGGGGCAGGTGCTTGCGGATCGCGTGCCCGCCGGCGCAACGGACATAAAGATGCGCACGCCGGATGGTGTGGAGCAGGCGGTTGCATCATCGACCGATGGCTCGATTGCGTTTGGTCCGCTTGCGAGAGCGGGCGTGTACGAGCTCACGTGGAACGGGCCGGGCGGACCGACCGATGAGGCGGGCGAGGGCGGGCGCATGCGCCGCGTCTTCGCCGCGAACCTTGCAGATCCCGAGGAGTCCGATGTCGCGGCGGTGGACACGATCGAGCTCGCGAACCAGCCAGTCGCGGCCGCCAGCGATGGGAGCTCGGTTGCGGACATGAAGTTGTGGCCCTGGCTCATCCTCTTCGCGCTCGCGTTTGTGATGTTCGAGTGGTTCATCTACAACCGCAAGGTGTACGTGTAGGCCCGACACTTCCCGCCTCTTGTGAAAGCCGTTGGTCCGGATATCGAATGAACGTGCCTGCGGGATCGGCGTTGGCCAGAGGAGCGTTGTAGTGCTTGATGCTGGGGGTGAGGCTGGCAGGCGGCTGGGGCGCGTGGCGCTCGGGCGTGTGGCTGCGCTGCGCGGCCTGCTGGTGCTGTGTCTCATCTTCTTCGTTGCGATTGCAGCGCGCCCTGGTGATGCGATGGCGCAGGCGCCGAGCGCAGCGGCGCCGCTGACCATCACGCAAGTTGACTTCGGATTCGGACCTCTTCTCGCGGCGGAGCGTTGGCAGCCGGTTGTTGTCTGGATCGCTTCGGATCGCGCCATCGATGGTGTTGTGTCGCTGGAGTTTCAGCAGGACGGGAGCCAGAGCGCGCGGGTTGAAGCGTCGTTTGCGACGACGCCTGGGAAGACGATCCCGGTTGAGCTTGTGATCGCGCCGCCGCACCGGCTGGCGCGAGTGACGTTGCGCCTCTCGGGCGGGCCGCGCGAGATCCGCCGCGTGTACACGCAGATGCCCGATGAGAACGAGTATCCGATGCCGCCCGTGCAGTCGGAGGCGATCCTGATTGCGAACATCGGCGAGACGGGCGCTGAGAAGATTCTTGCGACGTTCTCGCGCGTCACGCCAGACAGCCTGATGGTGACCGATGGGGGCCCCGTCGCGGGACTCGAACAGATCGCGCCCGTCAGTCCGCTTCCGAACACTGGGGATGACCAGGTGCGCGCGGCCGATCGCTGGCGCCAGCAGATTGTCGCGCCGGTGCTTGATCCCGCGCTCGTCCCCATCGCGTGGAAGGCGTGGGACGCCGCGGCGGCGGTGGTTGTTCGCGCTCCGACGCTTGAGTCGATGGATGAGCGGCGTCGCGCGGCCCTCATGACGTGGGTTGAGGCTGGTGGGCGGCTGGTTGTGGTGATGGATCCGACGACAGCATGGACGCTTGGCGCGGCCTTCCCCGGCGATCCGCTTCCTGTTGATGCCGCGCCCGTCGAGCGATGGAGCGTCACCGACGGCAAGGCGTTTGTGATGGAGCGAGATGTGCGGCCAATCGAGCTTCGCGGCCGCGCCATGAGCCTGACGCCCACTGGGCAGCGCGAGGGATGGCGGCTTGGCTGGCCCGTGACGCGCGAAGCTCAGCCTGCGCGGGGGATGCTCGCGACGGGCCCGGTTGGAATGGGGATCGTGACGCTTCTCGGGGTTGAGCCTGGCTTCATTCCGTCGCGAGTGTCGGCTGAGGCAGAAGGCTCACTCTGGGAGCAGGTGCTGATCGGTGACTCCATCGGCCTGCTGCCCATGCATCGCGGGCCGGACGTTTCGGGCGATGTGAACATGGGCTCATGGTGGTACGCGGGCTCGGGTGAGGACACGCAGAGCGCACACTCTGTGGTGGTCGCGCTCGATCTTGCGGCCCGCGGCCTGTCTGTGCCTCAGGGCGTGTTCCTGCTTGTTGGGCTGAGCATGGTGGCGCTCTCGGTCTTGATCGGGCCGCTGGACTTCATCGTCTTCCGGCGGCGCGGCCTTGGCGGGCGCACATGGCTGACCGCGATGATCTGGATCGGGCTCGCGACCGTCGGTGCCTATGTGCTGCCGGGCCTCACCCGGAGCTCGCAGAGCGCGGTGCGCCGGGTTGAGGTCCTCGACATGCTCGCTGTTGGTTCTGCCGCGAGTGGGGAGACTCTCGACGTTCGTACGTACGAGACCGCGATCACCGGCCTCTTCTCGGTCCGCTCCCAGTCGTGGGCAGAGTCGCAAGAAGGCGGGGGCCGCTGGTGGCGCGGCGTCTCGACGACGCCCTTGGGATACTCCGGCGAGGCATCAATCGGGGCCTTTCAGCCGCTGCGGACGCGGCTTGCTGGCTCGGAGGGGGACGTAGCACTCCGCCGCACGGCGATCACGTCGCTCAGCATGCCGCAGTTCACTTTTCGTGGCCTTATGGATTCATCCCCTGGGCGAGGCCGCGAGATGCGCGTTCGAGTGACGCCCAAGGGTGCCAGCGAGATGGTGATTCGCGTTGAGGGGGTTGCGCCGGGCGCTCGGCTCGTTGCTGCATCGCTCATGCGGCCATGGGAGTTGCCGGTTGGTATGGTGGGCGAACCGGTCCGGGGCGATGGTGCAATTGAGGTCACGTTTCCCGCTTCGCGCCCAGAGTCTGGTGCAGTCCCGGGCGAGGCATGGTCGGGGTTTGGCCAGGGCCTGGGTCTGGTAGGATCGCCCCAGGACGCAACAAGTTCGGAAGGTTCTTCATTGTCATCATCGGGCCTTGGAGCGCTCCCGGGCCTGCGCGAGCGTGGTGACGCGATCATGCGGCGTGTCCACCAGTTCGATGTGAATGCGCCCGAGGACGGGAGCGGTTACGCGTGCTTGTTTCTCGAGCTTGATGAGGCGTCGGAGGGCAGTGGTGTTCGTTTGCCGCTGGTGACCAGCGGCGGCGTCGCGCTGAATCGCAATGTGCTGATGCGTGTCCTGGTCCCGTGGTCGCGAGCCAAACCATGATCGAGATCAACAACCTCACCAAGCGATACGGCGCACTCACCGCGCTCGACGGCCTCACGCTCTCCATCAAGCAGGGGGAGGTGTTCGGCTTCATCGGGCCCAACGGCGCGGGCAAATCGACCACGATGAAGATCCTGGCGTGCCTGCTCAAGCCCGACGCGGGGAGCGCCTCTGTCTGTGGGCTCGATATCGCTGGCGATGGTGATGAGATCCGGCGCGTGATCGGCTACATGCCAGATTTTCTAGGCGTGTACGAGGACCTGACGGTTGACGAGTATCTGCAGTTCTTCGCCGCGGCGTTCGGGATTGTGCGCGGGCGGCGGCGCGTGCTGGTCTCGCAGGTGCTCGAACTGACCGATCTCACGCAGAAGCGTGATGCGCTTGTGGACTCGCTGTCGCGCGGCATGCAGCAGCGGCTGGGCGTGGCGCGCGTGCTGATCCATGATCCGAAGGTGTTGCTGCTTGACGAGCCCGCCAGTGGCCTTGATCCGCGCGCCCGCATTGAGATGCGCGAGCTGCTTCAAGAGCTCGCGCGCATGGGAAAGACGCTGATGGTCTCGAGCCACATCCTCTCTGAGCTTGGTGAGATGTGCAACACCATCGGCATCATCGAGCGTGGCAAGCTGCTCTACGCGGGCTCGATCCAGGAGGCCTTCGAGAAGACACGCGCCGCGGCTCCGGCGGGCGAACGCATCCTCGTCAAGCTTGAGCGCGAAGGAGCTTGCGCGAGCGTTGTCGCGGCCGCCCTCGCGGGCGAGGCGCGCGTGGCGCGATGCACGCCCGATGAGGCGACGGCCGAGCTGCTCGTTGAGCTCGCGCCCGGCGAGCATGGCCATCACTTCCTGATCGAACGATTGATCGCGGCGGGTGCCCGGATCCGCGGCTTCCAGCCAGCGGAGCTCAAGCTCGAGGACGCGTTCCTGCGCCTCACGACCGGAGCGCTGCAATGAGCCGGGCGGCCGCAGAATCCGGGACGACTGCGCGGCCGATTGGCATGCCCCTAGATCCCAAGCCGGGCCAGGCGCGGCGGTCCCGTGCGGCGCGGCTCTTTGCAGCGCTGCGCCCAGGCTCGCTGCCGGGGCCTGTCTTTGAGAAGGAGATTCGGGTCTCGGGCCGACGCGTGGGCGTGTACTGGGTTCGTGGGCTGAGCGCGATGGGGCTCTTCGGGCTTGCGGGCCTTGTGTATGTCGCGGCGTTTGATTCGTGGGGTGGCAGCGCCGCATCGCTCCAGAATCTTCAGACGCTGGCGCCGGCGGTCATGATCGCGATCATGTGGTTCCAGTTCATCATGCTGACGCTCGTCGCGACGGCCTCCGCCGCGCCGCTGATCTGTGATGAGAAGCGATCTGGCACGCTCGCGGCACTCCTCACCACACCCTTGACTTCGTGGCAGATCCTGATGGGCAAGTCGGGCGCGATGCTCGCGAATCTGTTGGTGCTCGCGCTCGTGCCGATGCCGCTGCTGCTCGCGGCCCGCATGTTCGGCGGGATCCCGACTCGAGTCGTGGTGGCTTCGGCAGTGCTCACGCTGGCTTCGGCGTTGCTTGGCGCGATGCTGGGGCTCTTTCACTCCGCCAAGAGCGGGCGTGCGACGGGCGCGGCGGCGAAGGCGATTGTCTCCTGGAGCGTCCTGCAGTTCGGGATCCCGCTGGCGATCCTGATGGCCAATGTCTGGTTCTCCATACGCATTCCCGAGGTCTGGTACGCGAGCACTAGCGGACCCATCGCGCTCTTCTCCGTGCAGTGGCTGCTGATGGACGGGCCGGGCCCATTCGCATCAATGGCCGATCAGCTCTGGATTACCTCGTCGCTGTGGATGCTTGCACTCGCGGCACTCTTCTTTGTGGGGGCCTCACTCCGCCTGCGGGGCGTCATGTCGGAGGGCGCGGCGTCTTCTGCGCCGGAGGCTGCGTCATCGAAGTCCAAGGGCGGGTTGGTTCATCAGGCCCTGATCTCGCGCGAGGTCTCGGACCATCCGGTGGCGTGGCGGGAGATTCGCCAGCGTGCCTTCCGATCGCGTCTGGGCGGATGGATGGTGTTGCTCGGTCTTCCCGTCGCGGCCGTCTTGCTGGCGATGTTCGGGTACATCGATGGTGAAGGATACTTCTACGTCAGCGTCGTGGTGCTGACCCTCGCCACGGCACTCCTCGCGGCGATTGGTGCGGCCTCTGGCCTTGCGGGCGAGAGGGAGAGTCGCACGCTGGAAGTGCTACTCGCTACGCCGCTGACGGCGAGGGCGATCATCTTCGGGAAGGTGCTGGGGACGGCGCGTCGATTGATGTTGCTGCCGATCGTCGCGAGTGTCGTGATCGGAGTGGTGGGCGTGCTATCGGGGGAGTGCAACCCGGTCATTATGATCCACCTGCTCCTGATCTACACGGGCGTCGTGCTGGCGGCGTTGGGCTCGGGCATGCTCTTTAGCGTGCTGTGCGGTCGCACGGTGGTGGCGATGGCGCTGAACCTTGGTGTCTGGGTCGCGGTGTGGGCGCTGATTCCGATCCTGCTGCTCATCCTCTTGTCGATCAGTTTCGGGTCCGGCTCGGAGACGCTGATGTCGATGATCGCGATCACGAACCCGCTTGCCGCGGCGATGGTCGCCGTGAACGGAGGGGTGGATTGGCCCGATTCATTCAGAGAGTCGTACGAGGTATTCAATCTGGGCAGGGTCGGGGTCGTTGCGTACACCTTCTTTACGCTGGTCTTTGGCCTGGTCTACGCCGCGATTGGCCTCTTCTTCATGAACGTGGCCGCCACGATCCTTGCGGAGCGGACGGGTCGTCGTAAGTAATGGTTTGGACGACGCTTGGGTGCGTGGTGCGGGGGCAAGCCAGCTAAGGATCTTTGAGCGCACACCCCACGGGGACCGATACTCACCGCATGCGCGCGAGGCCAACACGAGAATCCAATCCGCTGGCGGGCCCGCTGGTCCTCGGCGTTCGGCGTGCGTTGGTTTCGCTGATGCTGCTGGCTGGCGGATCGTGCGCTCTTGCTCAGGTGCGTGGATCCGATCAAACTCCGCAGTCCGGGCAACCAGCGGGCGAACCCGCGTCTCAGGATGTCTCGTCCGCTCGCGGCCCGCTCGTGAATCGTCCAAAGACCGCGGGGCGCATTGTCTCGCTCTTTGACTTTGAAGAGCGAGAGACCAATCCCGGCGAACTGCCGCAGCACTGGTCTCGCGATCAGGATCAGCCCGGCACCGAGCGACGCCGATCGGGCTTTCCGCATTGGAACCACGCCGTGCTGCTGTACTCGGGCGACGGTGCCATCGTTCATCGCGGCGAGGGGGCGGCGCGGCTGCCGACGACTGGCGGCAGCACATCGATGACGGTCTCCTCGGGCGTGATTCCCATCTATCCCGACGACGACTACCTGATCTCGGCCTGGATTCGCACCGAAGGACTTGAGCATGCGCGGGCGATAGTGGTTGGGCGCTTCCTTGATGGATCAGGAAAGATCATCGCGGACTCGGAAGTCACGACGACGCCGACGATCTCGCAAGGGGCCTGGACAGAGGTGAGTGTTGAGCTGCGAGGGCGCTGGTCCGAGGCCGCGTGGGTGCAGCTCGAGCTCCAGGTGCTCCAGCCGCGGCAGCGCGCAACGCCCGAGCAGCTCGCGGACAAGAACCACATCTTCTCGCAGGATCTCTCGGGCTCGGCGTGGTTTGATGATGTTGCGGTGGTGCAGTTGCCGCGGGTCGAGCTGCGAAGCCTGTCACCGGCGGGAATCACTCGCGCTCCCGATCGGCCGGTCCTCTCCCTTCTGATCCGCGATCTTTCGGGCGAAGACCTTGATCTCTCTCTCGAAGTGCGCGACCATCGCGGCGTGGTGGTGGACGAGCGCCGTGAGCGGGTGACTTCGGGGCGCCTTGATCGGCAGTGGGTTCCGACGCTTCCGCGGCTTGGCTGGTATCGCGCGTCGATGTCGCTGACGAGCCAGATCGGGCGGGTCGGCGTTACGACCTGCGACTTCCTCTGGCTCGGCGCGGTCAGCCCGGGCTGGAACGCGGGCACATCGGGCGATGCGATCCGATTCGGTGTCGAGGCTCGCGAGTGGAACGACGTCGCGGCCCGAGATCTCCCCGCGATCGTTCGCGGCGTTGGCGTCGGATCGGTAACGCTCCCCGCGTGGGACGCGGCCTCCACGCCCGAAACGATCCTGAAAGATGCCGAGGCGCGCGCGATCACTATCGCGGCGATCCAGTCCGCTGGCGCGGATGTGACCCTCGCGCTGCCCGTGGTCCCCACGAGCCTGAACGCCACACTCACGGCCGGCCGCGATGACCTCTGGACCGTGATGGCCGGCGATGAGAAGGTGTGGCTGCCGTACGCGCAACCAGTCTTTGAGACGCTGGGCGCGACCGTGAGCCGCTGGCGCGTGGACTCGATTGATCGAGTTCCGACCGGCGTGCAGGCGCGGTTGGTTGGCCTTGCGCTCGAGCGCCATCTGCCCTCGCCGCTCCTGCTTGGTGCCGCGGACCTCTGGGATTCTGCGCCGAGTCTCCTGGGGGCCACGCCCATGCAGCGCGTGATCAGCGTTCCCGAAACGATGACTCCCGCGGCGGTTTCGCTCGCGGCGGCGGGCTGGTCGGGGCTCCTCACGTCCGAGGGCGCTCGAGAGACCGCGTCCACCGTGCTGCTGCGCCGTCCGACCGGAAGCGATGATCGCGCCGAGCAGATTGCGGAGATGGCCAAGCGCGTCGTCGAGGTGTGGCGAGCGTCGCGCGATGGTGGCGCGTCGATCGTGCTCGAAGAGCCCTGGACCATGCCCGAGGCAGCTCGGCCCGCGCTCAACCCGCGCCCCGAACTCGCGGCGTTCCACGCCATCATGGAGCACCTGGCAGACCGGCGCGTCGTTGGCCAGCTTCCTGTCGCGCCGGGAGTGATCTGCTATCTCCTCGCGCCGCGCCCGGGCGCGCCAGCGACGCGGGGCGGTGCGCTGGTGGCTTGGAACGAGAGTGCAGCGCCGCAGGCCGCGATCCTCGAGACCTACGTCGGCATTCCAGAGTCGGTCCGCGTCTTTGACCTGATGGGCAATGCCCGCGCGCCGCGCACCACGCCTGGCCACAGCGGCGGGCGCACGCTGCTGCGAGAGCCGCTGACTTCACAGCCCATCTTCGTCGAGGGTGTTGATGTCGCGCTGCTGCGCGTGCTCTCCTCCATCCGTTTCGAGCCCGCCCGGCTGGAAGCCACAACGCAGACGCAGGAACTCACGCTCGTCGTGGACAATCCATCGCCATCGGCCCTCTCGGGCACCATCACGCTGCTTGAACCCGGGGGCTTTGAGCGCGAAGGGACGCAGCGTGATCGCTCTTGGCGCATTTCCCCTCGCACGCTCACGATCAACACGCCGCCCGGCGGCACCGCCCGCGTCCCGATCACGATCGCGTTCAGCCCGCTGGCCGAGGTCGGGGACCGCGAGTTTGTGCTCAGGTGCTTGCTCGATTCGGGTTCATCGGCAAGGGAGCCCATCATCGTTCGCCGCCCCGTGACGATCGGGCTGAGCAACGTCGTCGTGGACCTGCGCACGTTCTCACGCGTGAGCGCCAGCGGCGCGACGGACCTTGTGCTTGAGGCCTCAGTCACTAACACCGGCACCGGCCCACTGACGCTGGACCTCACGGCCTTCGCGCCGGATCGCCCTCGCATGAAGGGGCTGATCAAGGACCTGCCCGCGGGGAGCCAGGCGATACGACAGTTTGTCTTCCCTGCCGCCGCGGCGGAACTTGCGGGAACACGTCTTTCGCTCGCGGTCGAAGATCGCGAGGCATCGGCGCGAGTGAATCGGTCGATTGAGGTTCGATAGGCCGCGCGAGATTTTCCTCCGCACACTCGGTCGTCACTTCCCGAGCACAAAGATCGCGTACCCGCCCTCGCGCGGCGGGCTGTCCTCGCCTTCCTCATCGATGCTCGCGATCTCGCGCAGGCCCGACTCAGCGACGATCTTTCGCCACTGCTCAAGGCTGTAGGCGCGCAGCGTGTAGACGCTATCGCGATGGGCCTCCTCGCGCGTGCCGTCGCGGCGAGTGCGCGAGAGTGTGAGGTGGCTGATGACGCGCTCGGCGCGGGCGGTCTCGCCGCGAGGGCCGGTGGGGGGGATGTACTGCACCGCCTGCGACACTTCGCGCGTGCCGCGGCTTCCCTTCCAGATATCCTCGGTGATGGGCTCGCGGCCGTACGCAGTCAGGTGCAGGCCGACGACATAGATCCCGCCGGGCCCGAGAGCGCGCGCCATCGCGGAGAGGTGCAGACGCATCGCATCATCATCGCGCAGGTGCCGGATGGTGTTGATGAGGTTGAAGGACAGATCGACCTTCGGGAGTGCGCGCCCTTCTGGCGTTTCATCGAAGTCTTCCATCCGCGCCACGTAGAACACCGGCGCAAAGGCCGAACGCGGCAGCTTCGAGGCCCTGGCCTGCGCGTACTCGATCATCGCGGGCTCGATGTCAAAGCCGTAGCAGCGCCGGCCCCGGCGCGCCGCAGTGAGAAGGTACCGGCCGCTGCCGCAGGCGGGTTCAAGCCAGACGCGGGCATCCTTGGCGCGAGCGGGCGGCGGACCCAGGAACCGGCGCTCGATCTTGAAAAGCCCCGCCACGTCGCGCGTGGTGCCGGGCCCGTGCAGAATGTCGTAGACCTCGGCATCGGCATAGAAATCAACGAGCGCCGCGCCGTCCTGGGCGGGAGCGCTGGACTTCGAGGCAAGCTGTGTCTTTGGCTGTGCGGTCTTTTTCACGATCTCTTCCAGGTGCTTTGCGGTCCGTTACGTCCGCGCGATCATGTCGAATGATGTGGATCACGCGCCATCACGTGCCGTCACGCGCGAGAATCAGGAGGCTATCCATGCTCAGGGCTCAGGACGTTCTAGCGGCAAGCGTGCTCTCGACGAAGGGACTGCTGGCCCGTTACCTCGCGGGCTTTGACGAGTCCACGCGCCTGGCGCAGCCTCCCAATCTGCCCAACCACGCCGCGTGGTCGCTCGGACATCTCGCCCTCACGCTCCATCGTGTCGCCGAACGCCTTGATGGATCACCGATGCCAGAGCGCGACATCAGCAACACCATCGAGGCCCGAGGCACTCCCGCAACAAGCTTCCACCGCGATGACGTTGCCTTCGGCTCGGCGCCCGCGCTGGACCACGACCGCTATCCCAGCCTCGCACGCTGCCAGCAGATCTACGACGCAGCCTGCGACCGCCTCGCGGCGGCGGTGCAGAGCGCCAGCGACGAGGCGCTCGCGGCGCCCACGGTCTGGGGCGCGCCCGGCACGCCGCCAATCCCCATCTACCTGCTCGTCGCAAGAATGATCTTCCACAACGGCGCGCACACCGGCCAGATCGCCGACATGCGAAGAGCGCTGGGGTTCAGGTCGGTCTTTGCGTGAAGCAGGCAGGCAAGCAGGCAAGCAGGCAAGCAGGCAAGCAGGCAAGCAGGTGAAGAAGAAGGCTGCTAGCGAAGGCTCCTTCTGGGCGATCTTCTGGTCACTGCCTCGCCGCCTCTCCCTATCGCTCTATCGCTCTATCGCTCTATCGCCTCCCCCTCCTTCTCGCTTTTTTCACGTCCCCGGCGCGCCGCGCGCCTTGAACTCTGCATTCTCCATCACGTACATGCCCACCAGCCAGTCGCCGACGACGTAGGGCTTCACGCTGAATCGCCCCGCGACCTCGCCGGAGATCGCGAAGCGATCGTCGCCCTTGGCGCCAGCCTTCAGCTGCACCTCGATCGCGTCGTACGGCGTCGGCGGCACGCCGATGCAGCATCCGTCCCACTGGTTCAGCATCGCGAGCAGCTCGCGCGGCTCGTCCATCGCGAGCGGGAAAGCGACGTACCCCTTCACCGAAACATACTTCCCATCGAGCATCGCGACGCGCTGCGGGATCTGCTTGCGTCCAGCCTGCGGCGCGAAGCCCTCCTCCGCCGAAATGAGCATCTCCCACGGCACCACGAACGGGTCCGCGGCCGTGCCGCTGCCCTTCATGACGAAGCGAGCATCGATGAGCACGCCGCCTTGGTCGCGTGACTCGATCTTGCTCGGCGTGACTTCAAAGCCCGCAATGCGGGCGGGAGTTGCGAACGCAGCCAGATCGTTCGCCG
>Ga0105049_10005368_pt1 | contig 14933 bp, 8 predicted proteins | sample MAT06_FD_78087 | JGI IMG/M metagenome (GOLD analysis project Ga0105049, IMG submission 78087) | Freshwater microbial communities from Lake Fryxell liftoff mats and glacier meltwater in Antarctica - MAT-06 | ecosystem: Environmental > Aquatic > Freshwater > Ice > Liftoff microbial mat | place... | reverse complement strand
ATTTCAGCAAATATTGGGGAACTGGCATGATATGGAAGAAATAAAAATCAGGCTGAATTTAGGTGAGACGGACGGACTTCCGGAACAGAATTTTCTTGAAAAGCATAAAGAAATTATTGCTGACATTGGTGACGGTAAAGGTCGGCTCTATTGGAAGCTGGGAGTGATGAAGTTGAGCCATCATTGAATTAAACCATTAAGGAGTTAAGCCATTATTTAATTAAACCATTAATGAGTTGAGGGAATTGAGATTTTGATTTTCTTAACTCCTTAATGGTTTGCAAAATGTTAATAGTTGTTTTGAAAATGTTCTAAGCACGGATGCTAATGCAGAACCACTAACTTTTGAATTATTTGCAATCTATTTATTCTCACTTCCAGGAAATACATACCAGCAGATAAATCGATGACAGGAATTGTCACCTTATCGCCTTCATCTTTTTTCATGTAGACAATTTTGCCCGACAGATCGTACAGAATTAACTCGCACGGTTTTTCATGTTCAACAATCAGGTAATCAAAACTGGGATTCGGATAGGCATTGAAAGAAAGATCGTTCTTACCTGTGTGGGTTGGTAGCGGGCAATCTTTGATTTTTACGGCACAAGGCTCCCCGTTAAGATAGGCAACTGCATTGTAAATATTTAACTGACAAAAGGAAAAATCGAGCACGTCAAAACCAACAGAAACAACAGTCGACTGAATAGGGTAATCGGTAAAAGAGTTCGACGTAAACCTTAGTGTATTATCGGCCTCATTAAAATGAGAGAGGTATTCGAGCGTACCCGTTAGATCCGTAACTGTGTCAAAGACATAAGAAGGGTGGTTAAACCTGAATGAAAAATCCAGCGAATTAACAGTGTCATCACTTACAATCACTACCGGGAATTCGAGGTAGTTGCTGCTTCCCGATAGTTGGGCAAGGTCGAAGATTACAGTATCATTAAAATCGACTGACCTTGCGAAATTATTTCCCTTAAAAACAAGACTGTCGTTTATCTTAAATCGGACATCACAGGATTTTTGATTATTTTCTGATTGAATATTTCCAAAGCAAATATATGCCTGCAATAAAAATTGTAACAGGGCTATAAACTTCATGAGCTTCGGAATATCGCATCACTGCCAAAAAGGTATTATTGTATTACAAGCTTCTGGAAATCAGTTTTCCCTTCCGAAATTATTTTAATAAAGTAAACTCCTGGTGCGAGCTTCTTTACATTAAATTCTTTACCGATACCTGCGAAAATTTCGATGTTTCCATGGACTATTTTGCCATTGAGATCATAAATTTCGGCGGTAGCGTCTTTTTTACTTCTTAGCGTAAGCATATCTTCAGCTGGATTTGGATAAACTAACAGTGAACTCCGTTGAACTGAAAAAATGCTTACAGTTCCGTTGGATCTAATTTTATAGCTGCAGGGATCACCATTAAGATATACTGCTACAATTTGCAAATCATCCGGCTCGAAACTTCCGGTTAGTATGTTAAATCCAACGTTTACAATAGGAGTGTTCATTAAATAAGGATTCATGCTGTTTGATGTAAATCTCAGGGTCGAATCGTTCACATTATAATTAGATACTGATTGCACGCTGGTTGGAGGTATAATTGCAATCGTATCCCAGAGATAATCAAACTCATTGTACTTCAATGAAAAATCCAATGAATAAACTTCATCATCAGAAATTATTGAAACAGAAACATTTGCCAGGGTTGACAAATTATCAATTCCTGTAAGATCAAAAACAACAGTATCACCAGTATCGATGGTCCTTATTCCATCAGCGCCAGGGAAAAGTTTAACAGGGCCAGGATTTTTCTGACCGTCTTCAGCAACTGATAGTTTCTCATGCGAATTTTCCTCCGCCCCGAATGCAGGATAAAACAATGAAAGGAGAGAAATAAGGATTACCGTGAGTTTCATACTGCAATGGGATTTAATTTAAAGAGGTGTAAAGCTATCATGTGTGAATAGTCTTATTGTATCCGCTTGGTTATGATATTATGTTCTTAAGGTTAACATCAGCATCAGAAAAAAAAAGGCCCGGTAATCAAACCGGGCCTCCAAAATTAAAAATGCAATTTATTTATTTATTTACAACAACTTTTTTCATTACTGAGAAATGCTCATTAGATATACGCACGAAGTAAACACCTGCGGCAAGGTTTTCGGTAGTAATCTTTTGAGATTGACCTGCAATTACTGAAGTTGCTTCATTAATCATTCTGCCAGCTGCATCAATTAACTGGATAGTTGCATTTTCCGGAGAAAGCACCTGAACAAATTCATTTGCCGGATTAGGAAATACGGAAACAACATCAGAATAATTCACAGGATTAATTCCTGTAGCAAAATCACCAATAATTTCTACATCTGTAGCTTCACCATTAAGGTAAGCAAGTGTATTAGTGATGTCTGAAGCTGAAATCATTCCTGAAACCATGTCCAACTTCACATAAGCAACCGGACGAGCAGAATTAAATTCAAGTTGGCTGTTAGACGTAAAGCGTAGTGTTCTGTCGTTCGTATTGAAGAAATGTAATGCTTCAATAGTTTCGTTAACACGTGCAATTGAATTGAACGCAAGTTTGGTTTCATCAAGCATCAGGGAGAAGTCGACAGCATTTACCGCATCCATTGCAACATAAGATACCGGAATCTCAACTGAATTGCCTGAGTAAATTGCATTCGAAAGATTAAGAATAAGCTTATCGCCAAGTGATTTGAAAAGATTGCTTGGGCTTGCTGTAGCTACGTTACCGTTAACATCCCCAATTAGAACACCTTTGTATGACTGAAAGGTATAATCAGGACAAACAGCGAAGTTATTTACAACAACCGGCAAACAGAACGCCACTTGCGGAACCATGAATTTGGAGAAGCCGATTCCATTATTTAACGGGTAGGTTGTAGAAATGGAATAAGCAGGATTAGTTGCAACGGTAATTGAATCAAGGAACAACCAGTCTTTTGAAAGCTGACCGTTTGAAACTCCAGCAGCATTGTAATTCCAGGCCTGCTTAAATTCAGGAATAATTAATACAGCACGCTGATTAATCTGAGAAACGTCACCTGCTGAAATTACACCATCAAGATTCACATCCATCGCGATTGCCTGGTAAACAGAAGGAATGAAAATGATGTTGTTCAACAAAACTCTGTTTGCAAGCAAGGCATCGAAACCATTAATTACTGCCTGCACGTCTGTTGTTCCAAGAATATCTTTTCTAATTGAGATATTTAAACCATTGGCAGTATTGTATTTAAAATTACCTGCTGTGTCTGGTTGAACAACTGTAGCGGAAGGATTAGCACAAGATGCGTTCGTTCCGGCAATATTGGTAATCAAATACTGGTTTGGATTTGCTGCGTTGTAACGAATCGGGCTGTTGTCAAACCACAACTTTAATGATCCTCCGTAAGTTGTATCCCTGTAAGTTACATAATCAGCATCCTGAACAAGCTTTGATTGAACGCCTGTGAAATAACTTTCCTGTAAAAAGGAAACACTAAAATTTGCAGTATCAACTGATGTAAAGCCAGGGTTTTTTGTAAAACCAATACAGAAAAGTTCACCTGTTCCGTTGAAACGGGCGGACGCAGGAGCTGATGCATTAAAATAAACAGAAATATTTATTTGTCCTGCAGCCTGATTGATATTATTCACAACATCAACATAGCTTGCCTGAATTAAATCTGAAGCCATTGTTATCACGCCAGTTGGAGTAACTTTCGTGTTATCGAATTCAATTGTGATATCATAGCCGATAACGTTTGCAACAGCATCAACTACATTTAATGGAAGGCAGAATGAACTTCCGTTACAAACATTAAAAGATGATTCAAGTGCATAGGGCAATGCATTAGGATCAGCGATACTTAAAACAACTGGATTAGAAATAGTGATTGCGCCATCGTCGTCAGTAGCTCTTGCAGTAATATTCGCATTTCCAATTACACTTGTCCAGTTAATTGAATACGGAGCCGTAGCATCGGTTCCAATTGAAACACCATTTACAAAAAACTGAACTGAAACAACCGAACCGTCAGGATCAGAAGCAGAAGCTGAAATTGCAACAATTGCAGGTGCAGTAAATAATGCGCCTGAAACCGGTGATGTAATGTTTACAACAGAAGGAACATTATTGATTACATTAATTGAAACTGCAGCAGAAGTTGTTTGCAAACCAAGATTATCTGTAGCTCTTGCAGTTAATGAATGCGTTCCTAGTGTGCTTGTATAGTTAGCAGCATAAGGTGCAGTATTATCAGTGCCGATTGAAACTCCGTCAACAAAAAACTGAACAGAGGCTACAGAACCATTATCGGCCGCATTTGCAGTAATAGCAACGATGTCGCCTGTTGTAAAAGAAGCGCCCGCTGTAGGAGCAGTAATTGAAACCGTTGGAGGAGGATTACTTGCAACAGTGATGTTAACAACGGAAGAAGTAGCAGTTCCGCCTGAATTATCGGTTGCAACTGCAGTAATTGTGTGTGGACCAACAACACCAACGTAATTTGCTGCATAAGGAGCAGTATTATCAGTACCTACAGAAACACCATCTACAAAAAACTGAACAGATGCAACAGTTCCATCAGAATCTGCAGCATTTGCAGTAATGGCAATTGAAGTACCGGTAATAAAACCCGCGCCATTTGCAGGAGCAGTGATTGAAACAGTTGGATTAGCATTAACTGCGCCTAATGTTCCTGAAAGACTTGGAAGATCAATCTCAGTTCCTGTTGGGCTATCGTGTACATATTTTTCAACACCACCAGACGGCGTGCCGATCTGGATGTTTAACGCATAAGTTAACACACCGTTAGTTGTGATCTGGGCGATAAGAACGCGGTTTGAAGCAAGTGGCCCCGACGCTCCGGAAAGAGCCGACCAGGCACCGTCTGTTAGAGCGAATGAGCCGCCAACCTGGCTTGTTGCATCAAATACGTTAACGGCAGCAGCGATTTCCGGCCCAACCGTAGTTACTGCCTGGGTAGCTCCTAAAAGCAATCCGTCCTGAGTTGTAAGAGGAATACCTGCAGAAGCATCATTGTTTGCAAGGATACCATTGCTGTTAACAACGTTTGCAGCACCAGTGTCTTCAGATTTAAGAACACCAAAGTTTCCTACACAAGCTCCGCCTACAGAAAGCCAAGAATCAAGCATAACCGTATTTCCTGCTGCCTGAGCTTTCGTGTACGTTGGTGTTGTTGCTCCACGGTCTTCGTTATTGAAGAATGAAGTGCTCGTGTTGATTGACAGCGTGTGAGCCGGGTTAGTAGGATTTGCAACCGTAGCATAAGCAGCCTGGAATTTATAGCCGGGCAGCATATCTACGTAAAATCTGTAGGTCACTGAACCTACAGGCAATGTGCCGACACTACCTGCTGCATCTGCTGCGTTTGAAACATAATATTTTTCAACAACTATGTTTTCCAGACCTTGTGATTGAACCATACCTGCTGAAAATAGCATAGCTAGTCCAAATAGAATTTTTTTCATGTTTAGAATTGTTTTGTTTAGGTTGAATGAATTAATCGCATGAAACGCCAAACTGACCAACCAGATTAAGGAAATCGGTGGTATTTGTAACGCCATCCGCATTGTTATCGGTAGGGCAAGGAACAAGACCATTCGTAGCATCAATTAATGCAGAATAAGCCCAGTTTGAAAGCCACGAAGTGCCAGAAGGACTGAAAGCACCTCTGTAATTGGAAGGTGTAAAGAACCCATCAGCAGGTGCAACACAAGTTGTAGCTAATGCTGTGCTCGGTGTGGCATCGTACTGATCAGAAACAGTAGTGCCTGTTGCAACGATAGTAAAATCAAAGCCTGCAAGGGTTGCAGAAGAAACGTTTCCATCAGCAGCGAATTTTGTAGCATCACCTGCAACTAAGTTTGCAACAGAACCACCAACAGTTAATGCATCTGTGTTACCAACAAATGTGTTACACTGAACTTTTAGAGCAACCGGAGTCGCATTTCCTGCATTGTCTAGTCCAGTCCAGTTGTGGTAAGCTTCCACAGTACCACCACGTGTACCTAAAGACTTCACCATGTTAAATCCTGATTTGTAATTTGAGAAGATTGAGCTGTAGATTTCTCCTTCAGCACGTTCTTTTGCATTGATAGCGAAGGGACCACTACCGCCACCTGTTGGAGTTGTGTTGGAACCATTTCCAATAATTGTTGCATTATAAATTACAGGGTGCGAGAAATAAGCAGGATTAACTTTGTTGTCATCACCATCTGTTTCAAAACCACCGTCTCCGCCTGCAAATGTTGCAGCATCCAGTTTAATTCCGAACCAGAATTGCCCTTTACCTGTCCAACCTAGATCGTAGTCAAATGCATCGTCATTCTGGAACATTACTGTTGCATATTTAAGGTCAACAGTACCGCCAAAAAATTCAATTCCATCATCATCGTTCGAAATAACTTCGATGTGATGTAATGTTGTTCCGCGACCTACAGAACCGCAGGTAAGACCGTTAAGCTCGTTGTTAGCACCAACCGATGCACCAGCGTGACGGATTGAAACATAGGTAATGATCCCTGAATTGTCATTGTCGTCTTCCTGGCCTGGATCAGCACCGTAAAGATTACGGGCATCCGCTGAGGTAAATCCTTCTATGTAGCCAATTCCTGTTGTAACACCGTAGAAACCTGCACCTCCGACGTTCGCAGGAGCTGTAAGGTTATTTTTTGCTTTACCCAACAGAACAATACCACCCCACTGGCCTTTATTAGTTAGCGGATATGTACCATTCAGGTTGTCTGCTTCTGCAGTGAAAACGATCGGGCAGCTTTCGGTACCTGCAGCATAAATTTTACCTCCTCGCATAACAAGAATCGCATTGGCTGCAAGGGTTGTTCCTGTAGCACGTCCTTTTACAACTGTGCCTGGTTGAATGGTCAACGATTTTCCAGAAGGAACGTAAATCTTGTTGTCAAGAATGTACGTTTTGTCACAGGTAAGGATTGTGTTATTAGCAGTTAAATCGCCATCGTTACCACCACCAATGATAGCTAACGTAGACATTAAAACTGTTGGTCTTGATGCCACCGGAGGACATCCACATGCTTCTCCGAGGTTCTGCTGCGAAGCTAGCTGCGCAGAAACATCGAAATTGGTTGCCAGAGCAAATAGGGCTGCTGCAGCAAATTTTGTAATGTTCTTTTTCATGATTTATTTTGGTTGTTTTAGCTCAACATTGAGCGGGACAAATGTGCTGGTTAACCATTGCAATGAGAGAAAGTAATTCTTACTAAAACATTAATTAATTGGAACCTTTAAAAAGCCACGTATGATCGTTGAACTTCGGAGTTAAAAGCTTCCTGGCTTTAGGTGTGACTGGTTTTTTATTTTTTGTTCGCTTCAAAATCTTACTTTCCAGATCATCCTTAACGATGTTCAAAGTGACCTTTAAATTCACAATTACTTAAACAATTACATTCATATTTGGAAACCGAAATTTCACACCGGCTTAACCTTTAATTGGATTATTATTTTATCTATGTGTTGCTGAGAATTCTAATTAATAACGGAATCTATTAATCCTTAATGCTAATTCACTAAACAGCCGGAGTATTTAATTTTTTGGTATTTAATGAGCTGTTGGAATGGGAATTCAGCATCATTTCCCGGTTATGTTCCAAAAGAAAGTAAATGTATAGTTTGAATATTTTTTCCTTAGATGTACCCGAGGTTTATTCATTAATAATTATTCGTTAAATCATTGATGTCCGCATGTGAAAAAGAGTGGAATGAAAGAATTCACGCTTTCCAGCAAACAATTTTAATCAGTGATATTGTATTGATTGAATTGCCTGAGAATTTTCGACTTGCAGGCTTTAATTGGGATGTTTTTCCAGGGATTGGAATTTGTGTCCTGCTGCTGCGGCTATACCTTTTGTTTTTTAAGCGCTTCTAAGGTTTTCAATCCTTCACACACCTAACGCTCATTCCGTATTTTTTGGAAACGAAGTATCTGAATACGCCGGACTTTTTATAATCAAGCTGTCGGAACCAGGCAGAATTGCTGTCATTTCCAGTTGAGGTCCACCAGAAGCCGGTTGCAAACAATCCCGGGGTGGCCCATTTTCCTTCGGGAAGTCGACATCCGCCAGCAAGGGCCGTAAATCCTGATTCGTTCGTTCCCCAGATAGGAGCATAGTTCGTCCAGCCGGTTGGTGCTTTTATCTTTAACTTATCGCCGCAAACTCCTGGTTCCCGCCAGTTTAATTTATCAATTAAGGAATCGGGCATTCCCATTGTTCTTTCAAGGTCCTTCCAGTCTGCTTCTGTTGCAACATGCCAGCCTTCCGGAGCAATATCATCTGCACGTTCTACTGCAAACCAATTGTACAAAAGTCCAGGCGCTGTGGAATTATTATCAAACAAGCAGCAGGCTGCAGAACCCATAAGCCAGTCTGCGTTAGTTTGGGCCACCGGAATTGCACTCCCGTTTCTGAATTTCTTTACTTTCAGGTTTTCTGCCATCCACCATTTGTTTCCGATTTTAACCGTTTTGTAGGTATTGTCCTCAATATCAGTTACCGTTCCTGTTTCTGGAACAGGTTTGATCTTTTTATCTTTATCACAGGAGAAGAATAACCCAAGGATCACAAATGAAATAATGAAGAAGAATTTAGTTTGAAAGCGCATTTGCGGAAATCAAATGGTGTCTGTTAAATGATTTATTCTTTGATAAAAATTACAGAAGCAAGTAATTCTTTGGCAATTAGCTGAACATAATACATACCTGATGTGAAAGATGATATCTCAATTGAATGAAGCTTTTCAGGTACCGCCTTAACTGCTGGTTCGTGGTGGATCAGGCGACCGCTTTGATCAAATACTTTTAAAGAAAAATCACCGGATACGTTGGTGGGATATTCGAGTGTTATCAGGCTGTTTGCTGGATTTGGGTAGAGTTGCATGGCAGTTAAGCTTACATTTTTTTCGATCGTTAAAGAAGGGCAGACAAGTGAAATATCCAGATCATTGCAATCTCCAATATAACAACAAATTTCCTGGACATTAAAATTTGCAGAAGGATCATAATTGCAAGCAAGCGGGTCTGTGCAACCAAAAGCAATTGCAGTTCTGCAGGAGTCAGAATTGCCACACGCGTAAGCTGGACTATATTCGATGAAATCAGGATCCTGGCAACCGCAAAGTTGCGGATACTTTAAAAACGGGCTTAGCTGTTCGCCTTGCGTTAAAAAAGAATCTCGTGCAACGTATTTTATCGTCCGAATCCCTGTACCAGTGATTATTTCAACTTCAATATTTAATTCAAATGTCAGATCTCCGGTGGTTGTGAGCTGTGCAACAATTACCTGGTTTGTTGATGGATTTACACCGGTTACACCGGAATTGAGCAAGCCTGCATTTCTGCTTTCGAAATGATTCCCGCTAATTACGGAGCCGAAAATAGTGGAGTCTTCACCCGTGATAATATTAGCAAAACCGTAATCGGCCCATGAACCCGGTATCACAGTCATGGTATCCATTCCATCCTCTTCGGTGAGCGGAATACCGGCCGCCGCGTCTTCGTTAATTAATAAACCTTCGATAATTGTAGCGCTTCCCCCGTCGTTATTAATTCCGCCGATTAATGAACCATTATCATCATTAATCTTAAGAACGCCAAAATTGGTTCTTACTGCAACCCTTGAAGTTTGGCCCAACGTGATCCAGGTGTCCAGTGCCACTGTATTTTCCTGTAATCGTGATACCGAAAATTCCTTCCCTATAGTTTGCCCGTCTTCTTTGTTGTTGAAAAAGTCTGCGCTGCTGCTGAATATCAAAGGATGATATTGATCACCATATATTTTTTTTAGTTTGGCGCCTTCCGCAAGATCAAGATAGACGCGATATGTTTTCGTTCCTGCTTCAATTCCTCCCCCAATCGTATCAGTCGCATCGTTTACATCGGAAATGTAATAAGTTTCAACAATCACATTTTCAATTTGGGCATTAGCAAATGCAACCATAAAGCATCCGGAAAGAAGCGTCAATAGTTTTTTTAAATAGTTTGCCGAAATGTGCATGTTTTCTTTCGCTGAATCAATTGGATGTTTCATATTAAAACCTGTATTGAATTCCCAACTGATAATTTGTGCCATAAGTGAATCTGTCAAAATCTATCACTCTTCCATCCTCAAACGTGTATGTCCTGCGGATTGGTGAATTCAGAATATCTCTTATCGTAACAGTCATGCTAAAGTGTTTTCCGAGCGACTTGCTGAATTTAAAATCAAGGAGGTTACGCGGGACTTCATAGATATCCGGAGTTCCGGAAATTGCGGCAATTACAAGACGAGGTCCTTGTCTGTTATAACTTACTGTTGCGGTTAATCCGAGCGAATCCATTGCGTAACTAAGGATTCCATTTAATACATAAGGCGCCTGTCCAAACATGCTTCTGTTTAATGTATCAAAAGGGATATATGTTTTAATTCCATTATTTAGCTGTAGCGCTTCAGCAACAAATTCAGATCTGGAATTAACAAGGCTGATATTTGCGCGAAATTCAAGGTTTTTCAGGATTTGCTTTTTACCCTCGATTTCAATTCCAATCACCCGGGAATTATCCACATTCTGCCAACTAAAACCAATATTGGAAGTAACCAGTTCTATGTGGTTCTTAAAGTCCTTATAAAATGCACTCACAGAAATATTATCACCAGATTTAAAATAGGATTCGAACCTCAGGTCGTAATTATAAATTTCTACCATTTTGAGATCTGAATTCCCGAAGACCGGTGATCTTAATTCATAATCAAATACAATAATCTCTGAGAGTTCGCGGATGCTTGGTCGGGCTACTGTTTTGCTGAAATTTAGCCTTAGGTTTTTCGGTGCCTCATCGTTTTTTCCGAGGTTGTAAATCACATTAATGCTCGGCAGAAAGCTTAGTTCTTTGAGATCGCCTGGGTTTGGCGCAAGGGAAATGATTCCTCCCGGAAAAAACCGGCGACCATCATTTGGTGCATATCCAAGGGAATCATAAGCAAAAACATCTGTATAAATTGAAGCATCTTCAATACGAAAACCTCCTGAAATTCTTAATGCGGTGGAAATACTATAATCGATCATTCCAAAACCTGCTATAATCTGGCTGTAACCAATGCTTTTATTCCCTGGATTTTCATCCCGTTCGTAGAATGAAATAATTTGATTTTCACTGTTTATAGCGAAGTTATCGAGGCCGAAAAAGGGATCAATATTATTATTTTCAATGATATATTTATCCGGTATGGTCGAACGCATTAAATAATTATATTGATCATTTCTCCGTTCGTTTCTTTGGTAGGCACCTCCAAATTTTAATTTACGTGAAAGTCCGGGCTTATCGCCAATCGGAATTTCAGCGGAAACCCTTGAATCAAATAGATCTTCATTCAGATAGCGGTAAAAACGGCTTGTATTTGACGCTACCCGCTCAAGGGATAAGAAGCCATCAAGATCAAGGAAATAGTCAAAGCCTTTAAAGTCCGGAACGCTGCTTTTTCCTCTCGTATAAGAAGCGTTTACATCAAGTTTTACTTTTGATGCGGGGAAATAATGATCCGTTTTTAATTGGTAAATAATCTGCTCACGTTCTTCATAAAACTGAACTTTAGAATAGATATTTTGAACGCTTTCGTAAAAATCTCTTTCCGAATCATTTCTGACGTTGTTATTACCATTAAAATTCGGCATAAACAGCAGAGAAACACTGTTGTTGGGGTTGGGTTTAAAAGATAAATTTAAAATTCCACTAATGCCGTTAGTTTCCCTGCTCACATGCTGTGAAATCGCACGTGCCACATTTACTTCACCGTTTGCGTCCACAGCAGCGCGTTGTGCAATGGATCCAGGATCGTTTAATACAGAACTTCCATAACGAAAACCTGCAATAAAGCCCAACGGTTTTCCGAAAAGTAATACCTGATTGCCAATTGTAAAACCCTGTGTAAAATTTACTGGTCCTTTTCTTTTTTGGGTATCCCAGTTATTCGGGAATCTCTGTCCCTGCACAGCAGCAGTCTTGTTAATTGAAGCAAATGCATTTTCGCCGTATTGGCCGCTCTCATAAGCATTCGAAGCAGCCAAATATGCGTCGTTGTCGTAAAAACGTGCTTTGTCGAGCAGCCCAAGCTGAACGAGTCCGAGTTTAGTGAACGTTTCGTTCCAGGGCGAATTTTCATTGATTCCTAATCCCGCGAAATAATTGCCAAGTCCCAATGCTCTGAATTCCTGGAATTGTGTGGGAGTTGCATTTACAGTGACAAATGCCTGGTGATCTACTTCCCTGGAGCCGTTGTCAAATCCTAACCAGTCAGTTGGACTTCTTTGTGTGCTTAAATAATCTTTTCCGGTCGTTTGCGCGTTATAAGTAACGGTCGTTTCAATGTTAATGGAAAGTGCATCCGGATAATCTTTTGTTTCAACGGACAAGTAGGCGCCTGCCCAGTCGCCGGGAAGATCAGGTGATGCTGTTTTAGTAATTATAATATTATCGACAAGTGCAGATGGGAATAAATCGAGCTTAATATTGTTAGTAAAAGGGTCAAGTGTAGGAATTCGAAAGCCGTTGATATTTGTTTTTAAATAACGGTCCCCAATTCCCCTTACTGTAATGAAATTTCCATTTGTTGAAACACCGCTTACTCTTGCTACGGCAGAAGTAACATTGTTATCTCCGGTTTTCTTCATCGTTTCAGATGAGATATAATCGATAGAAGTCGCAGATTTCTTTTTTATATTTTCCAGGTATGTATCTTTATTTCTTACGGCCTTTCCTTCGATTACAACTCCAGTGACCATGAATTCTTTCGCTGTCATGGAGAAGTTCCGGATCAGCACTTCACCTTTTTTTGCCTGAATCGCCTCTTCAATCGTTTGTAAACTCACATAGCTTATCACAAGTATCTGTGGCAAGCTATCCGGGACAGTTAAGGAATAATTACCATCCAGGTCTGTGGTTGTTCCCTTTTGCTTGTTGGATTTTAAAATAATCGGAGCGCCAATAATTGCTTCTCCAAGTTCATCCGTTATTTTTCCCCTTATAGTGCCCTGGGCGAAGTATTCTGCGCCGGTAAGAATAAATAATACGAATGCTGCTACAACGCTTTTCATGCTATTTAAAATTAAAGAGACAGCTCGATGGCTGTCTCTATTTTTATTTTCTTACGAATTTCTGTGTGGATCTTTTACCATCAAATATCATCTCAACGATGTATTCGCCTTTGCTTAAAGCACTGATGTCAAGCTGCTCTGTTTGAGCGCCTGTTAACGAATGAATTGTTTTAACAGCAACTAATTGTCCGGTCAAATTGTAAACTGAATAACGTGCGCTTGTTTTTACCGGAGTTTCTGTTTTCAACGAAATTGTTTGATCGGCTGGATTCGGATAAATGGTGAAAAACTGCTCAGTTGTATTTAAGAAATGAGCTTTTGTAGGGTCATCAGAAATAAATGAAAGGAGGTCGTATTGTATTTCACCTGCATTCGTGTCGGGATTTTCTGCAACATACCGTTCGACGATCCCCTGTTCGGGAATGCCTATTTGAACATTTAATTTAAAAGAAAGAATTCCATCTGTTGTTATTTGAGCGATCAAAACCCGGTTTGAAGCTGTTGGTCCAGTCGCTCCACTTAAAGCGGCCCAGGTGCCATCAAACGTCGAAAAAAGAGGTCCGTTGGTACCATCGTTCTGGTTGTCGAAAACCAGTAGCTGAGCATCAATGCCTAAAGTTGTAATTGGTTGCGGTGTTCCCAAAAGAAATCCGTCCTGTTCGGTAAGAGGAATTCCAGCAGATGCATTTGTATTTTGCAATACACCGTCTGGATTTACAAGGGTAGCTGCCCCGTCATCTTCTGACTTCAAAACTCCGAAATTTCCGGTACAGGCAGCTCCCACAGAAATCCATGAATCTAGCATTACCGTATTATTATTTGCCTGGTTTTTTGAAAACGCAGGGGTTGCTGCGCCACGATCCTCATTGTTAAAAAAGAGGGTTGTTGTTTCTATACGTAGTTCATGTGCTGGCACGCCGTAAATGGCTTGTAGAAAATAACCGGGCAGCATATCAACATAGATACGGTATGTTGTTGAACTTGGCGGCAAAACACCTCCAACATCGTTTACTGAAGCATCATTCGCATCAGAAATATAATATTTCTCAACAATAATATCTTCAAGTCCATTTTGACTAAACAACTGAAGGGAAGCAAAAGTAAACAGTAGAGGAAGTAGATGTTTTTTCATAAGCGTGAAGAATGATTAATTATTTGTAGTCGAGATGTTAATGAGATGTTCAGGGCGGTAAATGTATCTTCATTGGCGAACCACAAAATATAGTAGCTGTTACTATAAGGTTAAGGTGCATTTGTTAACATTCGGCCAGAGAGCCTGTAAATTCAGACATCAGGAATTTTAATAGGATAATAGTATTTTTACAACGCATTTATTTTGTTAATTTTATGTTAATTACTGCAGTAGATGTTTCCTGAGAATCTTAATTGGTGACTGCAATTTTCAATTTATTGGTTCGTGTAGGTTCCATATAGTTTATAATCAGATTATAATTATTAGTCTTCGCTTTTGCAGCATCTCAGAATTAAATTTGGTGATGGAGGCAATTCAAAATCGATGGTGCTTTAATCACCGATAAAAGCAAAAAAAAGCAGCCCGTCGCAGCAAACCTTTCTTAAGAAATCATCAATAAGTGTTACATTTTCTAATTTCCGCCCAAACATTAAAAACATGTTGCAGTAACTGTTAGATAACATTCATAACACTACGGTCATGGAATAGTCATTTAGGGTGAAGTTGGAAGTTATATAGGAAGGCGAATTTTGCAACCAAATAGGAGAACGCTCCCGGATACTGAACCAATCTAACAGAAAGGTGCTTGGTGTCCGGGACGGT
>Ga0105049_10005364_pt1 | contig 14941 bp, 13 predicted proteins | sample MAT06_FD_78087 | JGI IMG/M metagenome (GOLD analysis project Ga0105049, IMG submission 78087) | Freshwater microbial communities from Lake Fryxell liftoff mats and glacier meltwater in Antarctica - MAT-06 | ecosystem: Environmental > Aquatic > Freshwater > Ice > Liftoff microbial mat | place... | reverse complement strand
GATCAATTTCGGACGTAAGTCGTTGGTGGGTTAGGTTGGTTCCGAAATTCGGGAATGAGTCCACAGATGGGTGGGTGGAAAGTGGCTGGAGTCAATTACCTGCTGCTTACCCGTTCTGCGATGGGTTGCCGGGCATTGTAAGGCCGGGTATCGTTTGATTGCACAACAACTCCTCACGACAGGCAATCGAAAATGGCTGGTTTCCATACGCCTCCGCCTTCGGACGAACCGCGCGATGCGGTCGTCGAAGCCCACAACGCACGCATCGGATTATGGCTGTTCGCCCTCTATGCGAGCGTTTACGCGGCATTTGTAGCAATCAACGCCTTCTGGCCGCAGATGATGAACGCGATCGCGTTCGAAGGTTTGAACGTCGCCACGGTTTACGGATTGGGACTCATTATCGGGGCGTTCGTCGTGTCGCTGATATACGCATTCGCCTGTCGCGTGCCGGGGGGCCGGTCGTGAACTACGAAACCTCTCCCACGGCGATCGCGGTTTTTGCACTCTTCGTCGGTGCCACGCTCGCGCTAAGTTTATACCTCGGGCGGCGAACGCGAACGGCGGCGAGTTACTACGCCGCGGGCGGTGGCGTGTCGTGGTTCGTCAACGGCATCGCTTTCGCGGGTGACTTCCTCTCCGCCGCATCATTTCTCGGCATCTGCGGCATGATCGCCTTCTATGGTTACGATGGTTTCCTGTATTCCATTGGTTACCTCGCAGGCTGGATCGTCGCGCTCTTGGTGATTGCCGAGCCGCTCAAACGCCGTGGAAAATTCACCTTCGCCGACGCCATCGATAGCGAGTTCCAATCGCGAGGCATCAAGCTCGTTGCCGCGATCAGCACACTCGTCGTCAGCTTATTTTACCTGATTCCGCAGATGGTCGGCGCAGGCGTGCTCGTGCGTCCACTGCTCGGTTTGCCCCATGCGGCGGGTGTCGTGATGGTCGGTGCGGTCGTCGTGTTCATCGTTGCCACGGCGGGTATGGCATCGACGACGTACGTACAGTTTCTTAAAGGCTCGTTGCTGCTAGTGTTTACCGGAATTCTTACCGTGATGATCCTCAATCGCGGGTTGAAAATCGATAACAGCCCAGAGGTGAACTTGCCGCAAACCGTGCTCTTCAACAGCGATGGCAACAAGGTCGTCAATGGCATCGAAGGGGGGCTACTGCGGCCCGTAGGGCACGTCAGTAAGCTACCGGGCGGCATCACCGAGACGGGGCCACTTGGGCCGATCGAGTTCCTGAAGACCATCCGCGAAAGCGAAATCGTACTCTGGACGACGAAGAAACAAGCCGATGGCACGACGGTCTATTCGCCGAAACCGACATCGGGCGAAGCGGTCCTTCGCCCCGGTAACAGTCCCACGTTTCAGGGGCTAGCGGGTAGTTCAACGGCGGCTCGTTGGAACTTCGTGTCGCTCATGCTGGCTCTGTTCTGCGGCACCGCATCGCTACCACACATCCTCATCCGCTATTACACCGTCAAAGACGCCGCCGCCGCACGGAAAAGCACGATCGTCGGCATCGGCGCGATTGGCTGCTTCTATTTGCTGACGTTATTCCTCGGCCTCGGCGCAATGACTGGCGGAGCTTTGGACCCGAGTAACAGCAACATGTCCGCACCACTACTGGCGAAGAGTTTCGGCGTGTTGCCGTTTGCCATCATTTCTGCGGTCGCGTTTACAACGGTACTCGGAACGGTCAGTGGGTTGATCGTTGCCGCATGTGGGGCCGTCGTTCACGATGTCATCGGCGGTTACCTGAAAATTGAACTCGCCGACGCGAAGAAGGTTTGGGCGGGTAAAATCGCAGCGATCTTCGTCGGCATCATCGCGGTCGTGCTAGGCATCTTGTTCGAGAAAATGAACGTGAACTTCCTCGTTGGCTGGGCGTTCAGTGTGGCCGCCTCCGCGAATCTTCCCGCACTCGTCATGATCCTGTTCTGGAAACGCACTACGAAACAAGGTGTAATTGCGTCAATTCTGTTCGGCATGATCTCGTCGCTGGCGTGGATTCTGCTCAGCGGCGATACGTTCAAAGATGTCTACGGGCTATCACCGGAACAATCGATCGTGCCTTTCAGTCAGCCAGGAATTATTACGATCCCGCTCAGCTTCGTCGTGTTGGTATGCGTGTCGTTGGCCACTCGCGGCAAACGGGAGCAGAAATAAGCCTACGGTAACATGCCCGTTCGTGGCTTGGGCTTCGTTGTGGGGGCGTTTCCTTCGAGTTGTGGTAGGAGCCAATCGAGGCCATCGAGGTTGTCTTGCAGCCGTTGTTCGGCATCATCGCTGGTATGGCCGATGATGCCGATGGGGCCAGTGTAACCACTCGCTACAATCGTCTTCAAGAGACTCAAATCGAGTTCGCCTTGACCGAGCACGAGAATCTTTTTCCCGTGTTTATCGCCCTCCTTCACCATGCCGTTAAGGTTGAGTGCGTAAAGGTGCGGTTGCATTTTCTTGAGGAGTTCCGCAAAGCGGTCGATGTGATCGTGCCCGTGATGCAAGTTGTACACGATGCCGACGTTTTTCAATTTGAGTTGCGCGATGATCGCGATTTGATTCTCCGGTTCGCCGAACCACGCTCCGTGGTTGTACAATCCGACAGTGCAACCAATCTTGGCTGCCGCTTCCGCGATGGGGCGAATCGCTGCGGCATGTACTTCGACTTTCTTCGCTCGTTCCGCAGGCGTACAAGCAATCGCGCCGCCGTTCATCGTTACCCAAAGTTGCGTGTGGATTTTGTGTTTCTCGAGCGTCGCCAACAGGGTCTTCGCGTTCTCGTCCAAGCTCGCAGGAAACCAGACCGCACTCAGATTCACGCCTTCACGTTTGAGGCAGCGAATCTCCTCGTCGAATGTCGGCAGATGTGTCGCACGCCAGTCGTAGGCAAAATGTTGGAAGCCGAGTTTGCGGAGCATGATCGCACGCTCTTCCGGCCCGCGATTCTTGCCGTCGAACGGCACGATGCACCACGCCCAAAGGTTCTCGCGGGCAAACCGTTTCTCCTTCGGAGTGTCTGCCACAACCAACAGCGGGAAACCGAGTGCGACGAACGACAGGAATAGGAAGTGGTGTTTCATGCGATGACTTCTTTCACAACGTGGCCGCCGGTGCCGGTGAGCCGTGCGTCGAGGCCGTTGTGCTTGTAGGTAAGGTGTTCGTGGTCGAAGCCCAACAGATGCATAATCGTGGCGTGGAAATCGCTGACGTGGGCTTTGCCATCGACGCCGCGTAGCCCGAAGTCGTCGGTGGTGCCGTGCGTGGTCCCGGCTTTGACTCCGCCGCCCGCCATGAGCATACTGAACCCGAACGGGTTGTGGTCGCGTCCACTCGCCCCTTCGCTCATCGGCGTTCGTCCGAACTCACCACCCCAGATTACGAGCGTCGAATCGAGCAATCCGCGGCGCTTCAGGTCTTTGATGAGCGCCGCTGTCGGCTGATCGGCTCGCGTACACAACCTCGTGTGGTTGCCTTCAATGTCCGAGTGCGCATCCCACTGGCTGCCCGCGCCGCAGTACACTTGCACGAAACGCACACCGCGTTCGACAAGCCGCCTTGCGAGCAAACAGCGGTGGCCGAAGTCGGCGGTTTCTTTGCGGTTGAGACCGTACATCTCCTTCGTAGCGGCATCTTCGGCGGAAAGATCGACGGTTTCCGGCGCGGTCGACTGCATCCGGAAGGCCAGTTCGTACGCGGCCTGCCTCGCATCGAGTTCGCTGTCGTGGGGCCGTTGTCGCTTATGAATCTCGTTGAGTTGGCCAATCAGTTCGAGCTTGTGCTTCTGGCGGTCGGCAGTCACATTCGCGGGTGTGGCGAGGTTGAGAATCGGGTTCGCGCCGTTGCGGAACAGCGTTCCCTGGTAGGTGGCGGGCATGAAGCCGGTACCCCAGTTTCGTGCACCACCGGTGACTTCGCCGTTGTCGGTGAGAACGACGAAGCCGGGCATGTTGCGGTTGTCGCTGCCGAGGCCATAGATCGCCCACGAACCGAGGCTCGGCTTGCCGGCGAGCACCGAGCCGGTGTTCATCTGGCAAACGCTGCCGACGTGGTTGAGGCCGTCGGCCCAACACGCCCGCATGAGGCACCAGTTGTCCGCCGTCGTCGCCATCTGCGGGAGCCAGTCGGAGACATCCAGCCCGCTTTTGCCGTGCTTCGCGAACTTGCGTTTGCTGCCGAGGAGCGTGTTGCCACCCGTACCCATCGGCGTGATGACCCGTCCGAAACTATCGGGTAGTTTTTGGCCGTGCCGCTTCGTCAGTTCGGGTTTCGGGTCGAACAGATCGACGTGCGATGGCCCGCCTTCCATGAACAGGAAAATCACCGATTTCGCCTTCGCAGCAAAGTGTGGCACCTTCGGTGTCAACGGGTCATTAATCGGGGCGGCATCGGCGGCGAGTGCGGACATCGCGAGCGCGCCGAAACCACCACCGGCGAGGTGCAGGAACTCGCGACGCGAGCCAAATGCGGGAACGTGCATGAGCGATTCCTAATCGATGTACAGAAACTCATTGAGATTCAGCACCGAGTGACAGAGGTCTGTCACCCGGTCGGTCGTGGTGCCAGTCGATTTCGCGAAGAACGCATTCAGCCTGACGGCTTCTTCGGTTGTCGGATTACGGCCGAGTGCGAGGAACATCGTGCGTTCGATTACCTTGCCCGTATCGGTGCCGACATCGGCTATCACCCGCTCTGCAAAGGTTTTCGCGTAACTGAGAACGAGCGAATCGTTCAGGAGCGTCAGCGCTTGCGGTGCGGTCGTCGTGGTGAAGCGTCGGGCACAGGTTTCGCTGCGGTCGGGGCTATCGAACAAGCTGAACAGTGGGTAACGCAGGTTGCGTTTCACGTAGACGTAGACGCTGCGCCGGCTGCGCTCGTTCGGGTCTTCGCTGACCTTCCAGCCTGCAGTTCCTTTCAGTTCCGACGGCAGTTCGGGGTAAACGCTCGGCCCGCCCCTCTTCGCGTTCAACTGGCCCGTCACCGCGAGGATCGCATCGCGGAGCGATTCGCCATCGAGCCGTTTGCGCGGCATCTGCCACAGGAGTTTGTTCTCGGGGTCTTTTGCATAATTCGAGCCGTTGCCTGTCCCCGACTGACGGTAGGCGGTTGTCATTACCATTTGCCGGTATACGTGCTTTACAGATCGCCGGTTGGCTACGAAATCCTGCGCGAGCCAGTTGAGGAGTTCAGCGTGAGTCGGGGGTTCGCCGGTGAGGCCGAAATCGCTCGAGCTGGCAACGATGCCGCGGCCGAACAAATGCTGCCAGATGCGGTTGACCATCACGCGGGAAGCGAGCGGGTTCTTGTCGTCCGCAATCCAGTATGCGAGTGCTGTACGCCGTCCAGTCGTGCCGATTTTCGTCGGAACTGGTACCGCATCGCGGTCGTCGAATGCGGACAGATAACCGGGTTCGACGACTTCGCCGGGCTTCCGCCAGTCGCCGCGTTTGAGCCGGTGTTGCGGCGGTGCGGTGGCACCCACGTCGGTCATTCCCATTGCCATCGGCGGATCGACGGGCTTGTCTTTGGCAAGTTCCGCCATCCGTTTGGACATGCCTTCCCACTTCTCTTTCACGGGGCTTTTCATCTGCGTTGGAGAGAACCGCTTCGCCGAGTAAACCTGCTTTTCGACCATCGCTGCAATCTGCTTCTGCCACGGCGAACGCTTCTCCACAGGAATGTCGATCAGGCTGACGTACTCTTCCGGGAACCGCGAGCGTTCTTTCTTCTCCGTTTTTTCGCGAAACGGTTTTTCCAACTCCGCCATCTGCTGGCGAAGCTCTTCCGTCTTGGCCTCCCACGCTTTCATTTTGGTGTCGATTGCGGAGATCTCCGCTTGCGACAGAAGCGGTTTCTCCGTCGACCAGATCCCCGCGAAGAACGACTGAAAGCGATAGTAATCGACGTGTGTAATCGGATCGGTTTTGTGATCGTGACATTTCGCGCAACCGAGTGTGACGCCGAGGAACGTCGCCGCCGTCGTGTCGGTGATGTCGTTCAAAATCTCCTGGCGACGCTGTTCGAGATTCACCGCGTTATACTCGTCGGGAAAGTGCCGCAGGAACCCCGTCGCGATGATTGCTGCGTTGTTGCCCGTCAATTCGTCGCCCGCAATCTGCTCTTTCACGAAACGGTCGTACGGCTTGTCGGCGTTAAAGCTGTCGATCACATAGTCGCGGTAACGCCAAGCGTTGGGGCGGTGGTCGTCGGATTTGAAGCCGTCGGTCTCGGCGAATCGTGCCACGTCGAGCCACCAGATCGCGACGCGCTCGCCGAAATGGGGAGAGGCGAGCAAGCGATCGACGACTTTTTCGTAAGCCGTTTCCGTGTCGTCTTTCCGGAATGCAGCAATCTCTTCCGGCGACGGCGGCAAGCCGCTGAGATCGTACGTGACACGGCGAAGCAGCGTGGCCTTGTCAGCCGGAGCCGAGAATGCCAGTTTCGCTTCGGCGAGTTTCGCGGCGAGGAACGAATCGATCGGATTCGCGAATGCGGACTTCGGCACGCTAACTGTTACAACCGGTTTGTACGCCCAGTCGGCGGGTGTTTCGCCACGAGAAAACGTGGGGATCACACAAAGGATGGCAATTAGGATCGCGGGTAGTCTGCACATCGGCAGGCACCTTCAATGTGGAGATGAAACTGGCGTGATAGAATTACACTGTTGTAACTGTTCGACATGCGTCGAGCAATCGAAAACTCAGCGAATTTCGAGGAACGGTCGTGAACAGCGTACGCATCGGCAACGGCTGTGGTTTTTGGGGCGACAACGTCGATGCCCCGATCCGCCTCGCCACTGATGGCCGTCTCGATTATCTCACGCTCGAATATCTCGCCGAACTGACGATGTCGATCCTCGCGAAGACCAAACAACGCGATTCCTCGCTGGGTTACGCCAACGATTTTCTCGATGTCATCGCGCGCCTCGCGCCGATTCTGCCGACGCAGCCAAAACTGAAAATCATCACGAATGCGGGCGGTATGAACCCGCACGCTTGCGCCCGCAAGGTGGACGAGATCGTAGCGAAACATGGCCAGAACTCGCACCGCATCGCGGTCGTCTCGGGCGATGATTTGATGCCGAACCTCGATGCACTCATCGCGAATGGCCACACGCTGAACCATCTCGATACGGGCGAATCGCTAGCGATCGTGCGACATCGAGTGGTCAGTGCGAATGTCTACCTCGGTGCCGTACCGATTGCGAAGGCGCTCGGCATGGGGGCGAACATCGTCATCACTGGCCGCGTCGCCGATGCGTCGTTGACGCTCGGCCCGCTCATACACGAGTTCGGTTGGACGCACATCGACCACCTCGCGGCAGGCACCGTGGCGGGGCACCTCATCGAGTGCGGAGCGCAAGTGAGTGGCGGCTTGTGGATGAACGCCGACGATTCGACGCACCTCGAAACCGTCGGTTACCCGATTGTCGAAGTCCGCGCGAACGGCGAGTTCACCGTCTCGAAGTCGCCCGGCACGGGTGGGGTCATCAACATTGAAACCGTGAGCGAGCAACTTCTGTACGAAGTCGCCGATCCATCGCGTTACCTCACGCCCGATGTCGTCGCCGACTTTACCGGGGTGCATTTTCAACAATCTGCCCCGGATGAAGTCTTCGTTACCGGTAGTCGCGGTCGCCCGGCCACCGACAGTTACAAAGTCTCCGTTGCAATTCGCGATGGCTTTACGGCATCGGGCACGCTTGTGATTTTCGGCGCGAACGCAGCGGAGAAGGCGCGAAAATGCGGTGCGATCTTGCTCGAACGTCTGAAACGAGTCGGCGTGAGTTTTGAGCATTCGCTAATCGAAACACTCGGTGCCGGTAGCTGTGTGCCGGGAGTTGTGACGACGCGATCGGACCCCGCCGAGGTGGTGCTGCGTGTTGCCGTCCGCGATCCGAACATCGCTTCAGTCGAGCGCTTCACGAAAGAGTTCGCACCGCTCGTCACTTCCGGATACCCCGGCGTCACCGGATACACCACGGGCCGTGCGCAAGTCCGAGAAGTCCTCGGCTACTGGCCCGCACTCATCGACAAAACCGCCGTGGTACCGAGAGTGGAACTGTCCACAGCGAACGAATTCCGCACGAACTTTAAGGAGACAATGGAATGAGCCTGACTTGGGAAAATGCTCGCGAGATCGGCGAGATGTTGTTCGAAAAATACGACACGCTGGACCCGCTTAGCGTGCGGTTCACCGATATGCACAAATGGGTGCTCGACCTCGAAGACTTCGTCGGTAAAGCCTCGGATTCCAATGAAAAACGCCTCGAAGCGATCCAGATGGCGTGGTACGAAGAGTGGAAAGACGAGTACGGCAAATAGCGCAACGTCATCTGCTTTCACCGCCCGTAGCGTGCGGTCATTTCGGCGAGGCGTTCGGTGACGCCTTGCGGAAACTGCGACCACTCGAAACGCCATTTCCAATTGCCATCGGCTTTTCCGGGAACGTTCATTCGGGCTTCACTACCGACGCCGAGCATGTCCTGGAGTGGGGCAATCGCGAGGCGGGCTACCGACGACCACGCGAGGCGAATCATTTCCCACGACGGTTCGACGATATCTTTCCCGATGTAATCGGTGAAGAATTTTCGGTCGTGCTCAGTGAGCGTGGACCACCAGCCGTTGGTTGTGTCGTTGTCGTGGGTGCCGGTATAGACTACGGTGTGCGGTTCGTAATTATGGGGCAAATACGTGTTGGTCACTGCGCCGATCGCGAACTGTAACACGCGCATTCCGGGCAGATCGAACGCGATGCGGAGGGCATCGACATCGGGCGTGATGACGCCTAGATCTTCGGCGATGAAGGGTAGCCCGCCGAGGTGTTCGCGAAGTGCATCGAACAGGTGTCGACCGGGACCATCGACCCATTTTCCGTTGCGCGCAGTCAACTCTGCGGCCGGGATATGCCACGCTTGCGCGAAGCCACGGAAGTGATCGAGGCGAATGAGATCGACGGACTTTAAGGCGTGTTTGACCCGCGCTGTCCACCACGAATAGCCGGTCCGCTGCATGGCGTCCCAGTCGTAAATCGGGTTGCCCCAGTGCTGGCCGTCCTCGGCGAAGTAATCCGGGGGAACGCCCGCCACGACGCTCGGCCGGCAGTGATCGTCGACGAGAAATTGCTCGCGAAATGCCCAGACATCGGAGGAATCGAGTGCCACGAAGATTGGGATATCGCCGACGATTGCAATCTTCTTTTCGGTGGCGTACGCCTTCAGCGCCGACCATTGTCGGTCGAACAGAAACTGGCCCACTTTGTGCCGATCAATCTGAATACGCAGCGTTTCGTGGAGTGCATCGATCGTACTCCGTTCGCGGCGAATCAGTTCACTCGGCCACGCTGTGAGCGCATCGCCGTTGCGTGTTTCGCGGATCGACATGAACATCGCGTAATCGTCGAGCCATCGCGATTCGCGCGAGCAAAAATCGTCGTATTCGCCAGCGAGATGTTTGGCTTGCCCGGTGCGAAAGCGATCTGCTGCCGACGCGAGTAAGGCGTTCTTGAATGGCACGACCCGTGCGGAATCGTAGGCATCATTTGCGAACGACTGCCCCGCCCAAAGCGACGGCGAGACGAGGCCATCGCGTTCGAGGAATTCCGGGCTGAGCAGATTGATGTTACCCGCGAACGCCGAAAACGATTGGTAAGGCGAATCGCCGAAACCCGTCGGTCCAAGCGGTAAAATCTGCCAGACCGATTGTCGCATCGACGCGAGGCAGTCGACCCAGTGGAACGCCGACGGGCCGAGATCGCCGACACCGAACGGCCCCGGCAGGCTGGTGGGGTGCAAGAGCAGACCGGACGAGCGACGGTCAGCAACTTCGGGCATCGTGTAGTCTCAGTAAGGTTCGCGTGCCATACGCTCGCTTAAAATCATGATATGACCACCACGAGAGATGAACCGATGGCTTCGTTTGGTGAAGAACCGCAACCGCTCGTTCTCGGCCGCGATTACTACATCGAGAACGGCAACTGGGTATTCACGGCTGCGTATCACTTGCGGCGCGGACAGTGTTGCGAAAGCGGTTGCCGCCACTGTCCGTATGGATTCCAGATGCCCGATGACACCGCGGAGCCAGAGCTTATTCCACCCGGCAAAACACCGCTTTGAGGTAACGCCCTTCCTGGACATCGACCAGAAACGGGTGATCGCTGGCTGCCCCGGTGATCTTGAAAATCAGCAATTTTCGCGACGCCTGCCATGCGGCCCTACGCAACATCTCGATGAAGTCCGGCTCGCTGACGAGGCCGGTACACGAGCACGTGAGCAACACGCCGCCGGGATTAATCACCTGCATTGCGAGACGGTTCATGTCGAGATACTTCCGCAATGCGGAATCGATGTCGTCGCGATCGCGCGTCAGTTTCGCGGGGTCGAGGATCACCGCATCGAATCGTTCCTTGTTCGGGATCGCATCGCGTAGCCACGGGAACAAGTCGGCTTGAATGAACTTCATGGAAGCGTGATTGAGCTTCGCGTTCTGCTTCGCCATCTCGATGACTTTCTCATCGAGATCGAGGCCGACGACTTCGGCGGCGTTGCCCATCGCTTTCGCGTAAACGCCAAAACCGCCAGTATTGCAGCAGATATCGAGGACGCGCTTCCCCGCAACGAGGCCGGCGAGTATCTTCCGGTTCTCGCGTTGATCGAGGAAGAATCCCGTCTTGTGCTTGCTTCCCGGCGCGACGCGAAACATCAGGCCGTGCTCGGTGATGAGGTCCGGCATCGGTGGTTCGGGCGAACGGCAATCGAACGATTCTTGCTTGCCGACGTGATCTTCGGCGAACCAGTAAAACTTCGAGCCGGGGTAAAGGTTCGCGAGCGCATCCTGAATCAATTCCCGACAGCGATACATTCCCGCCGAGAAAAATTCGATCACGATCGTCGAGCCGAAGCGATCGACCACGAGGCCGCTCAGGCCGTCCGCTTCCGAATGCACGAGCCGATAGGCATTCGAGACTTCGTCGAGTTTCAGGATGTCGCGACGAAGCGCGACGGCGTTGCCGATCTTTCTGGCGAAGAACGCAGCATCGATCGTTTCGCTGCGATCCGAGGTCAGAACGCGAAGCGTTATCCGCGAATGGCCGTTGTAAATCCCGCGGCCAACCCACTGGCCAGAGCGGTCTTCGATATTGACGAGGCCCCCGTTCTGGACTTTCCCCGATGGCCGTTCGACCATCTTCTGGAAGATCCACGGGTGCGAGGATTTGCGTTCGATCTTCAATCGAACGGTCGGTAAGACGGCAGCTTTCTCAGTATCACTCATAACAGTACAGTCTATCGGCAGCGGGAAAAATGCAAGAAAGCTGGCAGACATCACGACTGGAAAGCGTTTGCGATGGGTAATTACTCGAGTTGTCTGGCCACCAAACCTTCGTGCCGTTCGGCAAGCCGGTAGCTGAGTCACGCAGCCAACCGGCACGCAGTTTGTTTGCTTCGCGAGTCGAGCATCTAGACGGTGAGTGGCAGCGTGGCAACGATTTGTCGATCGGCCTCGATGCTCATCATGGCTTTAGCAATTTTGCCAGTGATGCGGTATTTAGGGTCGAACATGCGGCAGCCTCCGATTCGGCAAGACTATGGGCATGTCGAGAAAGTGTCGAGAATCTCATGCTGCCATGAGGTACATCCGCAGTATGTTGTAAATTTCCTCGCAGCGTTCTCGCCACGTTTCGTGGTTCCCTGGTGGGTACTCGGCCATCGGCTGTAGTGTCACCAGCACGGCGACGCGGTTAGCGTCGATCTTCTTCATTTCCAACTTCACATCGATCGGTTCGCGGCCCGGTTCGGGTGTGAACTTGCGGATCGATTGAATCCAGCCGATGACGCCGCTGCGGGTCTTCGGTTCTTGCCAGCCACTCGGCAGATCGACGCGAAGGTGGATGATCCCCGGCTCGCTGGTCACGACGCAACCGCACACTGCTTCGACGAATCCGCGTAATTTCACGGCGGCCAACCGCTCGGGCAACGTCGCTTCAAATTTGTCGAAGAACGTGAACAGGTCGTTGATCGGTTCCTTTTGACTGACTGGCGCATTCGATATTGTCGGCGCGTGCAAGATTGTCTTGACGTGATTCGTTGCGGTGTCCGAACTCGCTTCGTAACCGGGCGGTGCGGTCGATTCCCAAATCTCTGTACCGATCGCCTGCCCGAAGTGCAGGGCGAGTTCGCGGGCCGACTGATGGCGTTCGTTCGGATATTTTGCCAACGATATTTGCAACACCGCCTCGGCTGTCGGATTCACATCGTGGATGCCCAGACTGCGGAGCGTCGGAGGCGATTCACGGACATGTGCAGAGAGGATTTCCTGCACGGTCATTTGGTTGAACGGCAAGCGCCCCGTGATCATTTCGTAAAGAATCACGCCGACGGAATAGAGGTCTGCACGGCGATCCACGGAGTCCGCACGGATCATTTCCGGGCTGACGTACGCTGGCGTTCCACATGCGAAGATCGGACCGCAACCAGTGAGTTCGGCGATCTGAATGTGCGGTCGTTCGGTAAATCCCGCGAAGCCGAAGTCCATCACTTTCAGCGATTCGTTCGGCGTGTTGAAGTCCGTAATCATCAGGTTTGCGGGCTTCAGGTCGCGGTGCATTATGCCCGCGTCGTGTGCGGCCTGCAAGGCATGGCACAACTGGCCGAAAATTAGCCCGATCCGCTCGGGGAACCAGCGACGATGGCGAACGAGAATCGCTTCGAGGGTGACGCCGTGAATGTATTCGAGGATCAGGCACGGCCCGATCGGATCGTCGATCGAGGCATCGATGAGTTGCACGACATAAGGATGGCGGAAGCGGGCCATCGACTGAACTTCGGAATCGAAAAACTGCTGAAACTTCGGGTTCTGGCGGATGTTTTCCTTCACCCGTTTCACGACGACGTAGCGGGTGGGATCTTTGACGACGCGGGCCAAGTAGACTTCGCCGTTACTGCCTTCGCCGATCAGTTTCAGAATCTCGTATCGCCCCATCGCTGACTGGCCGATGACCGTCGTGCGCGTCGGTGCGTGACGGATGGCGTCGGAGGAGCGAAGTCGTTTACTGATCTCTGGCCAAGCCATTCCGTCGTACTCTTCGAGTCGTCGCTACGCACGCAGATCGCGAACGATTCTCAAGCGTAGAGTGGAATCGGCCCGTAAACAAATCCGTTGCACCCGTCGCTTCGAACTTCAGCGCCGGGTTTACCGACAATACAGGCTGTGTCGGTCGCGGGATTTCTGTAAACTCTCACGTTTATTGGCTAGAAATCGCGCCCAGGCGATATTCTACGACCGATGAAAAAGTTTGTTTCGGTGCCAAGACGCGCCAGCCCGCCGCGTGGTTGTTCGCTTCCAAGTTCGGCGCGTCGGTCGCGCAGGTGTAAGCCTCAATCGCGACGGCTTTGCGGTGTGTCGGCGTAAACAGCAACAGTTCGCGGTACGCCGAATCGACGTGAACCGACAAGCGTCGGCTGCTTTTCGGGTCCCAAAGTGCCGCTACTTCGCCGAGTTCCCCCGGCTTGCGTTTCACGTTTACACTGGTGAACAGCGTGTCGAGAACGACGTTGCCGACGGGCTTGCCGCGGCGGAAATCGAGATCGCCCAAACCCGAGCGCCAGCCAGTCGGCATGTTGCCTTCGGATTCCCAAATCTCGGTCACCGCCGCCGTGAGGTTCCATGTTGCAATATCCGCTGAACCGCTCGGTGCTTTGAAGTACGGATGAAAGCCGATGCCGAATGGCATCGCTCTCTCATCGGCGGCGCTGACGGTCGTCTCGACGCGAAGCGCACTCGCAGTCAATCGATATGTCAGCTGGAGTTTCGCATCCGCAGGCCAATAGGCAATCGCCTTGGGGAGATCCTTCGAGATTTGAAATTCGCCCGTGACGAACGCCGACATGGCATCGGCACCGGAATCGATCACGCGCCACGGGCAACGGGGCGTGAAGCCGTGAATGGCGTGCGTCCCCGTCGATTCGTTCAGTGGCAGTTGGTAAATTTTTTCTTCAAAGGTGAATTGCCCGTGCTTCAGCCGGTTCGGGAACGGGAACAGTACGGGGTGGCCGCTGCGCGTCGGCACGGGATTCGCGTCCCAATCGGGTGCCACATAGAGCAGGTCGTCCCACGTCCCGTCGGCCTTCGCCGTCTGCCATCGCAAGCAGTTGAACCCGTGCGCCGGCCAGACCTCGGCACGCACGGGCGTTTTTCCCGTTTCGTCGGCGAGCGTGTAAACGACACCGGGAATGCCGCCCGCCTCGGCTTCTCGCGTGGTCACGGTAAACGCCATGAGTGTTGCCCCTTGCATTGGAATCGCGGTGCCGTTCGCAAGGGGGAATTGTACGTTTCCAGAAACGTAACACGTGCGAATTCACCGGAGTGGGACATGCCGTTCATCAAATCGGAACCTCTGACAGAACTGGCGATCCGATTATTCGTGGCCTCTGGAGTGCCCGAAGCCGATGCGATTGTGGTGGCAAAGCACCTCGTGGGGGCGAACTTGCGCGGGCACGACTCGCACGGTGTCATGCGTGTGCCGCAGTATCTGCAGTTCTTACGCGAAGACAAATATCACGCGAACGTGCCGCTCCAGATTCTGCACGAAACGCCTGCCGTCGTGTCTGCCGATGCGGGTTGGGGACTGGGCCCGGTGCAGGCGCAGCGGTTACTGGCGAAACTGTTGCCGAAGGCCGAACTTCTTGGTGTCGCATCGGGTACGCTGCGGAATTGTGGCCACGTCGGGCGGTTGGGCGAATATGCAGAGACAGTGGCCGAACGCGGCATGGCGTTCCTCGCCTCGGTTAACTCGCACGGTGCCGGCCGTCGTGTTGCACCACCCGGTGGCACCGAGGGCCGCATCAGCACGAACGCGATCTGCCTAGGAGTGCCGACGACGACCGATCCCGTCGTTCTGGACTTTGGAACGAGCGTGGCAGCAGAAGGGAAAGTGCG
>Ga0105049_10005363_pt1 | contig 14942 bp, 5 predicted proteins | sample MAT06_FD_78087 | JGI IMG/M metagenome (GOLD analysis project Ga0105049, IMG submission 78087) | Freshwater microbial communities from Lake Fryxell liftoff mats and glacier meltwater in Antarctica - MAT-06 | ecosystem: Environmental > Aquatic > Freshwater > Ice > Liftoff microbial mat | place... | reverse complement strand
GCGTTTCCACCAGCAGTCGGTACATCCATCCCGCCGACCCGGTGTACCACGTCCAGCCGCCGCGCCCGACGTGGGGTTCCACGCCATAGATGTCGGCGGCGATTACATAGGGCTCCACGCGGTACCGGGCGATCTTCTCCGGGGTGTCTCCGTTGCGAATGGGGTTGAGGATATCAAGAAGTTCCCACGCGCGGGTTCCGTCACCCATCTTGGCAAAGGCCATTGCCGCCCAGATCGCCGCATGGGTGTACTGCCCGCCGTTCTCCCGGACGCCGGGGATGTATCCCTTGATGTAGCCGGGATCCTGTGACGACTTGTCGAAGGGCGGATCGAAGAGCTGCACGATGCGATCCTCCCGGCGGATCAGGCGCTTGTCCATCGCCTCCATGGCGATCTCTGCGCGCGCGGAATCGCCGGCTCCGCTGATCACCGACCAGCTTTGGGGGAGTGAATCGATCTGGCATTCCTCATTCGTTCGGGAGCCGAGTGGTTCGCCGTTGTCGAAGTACGCGCGCCGATACCATTCGCCGTCCCAGGCGTGGGCCTCGATATTCACGCGCAGCAGCTCGGCGCCCGCGGAACACTCCGCCGCGAAGTTCGCGTCGCTGCGTCCGGTTGCAAGGACCTCGAACTGCTTCAGCACATCGAACAGGAAGAATGCCAGCCATACGCTCTCTCCGCGGCCGTCCTTGCCGACCATGTTCATTCCGTCGTTCCAGTCTCCGCATCCAATCAGCGGCAGACCGTGCTCCCCCAAGCGTCCAAGGCCGCGCTTGATCGCGCGGACGCAGTGCTCGTAGAGCGTGGCCGATTCGTCGGAGCGCTGCGGAAGCTCGTAGTTTGCTTCTTCGCCGGGACTGAGGAGGCGCCCCTCCAGGAAAGAGATCCGCTCATCGAGAATCCCCGTATCCGCAAGGGCGGTCACATACCTGCACGTTGCATAGGGAAGCCACAGGTAGTCGTCGGAGAATTGCGTCCTGACGCCGTTGCCCGTCGGCGGGTGCCACCAGTGCTGCACGTCGCCTTCGCGAAACTGACGCGATGCGGCGCGGAGCAGGTGGTCGCGGGCAATGTCGGGAGCGGCATGGACCAAGGCCATCGTGTCCTGCAACTGATCGCGGAATCCATAGGCGCCGCCAGACTGATAGAAGCCAGTTCTCCCCCAGATCCGGCAACCGATCGTCTGGTACATGAGCCAACCGTTCACGAGAGCGTCGATGGATGGGTCCGGTGTCTCCACCGTCACTGCGCCCAGCACGGTGCGCCAGTGGCGATGGACTTCGTCGAGCGCCGTGCGGCAGGCGCCGGCGCGGCGGTAGCGCTTGACGAGTTCCTGCACATCCGCGTGACCGCGCCCCACGCCGATGCGGAACGTGACCTCCGCCGATTGTTCGACATCCAGCACGACGGGAACCTGCACGGCGCTGCAGGGATCGAGACCGGCGCCCGTCCGCCCGGAGAGCCGGGTGCGCCGCATCGCGGCGGGGTGGGCATAGGTGCCGTTGCGCCCAAGGAACTCGCGGCGGCTTCCGGTGACGCTCCGCGAGGCGCCATCCACGTCCATAAACGCGATGCGATCGGGGAAGGCCGTGTTGTAGGGATTTCGCGCAAGGAGGACGCCCGTCCGGGGGTCGACCTCCGTCACGATATGGAGAAGGTTTTTCTGCCTCAGCTCTCCCAGCACCCACTCGCAATAGCCGGTGATCGACAGCGTCCGCGACCGCCCCGAGACATTCGTGAGCTTGAGAGTCGCGAACTTCACCGGCGCGTCGATCGCCACGTACATCCACAGCTCCGACATGATCCCGTTCTGGGTGCGTTCGAAGACTGTATATCCAAAGCCGTGGCGAACCACGCAGGGGGCGCCATCCCCAGCGGGTAGCGGCGTGGGAGACCAGTAGCGACCGGTCTCCTCGTCGCGGATGTAGATCGCCTCCCCCGGAGTGTCCTGCACGGGGTCGTTGCTCCACGGGGTAAGCCGGAACTCGTGGGAGTTCTCGACCCATGTGTAGCCACAGCCGCTCTCGGAGACGATGGCCCCAAAGTGCGGGTTGGCCAGGACGTTAATCCAAGGGGCGGGGGTCGCCTGCCCCTGTGCGAGGGCGATCACATACTCTCGACCGTCCTTCGTAAAGCCTCCATATCCGTTGTCGAAAAGGAGATCGCGCTTTGGCCGGGCCGCCGGAACTTCTGGAAACACCGACCGCGAAGGCACAAGCGCCGGAGGCGGTGAATCCAGATCGCCGCGCTCCTCGAACTGCTCCGCGATGCCGCCGCCGCCATCGTGAAGGACAATCCGGGCCGCCGACCGGAGCAGGATGCGGTCCTCGCTGGGAATCTGCTCCAGCCTTCGGACGAAGATGCCGCCGGGCTTGTCGAGCATGGGTGCCTCGATCGCCGAGCCGATCATGGCAACGATGTGATCGTGGAGGGACTGGCGATAGATCGACTCGTCCTCGTTCACGATTACCAGTTCCACCGCCAAGCCCTTCATGCGCCAGTAGGAATGGGCCTGAAGTGCCTGGCGAACGATGGCCATGTTGTCGATGCTTCCAACGCTCAGAAGGACGATGGGGATGTCGCCGGAGATGCCATAGCTCCACAGGTTGCTCTGCCCCCGGCGGTTGCCGCGGAGGACGGCGGCCTCCGCGCGGCGCGCGCCGTCCGCATAGATCAGTGCGCTGGCCATGCGGCCATAGAGCTGCGCGTCGCCCTCGGTCGCATTCAGATGGCGAAGGACGACCTGGCTGTGCGTCCACGCGAGTTCGAACGCCCTGTCGGCCATGCGCGGCGTCGTGTACTTGTCAACCAGCGCCATGGCCGCTTCGCGCGTCTCGGCTGCACCCGTTACGATGTCGATCGAAATGGTCTCGTTCGCTCCGCAGGAAACCGCGCATCGCAGCGAAACAACAGGATCCAGCACGGGGCCGGCCGTGTTGGATAGAGGGCCGGGTTCACGCATCGCCGCTGGGTGGGCCAGTGTTCCGCCGCGCCCAACAAAGCGCGCCCGGTCGGTCTCCGCCGAGGTTCCGCCCTCGCAGGGTTTCTGGCTGGACATGAGGTGGAGCAGATACGGCGGCTTCTCCTCGTGCGAACGCGGGCGACGCGTGCACAGGATGGCCGACGACTTGGGCAGTATCTCCGTCTGGACAAACAGTCCGCTGAACGCAGGATGCGCGGCGTCCGCCGAGCGAGGCGCGAGTACCACCTCCGCACAGCTGGTAAGCTCTATCGAGCGCGGCCTGCGGGTCCGATTTGTTAGCGTGATACGTCGCAGCTCGACATCGTCCTCGGGTGAGACGCAGATCTCCGTGTGGACGTCCCAGCCGTCGTGTCGATGGCGGAATTCCGCGCGGGCCTGGGTGAAAATCGCCTCGTAGTTCTTTGTCTCGCGAAGCGTGGGCTGGAGGGCGACCGACCAGACATCTCCCGATGCGTCATCCCTCAGATAGACGAAGCTTCCCCAGCAATCGCGCGTGGAGTCCTCTCGCCAGCGCGTCACATCAAGTCCGCGCCACTGGCTATAGCCGCCGCCCGCGCTGCTGATGGCGACATTGTAGCGACCATTCGAGAGCAGATGCACCTCTGGGGCCGGCGCCGATGGCTTCGTGAAGACGCGCATCGTGGACTCGACATCGGCCAGGTGGGCGGGTTCCTTCTCCTTCTCGAAAAGGTCGCCGGAGAAGATGCTCGCGTCCGTGCGCGGCACTCGCTCCTGCAGGAGGAGGTCGGCGGCCCTCAGCTTGAGGCACGAAGCGAAGCGCCGCTGCATCGGGGCTCCGCGGAGGAAGTGGACGAGCCCGAGCAGGGCCATCCCCTGATGATGCGCCATGTAGGATTTCACGATGGCGAAGTCCTGGTCGGGCGGCAGTCGCGACGGCGTGTAGTCCACCGCCTCGTAGAAGCCATAGGGCCCCTCGAACCCCGCCTCCGCCATGCGCTGCATGTTTTCGCATGCCTCGCGCGGCGCCACGACGAGGGCCATCATCGTCGCATAGGGAGCAATTACAAGGTCCTCCGCAAGGCCACGCTTCAGCCCCAGGCCAGGCACCCCGAATGCGCGGTACTGGTAGTTGAGGTTGGTATCCGTCCGGTTGTATCCGGACTCGGAAACTCCCCAGGGAACTTCGCGCGATTTGCCGTACGCGATCTGTTCCTTCACCGCCACGCGGCATGTGCGATCAAGGAGCGTGTCCACGTAGCTCGGCATGACGAGCCCCGGCATCAGGTACTCGAACATCGAGCCGCTCCAGGAGATCAGGATGGTCTGCCCGTGGGACGCCACCAGCAGGCGGCCGAGAGAAAACCAGTGATCCTGGGGGATCTGGCCGAGCGCGATCGCGACGTAGCTGCATAGTCGGGATTCGGAGGCGAGGAGATCGTAGTAGCTCGCGTCGCGGCGCCGATCGGAGACGTTGTAGCCAATCGTGAATAGGTCGCGATTCGCATCGTAGAGGAAGGCGAAGTCCATCGCCGCCATGTCGTCGCATTGCTGGGCCAGCGATTCCAGCGAGGTCATGCGTTCCCGGGCCAGCCCGCTCGCGCCCGCGAGGGAGCCGCAGAGCATCTCCAGCCGCGAGCGCACTTCATCGGGGAAACCATCCGGGCGGGAGGCAAGGTAGCCTTCGATCAGCAGGCAGTATGTCTGATCGAACAGGGAGACGTCGCGTAGAGTCGCAACCCGGTCGAGCAACGCGAGCTTGGCCACGAACTCGCCGCTTTCCTCGTCGGAGCCCGATGGCGAGGCACCGATCGCGGCGATTAGGTCGTCCATCTGATGTGCAAAACCGAGCCACGGCGCGAAGAAAAGAATCTCCTCGGCGAACTCCTCGCAGTTCCTTCTCAATCCCGATGCCCATGCGCGGGGGGAGCTTCCCCGCTCAAGGGGCTCCTCGATGGCGGCCGCTTGCGATGACAGCGTCCTCATCGAGGCGAGGTCGCCGGACAGGCCATCGGGCGTGTTGCGCAGGGCCTCTTCCATCGCGTCGAGCCCGCCCGCGTCCCCGCCAAGACCGCGCAGGATAGCAACCGTGTCCCGCAGCCCCGCATACGACTCATTGAGGAACACGGGCTCGTCGACCATCTCCCTAAGCCCGGAACCCATCGTGAGAAGGTGTCCCGCCAGGTTGCCGCTATCGACGCTCGACACATAGAGTGGGAAAAGAGGCTGAAGGGACCGGGTGTCGTACCAGTTGTAGAAATGACCGTGGTGCTTTTCGAGTCGCGCCATCGTGGCCAGCGATTCGCGCGTGCGGCTGACGAGTCTTCCGATGGGGAGATATCCCAGATCGCGGGCTGCCAGATTGGCAAGCAACGCCAGCCCCATGTTGGTTGGAGACGTCCGCGATGCGATGCCGACTGGCGGGTCCTCCTGGAAGTTGTCCGGCGGCAGCCAGTTGTCTTTCTCGGCGACGAAGGTCTCGAAGAAGAACCACGTCTTCCTCGCGGTGCGGCGCAGCAGATCGATCTGCGAGGGGGAAATATCCTGTGTAGTAGCCGGAATGGGCTTGCTGATGCGCCACGCGATCCATGGCGAGACGAACCAGAGCGCGAGGATCGGCGCCGACGCCGACAACTGATGGGGCTGTAGCCACGCCAGCAAAAGAGTGCATGCAATGGCGATGGAGGGCGGGAGCCACATGGCGCCGAGGAAGCCCGCCAGATCCGTGCGCGCGGTGCGCTCCGCGTCGCTCGCGGTCTTCCATTCGAGAAGGCGACGCCTCGTCACCAGCAATCGCACGAGTGTTCTAACGATGGCGTCGGCACTCATGTAGGCGTCGTATGGAAGGAACGCGAGCGTGAGTGCGACCTGGCCCCCCTGCCGCGCGAGCGCGCGCGCGATTTCCTTGAGGTGGATCGCCCACGGCAACTCCTCGTTCTTGCGGACGAGTTCAGCCATCGGGGGAAAGACTCCGGGAAGGGCGATCAGCGCGAGGATCAGCACCGTGCCCCAGCCCCCCAGTTCCGGAATTAGGAACCACGTACCCAGAAGGAGAAACATAAGAGCGGTGGGGACGAGGCTCCGTCGCAGGTTGTCGAGAATCTTCCACCTCGACAGACCAGAAAGCGGATTCGGGATCCGCCGCCCATCGGGGCCCGGGACGCTCGGCAGCAGCCACTGCGAGATTTGCCAGTCGCCGCGAATCCAGCGGTGCCGACGATCAACGTCGGTGTTGTAGCGGGAGGGGAAGTCCTCATACAGCACCACGTCGCTCACAAGGGCGGAGCGTCCATGGCAGCACTCGATCAAGTCGTGGCTCAGGATGGTGTTTTCGGGAAAGCGCCCATCCATCGCGCGCCGAAACGCATCCACGTCATAGATGCCCTTTCCGATGAACGATCCCTCGCCAAAAACATCCTGGTACACGTCGGAGACGGCCCGCGTGTAGGGATCGATTCCCGAGTCGCCGGCGAAGATGGCCACAAACCACGAACGGCGCGCGCTGGGAAGGCTGACCGCCATGCGTGGCTGAAGGATGGTGTAGCCTTCCTTCACGATGCCCGACGCGTCAAACTCGGGATGGTTGAGCGGATGGGCGATCGTGCCCACCAGTTGGCGCGCGGCTTCGCGGGGAAGCTGGGTGTCGGTGTCGAGGGTGATGACATACTTGACCGACGTAAGCGCGGACGTGTCGCCGACGATCAGCGAGAATGCCTCCCGCTGTCCCCCACGAAGCAGCGCATTGAACTCATCGAGCTTTCCGCGCTTTCGCTCATGCCCCATCCAGCGCGCCTCGCTACCGTTCCATCGGCGCGGCCTGTGAAAGAGGAAAAAGACTGTTGAGCCCGACTCTCCGTACTTGCGATTCAATTCCGCCACGCCTTCGCTGGCCAGCTTGAGAAGTCCATCGTCGGACGGCATGACATCGCTGTCGGCGTCGTCGAAATCGGTGAGCAGCGCAAATTGGATATTCGGATCGCGGTTGGCGAGATGGTGAAGTTGCACCGTCTCCAACAGGCGCCCGATGCCCTCCGGCGACGTGAGCATCGTCGGCACCACGACCATCGTCCTGGCGCTTGCCGGGATTCCGTCCTTGAAGTCCAGGCGAGGGAGCAACCGGGGCTTTGCCAACACCATCGCGATCCAGTTCATGAACGCGGTGGCCACCTGGCTCGACGCAAGCAGCAGCAAGACGACCAGAGCCACCGCCAGCCACCCGCCCAAGCCGAGCGGCATCAGGTGCATCATGAATATGCCCGTTGCCAGAAGCGAGATCACGGCGACGCCGCACAAGTAGAAGGCAAGCGGATGATTTCTCATCACGCGCTCCGCCGCCTTGCCTCTCCCCGATCGGACATTCGCTGCGATTTTCAGGATCGGCCTGCCCGAACCAACCAGATAGTAGCCAATGTGGGCAGACCGATCGGCTAGCCCCTTGGATTGCCTAGCGTCCTCCGCCAGCCTGACGACCCTCCGCGCCACGTCGCACTCGGAGAGCGGTCCGCACTTCGCCAGCGACTCCACGACGGTACGATAACGGTTCCGGGTCGCGAAATCCATCGAGGAGTAGATACCGGCGGGATCCTCCCGAAGAGTCTGCTCGACGAGGCTCATCGCCTCGACGAATTCCTTCCAATCCATCGTGCTCAGCCGCCGCAGGCTGGCGATGGTGTGACTTACGGATACCTGGTCCGCCGCCTGGCTTTGGCTTTCCGCATTCACCATTTGCTCGACGGATATGCCCTGCTCGACGAGTTGCTGCTCCAGCCAACTCCGGGCGATATGTAGCATCGGGTCCTGCCGGTTCAGCCTGATGCAAAAATCCGCCACGAAGGCGCTCGAGAGCGGCACCCCCGCCGTCGCCATATCCCCGACGACGGTCACAAGGAGGCGCGGATTCTTTTCCGCCATTTCCTGCAGGCGATCAATCCACTCGCTCGCAAGGTCGCGATCCCTTCCCGCCAGCGAAAGCCTTGTGCAGATGCGTTGCAGGTTCTCGATCAACGCCAGCCTCAGCATGATCGGAATCGCCCACAGCTCGCCGAGCTTCAGCGGCGCGATCGACTGATAGCTCGCCACAAAGCTCCGCAGGGGATCCTCTTCGACTTGCGCGTCGAGGTGGGAGATTAGCTCCAGTACGATGTCGTAAACTCGGGGCATGCCCGCCTGAGGGCCATTCGCCAGGCGGGGCAGTTCGCGGCTGTATCCCCTCGGCAGGTGCCGCCGGGACATCTGAATCTGTTCCTCGATCAGATAGAAATTGTCGATGATCCATTCAGTCGCCGGATCAGCGCTCCGTTGACCCTCTGCGGATTGGATATCGCGATTGTACCGTCGGAGAATTACCTCGTTTTCCGCCAACTCGGCAAGCAGCCTGTTGCTGCCAATCCTGGTGACGTATCGATGTCGCGAGGCGAGTGAAGTGGCGTGGAGCGAAAGCTGGTTGACGCTCAGGACTTCTGCGCGAAAGGGCCGCTCTGTGACGCGGCGCCGCGATGCCGCCCTCGCCTTCATCCTGCCCTGCCAGCGGGCTATTGCGGTCTGCATCCTCGTTCACCCGTCGTGGAGAGTCATTCGGTGCGGCTCGGTGCGTCCAGTTCGTCCCGGCGATCGGGGGACTCGCGCACGGATGGTATGGGTTCGTGGTCGTTTCGGGAGATTGAAGCCCGAAGTGCCCTGTATATCTCGAATGCTTGCCGGGCGATCTCCTCGTGCGTGGGATCGCGCCGGTCTTCGCAGATCGGGAGTCGCTTGGGAATCATTCGCGGAGCGTCTCTCCCCAAGACCGCTGGAATATCTGGCTTTGGGCCCGGCATCCGCGAGTTCAATCGAATTCGCGGATGCCGTGGGGCGCGTTCAGTCTGCTGCCACTACTTGGCGACAACCTTCACTGGGAACTGAACCCAGGTGGCCTTACCCGTATCGGGCGTGCCCTGCACTTCGACCTGATAGGTGGCGAGCGGCGCATCAGCTGCGGCGGTGAGGACAAGCTGGACGTCGCCCTTCTCGCCCGCGGCTACGGTCACGTTTTTGGGTTCGACGCTGAGCCCCTTCGGCACTTTCACGTTCAGCTCCACGTTTTGGCGGAATTGCTGGCCGCGATGGAGAGTCACCGTCACGGGCTGGACCTCGCCCTGTGCGATGCTCGTGACCATCAGGGGCGCGGAAATCCGGAATTCGCGCTCTGCGCTGGCGACCTCGCCGCCCTTCTCGCTGCGGTTGAAGGCGCAGCCGGTGGTGGCGACAAGCATTACTGCAAGGGTTCCTACTATTGCGTTTCTCATTGGGAAAACCTTTCTTCTATCATGATGTTGCGGAGTGGGGATTCTGCTCCACTGCCCCCCAGCCGTTGCTAGAAGCGCGCCACGGAGGACCCCACCATGCCCCCACTGCCTGCCAAAGCCTCATGCCTACTGGAGATCAGCCGCATTCGGGCGTCACATGGAGCGCGCCAGCACGGACTCATCGAGTCGGCCGAGACTGCAATGTGCGGCGCGATCGTGCATTTCGCACGGAGGGGGTGCGGGTTCGGGCCCCCGGCGCGACACCTCATAAACGGGAATCCCCCCCGCCCACGGCCTGGATTACCGAGGTGTCAGGCGCTCGAGAAAGAACGCCAGGATGCGGAGCACCACCAGTGGAGCCATCTGGCTCATGAGGCGGGCGGAGGAGGTGCTTAGGTGGAAGGCGAGGTTGAGCGGGGAGATTGTATAGACAAAGATACAGGCGGCCATCCAGGGGAGCAGGCAGGCGTCGAGGAAGAAGTCCTTCCGGCGGAGCCAGCCCGCCGCCGCGAAAGGCATCAGCGCGGCGAAGACGACCCAGATGTAGTTCCACTTCCACACCCGCGCGGCATCGGCGCCGGTGACTTGCAGGATAACGGGGAGCCTCTCGATCCCGGCGGCGATGGTGGCGGCGTTCAATTGCCCGCCATAGTCCTCGTCATAGAAGTTGGGCAGCCGCGACTGCACCAGGAGCCAGGGGAGCGCCACCGCGATCGCAGCAACAGGAGCGGCCACGGCGCGGAGCAGCACAGCGCGGCGCGTGTACTGGCCGGGCGCAAGGATGGCCTGCGCGAAGTTCGCAAAGGCGGTGGCGGCGACGACCAAGAGGCCCTCCGACTTGGTCATGACGCAGAGTCCGCCGCAGATCGCGCCGATCCACCACTGCCAGCGGCGGCCCTCTCGCCAGTAAATCATGAAGCAGGCGACAGACAGGAACGCGAAGAATCCAAACTGCAAATCGATGGAGCCGGAGCCGAGCACCCCGCCGTCGCGCTCGCCGAAGTCGTTGCGCCATGGCAGCGAAAACAGTGGGACCGCCGCCAGCGCAGCCACCAGCGGCGCCGCGCCGAGACGCCGCGCGACCGCGAAGAACGCAACGACCAGCATCGGAAAGAATGTCGTCAGGATCACGCGCGCACCCGGTTCGTTCACGGCGCCCTGGGCGCGATACAGCCCCGCCAGCACCATCGGCACCAGGATTGGATAGTTGCGGTGATAGTGGACGCGCGCGGGATCGACGAAGGTCGGCGTATAGACAGTCCCCTCGTGTGCGAGGATCGCCGCCTTGAAGCTCCAGATCGCCTGACCATCGTATCCCGTAAAGGGGAAAGTGATCGCGTTGTGATAGAGCGTTGCGAAGAAGACAATGCCGACCAGCGCGAGGAGCCGCAGCAGGTTGCGATTCGCATCGGCCGGCAGGGGAGTGAAACCATCGAGCGTCGGGAATCCGGGCCTTGCGGAGGAATACCATAGTCCGGCCACCGCGACCGTGGCGTGAAAAAGGTAGATTCCGATCCACGGAATCGCGCCGAGAATCAGCAGGCACAGCGAGCACGCGACGGCGTGGACCCCGAGGCCGAGCGCGAAGGAAAGCGGGAGCCACCACTCGGCGGGGAGGCGCTGCTCCCCACGGCATAGCAGTCGCGCCAGTGCAATCCCCGGCAGGAACAGCAGGGCCAGATAGAGCATGGCGGGAAGGATCGTGCCCATGCGCGGCTACTCCACCGGCGCCGCGGCGTGCGTGTCTATACGGTGAATGAAGCGGCGATCCGGCCACGCGGAATCGTAGTAGATCACCCAGCCGATTTTCTTTTGGGCAATGAGCGACCGCACCTCCGCCTGCCATTCCGGGACGATTGCCGGCAGCTTTGGATCGGAGGGCAGAATCAGCGGCGACTCCTCTGGCTTCAGGGGATCAACAATTCCGGTCCACTGCCAGGAGCCGCCCATGGCGTCGATCAGCAACTGCTGCAAGCGCGGCGGCGCAAGGAGCGCGCGCGGGTAGAGTTGGTGCGCCAGGATGAACGGGCGCTGGTCGCCCAGGTACAGAATCCGGCTGTCTGTCGACGCGGGGACCTCCGCCACCACCCGCTCGACAAAGGCAGGATCGGGATAGAGCAGATGCCCATCGCCCACGTCGGCGCGGACCTCCATCGCCTCCCAGCGGCCAAATGCCATCTGGTCCAGCAGGGTGCGCTCCGTGGCGATGTTCCATCCACTGAACAGGACCGCCTGCCTCAGCATCGCAAGGCACAGAATCCCGCCGGCAGTGAGAAGCACCTTCTCCCTCCAAGACGCCTTGGCCATGCGTTGCCACGGAACCGCGAAGAGCAGGCGGGCGCAGAGCACCGCAAACAGGGCCTCGTGCTGATAGCGGAGCAGCTTGAACCCAAGCGTATAGACAGGCCAGCGGACCAGAAGCGAAAGCACCATCGCCGCGAGCAGCACGGCGATGGCCACATCGAGAGCCAACCGCGCATGGCGCGCCTTCCCGATGGGCGCCAGCTCTCGCCCGGCGACGGGCTCGGTCATGGGGCGGCCTCCGCCGGCTGGATCCAGGGGCGGTCCATGCCGGGCCAGTGGCTCCCCGGCGCGGGGCCACGGTCGATGATCGCGCGCCCCTCCGGAAAGAGCGCGCCCGCACTCGAGAGGTACTGCCCCATCGGATTCCACACGTGATTGCCCAGGCTATAGTATCCCTGCCGCTGATTCAGCAGCAGCTCCTGGCGCCCGCCGCCGCGATAAACGCGTGTGCCCACTTCCTTGTCGGGATGATTCGCGTGGATGCGGAGGAGGGCATCCAGCGACGCCGGATGGAAAGTGGAGTAGATGGCCTTCGCCATGTCCCTCGACTGCTCGGGGTGGCGCAACGCTGCTGCCTCCAGAGCTGGGATGGCGTCCCGGGCGCTGTAGTAGCGAAGCGCCTCCACGGTGTTCTCGCGAATTTTAGCATCCGCGTCCTGCAGCATCGGTGCCATGTCGGCCACGAGGGAGGTTCGCCGCAGCCGCGCCGCCCACTCCAGCGCGTCGTGGCGTGCCTCCGTTCCTCCCGAGCGGAGCGTTTCGGCCACCGTTTCCACGTCGGGGCCAACGCTGACCCCGCGCAGCGCGCCCGCGAGCAAAAGCGGAAGCACAAGAATCCAGAGCAGTGAAGTGGCGACGCCGCGCGGTTCCATGATGCGGCAAGAGGGGAACGGGGCGCGCGACTGCCTCAACCGAAAAGCCGCATGGCAGGGGTCTCGCTCGCCTTGCATCTCTCCCCGGCGGCGCGGCAACTGGGCGTGCAATGGAACCGCAATCGACAATCGCCGGTTGGCCGCGCGCCGCGCCGTGGGCGTGGGCGGTGGGGATTCCGCTCTTCGTGCTGGGCGAGATGCTCCTCTTCGGCCACCGCGTGGGCCTGCACAACCACGCGATCCAGTTGCCGTACCTGTTCTGGCTAAACGACCCGACGCTCTATCCCGGCGACCGGCTGATGGAGTCGATGCGTGACTATTTCAGCTACTTCTGGCTGGGGATGGCCTGGCTGACGCGGTGGCTCCCGCTGGAGCCAGCGTTCCTCGCGATTCACTTGCTCACTCTGGCGGGGCGATACGGGGCGCTATGGTGCATGGCGCGCGTGGTGGCGCCGGGGCGGGCGGCGGCGCCATGGATCGTGTGCTGGCTTCATTTGTTTGCCGAGACCCCGATCGGGCGGGAGCAGTTGCACTGGTTCTACGTCGCCCACACCAGCGTCGCGTCGATGCTGGGGCTTTGGGTGCTCTACTTCACCTTTCGCCGGTGGTGGTGGGCTGCGTTTGCGCTGGCCGGGCTGATTTTCAACCTCCACGCGATGCAGGCCGCCTATCTGGCGATGATGCTGGCGGCGGCGTGGCTGTGGACAGAGCGCGCAAACCTGGGCAGCGCGAGAACCCTCCTGCGCGGCGCGGCGATGGGCGTCGTCTTCCTCCTCGCCGCGAGCCCGGGGCTCGCGTGGATGCTGCGGAGCGGCGCCGCCTCATCAGGCGCCACGGGTTTGGGCGAACTCCTGCGCTCCTTCTTCCCCGGCCACTTCTTTCCCTCGGCCTTCACCATGGGCAACTGGATCGCGCTGGCGGGATACGTCGCGATGCTCGCCATCGCATGGCGAGGCCTCGCCCGCTCGAAAGAGACCGGCATCGGCGCGGCACAGGGATTAGCGCTCCTGGCCTTCTGGCTGTTGGCGGGAATCGCCATCGAGAACTGGGAACCCGACTTCCTCCTCAAGCTCCACGTCTATCGCTCCAGCAGCTACTTCGTCGTGATCGCCCTCGTGCTGTTCGGCGGGTGGCTGGCGGGTGTCATGGAGAACCTGGCCGCGTCGCGCTCATCGTTTCTTCTACCTCTGCTGGCCGTGGTAGTGGCGGCCCCTCCCCTGATGACGAAGCCACTCCTCGCGACGATCCTCCCCGTCGTCGGCGTGCTCCTAGCCGGCGCGGCGGTGCGCTGGATTTCATCGAGGCTCGTGAGGCGCGGCGGATTCTGGGCGGAAGTTCCGGCGGCGTTGGTGCTGACCGCGGGACTTGTATATCTGGGTGTCGCCCAGCACCGCGAGCGCATGGCGTGGAACCGCCAGTTTGCCTGGCGCATGGGCGAGTACCAAAAGGCCGCCGAGTGGGCCCGCGACAACACGCCGCCCGATGCCCGGTTCCTCACCCCGCCCGACCTCGCCGGGTTCCGCATCGGATCGCGCCGCGCCGTCGTGTGGGAGTGGTTCGATGGCGCCGCCATGCTGTGGGACGCCGCCTACTGCGACTACTGGCGCGCCCACTATCTTCAGGCTGGGGCCAAGCTCCGCCACACCCACTCCGACTTCATCACCGACCGTCTCCGGTGGACCTGGCACGGCAAGCCCCTCCCCGAACTGGAGGCCATCGCCCGCAAGGAAAACGCCCATTACATCGTCCACCTCCGCGAGGACTGGAAGCCCCTTGCCGAGCGCCCGCTCCCGTGGCCCGATGCCGACATCGTCTATGACGATGGCGCGATTTTCTTTATCGTGAAGGTGCGACGGGAAGCGTCCCCGCGAGCAGCGGACCCAACCGCTCATCCGACAAATCCAGCCGGTACATGATCTGGTTGTAGTTGTATCGCGGCGTGGGCTGGGCGTCGCTGAAGCTGTCTGCATAGGTGCCCTCGAAATAGATCAGGCGACCGCCTTCCTCGTCCATGAATGGATGGTGGACGGGATTGTAGAACGAGTGCTTGGCGTGGGTGGCGATGCGGCGGGCGCGGTGCCACGGGCCCTCTGGCGTGGGCGCTTCGGCAAACCAGACCTCTCCAAGGAACGATGGCTTGCCGAAGCCCTCGTTGGCGATCATCACATAGGACTTTCGATACTCGTTCCACGCCACGGAGCCGCCCCACAGGATCAGGCTCGCCGACGTCTCCACGTCCTTGGTCGCCAACCAGCGTTCCTCCTCGCCAAGGACGCCGCGCTTGACCAGTGCGGTTTCCCGGGCGCCGTCGATCGCCGCGGTGTCGGGCTTCCATCCCCACACCGCCGCGCCGCCCGCGTCGCGTTCAACGGTCGCCGCGGCCTCGTCCCACGTGGAGCCCGGCATCAGGCACGTGTAGCCCTCGTACGCAGCAGGATTCTGTATAGACGCCCAATCGACCCGCACGCGGATGTTGGGATAGGGCGACGCAAAATAGAAATAGCGGAGGCCGTCCCTCTCGACCACGAACGGATGGCCGCT
>Ga0105049_10005361_pt1 | contig 14945 bp, 12 predicted proteins | sample MAT06_FD_78087 | JGI IMG/M metagenome (GOLD analysis project Ga0105049, IMG submission 78087) | Freshwater microbial communities from Lake Fryxell liftoff mats and glacier meltwater in Antarctica - MAT-06 | ecosystem: Environmental > Aquatic > Freshwater > Ice > Liftoff microbial mat | place... | reverse complement strand
TACCACATCAAGCGCGAGCTCTATCTTCGCGACGGCGTAGGCGAGTACTGGGTGGTCAACCCCGATGCGCGCAACGTGTCGCGTTGGCGCGGACGCGGCGATCCGGGCGAGTTACTGAGCGAGCGCATCGAATGGTCGCTGCCGGATGCCGCGCAGCCGTTCGTGCTCATGCTCGCGGAGTTCTTCGACGAAGCGCTACGGTAAAGAGCTGTGATTTTAGCTGCGAACTGCGCTAGGAATAAATGGCGCTAGGAATTACGATCGCTAGGAATTACGGGCGCCAGGAATTAGGAGCGAAACGGCAAACGACGTGAACAGCGAGTGGTCCATGAGCTCTGTGTGTCACGCCATTCGCCGTTCCCGCCGTTCATCCCTAGCGCCCGTAATTCCTAGCGCCGTTCGTTCCTAGCGCCCCCAATTCCTAGCGCCCTTTACTCCTGGCGCCCCTCACTCCTAGCGCCCCCAATTCCTAGCGCCCTTTACTCCTAGCGCCCCTCACCGTTAAAACCCTACTTTTGTCCGATCCACTTGACCACCTCGCGTATACTCGGCCGCTTGCCGTACATCAGCAAGCCCACGCGATAGATCCGGCTGGCCAACCACACGCTCCCTACCGCGCCCAGCGAAACCGATAGCAGTGCGAGCGCGACTTCCAGTGCCGGCACCGGCGCCACGGTCATGCGCAACGGCATGACGATCGGCGCGCTGAACGGCAGCAATGAGAGCACCCGCGAGAGCGTACTCTCCGGCTGCGTCAGGATATTCTGCAAGAAGGTGATGCTGGTAACGAGCAGCAGCACGACCGGCATCTGCGCCTGCTGTGCCTCCTGCTCGCTGTTCACCGTCGCACCCGCGGCGGCGAACAACCCTGCGTAGAACATGAAGCCGAGCACGAAGAAGGCCAGCACGACCAACCCGACGCCGAGCGAGATGTCAGGCATGCTGAACGCCATCGTATCGGCCCCGAACTTCGCAAGAATCGGCTGACGCACCTTGTACATGACCACGCTCATCGCAAGCCACAGCACCAACTGGGTGAGCCCCACTCCACCTACGCCGATGACCTTCCCGGCCAGCAGGCGCGACGACGAAATGCTGGCGATCACCACTTCCGCCACCCGTGATTGCTTCTCCTCGAGCACGCCGCGCAACACGTTCAGCCCGTAGATGAAGATCGTCAAGTACAGCACGAACGCGACGGCGATACCGAAGATGAAGTTGATCTGCCCCGAGCCACCGCGACCGGTCTTGGTGAGGCGTTCGGTCGTGACGTTCACGCTGCGACTGAGCACGCTCGTGGCCACCTCCGCATCTACGCCGCTCTTCTCCAACGCCATCATCTGCACTTCACGCTGCACCGCGCGCTCGATGCGCTGCATGTCGAAGAGCGCGGTGGTATTGCTGCCCGCGTAGCGCGCCTTCGCCGCCGACGCGGTCAGCGTATCCAGTACGAGGTAGCCCTTCACGCTACCCGATATCACTTGCTGCGTGGCCAGCGATTCGGCCGGCGCGATTGCGTCGGTGGCCACCACGTTCACCGTGGGTGCCGTCGTGCCGCCGTTCACCCCGCCGGCCAGTCGCGATGACACGCGCTCGCCGAGTCCGGTGCCGGTGGCATCCACGATGGTGATGTTGGTACCGTTCGCCGACGCTTCTTCACGTGAAGAAATGAGCGCCGGCACGAACATGATCGCCCCGAAGAACACCGGCCCGAACAGCGTCGCGATCACGAACCACTTCGAACGCACACGTTCGAGATACTCGCGGCGAATTACCGCAAAGAGCTTACCCATGACCGGTCATCCCCACTTCGACGTTGGTGGCCCCGACTTTCTCGAGGAAGATGCGATGCAGCGACGGACGCACGAGCTCGAACCGCTCGATCTGCGCTCCGGCACCAACGAGCGCGGCCAGTAAGTCCTGCGCCTTCGCGCCCGCCGCGAGCTCGATCTCGAGGAAGCGATTGGAGTCGTCGGCGCGTGCCACGAGCTGGCGATTGGCCAGTACCGTCTGCACGGTCGCCGAAGGTGCCCCATCGAGGCCGAGCGCCACCATACGCGCGCCGTGGGCCTCGCGCACTTCGGCCACACCACCATCGAGCACCTTTTCACCGCGCGCTATGATGCACACCGAGTCGCACATCCGCTCGGCATTGTCCATGATGTGCGTCGAGAAGATCACCGTGCGTCCCTGCTTCTTCAGATCGACGATCGTGTCCTTGAGCGCCTGCGCGTTGATCGGATCGAGCCCACTGAACGGCTCGTCGAGGATCACCAGCTCGGGATCGTGCAGCAGGGCGCCGATGAATTGCACCTTCTGCTGCATACCCCGCGACAGTTCGTCGACCTTGGCCTTGCCCCAGTCTTCACCGTTCGCACGCAGTTGCATCCGATCCAGCCACATGTCGATCTTGCCGTCGAGCGACTTACCGCCCAATCCTTTCAGTTCGCCAAGGAATTTGAGCACGCGCCGCACCTGCATCTTGCGGTACAGACCACGCTCTTCGGGAAGGTAGCCGATGCGATCGACGAGGGTGGGATCCGAGTGCGGAACCCCGAGCACGTGAATCGTGCCTTGGTCGGGGGCGATGATGTTGAGGAGCATGCGGATCGTCGTCGTCTTGCCGGCGCCGTTGGGGCCGAGCAGTCCGTACACGGCGCCCCTCGGCACCGTGAGCGTGAGCGACTTCACTGCCACGTGATGCTCGTAGCGTTTGACGATGCCCTGAATGTCGATAGCTGCAGTAGTCATTCAGGAAAGATGAAGGGGGGCGCGGTACTTCGCCCGTTATTTGTTCGGCAGCTGATCGTCGAGTTCGTGCCAGGTCGACGTGTTGCGCGTTTCGCGCGCGAACAGCCCACCGATGATGGCGGTCATGACCGTGATGGCGATCGGATACCAGAGCCCCGCGTACCGATTGCCGGTCGACGCCGTGAGCGAGGCCGCAATGAGTGGCGTAAAGCCACCGAACCACCCGTTGCCAAGGTGATAGGGCAACGACAGTGAGGTGTATCGCACCCTGGCCGGGAACGCCTCCACCAGATACGCGGCAATCGGTCCATAGGTCATCGCGACGAACATGACCTGTGTGAACACGAGGAGGCCAAGGATCACGGGGCGAACGGGATCGGCCGCGGCGGACATGGCGTGATAGATCGGCAGCCAGCTCGCGGCCGCCAGCACGTTGCCCGTAATCATGATCCGCTTGCGGCCGATGCGGTCGGAGAGCCACCCGAAGAATACGAACGCCGGCGTTGCCGCGAGAATGGCCACCGCCACGATGATGTTGGTCGTGGCCGAAGGAACGTTCAGTACCTTCTCGATGAAGATCTGAGCGTAGAACTGGCTCGTGTAAAAAATGACGGCCTGGCCGGCAGTGACGCCGAACAACACAATGCCGAACGTCTTCCACTGCGCCGCCGTCCGATACGAATCGCGAATGGGCGATGTGGAGGTCTTCCCCTGCGCCTTGAGCATGGCAAACAGTGGAGACTCCTGCATCCGCCGGCGAATCACATATGACACGGCGATCAGCCCCACCGACATGAGAAACGGCAGGCGCCAGCCCCACGCCTTGAACGTCTCCTCACCCAGCAGCGTGCGCGTGCCGAGCACGACGGCGAGCGACAGAAAGAGCCCGATGCTGGCGGTGGTCTGGATGAAGCTGGTGTAAAACCCGCGCTTGCCGTCGGGTGAGTACTCGGCCACGTACACGGCGGCACCACCGTACTCGCCGCCCAAGGCCAATCCCTGCAGGAGCCGACAAAGCACCAGCAGCGCGGGCGCCGCGATGCCGATCTGCGCGTAGGTCGGGATCAGCCCGATCGCTGCCGTCGCGCTGCCCATCAGGAGCAGCGTGACCATGAACGTGTACTTCCGCCCCACCATGTCGCCGATCCGCCCGAAGAACAGCGCACCCAGCGGCCGCACGGCGAAGCCTGCACCGAACGTTGCCAGCGCCTTCAGGAAGTTCGCCGTGGAGTCACCGGGCGGGTAGAACTCGACGGCGACAATTCCGGCCAGCGCACCGAACACGAAGAAGTCGTACCACTCGATGATCGTCCCCGCGGACGCCGCCGCGATCACGCGCCAGATCCCTTTCTCGGCCTGCAATTCGGCCGCCCTCGTACTGGCACTTGCAACCACCGCAACCTCGGAGTGAAGACCGTCCTGCGAAACAGGCCAAGCTTTGCCGTGACGCCAGTCCGTGTCAATAGCGTTTAACTTCCGTGATATGTCGACCACCCGCGAGGCGCTGGCGCTGCATGCGGCCGGCCGTACCACCGATGCCCTGATCCTGCTGTTCAATGCCATTGGTGTGTCTGATCGGGCGCACTCCGCGCACGAGGAAAGGCAGCTGCTCGCCCAACTCCTGGAAGGCGTCGCGCTGAACAGCGGCAATCACGTCATACAGCACGTGCTGCTCGAGCTGCTGCAGGATAGCGCCATCGACGCGCAGCAGGTGGCGCGCGCCGCTATCGGGCTCGTGGTGGCGTCGCCGGAGTTCGCTGCCCTCGAGCAATTCAGCACGGTGCCCGACGAGGTCGTATCCGAAGTGCAGGTGGCGCCGGTCCTGCGGGCGTTTCTGAGACTGCCCTTGGTGCGTGCCGTGCTGCCACGCGTGGTGCTGTCGGAGTCGCGTGTCGAGCGCGTCGCCACCTTTGCGCGTCGTGCCCTGCTCGCGTTCCTCGCCGGAGAGACGCCGGCGGAGCAGTGGCATTGGGAGGCGGTCCATCTTTTGGCGCAGTCAGCGTTCAACGGCGAATACGCATGGCATGAGGGCACCGACGAGCGGGAGTTCGTCGAGGCGGCCGGTGCGCATCTCTCCACGTGGCTGGCCGAACGCACCATCGCACCTTACGAGGGCGCGGTAGACGCGCCCGCGCCCATGCTGCTCCTGTATGCCCTCTATCGTCGGCTCACGCTCCTCCCGCACTGGGAGCATCTGACACACGTGCCGTCGGCCGCATGGGAGCCGTTCGGGTTGTGGGTAACGCCAACGGTGGCGCAACACATACACGAACGACTCGAAGAGCGGCGCTTGGCCGCGGATATGCCCACCCTGTCGCCACCTCAGGCGACGGACGACACCGAGGCCTCGGTGCGGGTACGTGCGATGTACGAAGCGCACCCGTATCCGCGGTGGACTTCGCTGGGCACCCCGCGTGTGACCAGTGTGGCGAGATTCATCCGCGAACTGTCCGGGCGCACAGCACCGCCGGATACGCTCCGCCTGTTGGTGGCGGGCTGCGGCACGGGCCGGCAGGCTGCGCATACCGCGCGCAGCTTTCCGGATTCGCGCGTGTTGGCGCTCGATCTGAGTAGCGCGAGCCTTGGCTACGCGGCACGCATGACACACGATCTGGGCATCGACACCGTGGACTTCATGCAGGGTGACATTCTCGCCCTCGATACTCTGCGCGAACAGTTCGCGATCGTGTTCTGCTCCGGCGTACTGCATCATATGCGCGATCCGCGCGCCGGATGGGCCCAGCTGGTACAGCGACTACACCCGCACGGCGTTCTGAAGATCGCGCTGTACAGTGAAACTGCGCGACAGGCGGTCACTGCAGCCCGTGCGTTGATCGACGCACACCAGTTGGCGGGCACCGACGACGACGTCCGTTCCTGTCGTGCGCTGCTGCTGGCGCTCCCGGACAATCATGACGCACGCACCGTCACCGACTCCACGGATTTCTATTCGCTCAGTGGGTGCCGTGATCTCGTGATGCATGTGCAGGAGCGCACGTATACCATCGCGGCGCTGGCCGAAGAATTGGAGTCGCTGCAACTGCGGTTCCTTGGTTTTCAGTTGTCGGTGAACGTGCAGCAGGCTTTCCGGCGTGAGCATCCCGCGTCCGATGCCAGTGGCAGCCTGGACGCTTGGGCGCAGTTCGAACGACGTCACCCCGCCACGTTCTGGGGCATGTACCAGTTCTTCGTGGAGAAGCGCTGAGCGGAGATCGACCACCAGAATCTCCTGCACGGGGATCGCCCACCCACGGTTCCGTCCGCCGTCATTGCGGGACGAGGCGTTCGGCGGGATGTTATACTGGCGCCCATCAGGGTCGGGACGCTGGTTTCCCCTCAGTCGGAGAACGTCGCATGCAACTTGCACGACGCAGTGTGGTTCGGTGGATGACGGCAGGATGCTTGGCAACCCTTGGCGGCGCCTCGATCCTCGAGGCCCAGGCCACGGGAACCGTGCAGGGCAAGGTCACCGTGGCCCCGGCGGGCGATCCATTGCAGAGCGCCTCGGTGGGGATTGTAGGATCGCAAATCGGCGCCCTCACCCGGGCCGACGGAAGCTTCCGGTTCTCGCTCCGTCCCGGCACCTACTCGCTGCGGGTTCGCATGCTCGGGTACGCCGGCAAGCTCGAAACCATCGTCGTGACGTCCGGCGGCACGGTCACGCAGAACTTTTCCCTGGAAAAGTCCACTACCCAGCTCGAGGCCGTGGCCGTGACCGGGTCGCGCGCCGGGGAGCGCACGATTGTTTCCAGTCCGGTGCCGATCGATGTCATCAACGCCACCGAACTGCGTGCCACCGGTCGGGTCGAGACCGCCCAGATGCTGCAGGCGGCCGCCCCCTCCCTCAACTTCCCGCGCCCGGCCGTGTCCGATGGCACCGACCACGTACGGCCGGCCACGCTGCGTGGCCTGGGCCCCGACCAGGCGCTGGTGCTGGTCAACGGCAAGCGCCGCTACACGAGCGCTCTGGTCAACAACAACGGCACCATCGGCCGCGGCTCGTCGGCGGTCGACCTCAACGCCATTCCGGCCTCGATGATCGACCGCATCGAGATCCTTCGCGACGGCGCCGCCGCACAGTACGGCTCCGATGCCATCGCCGGCGTCATCAACATCATCCTCAAGGGTGCGAGCCCCGGTGGGGCTTCCGTGCAGGCCGGTCAGTTCAACACCGACGTCGAAGGCCTTGGCCGGCGCAATGACGGCGGCAACGTGGCCGCCACGGCCGACCAGGGTATCACGTGGTCGAATGGCGGCTATCTGCACGCCGGCGTCGAGTACCGCAATCGCGCCATGACCAACCGCTCGTTCAGCGATCCGCGCGTGCAGTTCAGTGCTACTGATCCGCGTGAGGCCACCGCCAATCGTGCCACGCACTGGTCGGGTGATGCCGCTACCGCCGACGTGGTCGGTATGGTGAATGCGGCGCACAATGTGAGCGAAACGTTGCAACTGTATGGCTTCGGGTCGTTCGGTCGTCGAGACGGACGCTCGACCGGCTTCTTCCGTCGCCCTACGCAAACCACGCAGGTCATAGCGAGGCTGTACCCGAACGGGTTCCTCCCGAACATCGAAAGCAACATCGACGACATATCGGGCGGCGTCGGTGCGAAGGGTACCACCAAGGGGTGGGATTGGGATCTGAGCCAGGTATACGGCAGCAACGACTTCCAGTTCATCATCAGCAACTCCAACAACGCCTCGCTGGGGCTGAGCAGCCCTACCACGTTCAATGCCGGTACGCTGGGCTTCGGCCAGGCGCTCACCAATTTCGACGTGACCCGCGAGTTCCAGGTGCAGAACCGTCCGCTGCGCGTTTCCAGCGGCGCCGAGCTGCGCTGGGAGAACTACAGCATCGAAGCGGGCGAGGAGGCCTCGTGGGTCAACGGACGCTCGCCGGTGCTGGACATCAACGGCAACCCGGTGCGCAATACCGCCGGTAATACCACACCGGCGCTACCCGGCTCCCAGGTGTTCCCCGGGTTCACGCCCAACGACGCCGTCGACCAGAGCCGCACGGCTTTCGCCGGCTATGTCGACCTGGAAAGCGATATCACCAAGCAGTGGCTGGTGGGGGTGGCGGGCCGCTTCGAGAACTTCAGTGATTTCGGGTCGAAGGCCACGGGCAAGATCACGTCACGCTTTTCGTTCACCGACAAGATCGCGTTGCGCGGTGCGGCCTCCACGGGATTCCGGGCCCCATCGCTACAACAAAGCTTCTTCACGTCGCAAGCCACCACGTTCGTGAACGGCCTGCCGGTGGACATCAAGACGCTGCCCGTGGCCAGCCGCGAAGCGCAGTTGTTGGGGGCACGTCCGCTCACGCCGGAGAACTCGGTCAACCTGAGCGTAGGCGTCACGATGCAGCCCACCAAGAGCTTCACGATCACGGCGGACTATTACGACATCGCGATCACCGACCGCGTCGTGTTATCGGAGAACTTCATCGGCGCCGGCATTCAGGCCTTCTTCGCCGCGAACGGCCTCCCCGCTGTGAACGGCGGCCGCTACTTCACCAACGCCATCGACACCAAGACCACCGGCCTCGACGTGGTGGCCAACTATGGCATCGACCTGAAGCGCAACGGCCTGTTACGCCTGACCGCCGGCTACAACCAGAACAGGACAAAGGTGACGAAGGTCGTGGTGAATACGCCGCCGCAGCTCGGCAACCTTGGCGAGCAGCTGTTCGGGCAAGCCGAGCGTGGCCGCATCGAGGTGGGCCAGCCGCGCAACAACCTGCTGCTCACCGGCATGTTCGAGCGGAAGAACCTCACGCTTACGGCCCGCACCCAGCGCTTCGGCGAAGTCACGTCGATTGCGTTGCGCGCCACCGGCACCGCGAGGCAGGTGCCCAACCAGACCTATGGCGCCAAGTTCATCAGCGACCTGAGCGCCTCGTACAAGTTGCTGCGGCGCACCACGATCACGCTCGGTTCGGACAACGTCTTCGACGTGTACCCGGACCAGAACATCGATCGCGGCGATGTGGCGACCAACTACGGTGGCCAGGGGACCTTCGGCGTGTTCCGGTATTCGGGGTTGTCGCCGTTCGGCTTCAACGGTCGTTACGTGTACGCGCGGGTGGGTTACTCGCTCTGAGTGGCTGGCGGGTGCTGTCAGGCCCGTCGACGACGCCGCGCGTCGCCCAACGGGGCGCTTCCTACGCGGAAGCGCCCCGTTGGGCGACGTGTCGCGTCGCGAAGGCGAAGAGGAGGTTCGAGCGGGAGTGCTGACGCCGTTGGTGTGACTGTATGCATAGTTCCGTTGCGGTATCGCCAGTGCGATCTGCCGCGGCAGTGCCGCTCATCTTCGCAGTACCGAAGGCGTTGGCAATGCGCCACCGCATCGGGTACACATGAACACCGCCGCTATCGGCCAGTGAACCAGGCGCTCGGGGAGAAGTTGGTCGGATTGACTTCGAAGTACTGGCTGCGCGACCAGTGGCCGGTCGTCGGAAAGTACGGCGGCGGGTACTGCAGCAAGCAGCGATTGAACGACAGGTCTCCGTTCCAACCGTGCAGGTTCGTGCCGCTCATGGTTCCGGTCTGTCCGATACGCTGCTGGATCTGACCGCCGATCATGCGCGCGGTGCCGCGGTTGACGAACCGATTGGCCGGGAGGCCGGGCGGTACCGACGAGTTCTCGGCCACGACCGAGACCAGCGACATCAGAGATGCGTGAATCGCGAGGTCGGGACTGTTCGCGGCTGGGTCGAAATCCTTACGCGGCCACGTCCACACGCTGCCGTCGGTATTGGTCCGACGCCACTGCGGAGAGGTCAACGTGTTGTCGGCGTACATGACGTACCCGCCGGAGAACAGTCCGATGACATCATCGTCGGCACGGCACGTCCCGGTGGTGATACCCGGACTCGTTGCCTGGATGAGGTTATGCACGATCACCGTGTTGGCGCGCGAAGCAATCGTGACGCGCCCCCGCACGGTCCCGCTGACGGCCAGCTTACCCTCGGCAAAGATCACGCCGCGGAAACTCGGATTGAGCGCGGCGCTGAGCGGCCAGAGGAACGCACCGTCGGCTCGCGCGGCGATCGTGGCTGGGACGCTTCCCGACGTACGCGCCATCCAGACGCCAGCGCCGTCGTTGGCACGGAACTCTCCCGTCGGCGACAACCGGTCATCGCCTCCCAGGAAACACCGGGCGTTGACGTTGTCGAAGGCCGCCGTCTTGTTGAACATCCGGGCGGCGTAGTTCGCCCCAGCAACAGGCTGGATATCCTGGAACTTCACTGGAGTCGCCGTCCGGCCGTTCACCACGGTGGTCACGCCGCAGTTGAATGAGTACAACACGCTGTCGAGCGGTACCGCCGAGCCGGCAGGCACCGGCGCGCCCGACGCCGCGGTGGGCGGCACCGGCGGGCGTGCCATGGCGAACCCCGCACCGTTCGCGAGGGCCGGCAACGACTGGTACACTTTGAAGTAGCCGTCATTGGGACCCGTCGTGTTGCCATCGCCGTCGGCATCGATGGCCACGAACTCGATGCGCATCGTCGCGAGCGCACTGTCGCCCGTCACGACGTTCGGAGTGAACACGTAGCCGGCCCGCGACGCGATACCCTTCAGGATGTCGAGATCGGCGGTGGTCGGCATCGGAATGCGCGCGATCAGTTCCTTGGGTGGTCCCTTCCTGAAGACCGCAGAGGTCTTGTTCCGCACGATACGCGCGCTCGTGACGACATCATGGAAGGTCGCCTGCGGATTCGGTACTGCGCCATTCCAGACGTAGATCGTGTCGTTGCTGTGCACCGGCCCTTGCGCTTGCGCACCGAGCGCCCACCAAAGCACCGAACCGTTGGTCGATCGGGCCATGTCGGTAAATGACGCGTAGCGCGCGAACGACTCCTGAAACAGCTGTGACCGGCGAATGGCGGTGTTGCCGAACGCGTCGACGGTCCTGGCGACGACCTCCGCCTGTACACCGAACTCACCGGCGTTCCTGAGTGAGTCGGAGTTGCCGAGTCGCGAGACCCAGATGCTGCGCCTGATGTTGGTACCCGGAATCGTCTGGTTGTCCGCCACCGTCAAGAATCCCTCGGTCGGCACGGTGTCGATGCGCGCATTCAAGCGCGACCGCTCGTCTTCCAACGCGGAGATGGCGGCATCGTCGACCGACGCTGCGCGGTCCGAGCCCGCTTGTACCAGCGTGCCCGACATCGTCAACATGGACGTCGCGAGTGCCAGGACTGCAGCCACCATGGCGATCAAGAGTACCGCCAGCAACGCGAAGCCACGACGCTTGCGCGTTCCACCGGGTCGATGAGGAGGTGTGGATGCGCGGTTCATGGAACCACCACTGAAGCCGAGGCCGCGAGATTCGAAAGATTCGGGGTGCAGTCCTGCACCGCGATGCCGTACTGGTAGCTGCGACCGAATCCGCGATCCACACCGCCGTCCTTGTATCGGTATGTGGCGGTGCCGCCCACCACGCTCACCGAAACGAAGGGGTCGCCCCAGACTGCGGCACCGGTGATGCGCCGCCACACGACGTAGCGCACCGCGTCGGCTTCACCGCTGCCGTCATCGATGGCACGCGGCCAGGAAAGCATCACCGCATTGCTGTCCACGCGCCAGGTGGCCGTGGGCGGCGTGGGGACGATCGGCGGTCGACCGCAGGCGCGAGCCTGCCGGTCGACGGCCGTGTTCGGCAGTGGTACTGTATACCGCACCACGCTCGGCTGTCCGCTCACGGGGCGGGTGGGTTCATACGTCACTTCCACCCCCCGGACCTGATCGATGCGCGTCGAGGGTGCCGTTCCCGTATCGGGCGTCATCCCTCGTGCGACCACCGCCTTGGCGAGTGGCAGCCATCCGCGCGGTACCGTATCGAGATCAGTCAGTGCCGTGTTGTAGCGTGAGGGATCGTACCAGTAGCGAAAGAACGGAATGGTGCCGGACCGGCGAAGGCCGGTCGCGATGATCTCGCCGATCCCACCGTTCACCTGACGCACCAACATCATGTCGGCGGCGTTCAGTGACGTCGTGTCCCTCGTAAAGCGGAAGATCACGGTCTCCGCCTCGCCGGTGGTGCCGGCGATGGCGCTGTAATCACCGAGTGGATAGGTGAACGCGGGTGCCGAGCCCGGAATCGTGATGGCATTTCCCAACATGATCGCGCCGACCTCGGCGTTCGTCGCGTAGGCATCGACATACACCGCACCGGTGAACTCGGCCGAGTCGAGGCGATTCGTCGTCAGGTCGCTGTTGAACGCGAAGACACTGTCGCTGGCGTAAACCAACATCGGCTGAATGTCGGTCACGTTGGTGCCGGCCGTACGCAGTTCCTGACGCATGATATCGCGCCCGAATCGGCCATTCTGAATCTGCGCCGAACGCTGGGCCATGGAGCGGAACCCGCGGCCTTGCGCCAGGAGAAAACCGAAGGCGGCGGTCATGACGACGCCGAAGACTACCATCGCGATCATGACTTCGGCGAGGGTGAAGCCCCGGCGCAATCGAAGAGAGTGAGTATGCATGGTTATGGTGCCGCGATGATGATGGAACGCACGATCGGCGTCGGCAGGTTGGTGCTGACGATGGCCGATACCCGGACGGTGACCCGCGTGATGCTCTGGCCTCCCGACGTGTCCACGGCGACCGTCGTCAAGCTGCTCAGGCCGTTTTCCGTGGGATTGAACCGAGCTGTGCTCAGCTGCGAAAGCGTCGCGAAGGTCGGCCATGCGCGCGCCCGACCGATCTGCATATCGGCCACGGATTGCGCGCGGTTGCGCACGTCGGAGTCGCGGATGGATCGCGAGAATTGGGTGGTGCCCATACCCATCGTGAGAACGACGCCCGCCAGAATCACGAGGGCCATCATCACTTCGATCAGCGTAAAGCCGCGACGCGGCCGTGAACCGGAGGATGATGTAGTCACTGTGCGCGCCTCCAGCTGCTGCCGGTCCAGACATAGCTGTCGGGTCGGGCGGTCGCACGTGCCAAAACCACGGCCCGCGCGTCGACTTTCGTGCTTCCGGCCATGCTCGATATGGTCGTGAAGTAGAGCGTCACGCCTCGATCGATGCTGCCATTGCGTTGGAGCACGAGCATCGGCCGGTCGCCAAGCTTGAGCGTAATGGGGACGCCTTCCGTCGCCGTGCCGAGAGCGGACACGCTGGCCGGCCGACCCAACACCACGCGTTCCGGGATAAGGAAGGGACGCGTCTTCTCGCCGGCGTCGGCGGTCGCGTTGTTGTTCGCGTCCCAGACGGTGTTGATCGTGTGCGCGCTGGTGTCGATCACCAGCAACACGTTGTGCTGCCGGGCGACCGCCTCTCGCTGCGCCACCATCAGCGACATGCCGAAGGTTCGCGTGGCGGTATCCACTTGCGTGTTGTCGACAAGTATGCGGGGCATCGCGAACGCTGCGAGCACACCGATCATCGAGATCACCAACAGCAACTCGATCAGCGAGAATCCACGAGCGCGACGATGTTGAAGCGTATTCGAGCTTGACGCGGGCATTGAGGGCACCTGAATGGCGGTTTCATCTTCACACCGATTCAGACGTCTGGAATGACGGTCGCGTCACCAAATGTCGGGGCGCTGTCACGCGACAAGCACGTTGTGTCACAGCGCCCGTATACCTTCATCGACGAACGCAGCGACCCGCCGATCACGAACATCGCGCCCGTATGTTAGTGGCGGGCTGCGGCACGCATTAGGCACGCACCGTCACCGATTCCACGGATTTCTATTCGCTCAGCGGGTGCCGTGATCTCGTGATGCATATACAGCAGCGCAAATATATTATCGCGCTGCTGGCCGAAGAATCGGACGCGTTACAGATGCGGTTCCTTGGCTTTCAGTTGCCGGTGAACGTGCAGCAGGCCTTCCGGCGTGAGCATCCCGCGTCCGATGCCAGTGGCAGCTTGGACGCCCGGGCGCAGTGCGAACGACGTCACCCCGCCACGTTCCGGGGCATGTACCAGTTCTTCGTGGAGAAGCGCTGAGCGCGGCCGTCAGCGCGGTACGCCGCTGATCGCCGCAAAATCACCGTCTGCGTGTTCAAGCTCGGCACCATGGTGGGTGGCACAGGCGTAAATGAGCACGTCCGCTGCCGGCACCGACACGCCGGCCGCCCGGCAGCGACGCGACAACGTGAACGCTTCCTCCCAGACCGTAGCGCTGGTGGCGAGTTCAGGCACGAGGCGTTCGAATTCACGCAGGACCTTCTTCTCTCGTTCACCGCGCGCGCCATTCCACAGCTCCAGGCGCACCATGGCACACCAGCGTGCAGTACCCGCCTCGAGTGCAACAGACACACGATCGCGGGTCGAGGCGTCTCCGTCGGGGCGAAGAAAATGAATCCACGACGAGCTGTCGATCAGCACTTGCCGCTCGAAGGGCCTACTCGCGTCGGCGCGCACGCTGCAGCTCGTCGGTGGTCATGAGGTCGGCGCACGTTCCCGCTCGCTTGACCAATTCGGCCATCCGCCGGCGCCGGTTGAACTCTGCAATCGCGGTGACGATCGCCTCACGCTTGGTCGTGGCGCGCGTAAATCGCATGACATCCTCGAGTTCGTCGTCGGGAATATCCACCGTAGTCTTCATTCTTCCAATATCGCTACGTTTGGAAGCTCAGTCAACACAATTCGGAATATACACGTGGCACGACCAGCAGCGATGTCGGCGGTCTGCTCGCAGCCGAAGCCGGTATCGAGGCCGAACAATCCGTTCGAGTCACCCTCCAGACTCTGGCTGGTGTGGCTGTTCGTGCAGCTCTTCTATCGGTCCCGTCAGCATCGTTGGCGGACTGTGGTTGTGCGTGGGAACCTGACGAACAACTCCCCGGCACCATCGTGGCCGACCCCTAGCGCTGGCTGAAGGATCTCAGGTCACCCGAAGTACGCGCGTGGGCCGCGAACCAGCACCAACTGGCGAAAGCACAGCTGAACATGCTCCCGCGTGCATGGATTCTTGCGCGCATGGACAGGTACGGCCGGGTAACTGACAATGCGAAAGCCGTGATAAGGCAATCCGACGACGCTGCCGCAACGTGCAAACCGAGGTGGAGGTGCCGGCAGTTGTCGAAGGGATGTTGCCGGCTGAAGGGTCTCGTGACATGCTGCGCGCCCCCGTACGTTGCAGGCGCTTTCCGCCGCGCGCGACGCCGCGTACACGACGCAGAGTGCAGCGGGATCGGTGTTGCACCGGCGAAGGATCGTGGGCGACGTG
>Ga0105049_10005358_pt1 | contig 14950 bp, 12 predicted proteins | sample MAT06_FD_78087 | JGI IMG/M metagenome (GOLD analysis project Ga0105049, IMG submission 78087) | Freshwater microbial communities from Lake Fryxell liftoff mats and glacier meltwater in Antarctica - MAT-06 | ecosystem: Environmental > Aquatic > Freshwater > Ice > Liftoff microbial mat | place... | reverse complement strand
TTCCGGCGGGAGTTGATGCCAACGGATCGCACCACTGAGGTGTTTGCACTCATTGAGGAATCAGCCAAAAAGCACGACCAGGTTCCCAATCTGCTGCATATGCTCTCGGCCGTACTACGAAACAATGGTCCGGCTGCAATCGCGGTCGGTAAAGTTTTGGAACACAAGGAACTCACCCTGAAAGAATTGATTCTTCGATGTCAGGCAGCAGCAACGACTACAGACGCCAATTCCGCGACTGAGTGGACGCAAGTCAGGAACGCCGCTGAATCAACCGCGAAGCAATGGAAGCACGACTACCTTTCGACCGAGCACCTGCTAATGGCTTTGATGGTTGACGGAACTACACCCAATCAATTCTTCCAACAGCAAGGCATCGAAGCTGCAGCCGTGAGCGATACACTTTATCAAATACTATTTGCACCGCACGTTGAGTAAAACTTCCCTACCGGTTGGACGCAGCAGCCGAGCATCTGCTAAGCATCGTTCGGTAAATTAAAGTCGTAGTGGATCTTGTTAAAGATCCTTCCACTCGGGATCTTTAACAAGATCCACTACGGGTTCCGACAGTTATTTTCCGGACGATGCTTACTCAATTGTTCCATCCTCGCAACCAAACTTGGCGCGAACACTTTCGTTGCGACGAGGGAAAAATTTAAAGGCTTACCGAAGTAGGAAGAATGACTGCCCATTTTCTTAAATTCAATGCCGTCGAAAGAGTGGCAGAACGAATCGAGCTCGCAAATGCAGGAATTGTTTTTGATTCTCATCTATCAAAGAAGCCACGCTAGAGGATTTCCTTTTAACCGTACGCTTCCCTCTATCGCTCTTCGCCCCAGTCGGCTTGTACGAAATGAGCGTAAGTTTTCAAGTTAGAAAACGTGCCTGAAACAATCGTCTCTCCTCACCGGCTTGTCCGGCAGGAAGCAAAGTCGGGTCTTGCCCTCAAGCCCGAAGGGTTGACACATCCTCTGCCGGGGCCGACAGGCCCCGGACCCTCTCCATGCATTTGCAAAAGGCCCGAAGGGTCGACACACTTGAACGATGCATGTGTGTCAGCCCTTCGGGCTTTGCTAGACGGGTTTTTGACTGCTGACCGGTGGTTTACACCACCGGCAGAGATTTGCCGCCTTCCGGGTTAAAAGACAAACAGGGTAATCTGCGGTGTTTGAAATCGGAAGGAACTTCAGGCTTTTGATACTAGCGGCGTATCGGGTGGTAGAGCTGGTTGCGGGCAGTTTCTTCGCGTCGGACGGAAATGCTAGAACTTCCGTTACGTCTGTTGTTCTCCCTTCGACTGGACTGCTGTTTGAGATTCGTGAGGCATGTGCATCCGATTGAATGTTGCCGTGCGTTGCGGCTTGCCGACTGAACCTATGCCTTCGGAGGCGTATGACAATCGGATTGGACAATTCGCTATGGAGTGCGAAATGCTAAAGTTAAAGAAATTCAAAACAGCGTTCTTAATGACCTTGGCTCTAGGGTTGGCTGCAGCCAGCAGTGACTCGTTGTTGGCTCAATGTGCGACCGGCTCTTGCGGGGGCGCCATGGCTGGCTCCTACACGCCTTATGGCATGGGCTCGGGCGGTATGGACAGTTATGCAAACGCATTGGGCAAGGGAACCCAACCCCTGTTCGACAACTACTTTACTCGGGGGAATGCCAACTCCGCAGAAGCCCGATTGTACATGTCACCTGTCGGCGTACCGGGTTGGGTCGGGCACACCTACAATACCTACCAACCGTTGTATCCTCATCAGTTTCTGTACCAGCACCACGACCGATACCATTCGTACTACGACGACGGCCGAGGTTTAAACCGGACTCATGCTCAGTATTACGCCCCACCGGTGCGTACGGCCGGCAAGAAAGTGTACAAGAAGTTCGAGATTCCTCGATAAGTCTTGTACGATATTATCGTTGGCTGAGTCGGAGACCAGTCGAACCACACTAAGGGCCGCGTCGGGGATGGATCTTCCGATGTTGGCCACAGGCTCACTGGTTTCCTAAGGACCCAAGTCCATGAATCGTAATTTACTTTCCGCAGCGGTCGCGATCGTCTTCGCGGTGTCGTTCAACCCAATGGCCGAGGCTCAACACGGCCATCGTTTCGCAGGTGGCGGTTTCCGAGGTGGAGCTGCCAACACAGAAGGGATCGGCCACCGAGCTGGTTGGGCATCGCACTCTAGCTGGGGTGATTACTGGGCTCGCAATCAGTCCATGCAAACACCTTGGCATGGCGAGTACTACTACCTCAAAACGGGACAGCCGACGGCGTTGATTGTCCCTCCCACGGTAACCATGCAATCCAATCATTCGTGGGGCGTTTCCCAAAACACGATGACCCCTGTGTATCATCAGTTCGGCGGCAACGCAGCAACAGGCGGTGGTGGCGGAACCTTCAAAGCAACTCCCTATGCTCCAAGCCACAGCAATCAGTTCGGAATCTATCCGGTACGCGGACCGTGGAATTAGTCGATTGGGCGTGTTGAGTTTTCTGAGTTAAGAGCAGAGAATACGAAGCGGACGCTCGCTTTGCGAAAGAGCGTCAGCTTCACAACAGGATTCACCGATGTTACGCCGCGGGATTATAACCTTTCTGCTCGTTGCTCTTTCGACTCGAGATTCGTTTGGACAAAGTCAGGTCTTGGGGCCAACGCAAGTCCATGAAAATTGGATCTCCGTTGGGGGAGATCGCGGTTGCCAACGCTACTCGCCTCTGAAGCAAATCGACTGGAACAATGTAGAAAAACTAGAAGTTGCTTGGCGTTTTAAGACGGACGAGCTTCGCGATGGCCAAGGCAGAACGATTGAGTGCACGCCACTCGTAATCGATGGCGTGATGTTTGTCACGACTGCCGAACGACGAGTCTTTGCGCTCAATGCAGCCACGGGACTGGAAATCTGGCGATTCGATCCACTTTCGGCAGGGCCACATGCGGGGCCACTCGCATCGGGCGGTGTGAATCGAGGTGCGGCGTATTGGAGCGATAGTAAGCCCGATGGCCAACGCCGAATCCTTCATGGAACCTCGGACGGACGATTGTTTTCTATCGACGCGAAAACTGGGGTGTTGGATCCAAATTTCGGCACTGCAGGCGTTAAGAATCTACGAGAAGATCTCGTTCCAGGTATCGGTAACCTTCCCTACGGCCCGACCTCCGCACCCGCCATTTTCCAAGACATTGTGATACTGGGCTTCTCGAATGGTGAAGGGCCAGATATTGCAGCGCCAGGTGACGTCCGGGCCTTTGATGTTCGAACGGGTAGTCCCCGCTGGAGCTTTCGCACCGTTCCCGCCCCTGGGGAATTTGGGAATGAGACTTGGGAGGGTGAATCCTGGCGGAATCGAGGCGGCGCTAATGCTTGGGGTGGAGTCAGCGTTTCCGAATCGCATGGACTTGTCTTCTGTGGTCTCGGATCTGCCGCATTCGATTTTCATGGCGGCGACCGCATTGGTGAAAACTTGTTTGCCAATTGCACGCTAGCGCTCGACGCTAAAACGGGTGAACGACGCTGGCACTTTCAGACTTTGCATCACGATCTATGGGACCACGATCTACCGATCTACCCCAACGTAGTGAGCATCCAAAGGGATGGACGCAAACTGGACGCTATCGCTCAGGTCACCAAGACAGGCTACGTCTTTTTGTTCGATTTGCAAACCGGGAAACCGCTGTACGATATTGTGGAAACGCCGGTGCCGACACGAGGAGTGCCGGGCGAACGGCCTTGGCCCACGCAACCGATTCCCGTGCGTCCTCCCCCATTTTCCGTACAGCGATTCGACGAATCCAACGCGACCAACATCGGACCAGATAACCGCGAATTCGTGCTGAAGAAACTGAGTGCATTGCAACGCGGACCAGCTTTCAACCCACCCAGCCTCCAGGGCACTGTCGTGATCCCTGGCTACCACGGTGGGGCCAATTGGAGCGGCGCTTGCTTCGATCCGGAAACATCGATCCTCTATGTGAACTCCACGAATCACGCCAACATCATTGCGCTAAAGCCATCGAAACCAGGGAGCGGACACGCCTATGATCATCAAGGCTACACGCAGTTTGTTGACCAGGAAGGTTACCCGGCCATCGAGCCACCCTGGGGCCTGCTAAACGCTATCGACTTGTCTCAAGGAAAGTTCGTGTGGCGATCGATTTTAGGGGAGTATCCAGAGCTAACCAAACGCGGGGTTCCACCGACAGGAACGGAGAACTTCGGCGGATCGATCGTGACCGCTGGTGGGCTCGTTTTTATCGGTTCTACCAAGGATGAAAAGTTTCATGCGTTTGACAAACGGACCGGGAAACTGCTTTGGGAATTCCAACTCAACGCGGGCGGTTACGCGACTCCGGCCACCTACTCTGTCGACGGGAACCAATTCATCGTTATCGCGGCCGGTGGAGCGGGCAAGCTGGGTACCCGAGCCGGTGACGAATTCGTAGCTTTCCGATTGTATCGATGATCGCGATTGCCGTAGTTCTTCTTGACGCGCCATCAGCAATCGATCGTCCGGTACTCAAATCGTCCCATTTCTAAGTCGCATTCCTTTGCCGCCGCACGCTTTCAAGACCTACAGTTGGCCAGACATAAACGTTCTATGTCTCCCAGTGTGGTTAACCGTTCGGTCGGCCGCACGCGAAAGCACCACCCTAGCGGACTCGTTATGCGGCTAAACCAACTCATCGAGCGACTTCATCAGCAGCTCCCCAATGTCGGTCAACGGCAGCTGGCATGTCTGGCAATGTTGCTTTGCGATCGAGACCCATCGTTGCAATGTCTTAGCGATGCGAACGAGTTCACTGCATTGCTGGACGAAATTCAGCTCAAAATGCAATCGATTGACGATCAGCATGCCGCGGTCGCGAGTGAACTCGATCAACTGGCCATAACGCAGCCATGCGAATTCGAACCTAAGCACATATGGACTCTCATCCGAGCCATCAAGGTGCAAAGCCAATTCGTCGATATGCTTACCGGAGCGCGGAACGAACAGAAGGTCTGAAGGATCGTGGCTCACGCATGTCTAGGGTCGAAGGGCTTGCCGCGCAGCCATGCATTCCAACTGCGTCCGTAGTCGTACCAGCTAAGCCGAACCGACCTGCTGGCTATCAGATAAGAAAAGCGGCTCGGATCGCGAGACACAACGCTTTCAGATAGTTCTCGCTGGGCGCTTCGCAAGCCTGCGGTGAGTCGTTCGTTCCATTCTGATTTCGAAAGAGGGGCTTCGGACCAGATGGGTGTTCCTAGACGAGCGAAAATCTGCGGCCGACTCTCATTCCAAAAAGGGTACTCCAAGGCCAAAGGAACAAAACGGGCTGATGGAATCTTGGTCGCCAAATGCGACAGGCCAGGCATCAGAGGTTGCGAGTAGTCGCGACTGTCGCAGAACTGCGCTTCCGGAGTAATCCAAAGCGAAACGTTGGGAGCTTGCAAAAGGAGTTTTGTGACTGACAAGAACTCCGAAGTCCCCTCCAGGCTTTTCATCCGAAGACCATAGAATCCTAATTTGGCCATGATGCGATACTTCTCCAACGCAATCGAATCTATGGGTGCGTAGAACGTTCTATTGGGCAAATAAGCTTCTCGCAACAGCATGGCCGTGATCGGATCCCACCAGCTCGGATGGTTGACGAAAACGATAATGGGGGCCTCATCCGGGATAGCATCGAGCTGCGCGCGTTCGATTTGTACGCCAAACGAGGTGAAATGTTTGGCGACCATGCGTTTGGTGTACCAGCAAAAGCCATCGACAAGCCACTTCTTGGAAACAGGCAGGTTGGGAGTTACACGTGGGCTCATGGCACCCTTTCTGTCGCGGCAGCGAAATAGGCATGGATAAAGGCTCTAAGGTCTTCCGCTTTCGAGTATTCGACCAACGCGTAAAGCTTCTTTTGGTCTCGCAACAGTTTTGCAGCCCGTTCCTCGTTATCCGCTAAACTGAATGGCAACGGCCCATTGACTTGCAATTCGGCTAGCTCCATTTCGTCCTCGATCACACCATGACGCTGCAACATGGCGAGAACTGTTTCCAAACGTCGATCTCGTTTTTGTCGATCGCAAAGTCGCTCTCGCAGCCACTCCATTCCAAACGACCGAACCGAGTCGGCGTCGTGGAGCAGCAGATCGTAGGTGCGCTCGTAAAAATCGGCGTCTGGGTTGCTCCAACGCATGAACTCGACTTGGGTATTCAGATCGCGCTGGTCGTACAAGAGTATGCATTCGGATGGCAATCCATCTCGGCCTGCTCGACCAATCTCTTGATAATACGATTCCATGGAGCCCGGAATCTCCGCATGCAGAACGTAACGAATATCTTCTTTGTCAATCCCCATGCCGAATGCGTTGGTCGCCAAGACCAACGGGCAGCGATTCCGCATAAAGCCCTCTTGCACTCGCCTACGATCGTTGCGTGTCAGATCCCCGTGATAACAAACGTGCTCAATGCCCAGTTGATCCAGCCGCTCACTCATTTCGTCAAGCGTTCGAATCAGGGTAAAGTAAACGATTCCGCTTTGACTCAGCCATCGATCCGCAGCGGCGCGAACAACTTCCGTTTTTTCGTCGAGCCCCCAAACCTCTTGGACTTGTAGGCTCAGATTCGGGCGTTGGATACCCTCATGGAACAATTGACATTCCTCCAACGCAAAGCCGAAAGAGGATAGTCCCAACTGCCGCAAGATATCGAACTGCACTACGGGAGTGGCCGTGGCCGTAAGTGCGATGGTCGTAGGATTGCCAATCTCTTTCCGAAACTCACCCACACGTGTGTAGTCGGGGCGAAAGTCATGTCCCCATTCGCTGATGCAATGGGCCTCGTCCACCGCCAAGAGTTTGATCTCGCGTTGGCGAAGCACCGTCCTAAACTCCTCTTTGCGAAACCGTTCTGGAGTGACGTAAAGGAGAGCGTATTTCCCTTCAGCAATCTGTTGGTAGCGTCGATTGCGTTCCGTGCGATCCAGTGACGAGTTGACAAAGGTTGCATCTATCCCTTTAGCTTGCAACGCATCCACTTGGTCCTTCATCAATGCGATCAGAGGGGACAGCACTAGCGTCAGAGGAGCACGATGTAGTCCCAGGCTTGTTTGTGCAGAATGCTGTTCCGAGTGAACGAGGGCCGGGATTTGGAAGCACAGCGACTTGCCACCGCCGGTGGGCATGATGACCAAACTGTGACCGCCAGCGAGCGTTCGATCGATGATCTGCTTTTGCGTCGAGCGAAACGTCTGGTAGCCAAAGCGGCGCCCTAGGATTTCGATCGCTGCGGTTTCGGAACCCTGCATGGGTGACTCTACGCTTCGATCTTCGAGCCGAGCAATTTTGCAAACTGTGCAATCCACGCTGGATGGGCCGGCCAAGCAGGTGCTGTTACCAAGTTTCCATCCGTGTGCGCCGAATCGAATTGTGCCGATGGCTCCACGTATGAACCGCCTGTTCCCGTCACTTCGTAACGTACGGCTGGGTAGCAGCTGCATTGACGGCCCTGGAGAACGCCAGCAGCCGCCAAAATCTGAGGCCCATGACAAATCGCGGCAATCGGTTTGTTCGTATTTGCGAAATGCTGAACGATTTCTAACACGCGTTGATTGAGCCGCAAGTACTCCGGCGCTCTGCCCCCTGGAATGACTAACGCGTCATAGCTGGCTGGATCGATTGCTGCGAAGTCAGCATTGATGCGGAAACGATGCCCAGGTTTTTCGCTATAGGTTTGGTGCCCTTCGAAATCATGAATCGCGGTAAGGATCGTATCACCGGGCTTTTTGTCGGGACAAACGGCGTGACAATCGTGACCGATCATGACGAGCATTTGAAAGGGGACCATAATCTCGTAGTCTTCGACGAAATCTCCAACGAGGAACAGGATTTTCTTGGCTGGCATGTGTTTCTATGGTATCAACAGGGTATTAACAGGGAATCGGTTCAGTCCAGAACGCCGCTCGCAATAGCGGCAGCATGTTTTTAGCGGGTTTTGGGCGTAAGTATAGAGCATTGCCCGGTCTTCAAGGAATGGAATATACTGTCGAGCTGGATCATCGACCATTATCTCTAACCAAGGCCCAGCGAATGCCTCTCTCCCGCCTTACCGCGTTCCCAATCCGCATCGCGACGACGATCGCCAGTTTTTTTGGCATGGTTTGCGTTCTACACGCCCAGTCCCCGGCTCGTTATGACGTTGGATGGGCTTGGTCGAATGACGAGGTCGCGAACGCGGGCGACGTTTTTTGGCCACAATTTCGCGGGCCAACCGGAAACGGACATGCGGCGTCCAAATCCAATCCCGTCACGCAATGGAACGAGAAAGAAAACATACTTTGGCGGACAGAGATTCCTGGACGCGGTTGGTCTTCGCCCGTTGCCTGGTCCGATTCGATTTGGCTTACCACTGCGTCGGAAGATGGCCTCAGCATGTCGGCTATGGCTCTCGATCGATCGACGGGAGCGATTCGTTGGTCGAAAGAGGTCTTTTCAAATGCTGAAATGCAACCCGACTTTCACGTTTTCAACTCGTACGCCTCACCCACTCCCACACTCGATGGCCAGCACCTCTATGTTTCCTTTGGTGCCTACGGAACCGCAGCTTTAAAGCGTGATACTGGCGAAGTTGTCTGGCAACGCCGCGATTTGTTGTGCAATCACTATCGAGGCGCTGGGGCTTCACCCATCCTGTTTAAGGACTTACTCATCTTCCATATGGACGGATTCGACTTCCAATATATCATCGCGCTCGACAAGCGAACCGGAAAGACCGTTTGGAAAGCGGATCGCGATGTAGAGTATGGTACCGACAATGGCGATTACAAAAAAGCCTTCGGGACCCCCCAAGTCATCGAGGTGGTCGACGCTGCTTCCCAAACAAAGCAATTGCAATTGATCAGCACCACTTCCAAAGCGGTTTTGGCGTACGACCCAAATAATGGTACAGTGCTCTGGCGTGTTCGCTACGAGGAATTCTCCTCTGCCACGCGCCCCTTGTTCGATGGCCAGCGGGTCTTTTTGAACACCGGTTTTAGCAAAGGGAAACTTCTTGCGATCAACACCGGTGGGGCGGGCGATATCACCGCCACGCACGTTGCTTGGGAAGCCGCGAAAGCGATCGGGAGCAAGCCATCGCCGATACTGGTGGGCGAGAACATTTGTGTGGTGGATGATCGCGGTGTGTTGACCGCCATGGAAAAAACCACGGGCAATGTCGTTTGGCAAGCACGTCTGGGTGGCGATTTCAGCGCGTCGCCAATCTTGGCTGGTGGCAAAATCTATTGTGTTGACGAAAAAGGAAAGACGCATGTCTATTCGCCTGATGGGAAGGAGATAGCCGTCAACGAACTGGAGACCGGATGTCTCGCCTCGCCTGCCGTCGTCGGCAACGACCTCATCCTCCGCACTCGAACCTCTCTCGTTTGCATCGGCGATAAGAAATAACCAATGTCTAACACGGATGAACTGCTTGCTCAGACTTGGCAAGTGCATCAGCAAGGAAATGCAACGCATGCCGAGGAAGTTTATCGTGGGGTGTTGCAGCGCGAACCGCATCATGTGAATGCTTGGTGCTATTGGGGAATCGCTTTGCACGATCTTCGTCGCTATGACCAATCGGTTCAAGCGTATGAGCGGGCGTTGGCTTTGCAACCTCACTTTCCGATAGCCCTCAACAATTTAGGGAACTCTCTTAGGTATCTTGGCCGCGTCCAGGAAGCGGACAACGCATTCCAAAAAGCCATCGAGCTGTCGCCCGACTATTTCAACGCCTATCGCAATCGAGGTACCTTGCACGCTTGGACGGGACGTGTCGATTTGGCGTTCAAGTACTACTTTGAGGCCATGAAACTTAATCCGAACGATGCCGAACTGCATCGTAACCTTGGGGTTATTCATCTCTATCAAGGAAACTTCAAAGAGGGCTGGCGAGAGTATGCGCACCGATGGCGATGCGCCGAAGCCATTCAACACTCCTATCCCCAACCCAAATGGACCGGTCAACCGCTGGATGGCAAAACGATCCTGCTCTACTGCGAACAGGGACTAGGAGACACGATTCATTTCGTTCGTTTCGCAAAGGAACTGCAGGACCGAGGTGCCAAAACCATTTTGCATGTCCAGCCACAGCTTTTGGCATTGCTTCAGGGTTTCAAAGGCGTCGACTATCTTATTCCTAACTCGCTCCGTTTGGATCAGCATTTCGATTATCACTGCTCCCTTCTGGATGTTGCGCAAGTGCTTGAGATCGATGCGACCAACATCCCAGCCAACGTTCCGTACATCCATGTCAGTCAACAATTGATCGGCTACTGGAAAGGTGTCTTGGAAAGAGCTTTACCCCCCGCAAAGAAGCGAGTGGGTATCGTCTGGCAAGGGAACCCAGACCATCAAGCCGACATGTTTCGCTCGGTACCTTTGGATGCACTCGTGCCACTGGCGGAACTCGAAGGAATTCAACTGATCAGTTTGCAGCGGGGGAAAGGGACCGAACAGCTGAAGGCATGGAAAGGGAGTCAAACAATATATTGCATGCCCGAGGATATCGACCAAAGCAGCGGTGCCTTCATGGATACGTCCGCTATTATGCACCATTTGGATTTCGTGATCACCAGCGACACGTCCATCGCGCATTTGGGGGGCGCTTTAGGAAGACGAACCTGCGTGATGTTGTGCTATACGCCCGATTGGCGTTGGTTGCAGGATAGACCCGACAGTCCATGGTATCCAACCTGCAAGCTCTTTCGGCAAAGAGAAATTGGTGATTGGAAACCGGTCGTTTCCGAAATCTGCAATCATATCCAGGGCCCTCCTGTTTAACCCGCGCAGCGGTTGATCCCCGCGTATACAGTACGTACCACCATCCTCTCATGACCGGATTTTTCACTATGACAAAATCGTTCCCCGATCGACGAGACGCGCTCCTTTTAGGTCTCGGCTTAGCTTCCTCCGTCAGTTTCTTCGGCCACAACCTTTCGAAAGCTCCGGCAGCCGAATCAGCCGAAATAGACAAAAACACTCGTCCAAAGATATGCATCTTTGCCAAACCCATCCAGTCGCTCAGTTTCGATGCCGTGGCCGAGCTTCTTTCCAAACATCCTGTGGACGGACTGGAAGCGACAGTGCGAAAAGGCGGTCAAGTGGACCCAGCCAAGGTGCAGGAGCAGTTGCCAAAACTGTACGAAGCGTTGGCGAAGCGTTCTCGCGAGTTCATGATCTTGGCTACGGACATCAATGCCGTGGGCTCTGACGAGCATGAAGCCGTACTGCGAAGCGCCTCGAAACTTGGAATTCGCTACTTTCGTATGGGCTACTACAAATACAATTTGACGAAGCCGATCTTGCCTCAACTAGAGTCTTTCGCCGCGCAGGCTCGCGAACTTGCCAAACTCTGCCAGGAACTTAATATGACTGCCCTGTATCAGAACCATGCAGGGGCCAACTATCTCGGTGCACCCGTCATGGATTTGGTCGAAGTGATGAAAGGTATTCCGATTTCGCAAATGGCCATAGCGATGGATATTCGGCACACCACCATCGAAGCGACGTCGAGTTGGCCCCTGCTGTATGCCATGGCCAAGCCACACCTCGGCGCAGTTTTCGTTAAGGACGCCATTATCGAAAGAGGGAGTGTCAAGGATGTCGATCTTGGACAGGGCAAAGCGGCCAAAGAGCTCTTTAAAACAATCCAAAAAGATGGGCTTCCAAGCGTCCTTTCACTGCATACCGAACAGATCGACCACGCCGACCCAAAGCTGCTAGATGCTAGAATCGCAGCGATTGGTCGGGATGTTACTACCCTGCAAAGCTGGCTCCAAGAATGAACCACCGAAAGTTTCCTCACATGCTATTGCGAAAAAGCTTCGTTCACCATTTCATGCTATGGAGTCTTAAAGCTAACGTATCGGTCGCAGTTTGGGCGGTCGCAGTTTGGGGGGTCGCGGTTTGGACGGTCGCGTTTTGGGGGGGCGCGGTTTGGGCCGATGACACCGCTATGAAACCGATCCCAATCCAATCGGCGATCTCATCCGTGCAACCCATGACTGGAATCGTGCTCTGGACTACTAATGAGTCGGTGGCAACCGCGCCCATTCAACTGGAGTATAGCTATTTCACGTATTCCCAAGTCGTGACCCAATCAGGCCAGTACGATTGGTCTGGTTTGGAAAGAATGCTCGATCAAGTCGCCAAGAGGGGCCATCAGGCAATTATTAGATTTCACGATACCTACGTCGGAAAGAAAACGGGCGTTCCCAAATATATCACGGAGCTTTCCGGTTACGAAACCACCAAGGGCAAGAGCGAGAAGAAGGCTACAGAGTTCCCGGATTGGTCTCACCCCGAGCTGCGAAGATTCACGCTTGAGTTTTTCGATCGGTTCGCGGCTCGCTACGATCGTGATCCTCGCATCGCGTTTATCCAAGTAGGGTTCGGACTGTGGGCGGAGTACCACATCTACGATGGCCCCATGATCCTCGGCAAGACATTCCCAACGAAAGAGTATCAGGCGGAATTCGTCGAACACTTGTCAAAGACGTTGGTTCAGACCCCATGGATGATCTCCGTAGACGGTGCTGACGATGCATGGGCTCCATTCGCAGGCAACGAAAAACTACTGAAGCTCCCGTTCGGTCTTTTCGATGATTCGTTCAATCACAAGACGCACAGCAAGGAGAACGAACCGAACTGGGTTGAATTTGGAATGGATCGATGGAAACGTGCGCCAACAGGTGGTGAATTCAGCTTCTTCGAAAAGGTCGACCAATCGAAAGCGCTTTCTGAAACGGGGCCGCATGGAATTCCATTTGAAAAACAGGCGGGCAAGTTTCATATCTCCTTTATGATCGGCGACGCACAACCGCAGCATCAAAAGCGGGAACGCATTTCGTCCGCTTCGCAGGCCTGCGGTTATCGGTTTCGAGTGACTGGGTTCGAAGCCAATTCCATTCAATCCCGCGTTGAGATCGAGAACACCGGAATCGCGCCTCTCTATCATGATGCCTTCGCAACGGTAAACGGTACTCGGAGCAAAACTTCACTAAAGGGCTTGCTGCCAGGAGAAAGGAAGTGGATGGCTATAGATTCCGGAGCTTCGGCATCAACACTATCCATCGAATCCGACCGATTGGTTTCAGGCCAACGGATCGAGTTCGAAGCCAATTTGCCCTAGACTGCGTAGGAAAGTCCAGCGTTGGCGTCAACGACTCCCAACCTGGATCTTATGGCTAGACTCCAGGCGGAAGCCGAGAGGTGGCGAAACGAGTTGGGCGACGGTTTAACGAGCCGGAAGGGAGTTGGGACTCGCCCACACGCCACTTTAGGGTCTCACTAGCAGCTTCAAATTGTCAGGAGAAATGGCCTCGGACGGGCGGCGAGAATCGGCTAGGATACCGGACATGATTTCAGCCGCAACCAGCACCGCCTCACTCATTTTGTTCCGCTTCACAGGGGAGGACCGCCCCGGCCTAACCGCCGCGTTGTCAAGGCTTTTGGCGAAATTTGGCTGTTCGATCATCGACGTCAATCAAGCTGTAATCCACCAATCCCTGTTGCTCGGTCTACTCGTGCGGATCCCATCCAACGAGGATAGTAATCGCGTTATTCAAGAGATGCAGGATTGCGGGAACACACTGGGTTTAAAGTGCAATCCTAAGAGGATCGGCGATCAAGACTACGATGACTGGGTCGATCGACAGGGAAAGTCGCGATTCATTTTGACTTTGCTTTCTCGCGCCATCACGGCCGTGCAGTTTCATGCGGTGAGCCAGATGCTCGCCGACCAAGGACTCAGCATCGACGTCATCACACGTCTCTCGGGGCGCCCCCCGCGAATAGCGAAAGACGTGCTGACGCGCGCATGTGTCGAATTTTCATTGCGTGGCGAACCGAGAGACACGACGCAGTTGAAAGCGAGTCTGCTGGACCTTTCTAGCCAATTGAACTTGGACTTGGCCTGGCAACGTGACGATGCATACCGACGTAACCGGCGTGTCGTGGCGTTGGACATGGACTCAACACTCTTGCAGGCCGAAGTCATTGATGAGCTTGCAAAGGAGGCGGGGGTGGGTGACGAAGTAAGCGCGATCACCGAGGCAGCCATGCGGGGTGAATTGGACTTCGACGAGTCCCTCAAGAAACGGGTTCAATCGCTGGCCGGACTTTCAGAGAGTGTCCTACCCAAGATCGCCGAGCGATTGGTCCTCACCGAAGGAGCTGAGTTGTTGCTTTCGACTTTGCGGCGATTCGGTTATCGCACTGCGATCATATCGGGTGGATTTACCTACTTTGGAAACTACCTTCAAAAGCGTCTGGCGATTGATCATGTCTATGCGAACGAGCTCGAAATAGTGGCTGGCAAACTAACCGGACGCGTGATTGGCCCCATCGTCAACGCGCAACGCAAAGCGACATTGTTAGAACAGCTGGCGAGAGATGAGGGGGTCGACCGAAAACAAACCATAGCGATCGGAGACGGTGCCAACGATTTGCCTATGCTGGCTCGAGCCGGATTGGGTATTGCATTCCATGCGAAACCTGTGGTTCTACAAGCGGCCGAACATCAGGTATCCACGATGGGACTTGACGCCGTGCTGTATTTGCTTGGCGTCCGCGATCGCGATTTGGTTTAGTGAGGGGTGGACTCGCCGCTCAAGCGGTCTATCTATTGCATTCTCGAAAAGAGTCGAAGCGCATTGGCGGTGGTGATTTTGCCAAGTTCTTGGGTGGACAATCCTAGCGTCTCCGCCAGGCACCGGGCGGTGTGAACGACCATGGCAGGTTCGTTGGGTCGTCGTGAGCGGTGCGGCTCAGGAGAAAGATATGGACAATCCGTTTCGACCAAAAGGCGATCCAGTGGAATGCTCTGTGCAGTAGCTCGCAACACCTCGGATTTCTTATAGGTCAACATACCGGCGAAGCTAATGTAGAGACCGTAGTCTAAGCACCGAGCTGCAGTCGAGGCAGTTCCTGTAAACGA
>Ga0105049_10005354_pt1 | contig 14957 bp, 8 predicted proteins | sample MAT06_FD_78087 | JGI IMG/M metagenome (GOLD analysis project Ga0105049, IMG submission 78087) | Freshwater microbial communities from Lake Fryxell liftoff mats and glacier meltwater in Antarctica - MAT-06 | ecosystem: Environmental > Aquatic > Freshwater > Ice > Liftoff microbial mat | place... | reverse complement strand
GTTCAGAGCCGGCGGGCGCTCGATCGCGAGCATCGTCGCCGTGGTCGCTTCGGCCGTGGCGATCGCGTGGCTACTGCCGTTTCACGAGGTCACCCGCGAGCTCGCCGCGCGGACGGCTCCCAGCCTGATCGATCTGTTCGTCGCGGCGGCGTGTGCGCTGGTCGGCGCGTACGCGACGATGTTCGCGACCACCGACATGGCGTCGACGGCCGCGGGCACGAGCATCGGAATCTCGCTCGTGCCGCCGCTGTGCACGCTCGGCTACGGGCTCAGCACCGGGGACCTGGACATGGCCATCGGCGCCGGGCTGTTGTTCACCGCAAACATCGCCGGGATCTTGACGCTGGCGAGCCTCGTGTTCGTCGCCGTGGGGTTCGGACAGGTCGAGACGTCCAGCACGACCAATGCGGATGATGCGGAGCAGACCGGCATCGCGTCGAAGCTCGGGAGGCGATGGTCTCGCCAGTCGAAGCGGCTCGGCATGCTGTCGCGGTTGGTGTTCCCGCTGCTGCTGCTCGCCGGGATCTACCTCCCGCTACGACGGGCGGTCTCCGACATGGCGCGGCGCAGCGAGGTTCGTCAGCAGCTCGGTGACCTTCTCAAGCGAGATCGGGCGCAGGTCACCCAGTCGTCGGTCGAGTTCGATGCGGCGGGTGTCGTCGTGCGGATCGTGCTCGTCGGGAACTCGCGGGCAGCCAAGGATGTCGAGCGCCGGGTGCGGACCGTGCTCGAGGAGCTCGGGGAGCGCGCGCCACGGATCTCGGTCTGGGCGGTTCCCGATGCGGGCTCGCTGGGTGCCCTTGCGGCGCGGCTCGATCGGCTGCCGGTTCCGTCACCCACGCCCGAGCCGTCCCCCGAGCTCGTACGACGACCCGTCCACGAGATCGAGAAGCTGGTAACGGATGCGTGGCCGACGAGCGCCGGGACGCTCCTCGAGCTCCGCGCGGCGGTCACGGGCCCGACGCTGCTGCTCCATGTGACGAGCCTCGGAGCCGGGCTCGGCGACCCGGGAAGGCAGCTGCTGGCACGGACGATCTCTCCAGGCGAGACGATCGCCATCGAGGAGACCGTCCTCGCGTCCATCGAAGCGCCCCTCGCCGAGGCTTCGCGGTGGGCCATTCCGGCGCTGTCCTTGATCGAACATGCGCGGGATCTCGAGCGCGTGTGGATCTGCATCTCGGTCCCGGCACAGCAATTGTCACCGATCCGGCGTGGGGGGAAGCCCGCGAAGGAGGATCCGGTGGTCCAGATCGTCCGTGACCTCGTGCGCAATGCGTCCGCGACCCGTTCGAGGGTTGTGGTGGTCGACAGCGATCGCTGGAGGGCGAGACCACAGCTCGAGCCATGCACGATCGCGACGCAGCCAGCCTCGCCATGACCGACTTCGAAGTCGCCGCCATCTTGATCACGCTCACCGCGGCGCTCGCGTATCTCAACGCGCGCGTGCTCCGGCTCCCTTCCGCGATCGGCCTGATGGCGACGGCGCTGCTCGGTAGCTTGATCGTGCTGCTGCTCGACGCCCTGCAGATCACCGAGGTCGCGCCCCGCGTCTCCACGTTGCTCGATCAAGTGAACCTGTCCTACGCGTTGCTCCACGGGATGCTCGGCATCCTGCTGTTCGCCGGAGCGCTTCATGTCGATCTCGGAGACCTCCGCGCGCTCCGGCTGCCGATCACCGTGCTCGCGCTCGGAGGCACCGTGATCTCGACGGGCATCGTCGGAGGTGCGAGCTATTTCGTGCTCGGCATCATCGGTCTCGACGTGCCGTTCATCCAGTGCCTGCTGTTCGGTGCGTTGATCTCGCCGACCGATCCAATCGCCGTGCTGGGAATCCTCAAGGCGGCCAAGGCGCCAAAGAGCCTGGAGGTCACGATCACCGGTGAGTCCCTCTTCAACGACGGTGTCGGGGTCGTGATCTTCCTGGCGATCCTCGGGGTCGCTGCCGGAGGCGAGGTCAGTGGGAGCGCGATCGCGCGGCTGTTCGTGCAGGAGGCGATCGGGGGCGTGGTGTTCGGAACCGTGCTCGGCTACATCGGTTTCAGACTCCTGCGGAGCATCGATCAATACTCCGTGGAGATCCTCATCACCCTCGCGCTGGTGCTCGGCGGCTACGTGGCGGCGGAGGCGATCCACGTCTCGGCGCCGATCGCGGCCGTCGCCGCCGGCCTGCTGATCGGCAATCACGGGCGCGAGCTCGCGATGTCAGACACGACCCGTGATCATCTCGACACCTTCTGGGAGCTGATCGACGAGATCCTCAATGCCGTCCTGTTCCTGCTCATCGGACTCGAGGTCGTGCAGCTCGACGTGACCGTCGAGCTGCTGCTCGCGTCGACGATCATGATCCCGCTCGTGCTCGTGGCTCGCTGGGTCTCCGTCGCTGTCCCGTTGGTGGCGCTGCCATCCTTTCGCAAGCGCGGCGCGATCGCGCTGCTGACCTGGGGTGGCCTTCGCGGTGGTATCTCGGTGGCACTCGCGCTCTCGTTGCCCGCCGGGCCCTACCGCAACATCATCCTCGTGATCACGTACGCCATCGTCGTGTTCTCGATCCTGATCCAGGGGACGACGCTCGGACGGCTCACCAAGCGATACGCGTGATCTTGGCGACCTCGATGCGCAGCTTCCCATCCTTGGATCGGGGCGTCACCAAACTGCAGATCGTCCTCGCGGCATCCACGCTCCGGCGATTTTATGAAGTCTTCAGGGCTGCGCGAGCGAGGATCATCGCGCGAGGATCTTGAGCTCCGAGATGTTCACGCGCGAGAACTCGCCGCTCGCGCCGCCCATCCCGCCGTACGTGCTGAAGTGCGAGAAGCTGGACATGTTGCGTGTCGACGGCGCGTCGCCGACGGTGATCCGGTAGCTGGTTCCGGCGACGAGCTGCGCATGCACGAACGTGCTGTCGCTCCAGCGATCCCAGCTGCCGAGCTGCGGCATCACGATCGCTCCGCTGGCGACCTGGGCGTTGGTGTTCGCGTCTTCGATCGCGACCTGCTTGACGCCACACGCGATGCCGGTGTCGACGGGCCCTGCGCCGTTGCCGTAGACGAGCTGCACGAGGTGCAGGCCGCTGCGCGTCGCGGTGTACGTCGCGCCGAGCGTGCTGCCGGCATCGCCCCAGTTCGCGACGTGGGAGCGGCCATGATCGCTGGCGATGTCGCCGCCGGTGATCGTGAGCTGCGCCGGGAACACGGACGAGATCCGCGTGTTGCCATCCCCCCACCAGCACATCGGCTTCGAGCGCTGGGAGCAGTTGCCGGTCTCCGGGAAGCACGCTTCGATCGCGAAGCAGGGTGCGCCGGAGGCGTCCGCGGTCGGGTCGGTGAAGCTGGTCGTCGTGCCCGCGATGTCGGTCGCGACGCGCGAGCCATCGCGATAGATCGAGTAGCGGATCGTCTGGGGATCCTCTCCGCCGGCCGACAGCGACAGCGCGATCGCACCGCCGGCGCGCGACACGCCGGTGACTGCGGGGACCCGGGGCGCGAAGATCTCGCGCCAGTCCGCGGCGTCGCGAGTCGCGAGCTGCTGCGCCGCTGCATCCGTGGGCGCGACGAGGAAGACGTCGACGCGATTGGTGGCGTCGAGCATGTCGCGCGTGATCGGCCCGGTCACGGGGCGGCCGTTGAGCTCGATCGCTCGCACGGTCAGCGCGCCCGTCGTCTCACCATCGACAGGTGGTAGGTGGAGCACGATGCTCGTCTTCGCGCCGCGCCACGCCACATCGTTGAGCACGAGCGAGTCGGTCGCCGCGAACAGCTGGGTCCGGAGATCGCGCGGGACGTACGGGGTGACGTGCATGCCATCGTCATCAAACGTCAGCCCGAACAGGGTGTGGTTGATCATCGAGACGTAGCCCGCCACCGACCACAGCTGGCGCTGCGAGTTGACGACCGGCCCGGAGTACGCACCGTCGTCGACGTACGGCGCGCCCGTCACGATCTCGAGGTTCTCCATGTTCGAGAGGTTGAGTGCCGCGCCGCGCATCAGCGAACGGATCGCGCGCGTCGCGACCGGAGCGTGATCGGCGAGCGCCGCCGCGCGTAGCCAGTACGCCGTCACGAACGGCCACTCGGCGCGGTTGTGATAGATGGGCGTCAGTTGCTGCTGCGGAAAGATCACCGGGGCAGCGCCGGGGCCGATGTGCGGATACGACGACAAGATCTGCTCCGCCTGCGCCTGCGTGGCGACGCCGGCGAGGATCGCGAGCGAGTTGCCGAGCAGGTCGAACTGGCGCGCCGGCGCGGAGTCGAGCTGGGTGGTCACGAACGTCGAGAACATCCCGGCGTCCTCGAGCCAGAATCGCGCACGGATTCGCTCGGCGAGGTTGGTGGCCCACGTGGTGTAGCGCGCAGCCACGGCGGGATCGGTGGCGAGCTTCGCCCCGAGCGTGAGCGCGCGCAGGTGCGCGATGTTGGTCGACAGCGCCTTGCTCGTCGCGATCGGGGCGACATCGCCGGCGACCCACGCGGGGTACGTCTGCTCGCGCCAATCGAGGAACGACTGCTCGCCGGTGTAGAGCCCGTCATCGGCGTCGAACACGACCTCGCGATCGCGCTCGATCGTCTGGGCGACCGCTGCAGCCGCACGCGCCGCGAACTCATCGCGTGCCGTTCCGTCGAGCTGCGGCAGCAGGGCCGCAGCACCAAGCGCCCAGGTCACGCGATCCGTCGAGACCGGGTAGCTGCCGCCGGTGCCGGTGTCCTGCACGATCTCCTCGGGGCCGCCGCTGCGAGGCGCGCTGAGCTTGAATTCGAGCGAGTTGCGCGCGCGGACGGGATCGAGCCCCGCGAGGCCGAGATCGACGGAGTACGACACGTCGCGCGTCCAGACATAGGTCCACAGCCTGCCGGTCTCGAAGCAGCCGCCGGCGGGGCAGGGGTAGGGTGTGCCGCTCGCGAACGCCCCATCGCTGATCGCGGCGACGGAGTTTTCGCGGACCTCGGACAGCGCGAGGGCGTACAGCGCGTCGAACAGGTCGTGGCCGGTGCGCAGCGTCGGCCAGCCCTCGATCTCGTCGGCCGCGCGGCCGTCGCTCGGGAGGTTGTCGCGGCGCGCGGCGGTCGAGCTCAGGGTGTAGTTGCGGTGGCAGGCCTCGGGGTCCGCGATCGTCGCGCGCGCCGTCCCCAGTCCGTCGACCAGCCGATCGGTCTCGCCCCGGTTGGCCGTCGGAGCAAGGCACGTCCGGGGAAGCCCGGTGTCGGGTGGCGCGTCGTCCGCGCCGGGCGCGGCCGTGCCACACGCCGCGACATAGACGGCGAGACCGAGACGGGGCCAGGACCAGGTACGCATGCCCCCCAATGAAGCAGACTTCGTGCCTCGTTTGGGGCTGTCACGAGGAGCCGATCACCAGGCATTTTGGCCGGTTACACGGGGCCCCAAAGGTGGCGTTGACGAACGCAACGCCGGGCGTCGCCAAGCGAGACTGGCGAGCATCGGTGATCAGCGCGCGAACCAGCGCAGCAGCGTCGGGATCACGACGCCCTCGGTGACCATCTCCATGTGACCGATCTGAGGGCGCACGTAGACCACGTTTGCATCGCGCAGCTCCTGCGAGTCGCTCGTTGGCACCTCGTCGAGCACGATCGCGGCAGGCACCGCGACGTGCAGCTTGTCGGCCCAGTACCGCGTCAGCTCGCTGACGTCGATCAGCCGGCGACCCGGTGACCCGGCGACCCACGACTCGATCTCGGGGAACGGGCCGTACGCGGCATCGAGCAGCACGAGGCCGTCGAGTTGCGGGCCGAGCCAGCTCCTGATCGTGCGATACCCTCCCGAGTGTGCGATCGCGATCACGCGACCTCGCGGCGTGTCACCGAGCGCCGTGATCAGCTCGGGGAGCGACTCCCAGTCCACCCGATCGACGTCCGATGACGGCGCGCCGCAGACGACGAACATCGCGTTGAGGTTCGATTGCTCGAACTGCTCGGCGAGCCGATGGCCACGCCACGCGCCGTCGACGGTGACGTAGTACCCGTGCACGTAGATCACGAGATCGGCGGTGTCGGCGTCGTACCCGGCGGGGGTCCACACGTACACGGGCCCTCGCGAGGTCGGGACGCGCTTATGGGTGTGGATCGGGGTGGGAGTGGAAGAAGGTGGAGCGGCGTCGGCTACGGAGAGGACTACGAACATCACCAAGCCGAAGATGCACGCGGACCGACGCACGCTCACGATTACGAGGACGGGCGGGGAGGTGGATCGTTCACGGTTGCGAGCACGTGATCACCGCAACATTCGGGGTTCGCCCGGCAGGGTGAACCAGCAGGTTGCGCGAGTGCCGTCCGCGTCGAGCGCAAGACCGGCAAGCTGACCCAGGTCTCCCGCATCACCCGAACGCTCCACCGCGCCCGAGCCGGTGGTGCAGTGCGTGGTCGGGGCGCTCGCCGGCCTGCAGCTCGCACGACCCGACGCGAACGAGGGCAGGGAGACCTTCGCGTTCGAGCTCCGGCCGCGCACGTGATCAGTCCGTCTGCAGCGGATGATCTGCGACCGCATCGGCCTCGTGAGGCGCAGCGGATTGCACGTGCGCGAGCTCGCGCTGCACGGCCTCGAGCTTGACCGTGATCGCGGCCAGCTCGGTCCGGGCGACGTCGCGCTCGGCCTGGATCCTGACGCGCTCGCGCGTCGCACGCTCCGCTTCTCCACGCGACGCGGCCCAGAACCGCTCGTAGAGGCGGCGTGTCGACTCGGCGACCAGCCGGTCGTCGTCGAGATCCTCGAGCTGGCCGAGCAGCAGGTGGCGCTCGGCGGAGGCGCGCTGGAGCGCGGTCTCCTTGGCTGCCAGCACGTCGAGGTAGAGCTGCCGTTGATCGGCGAGGGAACGCTCGAGCGCGGCGAGCTCGGTGGTGCGCGCCGCGAGCTCGGTCTCGGTGGTCGCGAGCTCGTCGCGGATCCGTGTCGCCTCGCGGCGTAGCTGCGTGCGCTCGCCGCGCCGCGCCTCGAGCTCGGTCACCAACAGTTGATGATCGTCGCGCAGGCTGGCAAGCGAGGCGCTCGCAACCGCGACCATCCCGGTGAGCGCGAGCGCCACCAGCCCGGTCGCCGCGACGCGTGGATTGCGCTTGCTCCACAGGCGCGCGCGCCGCATGCGCCCACGATCGAAGCTGGTCGGACGCGACGTCAGGAACGCCGCGAGCTCGTCGGCGACGTCACGTGCCGACCGATAGCGCTTGAGACTCTCGGGGTCGAGGAGCCGGGCGAGCACGCGACGGAGTGCCGCGGGGACCGGCTCGCCATTCGCCGTTCGCTGGAGTGCGGGTGGCGCTTCGAGCGCGGCTTCCCATTCGATCGTGCGCGCACAGGGAGCGCGGCCGGCGATCAGATCGTAGGCGAACGCGCCGAGCCCCCAGATGTCGATCGCGACCAGTCGATCACGCGCATTCTCGTCACCTGCCACCGCCAGCGCCTCGGGTGCCATGTAGCCGGGCGTGCCGCCCCACAGACAGTGGCCGTGGCGGCTCGCGGCGAGGCCGAAGTCGGTGATCTGTGCGCGCCGCGAGATCGGTGTGATCAGCACGTTGCGCGGATTGAGGTCGCGATGGAACACGTTGCGGAGGTGCGACTCGTGAATCCCGAGCGCGGCCTGCCGCACCCAGTCGATGGCCTCGTGGAGCGAGCTCGGTCGGGTCTCCGACGCCGGGCGCCCGAGCCGGCGGATGCCGCCTTCGTCGAACTCGGCGACCAGCTCCATGACGATGAACGAGCGCTCACCGTCGTGAACATCGAGGATGCGAACCACGTGATCACTGACGATGTCGCCCGCGACGCGCGCTTCACGGATCGCGCGATCGGCACCGCTCGCATCGTCGAACAGCTTGATCGCGACCACGCGCTCGAGCACGCGATCCTCGGCCTGCCAGACCGCCGCGGTGGCGCCGCGATCGAGCTCCTCGACCAGCGTGTAGCGAGCGTCGCCGGCCGCCCCGAGGCTCGGGGCCGCGTCGGTTGCATGCTCGACCGTGAGCCACAGCAGAGCCTGCTGCAGCGTCTCGGGGTCGAGCTCGTCCTCGAGCAGCGCGCGCCAGCGCTCGCGGGGTTCGGACGCGAGCGCCGCCAACCGCTCCACGAGCCCCGACGTCACGGCAGGGTGATCCCGTGCTCGAGCCCCTGCAGCACGATCAGGTAGTTCGTGCCCTCCGCGATCCGCTTGTTGACCAGGCCGAGCGACATCTCGAGTGTGTCGGCGATCTGCCGCTGAGTTTGACCCGCGAGCAGGAGGCGCAGCGCGCGCCCGACCTCCAGCGGTTGCGACAACGGGAGCTTGATGCGCGGATCGCACGTACCCTGCTCGAGCCCCGTGATCTGGAGGTCGAGCCAGCAGCGCAGCTCGGCGAGCTCGACCTGCTCGGTCAGCGTGTTGTCATCCGGCAGCTCCAGGGTCTCGAGCTCGATCCGGTGCCCGCGAATTCGCAGGTGATCGAGCCGGTCGAGCAAGAAGCGGCGGACGCTGGGGCCGATCTGGCGCGCCGGCTCGGGCAGCGTCTTGAGCCGCTGCCACTCTCCACTCTGGACCCAGCGGGCGACCAGCGAGCCCAGGATGTCCTGGGTGCTGTACGAGCCGCGGTAGTTCATCGAGCGCTTGACCCGCCGGATGATGCGCTCGAACTGCGCGGCCATCGTGTCGTCGACCGCTCTCTGCTCCGGCTGAATCATTGGACGTCAAACGAAGCTATCACGAAGGGTGGATCAGTCGTCGCGGGATAGCTCCTCTGTGAGGAGGGCGAGCAGCGTCACGGTGTGCGAGAGGGTGGTCTTGTCGGCACGGCCGAGCGCGCGACGCACCGCGGCCTCGACCGTCCCCTTGCGCTCCTGATCGATCCTCTTGCCCGCCGTGGTGAGGCGAAACCGCACGCGGCGGCGATCGACCACATCGGGGAGCCGCTCGAGCATGCGCTGGAGCTCGAGCCGACCGAGGATCCCCGTCAACGTGCTGGGGTGGATGCCCAGCGTCTCGGCGATCTCACGCGCGCTGAGGTCCGGTAGCTTGTTGACGACCCGGATCACGAGCCGCTGGGGGCCGGTGACGCCGAGCGTCTTGGCCATCCGCTTCGAGCGAACGTCGAGCGCGTGGACGAGGTCCCAGAGCCGCTGCATGAACAGCAAGGTCTCTCCGGGCAGCTTCGTGGCTTCAGTGCGCACGCGTGCGGACACCTGGCTCTTATACTCCCATCCAGCGGTTCACGATGGCGGCGTTGGCAACGTGCGCGTTCGCTGGTTCTGGTCGACGATGACGGCGAGCAGACCACGAAGGCTGTGAGGTGTGGCAGACCTCGAACACGTTGTGCTCAGACGCTCGAGGTGGCAAGTCACGGTGCGCGAAGCCCGACGAGGGCGTCGAGGAGCCCGTCGATCTCGAGCTGGTCGTGCAGGAAATGGCGAGCCGCGGAGCTGGTCGCGGCTCCGATCCGGATCCCGAGGAAGGACGAGGCCGCCGTCGAGAACACGTCCTCGTCGGTGACGTCATCGCCGACGAACAGCGAGCGCTCGGCACGCTCGCCTGCACACAACGCGAGGAAGCTGTCGCCCTTGTGCCGTGCGCGCGATGCGAGGACGTTGACGACCCGCTTGCCGGGCGTGGTCCGGATCGGAATCGGCAACGCCGTGACCGCACGCGCGATCGCCTCGCGCGCGAGCACCTCGTCGGTGGCGTGCCGGTAGTGGAGCGCGAGCGAGTACCGCTTGTCCTCGATCTCGATCCCAGGGCTGCCGCCGAGTGCCTGCTGGAGCAGCGGCAACACGCTCGCGATCTCTCGCTCGAGCGCAGCGAGCCCGTCGATGGCACCGGCACCGTCCGGCTCCGCGCCATGGTTGCCGATCACGTACCTCGGCGCGGTCCCGATCAGCCGGGCCGCGACGTCTGGACGCGCCCTCCCCGAGATCACGGCCACCGGATAGCGCTCGCACACCCTGGTGAACAGCTCGCGGGTGCGTGGGCGCATCACGGCGTGCTCGCGATCCGCGACGATCGGCGCGAGGGTGCCGTCGAAGTCGAAGGCGAGCAGGGCGCGGCCGGTCGCGAACGGCGCCAGGAGCTCGCGGGCGAGGGTCTGCTTCACGGGCCTCCGCTGGTGCCGAGCCGGCCGTGGAGTCGCTCGCGGCTGCGGAGCGACGCGGCATCGACGAGCATCCGTCCCGCCCACCGGTAGACGTTGAACTCCGAGACCAGCCGGCGCATCGATCGCATGCGTTCGCGTTGCTCCTCGCGGGGCATCCGCAGCGCGGTGGCGAGGGCGTTGCCGGCCTGCATCAGGTCGTAGGGATTGACGATCAACGCCTCGGTGAGCTCGCGCGCGGCGCCCGTGAACTGCGACAGCACCAGCACGCCGCGCTCGTCGTCGCGGGCGGCCACGAACTCCTTGGCGACCAGGTTCATGCCGTCGTGGAGGCTGCTGACGTAGCAGAGCTCGGCGGCGCGGTAGTAGCGAAACACCGTCGCGGGCTCGTGGTGCTCGCGGAGGAGCGCGATCGGTCGATAGTCGTCGCGTGACCACTTGCGATTGATCTGGTCGGCGAGTCGCTCGATCCGCTCGTTGAGGTCCTTGTAGTGCTGGATCTTGGTGCGGCTCGGCGCCGCGAGCTGTGCGAACGTGAACTTGCCGCGAAACTCGGGGTGGTGCTCGAGGAGCTGGTCGACCGCCGATAGCCGCTCCTCGATGCCCTTGGTGTAATCGAGGCGATCGATGCCGACCCCGAGGAGGGCATCTGGCGCGAGGCCGAGCTCGGCGCGGACGCCCGCGCGACACGCGTCGATCGGTGGTGAGGTCTCCACCCAGTGCACCGGCCACTCGATCGAGATCGGATACGGCCGGACCAGCGTGCGATGGCGGCCCTGGATCACCGCCGTGGCTTCGCGATCGATCCGGCTCTCCATGAACGCGTCCACCGAGTCGATGAAGTTGTTGCAATGCTGCTGCGTGTGAAAACCGACGATGCTCGAGCCGAGCAGGCCGTCGAGGAGTTGCTCGCGCCACGGACAGATGCCGAACCGCTCGGCATTGGGCCACGGGATGTGCCAGAAGGTCAGGATCGTCGCCTTCGGGAGCCGCTCGCGGATCATCCGGGGCGCGAGCGCGAAGTGATAGTCCTGCACGAGGACCACCGGGTCGGCGCTATCGACCACCTCGCACACCGCGTCCGCGAACCGCTGGTTGACGCGCACGTAGTGCTCCCAGTCGGTGGCGCGGAACACCGGGCGGGTATGCGCGACGTGGCACAGCGGCCACAGACCCTCGTTGGAGAACCCGTAATAGTAGCCATCCTCCTCCTGCTCGGAGAGCCACACCCGCCGGACCTCGTACGACTCCTCGCCGGGCGGGACGCGGACGATGTCGCGCGCGTCGACCATGTCGCGATCCGCGCTGCCGCTACCGTGCGCGACCCACACGCCCGAGCACGCACGCATCACCGGCTCGAGAGCGGTGACGAGCCCGCTCGCGGGGTGGACCACGCGAATGCCATCGGCCGTGCGCTCGTGGATGTACGGCTCGCGATTCGCGAGGATCACGACGCGTTCGCCCTGGAGGTGGTGGGTCAGTGCAGCGCGCAGCCGCTCGGGGCCCCACGGGCCGGCGCGGACGCCTTCTTCGCGCTCGCCCACCAGGCGTTCGACGAGGGTGCGAACGTCGCGAACCAGCGGCCGGAAGTCCGCGGTCGGATTCCCGCCCAGCGCACGCCGCAGCTGCTTGGTCCAGCCGTGCCATGCGAGACGTGCCGCGAGCATGGTCACTCCGGCGGTGACCAGGGCGAGGACGAGGAACGCGATCAACAACAGATTTCGCGTCGTGGCCTCGCGGCGCTCGAGATAGCTGAGGTCGTGCACGAGGATGATCGCGCCCCGAGGGAACCGGGTGGCGGTGACCCGGACTGGATCGGACGCGCCGTTCGCGGTGGTCGTCCAGGTCGCGATCTCGCCGCCGGCGCGCTCGATCTCGCGTGCGATCGCGTGGCAGGTGAACGCCTGCGGGAACGCCTCGGTGGCGACGAGCGTCGCGTCGTCGCCGCAGGTCGCCGCACCCATGATGCGCTCGTCGCGGGTGATGGCAGCGAGCACCTGCACGAGGTGATCGCGCTGATCCCAGTGGGCGATCAGGCTGGTGCGCGCCGATTCGATCGCGAGCTGGCTACGCAGCGCGAGGTCCGCGTCGAACCACCGGCTGGTGGTGCGGGTGAGGGCGGCGTGGCCGACCACCGCGAGCAGCGCGAGCACGGCCGTCAACGGCAGCAGGAATCTCGTCGTCGTGCGCCACATCGGTTGGCTAATCTACACGAACTCGTTGCAGCTCAAACGAATTGCCGTGACCGCACAGGAGTCCTTCCGACCAGGCGCCGATCTCGCGGTTCGCGCCCCGGGTCCCTGGGCGCGCGCCCTCCGGTCCGGAGCTGCGAAATGCAGGTCATCGGCTCGGGAGTGCCGCCTGGATCGGCTAGATCTGGACGTCAGGCCGGGAGTCAGATCCCTGTCGGATACTCCGGGCCGGGTCCTATGTCGCAGCAGTTCACGCACCTCCACGTGCACACGCAGTACAGCCTGCTCGACGGGGCGATCCGCGTGAAGGATCTGTTCACCAAGACCAAAGAGCTCGGCATGGACACCGTCGCGGTCACCGACCACGGCAACATGTTCGGCGCGATCGACCTCTACACCGAGGCCAAGGCCCACGACACCAAGCTGATCTTCGGCTGCGAGACGTACGTCGCGGCGACCGACCGCCACGACCGCACCAACCGGCGCAATTACCACCTCATCCTGCTGGCCAAGAACGACGTCGGCTACAAGAACCTCTCGTTCCTCAACTCGAAGGGATACCTCGAGGGTTTCTACTACAACCCGCGCATCGACAAGCAGATCCTGAAGGACCACAGCGACGGCCTGATCGGGTTGTCGGCGTGCCTCGGCGGTGAGGTCGCGCAGACGCTCGAGAAGCACGGCGTCGCCGCGGCCGAGGAGACGGCCAAGGAATACGCGAGCCTGTTCTCGCCGGGAGATTTCTACCTCGAGCTGATGCCCACGCCGATGACCGAGCAGGAGACGCTCAACGGCGAGCTCAAGCGGATGGGCAAGAAGCTGGGCATCCCGCTGGTCGCGACCAACGATTGCCACTACGTGAACCGCGCGGATGCCAAGGCACACGACGTGCTGATGGCGATCCAGACCGGCAAGAGCCTCAAGGACGAGAAGCGGCTCAAGCACGTCGTCGACAGCTACTACATGAAGTCGCCGTCGGAGATGAACGCGGCGTTCATGGACGTGCCCGAGGCGCTCGAGAACACGCTCAAGATCGCGGCGGAGTGCAACGTCAAGCTCAAGCTCGACCAGACCTACCTGCCCAGCTACAAGGTCCCCGAGGGCGAGACGCTCGACACGTACATCGCCCAGCTGATCCACAAGGGGCTCGAGCGGCGGTTCACCGAGTTCGCCGGCCGCGGCATCAAGTTCGATCCGGACGCCTATCGCGAGCGCTGCAAGGTCGAGCTCGCGGTGATCCAGAAGATGGGCTTCTCCGGCTACTTCTTGATCGTCTGGGACTTCATCAACTGGGCCAAGGAGCACGGCATCCCCGTCGGGCCCGGTCGTGGATCCGGCGCCGGCAGCGCGGTCGCATGGGCGCTGCGGATCACCGATATCGATCCGCTCGAGTTCAAGCTGTTGTTCGAGCGCTTCCTCAATCCCGAGCGCGTGTCGATGCCCGACTTCGACGTCGACTTCTGCATGAATCGCCGCGGCGAGGTCATCAAGTACGTCCAGGAGAAGTACGGCCGCGATCAGGTCGGTCAGATCGCCACGTTCCACCAGCTCAAGGCGCGCGGCGTGATCCGCGACATCGCGCGCGCGATGGAGATTCCGTTCGGCGAGGCCGACAAGCTCGCGAAGCTGGTGCCCGAGCCGGTCGCCGGCAAGAGCCCGCCGGTGCGTGAGGCGATCGAGAACACGCCGGAGCTCAAGCAGCTCTACAACGAGAGCCCGATGCACCGCGAGTTGCTCGATCTCGCGGCCGCCCTCGAGGGGCTCAACCGTAACGCTGGCATGCACGCCGCAGGCGTCGTGATCGCGGACAGACCGCTGTGGGAATACGTCCCGTGCTTCCGCGGCCAGAACGACGAGATCGTGACGCAGTTCGCGATGAAGGAGGTCGAGAAGGTCGGCCTGGTCAAGTTCGACTTCCTCGGGCTCAAGACGCTGACGGTGATCCAGACCGCGCTGCGCCTGATCAACGAGCAGCGCCCGGCGGGTGATCCGCTCGACATCGCCGTCATCCCCAAGACCGACGCGGACGTCTACAAGATGATCTCGCGCGGTGACACCACCGGCGTGTTCCAGCTCGAATCCAGCGGCTTCCGCGAGATCCTCAAGAAGCTCAAGCCGGACTGCCTCGAGGATATCGTCGCCGCCGTCGCGCTGTACCGCCCGGGCCCGCTCGAAGGCGGCATGGTCGACGACTTCATCGACCGCAAGCACGGGCGCAAGAAGGTCGAGTATCCACACCCGTGGCTGCAGGGGGTGCTCGCCGATACCTACGGCGTCATCGTCTACCAGGAGCAGGTGATGCAGATCGCGCAGGTCCTGGGCGGGTACTCGCTCGGCGGCGCCGATCTGCTGCGGCGCGCGATGGGCAAGAAGAAGCCCGAGGAGATGGCCAAGCAGAAGGAGCTGTTCCTCGACGGCGCGCGGAAGCTCGAGGTCGACCCCAAGATCGCCGATCAGGTGTTCGAGCTGATGGCGTTCTTTGCCGGCTACGGCTTCAACCGATCGCACTCGGCGGCATACGGATGGATCACGTACCAGACGGCGTACCTCAAGCATCACTACCCGCACGAGTTCATGGCGGGGCTGATGTCGTGCGACTCCGACAACATCGACAACATCGTCAAGTTCATCGCCGAGGCGCGATCGATGGGCCTGATCGTCGAGCGGCCCGACGTCAATGAATCGGCGAACGACTTCACGGTCACGCCACGCG
>Ga0105049_10005353_pt1 | contig 14959 bp, 16 predicted proteins | sample MAT06_FD_78087 | JGI IMG/M metagenome (GOLD analysis project Ga0105049, IMG submission 78087) | Freshwater microbial communities from Lake Fryxell liftoff mats and glacier meltwater in Antarctica - MAT-06 | ecosystem: Environmental > Aquatic > Freshwater > Ice > Liftoff microbial mat | place... | reverse complement strand
GAGGCGCCCGAGCCGGGCATCCTGCGCTGGCGCAGCCTGCAAAGCCGCAGCCCCCATGGCGTGATCGGCGATCCGCGCAGCGCGAGCGCGGCACTCGGCGCGCGGCTGCTGGCGGCGATCGCCGATTGCATCGCGGCACAGCTTTCGGCGCCGGGCTTCTGGACCCAAGAACCGGGCGTGGCACGATGACCGAGGCGCTCACCGCACGGCTGGAGGCCTGCTACACCGGCGTGCTGCACGACGTGCTGCGCGCCGCCGGCCTCACCGACTTCACCTTCCCGCCCGAGCTGCGGCCGATCCTGCCGGAACGCCGCATGGCCGGCCCCGCCTTCACCATCGAGGGCATGACCGACCCCAAGGCCGGCGCGCATGAGACGCTGCTGGCCTGGACCGGGCTGCTCTCGGCGGCACCCTCGGGGCATGTCTGGGTCAGCCAGCCGAATGACCGGCTTGTCGCGCATATGGGCGAACTCTCGGCCGAGACACTGAAGGACAAGGGGCTGCGCGGCTGCCTGGTCGATGGCTTCGCGCGTGACATCGACTTCCTGCTCGCCATGGGCTTCCAGACCTGGTGCCGCGGCTTCACGCCGCGCGACATCGTCGGCTGGTGGCTGCCGCGCGCCACCAACGTGCCGATCCGTATCGGCGACGTGCTGGTGGCACCTGGCGACTGGATCGTCGGCGACCGCGACGGCGCGTTGCGGATTCCGGCCGGGATGGTGGAGGATGTCACCAGCCGCGCCGAGGCGGCGATCGGCACCGAGAGCCTGGTCCGCACCGCGATCCGCGCCGGCGTCGACCCGCAGGAGGCCTATCTGCGCCATGGCAAGTTCTGACCCTGATGGCCGGCTTTTGCTGCTGAGCCCGGAGGATGACGTGCTGGTGGCGCGCTGCCCGCTGCCGGCGGGCACGGTGGTCGCACTCGGCGGCGGGCTGGAGAGCGTGCTGGCGGCGGCCCTTCCGGCCGGCCACAAGATCGCCCGCCACGCCGTGGCCGAAGGCGCGCGCGTGCTGAAATACGGCGCGCCGATCGGCCGCGCCACTCGCGCCATTGCCGCGGGGGAGCCCGTGCACACCCACAACCTGCGCAGCGACTGGACGCCCACCCATACGCTTGACGAAGCCCGTGACGAAGCCCGGGCCCGCGACGAAGCCGGGGCCCGCGACGAAGCCGGGGCGCGCGAACAAGCCACCAGGGGGGGGCCGTGATGCGCGGCTGGCTGCGGCAGGATGGGCGCAAGGGCATCCGCAATGCGGTCGCCGTCGCCTACCTCGTGGAATGCGCGCACCATGTGGCACGCGAAGTGGCCTGGCCGCTGCGCGAGCAGGATGTGCACCTGATCGGCTTCCCCGGCTGCTACCCGAACGACTACGCGCAGCGAATGATGGAACGGCTTTGCACCCACCCGAACATCGGCGCGGTCCTGCTGGTGAGCCTCGGCTGCGAGAGTTTCGACCGCTACGGCCTGGCCGCCGCGATCCGCGCCAGCGGCCGGCCGGTCGAGACCATCGTCATCCAGAAAACCGGCGGCACACGCCGCAGCATCGAACAGGGCCGCGCCTGGGTGGCGGCGCAGCACGTGGCGCTGGCGGCGGCGGCGACAGTCCCGATGGCCGTGTCGGAATTGGTGGTGGGCACGGTCTGCGGCGGCTCGGATGGGACCAGCGGCCTGACCGGCAACCCCGCCGCCGGTCGTGCCTTCGACCTGCTGGTGGCCGAGGGCGCGGCCTGCATCTTCGAGGAAACTGGCGAGCTGATCGGCTGCGAGCACATCATGGCCGAGCGCGCCATCACCCCCGAACTGGGCGCCGCGCTGATCGCCGCGGTGGCCAAGGCGGCGCGGGTCTATGCCACGCTCGGATATGGCTCCTTCGCCGCGGGCAATGCCGAGGGCGGGCTGTCCACGATCGAGGAGAAATCCCTCGGCGCCTATGCGAAATCCGGCCGCTCGCCGATCAGCGGCCTGCTCAAGCCCGGCGACCAGCCGCCCGGGGGCGGGCTGTATCTGCTGGACATCGTGCCGGATGGCGAGGTGCGCTGGGGCTTCCCCAACATCAACGACAATGCCGAGATCGTCGAGATGATCGCCTGCGGCGCGCATTGCGTGCTGTTCGTCACCGGGCGGGGGTCGGTGGTGGGCTCGGCGATCTCGCCGGTGCTGAAGATTTGCGCCAATCCGGCCACCTATCGCGCCATGGCCGAGGATATGGACGTCAACGCCGGGCGTATCCTGGAGGGCGAGGCCGACCTCGATGCGGTCGGCCGCGAGATCCACGCCCTGGTGCTGGCGCTGGGCGGGGGCTGGCGCTCGGCCTCAGAAGCGATGGGGCATCAGGAATTCGTGCTGACCTACAAGGCCTTCGCGCCCGCCGGCCCCGGCTGCCTGCCAAACAGCGCGCGCCGGCCCTGATCCGCGGCGGCGCATGCCTTGAACAGCCCGCTCCGGAGCAGGGCGCTCGGCCAGGCGGCGCGAGTCAGCGTTCCTTGACGTAGGGAATGCCGACCGCGCGGGGCGCCACGGCGCGGCCGACGAAGCCGGCGAGCAGGATCACCGTCAGCACATAGGGCAACGCCTGCACCGCCTGCACCGGAAAGGCCACGCCGAGGCCGGGGATCAGTACGCCCTGCAGCCGGATCGCCACCGCGTCCAGCAGGCCGAACAGCAGGCAGGTCGCCAGCACCGGCCAGGGCTTCCAATTCGCCAGGATCAGCGCGGCCAGTGCGATGAAGCCGCGGCCTGCGGTCATGTCCGTGCTGAAGCCCGCCCCCTGCCCGGTGGAGATCGCAGCGCCCGCGACGCCACACAGCACGCCTGCGATCATCACCCCGGCATAGCGCAGCTTCGCCACGCTGACGCCCGCTGCATCCACCGCGCCCGGCGCCTCGCCACAGGCCCGCAGGCGCAGGCCGAAGCGGGTGCGCCACAGCACGAAGGCCGCAACCGGCACCAGCAGCACAGCGAGATAGACCAGCGCCGTATGCCCGCCCACCACGCCGACCAGCAGCCGGCCGAGCACCGGTACCTCGGCGATCCATGCCGCGCCCGGCAGCGGCAGCGCCGGGAAGCGCGCGCCTTGCGGCAGTGGCGGCGTCTGCCCGCCCTGGCGGAACCAGGCCAGCGCCAGCGTCGCCGTCAGCCCCGCCGCCAGCACGTTGATCGCCATGCCGGAGACCACCTGGCTGCCGCGCAGCGTGACGCAGGCGAAGCCATGCAGCAGCGCCAGCGCGCTCGATGCCAGGATCGCCGCACCCAGGCCAAGCCAGACATCGCCAGTGACCGAAGCCGTCGCGGCAGCGGCAAACGCGCCGGCCAGCATCTTGCCTTCGAGGCCGACATCCACCACGCCGGAGCGCTCCGAGAACAGCCCGGCGAGTGCCGCCAGGATCAGTGGCGTCGCGACTCGCAGGGTCGCGGCCAGGATCGGCACGATGAGGTCGAGCACGCCCTCCATCGCCGTCAGGCCCGCGCCGGGAACAGGCGCGACAGCGGCGCGCGCAGCAACCCGCCCAGCGCGCCGGTGAACAGGATCACCAGTCCCTGCACAACCACCACCGTGTCGCGCGGCAGTTCCGGCATCTCGAAGGCGAGTTCGGACCCACCCTGCGCCAGCGCGCCGAACAGCAGCGCCGCCAGCAGCACGCCGAGCGGATGGTTGCGGCCCATCAGCGCCACCGCGATGCCGGTGAAGCCGGCGCCGCCGGTGAAGTTCAGGATCAGCTTCTGGTGCGTGCCCAGCACCTCGTTCACCGCGATCCCCGCCGCCAGCGCGCCGGAAATCGCCATCACCACGATGATGCGCTTGGCCTGGTCGATGCCCGCATAATTCGCCGCATCCGGGTTGGCGCCGACCACCCGCAGCCCGTAGCCCCAGGGCGTGCGCCAGACCAGCACCCAGACCGCCAGCGCCGCCGCCAGCGCCAGCGGCAAGGCGAGGTTCACCGGCGAACGTCCCGGAAAGCCGAAGGCCGAGAGCTTTGCGAGGCCTGTCGCGAAGCGCCGCGTCTCCGGCGCCATCTGGCCCGGCTCGATCAGCACATTGACCAGCAGATAGACCATCAGCGCGGCTGCGATGAAGTTGAACATGATGGTGGTGATGACGATGTGGCTGCCCCGCCGCGCCTGCAGCCAGCCCGGCACCGCGCCCCAGGCCGCGCCGAAGGCGGCACCGCCCAGGATCGCCAGCGGCAGCAGGATCAACGCCGGCAGCGTGGCATCGAGCCCGAGGCAGACCAGCGCAACGCCGAGCCCGCCAATCGCCGCCTGGCCCTCGACGCCGATGTTGAACAGCCCGGCCTTGAAGGCGATGGCGACGGCCAGCCCGGCGAAGGCCATGTTGGTGGTGTAGAACAGCGTGTAGCCGATCGAATCCCAGGATCCGAAACTGCCGATGACCAGCGCGTCGAAAGCCGCCCGCGGCGATTGCCCCGCCGCCAGCACCACGAGCGCCGAAACCGCCAGGGCGAGCACCAGGTTCAGCACCGGCAGCAGCACAAGTTCCGCCCAACGCGGCAGCGGCCGGTTCATCAATGCGCGCCCGCCATCAGCAGGCCGAGTTCGCGTTCGCCGGCGCCGGCCGCGAGGTCGCCGACAATGCGACCATCGAACATCACCAGGATGCGGTCTGACAGCGCCAGGATCTCATCCAGCTCGACCGAGACCAGCAGCACCGCCTTGCCAGCATCGCGCCAGGCGCGCAGGCGCTGATGGATCGCCTCGATCCCGCCGATATCCACGCCGCGCGTCGGCTGGCCGACCAGCAGCACATCCGGCGCGCGGTCCAGCTCGCGCCCCATGATCAGCCTTTGTTGATTGCCGCCGGAGAACAGCGCCGAGCGCAATCCCGGCACGCCGGGCCGCACGTCATGCGCCGCCATCAGCGCCTTGGTATGCCTCTCCATCGCACGGCCCGACAGCAGGCCGAGGACCTGGCGCCACATCGGATCACCCTGATAGCCGAGAATCGCCGTCTCCTGCGCGGCGAAGTCGGCGATCAGCCCGTGGCGCAGCCGGTCCTCCGGCACATGCGCGACGCCGAGCCGCCGCATCTCGCCCGCATCGCAGGGCGCGAGCGGCACGCCGCGCAGCCGAACCGTGCCTGAGTCGGGCGCGCGCATGCCCGACAGCGCTTCGAGCAACTCGGTCTGGCCGTTGCCGGCAACCCCCGCGATGCCGAGGATCTCGCCGGCATGCAGCGTGAAGGACACGCCGCGCACGCGCGCCACGCCGGCACCGTCGCGCACGCGCAGATCCGCAACGCCGAGCAGTTCCACGCCCGGCGTCGCCGGCGTCGGGCGCGTGGCGGCGCCGGGCCGGCGGCCGATCATCAGCTCGCCGAGTTCGGCAGCCGAGGTCTCGGCCGTCGCGAGATGCGCCACCATCCTGCCGCCGCGCATGACGGAGACGTGGTCGGTCACCGCCATCACTTCGCGCAGCTTGTGGGTGATCAGGATCACCGCCTTGCCTTCGTCGCGCAGCGCGCGCAGCACGCGGAACAGGTCGTCGGCTTCCTGCGGCGTCAGCACGCCGGTGGGTTCGTCGAGGATCAGGATCTCGGCACCGCGATGCAGCGCCTTGAGGATTTCCACACGCTGCCGCGTGCCGACCGGCAAATCCTCGATCCGCGCATCGGGGTCCACGACCAGCCCGTAGTCCTGCGCGAGCCGCGCGAGCGATTGCCGCGCCGCCGCCTGGCCCTTCGCCAGCAGCGCCCCGCCTTCGGCGCCGAGCATGATGTTCTCCAGCACGGTGAAGGGCTCGACCAGCATGAAGTGCTGGTGGACCATCTCGATGCCCAGGGCGATGGCATCCGCGCTGCTGCGAATGGCGGCGGGCCGGCCATCCACACGGATTTCGCCGGAATCCATCGGATAGAAGCCGTGCAGGATCGCCATCAGGGTGGACTTGCCGGCGCCGTTCTCGCCGATCACGCCATGGATCGAGCCGCGCTGGACGCTCAGGTCCACCGCGTCATTGGCCAGCACATGGCCAAAGCGCTTGGTGATGGCGCGGCACTCGATCGCGGGCGCGCCCGACTGGCTCCCGCGCGGCTTCGCTATCACGCCGCCGCCCGGATCAGCCGCGCCAAGCGCGGATCACTGCACCGGGCAGGTGTTGTCCGTCATGAAGTCGTGCACCGTGACGCGGCCGGCGATGACATCGGCACGGACCTGTTCGATACGGGCGCGCATCTCGGGCGTCACCAGCGGGGCGTTGTTGTCGTCGAACGCCACGCCGACGCCATCCTCCGCCAGCCCCAGCACCTGGCGCCCGCCGCGCCAGGTGCCGGCCCGCGCCTGCTCGAAGCCCAGCCGCGTCGCCACGTCCACGCGCTTGAGCATGCTGGTCAGCACGCGGCCGGGCTGGAGGTGGTTCTGGTTGCTGTCCACGCCGATGCCGAGCCGCCCGGCATCCGCTGCCGCCTGCAGCACGCCGGTACCGGTGCCGCCGGCGGCGTGGAAGATCACATCCGCGCCGCGCTCGATCTGGCTGCGCGCCAGCTCGGCTCCACGCACCGGGTCGCGCCAGGCGGCCGGCGTCGAGCCTGTCATGTTCTGGAAGACCTGGATCTGCGGGTTCACCGCGCGCGCGCCCTGCACATAGCCGCAGGCGAATTTGCGGATCAGCGGGATGTCCATCCCGCCGACGAAGCCGACGCGACCGGACCGGCTGGCCATCGCCGCCATCATGCCGGCCAGGTAGCTGCCCTGTTCCTCGCGGAACAGCACGGATTGCACGTTCGGCGCATCCACGAAGCTGTCGATGAGGATGAAGCGGGTCTGCGGGAATTCGGCGGCCACGGCCTGCACCGCGCTGCGCTGTGCGAAGCCGACGGCAACGATCGGGTCCTGGCCGCGACGGGCGAAGTTGCGCAGCGCCTGCTCGCGCTGCGGCTCCGCCGTCACCTCGAAATCGGGGACCTGGATGCCGGTGGCGCGCTGGAATTCCTGCCCGCCGCGATGCACGGCTTCGTTGAAGGACCGGTCGAAGCGGCCGCCCATGTCGAAGACGATGGCCGGGCGGACCTCCTGCGCCGCCAGGGGCGTGGAGAGCAGCAGCAGCGCGCAGAGCGCGGAGACCAATAGCCGTCGCATCGTGGGAGCCTCACCGGAATTTAATGTGTAGCTAAGGTGCAACCTCTGGCGGCCACCCGTCAATGAGGTCGTCGGGGCTTTCCTCGCTCCGGGCGGTCTTTCCCCGCTCCGCCGGTCTCCCCTCGCCCCGCATGGCCGTGCACGGGCGATTCTTGGCCGCCAGGATCGTCCACCACAACGGCGCCCGCTGCACCCATAGACCCCCTGGCGGCGCGCAACGTTCGACCACCACCACCATGCTGCCGATGAACAGTCCCGCCAGGCTGCCCGCGATGCAACCCGCCACCGCACAGCTGCGCTCAGCCGTTCGCGCTCCAGGAGCGCCGAGGTGCACCGGGTCGGTGTCGATGGCGCGTTCCATCAGCTTCTGCGCCACCATCAATCCTGGTCATGCCACCCGAGGGCGTGGCGGCATCGTCCCACCGCTGCCACAGCGTCGCCGAGCGGGTCGGCACTTGGATGACCCGGTCGGCCGCCCGGCGGCGCCCCTCGAACGCCGGGTCGGACTTGTCCAGAATCCTTACACTGATTGGAAACGCCGTTCATTTTTTTTGGCAAGCCATTGCAATAACTATGTAAAAATTCTTGGCCCGATATTCGCTATGGGGGGCTTGGGCCTCGATGGTGTCCGTGGCACTTTCGCTGCGGCCGCGCATCGGACCGAACCTCTCAAAGGGAATTTCATCATGTCTCTTCGGACTGCACTACTCGGAATGGTCTTTGCCGCAGCCGTTGGTGCTGGCCCGGCGTCGGCCGCGCTCATGGCGTCGGGTTCGGTCGGCGGCGCGCCGACCGGCGTCACGTTCGAGAACTTCGACTTGTTGGCGCTTGGCGCCAACGCTCCGGGCGGCCAGGTTCTCGGCAGTGGCATCAAAGTGATCCTGACGCCAAATGCGCAGGCCGTTGTCGGCAGCGTCGGCGGTCAGTATGCGGCGCCCTTCCTGTCGGGCGGCAACGGCACCGGCTTTGGCGGCCAGCCGGACGGCCTCAATACCACGACCTACATCAGTGCCGGTTCGAGCAACGCGATGGGCGGTGCCAATGCCACACTGGAGCTGCCCTTCCTTTCGCTGTATCTCGGCCTGCTATGGGGCTCGGTTGACGCCTTCAACACCTTGGAGTTCTTCAACGGCGCCGTGTCTGTCGGGCAACTGACGGGAGTCGACGTATCGGCCAGCCCGAACGGGGATCAGGGCCTCAACGGCACGCTCTACGTCAACATCGTCTCCACGTTGCAGTTCGACCGCGTGGTGGCGACCAGCACGGGGTTCACCTTCGAGTTCGACAACGTCGCCTTCAACCCGACCGACCCGACGGTAGTGCCGGAACCCGCCACGCTGGCGCTGTTCGGCGCTGGCCTCCTGGGCCTGGGTCTGGCTCGCCGCCGCCGCCGCAACGGCTGATTGGCCGCACGCAAGCCCGCATCACGGTTCTGTTCCACGGCCTGGGACAGAACCGCTGATGTAGTTTTTGCGTCGAAGTTCAGGATTCCGGCGTCAGGATTTTTGACGCCGGGTTAACTTGTCTCGACCGTCCGCCCCGTCGAGCAGGTTCGACCCGTGCGGCAAGCCAGGTCGCGGCCAGTGCGGTCAGCGCCGTGCACCGCCGATGTTCCTGCACCCGGAGCGCCTTTGGCGCCAGGCTGATCGCATCCTGCGGCCCGGGTGGCAAAGCTTTGTAGCGCGGCTTTGTCTTGTGATGGCGTGCCGGGTGTCCATCGCCCGCACTTTAACCTTACCGGTTCTTTGCTGAATTTCCATCTTGAAGGTACCAGGCCTTTCCGGCACATGTGCTCGCAGAACAAGCCGCCCGCGGCATGGGGAGCGAAGGACCGGCATGGATCTGGCCGCGATCATCACGTTGAACGGCCTGACCCTCGCAGCGTTGTATTTCATCGTGGCCAGCGGCTTTTCGCTCATCTTCGGCCTGATGCGCGTGGTCAATATGGCGCATGGGTCGCTGTACCTCGTGGCCGCCTATGTCGGCTACGCGGTGTTCGAGCCGCTTTACGATGATGACGTCTGGTACGCCTGGTACGTCGGCCTCGCGGCCGGCATCGGCTTCGCCGCCGTGTTCGGCGCAGCGATGCAGAAGCTGCTGCTCGGCTGGATGCAGGGGCAGGAACTGCGCCAGGCGCTGGTCACCATCGGCGTCTCGATCATCGTGGCGGACCAGCTGCTGGCAATCTATGGCGGCAACCCGCGGCAGTTCTTCGCACCCGACGCGATCTTCGGCTCCACGCAAATCCCCGGCATCGGCGGCTATCCCACCTTCCGCCTCGTGCAGATCGGCATCGCGGTCGCGGTCGGGGTTGGCCTGTGGCTGCTGCTCAACCGCACGAAGCTCGGCATGATGATCCGCGCCGGCGTGGACGACCGCGAGATGCTGGGCGCCTGCGGCGTGAACGTGCCGCTGGTGGGCATCGCGGTCTTCGCGCTGGGCGCCGCGCTGGCGGGCCTCGGCGGGGTGATCGGCGCCACGGCGCAGCCGCTGAGCCAGGGCGTCGATGGGCGGTTCCTGCTGGTTTCGCTGGTGGTGGTGATCGTCGGCGGCATGGGCTCGATCCCCGGCACGGCGATCGGCGCCATCCTGATCGGGCTGGCCGAGCAGATCGGGCAGGCGGTGTTCCCGACCTATTCGGTCGTCCTCACCTTCGTGATCATGGTGGTGGTGCTGGCGACCCGGCCGCAGGGGGTGCTCGGCCGTGCATGACCGCGTGATCCTGTGGTCCCTGCTGGGCGCGGTGCTGATGCTGCTGGCGCCTTGGGGGCTGCTCCAGGTCTTGCCGGTCAACCAGGCGCAGTTCTGGACCGCGAACATCCTCGGCCGCGGCATTGTCTTCGGCATCATCGCCATGTCGCTGACCTTCCTGGCCACCTATGGCGGGTTCATTTCGCTGGCGCAGATGATGATCGCGGGCGTGGCCGGCTACACTGTCGCCGTCTTCGTCGATGGCGCGGTGCCGCGGATCGTGGGCGGCTTCGGCTATGCGGTGGCGATCCCGCTCGGCCTCCTGGCCGCGACGGTGATGGGGCTGATCGTCGGCGCGATTTCGGTCCGCACCCGCGACATCTACCTCCTGATGATCACGCTGGCGCTGGCGATGGGCGTGTTCCGCTTCATCGAGACCAACATCGCCTGGTTCAACGGCTATGAGGGCATCCGCAATGTCGTGGGCCCTGGCGTCTTCGGCTTCGATTTCCGCAACGCCTATGTGTTCTACTACATCGCGCTCGCTACCGCGGCGGCGCTGTACTTCGGCGTGCTCTACCTGGTGCGCTCGCCCTTCGGCCTCGTGCTGCAGGGGATTCGCGACAATCCGCGCCGCGTTGCCGCACTCGGCTACGCAGTGGGGCTGCATCGCGTCGCCGCTTTCGGCGTCGCGGGCTTCATCGCGGGATGCGGCGGCGTGTTGGCCACCATCTACAACATCGGCATCTCGCCCGGCTCGATCGGCCTGGGGGCGAGTGTGAACGTGCTGATCATGAGCGTGATCGGCGGCCTCGGCCATCCGCTCGGCGCCTTCATGGGCTCGCTGGTCTTCACCTTCTTCGATACCTTTGCGGCCTCGATCTACGACCGCGAGCGGTTCAACACGCTGATCGGCGTGGTTTTCCTCGCCATCGTGCTGCTCTCGCCCGATGGCCTGCTTGGGGCGGGCAAGCGCCTGCGCCGATTGCTCGGCGGGGCCAATGCGCCCAGGCCCTGAACCCGAACGCCGCGGGAATCGTCCAGCCCCGCATGCGACAAGAAACGGACACAAGGAGGATACCAACATGACGCTTCGCCTGACGCGCCGCTCCGCCCTTCTGGGTGCTGGCGGCATCCTCGCCGGCGGCCTCTCGGCACCGGCCATCGCCCAGCGCGCGCCGATCCGCCTCGGCGGCCTCGCCACGCTCGAAGGTCCCTTCGCCACCGGCGGCCAGGACGGTTTCCGCTGCATCCAGATGGAGCTGGAGCGCATCAACAGCACGGCGGGCGGCCGCCGCATCGAGCTGATCCGCGAAAGCTCCAACGCGCAGGCCGATGTCGCACTCGCCCGCGCACGCAAGCTCATCGAGCAGGACAATGTGGACATGATCCTCGGCCCGCTTTCGGGCGCCGAGGGCATCGCGCTGCGCGACTATTCCCGCACGCTGACCGGCAAGACCATCGTCAACGGCAGCTCGGGCGCGTCCGACACCACGCTGCGCAACCCCTCGCCCAATTTCTTCCGCTTCAGCACCGATGGCACGCAGTGGATGGCGGGCCTGGGCAACCATGTCTATCGCACGATGGGCGTGCGCGAGGTTGCCATCGTCGCCGGCGACTACGCCTTCCCCTATGCGCAGGTGTTCGGATTTAACATCGAGTTCTGCCGCGCCGGCGGCAAGGTCACGCATTACTGGGCGCCGCTCGGCACCACCGATTTCGGCTCGCAGATCGCGCAGATCAATCGTTCCGACGTGGGCGCCCTGGTGGTCGTGCATGGCGGCACGGATGGGCTCGCCTTCATGACGCAATATGCCCAGGCCGGCGGCAACAAGCCGCTGGTCGCCGGCTCCATCATGGCCGACCAGTCGATGCTTTCGGCGCGCGGCCCGCATCGGCGCGTGATGACCGGCATGATCTCGGCCGGCCCGATCGCGGATGTGATCGACGACCCGATGTGGCGCGAATTCGTCGAGCGCTATCGCCGCCGCTGGCTGAACGAGGGCGGCTTCCAGTCGCCCTCGATCCATGGCGTGAACTACACGACGAACCTGATGGGCATCCTGCACGCCCTGAACGCCGTGGATGGCGATCTCTCCGGCAACCAGGTCGCCTTCCAGCGCGCACTCGCGGCCGCCGCCTTCAAGGCGCCGACCGGCGCCGAAGTGAAGCTCGACCACAACCGCCAGGCCATCTCGGACATCTTCGTCAATCGGATCGAGGAGCGTGACGGGCGTGCCCAGGTGGTGGCCTTCGCGCGCGCCAACGCGATCAACCAGACGCTCGGCACCCCGGAGGCGCAGTTCCTCGCCCTCGGCGCGCCGTCGCGCGACAACCCCGGCTGCGTCCCCGCCGCGTCGTAGTTGCGTCGTATTTGGGGGCCGGTGCGATCGCGCCGGCCCCGCCCTTCTCCTGGCAAACAACTTGACCCAGCCTGTGATACGACTGAGTGGCGTCAGCCGCCGCTTTGGCGCCCTGCACGCCGTGCGCGACGTCAGCTTCGATGTCGCGCAAGGCGAACGCCGCGCCGTGCTCGGGCCCAATGGCGCGGGCAAGACCACGCTGTTCAACACCATCTGCGGCGATTTCCCGCCGACCGCGGGACGCATCGAATTCCTCGGCACCGACATCACGATGGCCAAGCCGCATCAGCGCACGCGGATGGGCATCGGGCGCACCTATCAGACCTCGCTGCTGTTCAACGGGCTCTCGGTGCTGGACAATCTGTTCATCGCCGTGCGCGGGCTGAAGCCCAACCGCTTCTCCTTCCTCCGCCCCGGCCGCAACGATGCCGGCCTTGCGCAGGCGCGCGCCCTGGCGGAGCGCATGCGGCTGTCGCATCTGCTGGGCGCCGAGGTCGTCAACCTCAGCCACGGCCAGCGCCGCCAGCTCGAAGTCGGCATGGCGCTCGCCGGCGATCCGCGCCTGCTGATGCTCGATGAGCCGGCGGCCGGGCTCTCGCCGGGCGATCGGCCGGAACTGCTGAAGCTGCTGCGCGACTTGCCGCGGACGCTGACGCTGATCCTGATCGAGCATGACATGGACATCGCCCTTCCCGCCGCCGACATCGTCACCGTGATGCAGGATGGCGAGGTGGTGGTGGAAGCGACGCCGGACCGCATCGAGAGCGACCCCATCGTGCAGGCGATCTACCTGGGCGGAGGCCATTGATGCTGGCCGTCCGCAACCTGCATGTGCGCTTCGGCCAGGCGCATATCCTGCAAGGCATATCGCTTGAACTCGGCGCCGCGCCGCTGGCCATCGTCGGCCGCAACGGCATGGGCAAGACCACGCTGTGCCAGGCCGTCATGGGCCTCGTCGCCGTCAGCGAGGGCGATATCGCGTTGCAGGGCGAGCGCATCTCGGGCCTTGCCCCCTTCCGCATCGCGCGGCGCGGCGTCGCCATCGTGCCGCAGGGGCGGCGGACCTTTCCCTCGCTCAGCGTGCATGAGCACCTGCTGCTGGTCGACCAGGGGCGCGACGCGCGGTGGAACATCGAACGCATCTATGAAACCTTCCCGCGCCTGGCCGAACGCCGCCGCAATGGCGGCACCGAACTTTCGGGCGGCGAACAGCAGATGCTCGCCATCGCGCGCGCGCTGCTGATGAACCCGAAGCTCGTCATCATGGATGAGCCGAGCGAGGGCCTCGCTCCCGTCATCGTGGACCACCTGATCGAGGTGCTGCGCGCCCTGCCGCAGGATGGCATGTCGCTGCTGCTGATCGAGCAGAACCTGCGGGTCGCCACCGCGGTGGCCGGGCAGGTCGCCATCATGGTCACCGGCCGCATCGCCGCCGAAATGCCGGCCGCCACCCTGGCCGGCGACCCCGAGATACAGCGTCGCTACCTCGGCGTATCCGCCGGCGGCCATTGAGGAGAATGCAGCTCATGTCGAAGGTTTACGTGATCGGCACCTGCGACACGAAGGAGGCCGAGCTGCGCTTCGCGGCGGAATGCGTGCGCCGCGCGGGCGCCGAGCCGTTGCTGGTGGATGTCGGCACCAAGGGGGCGGGTGCGGCGGTGGATGTGACCGCGGCCGAGATCGCGGCGCACCACCCGCAGGGCGCCGCCGCCGTGCTCGGGGTGAACGACCGTGGCGCCGCGGTGGCCGGCATGGCGCTGGCGCTGACGCAGTGGCTGCTGGCGCGAGGTGACATCGGGGCGGTGCTGGGCCTCGGCGGCTCGGGCAACACCGCGCTGGTGACGCAGGCGATGCGCGCGCTGCCGGTCGGCACGCCCAAGCTCATGGTCAGCACCGTCGCGTCGGGCAATGTCGCGCCCTATGTCGGGCCGGCCGACATCGCCATGATGTATTCGGTGGTGGATATCGCCGGCATCAACGCCATCTCGCGCCGGGTCATCGCCAATGCCGCGCATGCGGCCGCCGGCATGGCGTTGAACGCGCCCCCGGTCAGCACCGCGGCCGAGAAGCCGGGCCTGGGCATGAGCATGTTCGGCGTCACCACCGCCTGCGTCACCATGCTGCGCGAGGCGCTGGAAGCGACCCATGAATGCTACGTGTTCCACGCCACCGGCGCGGGCGGGCAGAGCATGGAGAAGCTCGCCGATTCCGGCCTGCTGGCCGGGCTTTTCGACATCACCACCACCGAGGTGCCCGATTTCCTGATGGGCGGCGTGTTCCCCTGCACCGAGGACCGTTTCGGCGCCACGATCCGCACCAGGCTGCCCTATATCGGCAGCGTGGGCGCCGTGGACATGGTGAATTTCGGCGCGAAGGAGACGGTGCCCGCGCAGTTCGCGAATCGGAACCTCTACGTCCACAACCCACAGGTGACGCTGATGCGCACCACGCCGGAGGAGAACCGCGCGATCGGCGACTTCATCGTCGCGCGGCTGAACCGCATGACCGGCCCGACGCGCTTCCTGCTGCCGCTCGGCGGTGTCTCCGCCATCGATGTGCCGGGCATGCCGTTCCATGATCCGGCGGCCGACGCCGCGCTGTTCGAGACCATCCGCGCGGGCTTCGTGCCGGCGCCCGACCGCAAGCTCATCGAAGTGGACGCCGCGATCAACGACCGCGCCTTCGTCGATGCGCTGCTCACCGCCTACCGGGAGATTGCCTGAACCATGCCCCGTTTCACCCGCACCGAATTGCTGAACCGGTTCAACGGCATGGTGGCGCGGCGCGAGCCGATCATCGGCGGCGGCGCCGG
>Ga0105049_10005349_pt1 | contig 14963 bp, 14 predicted proteins | sample MAT06_FD_78087 | JGI IMG/M metagenome (GOLD analysis project Ga0105049, IMG submission 78087) | Freshwater microbial communities from Lake Fryxell liftoff mats and glacier meltwater in Antarctica - MAT-06 | ecosystem: Environmental > Aquatic > Freshwater > Ice > Liftoff microbial mat | place... | reverse complement strand
GTGCTTCATCGTGCACGAACCCAGCGGATAGATGGCCAGGTCGATGGCGTGGTTCTTCTGCGACAGGCGCACATAGTGGCGCATGGTCTCGGGTTCGCTCAGACCCGGCAGGCCGATCGGGTCCTTGCGGACCAGGGCGCCGAGGTCCGAGCCGTTGGTTTTCGGTTCCGGCAGATCGACGCCGGTCTTGCCCCAGCCGTCGCGCTCGAAAATCAGGGCCTCGTTTTGAAGCAGGCCGCGCCCCCCGGTCAGGGTGGCGGGCTTGGTCTCGACGCGGTTTGGCGTGGTCGGACGGCCAACGGTGTTCATGGTGCTCATCGTTCCGCTCCTCAGTTCGCCAGGACCTTGGCGAGCGAACCCGCCAGAATGTTGATGTCGGCATCCAGCGTCGTCTCGGTCGCGGCGATCAGCAGGACATCGTCCATGCCGGCTGCGGGGGCGAGGCGGCTGTAGGGCACGCCGGCCAGGACGCGATTCTGGGCCAGCGCCTCGACCACCTCGGCGGCCGGTTTGGGCAGGCGCACCGCAAACTCGTTGAAGAAGCGTGGGGTCAGGACCTCGACGCCCGGGATGGCTGCCAGCGCATCCCGCGTGGCCAGAGCCTTCTCGTGGTTCAGCAGGGCCAGTTTGCGTAAACCCGTCTCACCCAGCAGGCTCATGTGGATGGTGAAGGCCAGGGTGCACAGGCCAGAGTTGGTGCAGATGTTCGACGTGGCCTTGTCGCGACGGATGTGCTGTTCGCGGGTCGACAGGGTCAGCACGAAGCCGCGCGCGCCGTCGGCGTCCACGGTCTCGCCGCACAGCCGACCCGGCATCTGCCGCACCAGCTTTTCGCGGCAGGCGAACAGGCCGACATAGGGACCGCCATAGTTCAGGGCGTTGCCGATCGACTGGCCCTCGGCGGCGACGATGTCGGCCCCCATTTCGCCGGGCGACTTCAGCAGGCCCATCGACACGGCTTCGGTCACGACGACGATCAACAGCGCCCCGGCGGCGTGGGCGGCTTCGGCGATCTTCGTCACGTCGGTGGCGGTGCCGAACACGTTGGGGGTCTGGACAACGACGCAGGCCGTGTCCGGCCCGATCCGGGCGATCACATCGGCCTCGGCGTCGACCGCGGCGGCCAGCACCTCGGTCTCGACGCCGACTGCGTGGACCACGGTCTCGGTCGCCCGAACATAGTGCGGATGCACCCCGCCCGAGATCACCGCCTTGTTGCGGCGGGTCACGCGGGTGGCCATCAGCACGCCCTCGGCCATCGCCGTTGACCCATCGTACAGGCTGGCGTTGGCCACCGGCATGCCGGTCAGGTTCGCGACCTGGGTCTGGAACTCAAACAAATACTGCAGGGTCCCCTGCGAGATCTCCGGCTGGTATGGCGTGTAGCTGGTCAGGAACTCTGACCGCTGGATCACATGGTCCACGGTCGCCGGGACGTGGTGTTTGTAGGCTCCCGCGCCGCAGAAGAAGGGCACGGAGCCGGCCGCCGTGTTCTTCGCCGCGATGGCTCCGAGCGTCCGCTCGACCTCCAGTTCGCCGGCCACACGCGGCAGGTCGACGAAGCCGGCGCGATGTGCCGCCTTCGGCACATCCACGAACAGGTCGTCGATGGATTTCGCGCCGATGGCCGCAAGCATGGCGGAGCGGTCGTCGGGGGTCAGGGGAAGGTAGCGCATGGGCGGGGAGATCCGTGCGTGAAAGGGGCTTAGAGGGTGGCGAGGAAGGCGTCGTAGGCGGGGCGGTCCATCAGGGCGTCGAGATGCGATCCGTCCGTGACCTTGAGCTTGGCGAACCAGCCTTCGCCCTCGGGATCAGCATTGACGGTCTCGGGCGCGCTGGCCAGGGCTGCATTGCCCTCAACCACTTCGCCTGACACCGGGGCGTAGACATCCGAGGCGGCCTTGACGCTCTCGACGACGGCGAAGCTGTCGCCCTTCGAAACGATCTTGCCGGCCTCCGGCGTCTCGACGAACACCACGTCGCCCAGCTGGTCGGCGGCGTGTTTGGTGATGCCGACGGTGGCGACGTCGCCGTCGAGACGAACCCACTCGTGATCCTTGGTGAAATGCATCGGCCGGGTCCTCAGGTCTTGGGTTTGCGGTAATAGCGTTGGGCGACGAAGGGCGTGGCGACGACCTCCGCGGCGGCGGGCTTGCCGCGGACGATGACCTTCAGGTCCGTCCCGAGTGCGGCGAATTTCGGTGTGACATAGCCCATGGCAATGTTGCGGCCCAGCGTGGGGGACGGGCCGCCGGACGTGACAGTACCGATGGTGTTTCCGTCCAAGTCGGCGATCTCGGCACCTTCGCGGGCCGGGGCCCCTTCCTTGACGCTCAGGCCGATGCGGACTCGCGACGGGCCGTCGGCCAGTTCCTTCAGGATGCGGTCGGCACCGTTGAAGTCGCCGCGCTCCTTGCGCGACTTCGACAGGGCAAACGTAAGCGCCCCCTCGACCGGGCTGGTCGAGGCGTCGATGTCGTGGCCGTGCAGCGGCAAACCGGCCTCAAGGCGCAGGCTGTCGCGGGCGCCCAGACCGATCGGCTTGACCCGGGCGTCCTGCAGGATCGTGTTCCAGATGCGCTCGGCCTGATCGGCCGGCACCGAGATCTCGTAGCCGTCCTCGCCGGTGTAGCCCGAGCGGGAGATGAAACAGTCGGCGCCGAACAGCATCAGCCGGGCGCAATCCATAAAGCCCATCTCGGTCAGCAGCGGTTCGTGCGCGGCCATGACCTCGGCGGCTTCCGGCCCCTGAATGGCCAGCAGGGCGCGATCATCGAGGATTTTCAGCGTCGCGTCGCCCTGCAGGCTGGTTTGCAGATAGGCGAAGTCGGCGTCCTTGTTGCCGGCGTTGACCACGACATAGAGGCCGTCATGGTCGGGCTTGCCGGCCATCAGGTCGTCCATGATGCCGCCTTCGGCGTTCAGCAGCAGGCTGTATTTCTGCTTGCCGGCCTTCAGGATCGCATAGTCGCCGGGCACGAACCGCTCAAACTGGGCGACGGCGTCTTCCCCGGTGATCCTGCACTGGCCCATGTGCGACACGTCGAACAGGCCCGCGTGCTCGCGGGTCCAGCGGTGCTCGGCCAACACGCCCCCAAACTCGCCCGTATACTGCACCGGCATGTCGTAGCCGCCGAAGCCGACCATGCGGGCACCGAGCGCCCGATGCGCGGCGTTAAGCGGAGTGGTCTTGAGGATTTCGTCGGTCATGTTCAGACTTTCACGGTCGCGTCTTTGGGCGGAAAGCTCCGCCGTCTTCGCGCCCCCGCTGTCCTGAAGCCTGAGAGATTCCGCCCCGGACCTGATCCGGGGCTTGCTCCGTCGGCGCGCTCCGCAGAGCGACTTTCCAGCGTCCGTATGTCCTCGCGGTCCGTTTGCCTGAGCGTTTCCGGGGCGGTTGCGCCTTCGGCTCCGGGGCCCCGAAAGGTCCCGATCTCTCCCGCGAGAGCGAACGGACATAGCCCCCGACTCCCAGGCGAAGTCAAGCAGAACGGGCCGCCCATGCGTCAACTTCGGCGATCCGCGCGGCCTTGTCGCACTCGCCCAGGAACGAACCCTCGAAGCTGTTGCGCGCGAGCAGGGTGAGCTGCTCCCGAGTCAGCCCAACCGCCGCCGCCAACTGACGGTAGTTCTCGTTCACATAGCCGCCGAAATAGGCTGGGTCGTCCGAGTTCAGGGTCACGTGCAGGCCGCGCCGCAGCATCTCGGGCACGGGGTGGTCCTTCAGGTCCTTGACCACGCAGAGCTTCAGGTTCGACAGGGGGCAGACCGTCAGCGTCATCTGCGAAGCCGCCAGCCGCTGGATCAGGGCCTCGTCCTCCATCGAGCGGTTGCCGTGGTCCATCCGGTCGATCTGCAGCAGGTCCAGCGCCTCATAGACATAGGCCGGCGGCCCCTCCTCGCCGGCATGGGCACAGAGCTTGAGACCCAGGGCGCGAGCGGCAGCGAAGACGCGTTCGAACTTGGAGGGCGGATGCCCGACCTCCGAGGAATCCAGCCCGACCGCGACGAAGTGATGCAGATAGGGCTTCGCTGCCTCAAGCGTCGCCAAGGCCTCGTCTTCGCTCAAATGGCGCAGGAAGCTGAGGATGAGACCCGAGCTCACCCCCAGTTCGGCCCTGGCGCGGTCCATGCCGGCGATCAGCCCCTCGACCACGACCCCGAAGGGCACGCCCCGGTCGGTGTGGGTCTGGGGGTCGAAGAAGATTTCGGCGTGACGCACGTTGTCGGCGGCGGCCCGCTGGAAATAGGCGAAGGCCAGATCCTCGAAATCACGCCGGGTCAGCAGCACATTGGCCCCGGCGTAGTAGATGTCGAGAAAGTCCTGCAGGTTGGAGAAGTCATAGGCCGCCCGGACGGCCTCGACGCTGTCGAACGGAATGACCACGCCGTTCCGCTGCGCCAGTTCGAACATCAGCTCGGGCTCGAGGCTGCCCTCGATATGCAGATGAAGTTCGGCCTTGGGCAGGCCCGCGATATAGTCATCGAGCGACATGGACAGCTCCGGAAACAGGCCGCCAGTCTAGCCTACATCCACTCCGGCGTGTCGATGCCCAGCAGGTCCAGCGCCGTCTCCAGCTGGTTCAGCGCGGCCCTCGACAGGGCCAGCCGCGAGCCCTTCGTCGCGGCGTCCGGCGCGATCAGCACCGGGCAGGCGGCGTAGAATTTGGAGAACGACTGGGCCAGCCGGAAAGCGTGCTCGGCGATGACATGCGGCATCCGCTTGTCATAGGCCTCGCTTACGGCCTGCGAAAAGGCGTCCAGCGTCAGGGCCAGATCGCGCTCGGCCGGTTCGGCGATGACGATGGGAGCGGGGACTGCGCCCTGGTCCGCACCCTTGCGCAGCAGGGATTTGATGCGGACGGCCTGGTACAGCAGATAGGGACCGGTCTTGCCCTCGAAGCTCATGAACCGGTCAAGGTCAAAGACGTAGCTGGTGGTCCGGCTGTTCGACAGGTCGGCGAATTTGAGCGCCGCCACAGCCACCGTGTGGGCGATGGTCTCGAACTCGGCCTCGGGCAGGTCGTTGCCCAGTTGGGCCTCATGCAGCCGCTCGCGGGCCTTGGCAACCGCCATGGTGATCAGGTCGTGCAGCTTCAGCACCCCGCCCGCGCGGGTCTTGAACGGCTTGCCGTCGGGGCCGTTCATGGTGCCGAAGCCGAGATGGTCCAGCGACCCCTCGACGGCGTAGCCGGCCAGATAGGCCGCGCGGAACACCTGCTCGAAATGCTCGGCCTGCCGCTCGTCGACGACGTACAGGATAAGGTCAGGATCGATGGCCTTGCGCCGATCCAGGATCGTGGCCAGGTCGGTCGTGCCGTACATGGCCGAGCCTTCCGAGCTGATGACCAGCAGCGGCGGCGGGCTCGGGGCTTCGATCACCGAACCGTCGGCCAGCTTCTTCTTGCGGGTCTCACCGGGCCGCGCGACGTGGACCACACGCGCGCCGTCGTCCTCGACCAGCAGGCCGGTCGCTTCCAGATGGGCGATCATCTCGGCCATCACCGGGTCGGCGTCGCTTTCGCCGTTCCACAGGTCGAAGGTCACGTCCAGAGCGCCGAACTCGCGTTCCAGCGCCGTGCGGCTGACGGCGACGAAATGGGCCCACAGGGCGCGATAACCCGGCCGTCCTCCCTGAAGCTCCGCCGTCGCCTTGCGGGCGCGGTCGCGGAAGCCGTCGTCCGTCTTGGCCATGCCGGCGGCGGCGGGGTAAAGGCGCTCAAGGTCGTCCAGCGTCACCGGGCTTTCAGCCGGGAAGGGCCCGTTCCCTGGGGCGAGGAAGCCGTCCGCCTTGCCCTCATCGCCCACGGCGACGATCAGCAGGCCCATCTGGAAGCCCCAGTCGCCGAAATGGGCGTCGCCCCAGACCGTGTCGCCCCGGAACCGAAACAGCCGCTTCAGGCTTTCGCCGATGATGGACGAGCGCAGGTGGCCGACGTGCATGGGCTTGGCGACGTTTGGCCCAGCGAAATCGATGATGACCCTGCGCGCGACCGCTGCCGTCGAAGCGCCGGAGCGAACAGTGTCGGCCGCGACTTCCGCCGCGCGCGCTGTCAAGGCACCGTCTGCCAGACTCAGATTGATGAAGCCCGGGCCGGCCACCTCGACGGAGGCCAGACGCGGATCGCCCGCCAGACGCCCGGCGACCCGTGTAGCCAGCTCACGCGGATTGGCCTTCAGCGCCTTGGCGGCGGTCAGAGCCCCGTTCGACTGGAAGTCGGCGAGGTCGGGTCGGTCTGACGACGTGACACGCGCCAGTGTCGGGTCCACGCCTTCGGCGGCGAAGGCGGCCCCGACCGCTTCGCCCAGGACAGTTCTGAGGTCGGTCATTTACTGGGCCGCGGGCGGTGTCGCGGCGGCCGTGCCCGCATTGACGCGGAACCGGCTGCCCGAGCGGTTGAACTCGGCCATTTCCGGCGTGACGTCGAAGCCGACCAGGATTTCGAAATGGTCGCCGCTGGTGGTGGCTTTGGCGCGCGGGATGACGATGGTCTGGTCCTGGGTGACCGAGGCAGTCTGCTCGCCGTCGAAATTCACCGGCAGGTCGAAATATTCCTTGGCCAGGATGGCGCGGTTCCGTTCGGTCACGGCGATCCAGTAGCGATAGGTGAGGCCATCGCCCTGTGCCTGGGGGCCGCGGCCGAGATTGAACAGGATGCGGGTCTGGACCGTGATCGGCGCGTCGCCCTGATAGCTGCAGTCGGACACCAGGCCCTCGATCTCGCCGGTGAAGCCGACGTTGGCGGCGGCGACCCGGTCGCCGGTCAGTTCGACATAGCGGGCCGCGTCGTAAAGCACCTTCACATAGGGGCAGGGGCCGGCGGCGGAACGGCGGCCCAGCGGAGCGATACGCGGTGCGCGTGGCGCGTCGGACTGTTCGCCCGGCTCTCGCTGTTGCTGATCCGGGCGGCCGGTCTGTCCTGGACGGCCTTGCTGCTGCTGGCCCGAGCCGAACTGGGCATGGGCGACCGTCGGCACGGTCACGACCGTGATCGCAACGGCGGTGAGGGCCGAGGCCAGGGAAACCTTGAGGACGCGACGCATGCAGGGGTCTTCCGGAAACGAGGAGGTGCGGCATCAGCCGGATGCCGGCGGCACGCTCGCCGCTGATAGCGGCTAAACCGAGGCGCGGCAAACCCGCCGGGTGTAAACCCGGGGTCTGATGCCGGTAGCGGGACAGGCCTCGAACGACTAGGTTCCAGCCATGACTCTCCATTCGTCCATCCACCCGGCCGACAAGCGCGCCCTGACCGTACGCCTTGCCACGCCGCGCGGCTTCTGCGCCGGCGTCGATCGGGCCATCCAGATCGTCGAGCGCGCGATCGAGAAATTCGGCGCGCCGGTCTATGTGCGCCACGAGATCGTCCACAACCGCCATGTCGTCGAACGGCTCAAGGGCATGGGTGCCGTCTTCGTCAAGGAGCTGGACGAATGCCCTGACGATCGCCCCGTGGTCTTTTCGGCCCACGGGGTGCCCAAGTCGGTGCCGGCCTCGGCGCGCGCTCGCGAGATGCTGTATCTGGACGCCACCTGTCCGCTGGTCTCCAAGGTCCATGTCGAGGCCGAGCGCCACCACGACGCGGGTCGTCACATCATCCTGATCGGCCACGCCGGCCATCCTGAGGTCGTCGGTACCATGGGCCAGCTGCCCGCCGGCGCGATCACCCTGGTCGAGACGGCTGCCGATGCGGAGGTCTTCCAGCGTCCGGGCAATGCGCCACTCGCCTATGCCACCCAGACCACCCTGTCGGTCGATGATACCAGCGAGATACTGGCGGTGCTGAAGCGCCGCTTCCCGGAACTGCCCGATCCGCACAAGGAAGACATCTGCTACGCCACCACCAATCGCCAGGAGGCGGTCAAGCGGTTGGGCGAGGGATGTGATCTGGTGCTGGTGATCGGGTCGGCCAACTCGTCCAACTCGGTTCGGCTGGTCGAGGTGGCCCTGCGCGCCGGGGCCCGCGACGCGCGTCTGGTCGATGACGCGACCCAGGTGGACTGGTCCTGGCTCGATGGCGTGACCACGCTCGGCATCACGGCCGGTGCCTCGGCCCCGGAGCGGCTGATCGAGGACCTGATCGACGCCGTCCGCTCGCGGTTTGCAGCCGATGTCATCGAGGACGCCGGCGAACGCGAAACGGTCACCTTCAAGCTGCCCCGCCTGCTGACGGTCTGAAGAGACCGCATACCTGCTCTTGCACGGGCGCAGCCTTTGGCCTTGGCTGGCGCCTACCGTCCGACCCTACGGAGCCGAAATGCGCAGCCTTCGCAACGCCTGTACGATCGTCTTCGCCCTCGCCCTGATGGCGGCCACCGGCTGCACCCGGGAGGCCGAGGTTCCGCCGACCCCGCCGGTCGAGCCGACGCCCGCCCCCGCCGGACCCATGTCCGCGCCCGTCAGCTACGTCTGCGAAAGTGGTCAGTCGGTGACGGTGGCCTATCTGGACACCTCGACAGCCCAGCTGTCCTGGAAGGGCAAGGCCTATGTTCTGCGCACCGTCCAATCGGCGTCAGGCGCACGCTTCACCGGCTCGGCTCTGGAATGGCAAACCTTGATCGCCGGCGGCCAGGAAACCGCGACCCTGAGCCGTCTGGGCCCCAATCAGGACATCGGGGTCGCCGTACTGGAACGTTGCAGCCGTCCGTCGTCGGGTCCCGTCGTGCCCGGCCCGGTCCCGACCTCCGAGATCCTGCCCGGTGGGCCGCTGCCGCCCGTGGACGCGCCTTGCAAGGGCCCGCAGTTGAAACTCTCGGCGGATGGCGGTGACGCCGGCATGGGCCACCGCATCACGATCATCGGTGTCCAGAACCTCGGTGCTCGGGCCTGCAGCCTGACGGGCTATCCAACTGTAACCCTGCAGACCGCGCGCGGTGCCAACCTGACGATGGTGCGGTCCGAGCAGAACCCGGGCAGCTATCTGCGGACCGGCCAGGCACCGGCGTCCGTCACGATCCAGCCGCAGGCCAGGGCTTTCTTTGACGTGGCCTGGACCGTGGTCCCGAACGAGACACAGGGCGAGAAGGCCTGTCCGACCGCCGCCCGCATCCGCGCCGTCGCTCCCGGCGACACCTCGCCAGCGACCCTGGCCCAGACCTTCACTCCCTGCGGTGGCCGCATCCAGATCAGCCCCTTCCGGGCCGTCGCCGAACCTGCACCGCCCGCCTGACACCGCGAGCTCGCGGCAGTCGTCCCTTTAGGTATCTGTATTAAAAAGACATTCTTGCTCTGCCGCCTTGAATCTCTAGCACGCGCGGGGGTGGGCCTATACTAAGGTCCCATTTGAAAGGGGGTTGAAGATGACGGGAAATCTGGCGCGGTTTGGCACTGTTGGCACTCCGAATTCGCGAAACAGTGCCACGCCGCCGCTTCGGCCCGCGATGATTTCGGGGGTTCAAGGCGGCGTCGAAACGGCGTAGCGGAGCGCGCATGACCCAAGCCTCCAATCTGGCCTTCCACGATCGCGTGCGAACGGAACTGGCCGACATCGACGCCCAGGGGCTGACCAAGCCCGAGCGGATCATCGCCTCCCGTCAGGGCCCGGTGATCACGGTCGGCGGGCGGGACGTGCTCAACTTCTGCGCCAACAACTACCTCGGCCTCGCCAGTGACGAGCGGGTGGTCGAGGCCGGGATCACCGCACAGCAAAAATGGGGCGCCGGCACGGCCTCGGTCCGCTTCATCTGCGGCACGCTGGAGATCCACAAGGAACTGGAGCGGTCGATCGCCGACTATCTCGGTTTCGAGGACACCATCCTGTTCGCCGCCGCCTTCGACGCCAACGGCGGTCTGTTCGAGCCGCTGTTCGGAGCCGAGGACGCCATCGTCTCCGACAGCCTGAACCACGCCTCGATCATCGACGGCGTGCGGCTTTGCAAGGCCAAACGCTACCGCTTCGCCACCTCCGACATGGACGACCTCGAGACCCAGCTGAAACAGGCCCGGGCCGACGGCGCGCGCGCGATCGTCATCGCCACTGACGGCGTTTTCTCGATGGACGGCTATATCGCGAAGCTGAAGGACATCCGGGCGCTGGCTGACAAATACGATGCCTTGATCATGGTCGACGACTGCCACGCGACGGGCTTCCTCGGACCCAAGGGCCGGGGCTCCTATGCGCACCACGGGGTCGAGATCGACTTTCTGACCGGCACCTTCGGCAAGGCGCTGGGTGGGGCCATGGGCGGCTTCATCTGTGCGACCTCGGAAGTGGTGGCCCTGCTGAAACAGCGGGCGCGGCCCTACCTGTTCTCCAACGCCCTGGCCCCCGCGATCTGCGGTTCCAGCCTTGAGGCCATCAGCATTTCCGGCGGAGAGGAAGGCGATGCCCTGCGCCAACAGCTATTCGCCAACGCCGCCCGCTATCGCGGCGCGATGACCGAGGCCGGCTTCACCCTGCTGCCCGGCGAGCACCCGATCATCCCTGTCATGCTCGGCGACGCCAAACTGGCCCAGGATTTCGCCGCCCGGGCGCTTGAGCTGGGCGTCTATGTCATCGGCTTCTCGTTTCCGGTGGTGCCCCGGGGACAAGCCCGCATCCGCACCCAGATGTCGGCGGCGCATACCTTCGAACAGATTGATCAGACGGTCGCTGCGTTCACGACGGCCGGGCGCGAATTGGGAGTCCTGTAGACACGTGGATCGAATTATTGTGATCGCGGGAGTGCTCACGCTGCTATTGTCGGGTGTGCATTCAATTCTTGGCGAGAAGCTCATCTTTGCACGACTTCGCAACGCCGGAGCATGGAGCGAAGCCGCCTTGAACCTGTTGGCGCTTCGACGGTGGTTGGCGATTCGCGCCACCTGGCATCTGGTTTCCATCCTTGCAGCAGGATCGGCTGCTCTTCTTTTCGCTACGGCCTTCGGATCGGTCCGCGTCGATCTCGTGCTAGGGGCCACCTTCCTCGTCGCGGCCGTGTATTGGGCTATTGCGACACGCTTCGGTCACCCGGCATGGATCGCCTTGTGTGGAATTGGGGCACTGTTGCTGATCCCGAATTGAGTGCCGGCCGCATGAGACGCCTTAGGAGTGCAACTATGAACGACACCATGAAGGCCTTGGCCAAGACGAAGCCGGGCGTCGGTCTCGAGCTGATCGATGCCCCGATCCCCGTCGCCGGGCCCGAGGATGTGCTGATCCGGGTTCATCGCACAGCCGTGTGCGGCACCGACATCCACATCTGGAACTGGGACGAGTGGAGCCAGAAGAACGTGCCCGTCCCGATGATCACCGGCCATGAGTTCGCCGGCGAGATCGTCGCCATCGGCAAGGACGTGGACCGTCGTCTGTCCGTCGGCCAGCGCGTCTCGGCCGAGGGCCACGTCATCGACCTGAACTCGGAGGCGGCCCGGGCGGGCCATTTCCACCTCGACCCGGCGACCAAGGGCATCGGCGTGAACCGCCAGGGGGCCTTCGCCGAGTTCGTCGTCGCCCCGGCCTTCAATGTGATCGAGCTGCCCGACGACGTCCCCTATGAGATCGGCGCCATCCTCGATCCGTTCGGCAACGCCGTACACACCGCGCAGCAGTTCGACCTGCTGGGCGAGGACGTGCTGGTCACCGGCGCGGGTCCCATCGGCATGATGGCCGCCGCCGTCGCCCGCCATGCCGGCGCGCGCACCGTGGTCCTGACCGACATCAACGACTTCCGGCTGGAGCTGGCCCAGAAGGTCGCGCCCGGCGTGCGCACCGTGAACACCACGCGAGAAGACCTCAAGGACGTCATGCACGAGCTGGGCCTCAAGGTCGGCTTTGACGTGGCGCTGGAGATGTCGGGCTCGCCGATCGCCTTCAAACAGTGCGTCGACACCCTGATTATGGGCGGGGGCATGGCCATGCTGGGCATTCCGTCCAAGCCGATGGAGACCGACTGGGGCGCCATCATCCTCAAGGCCCTGACCATCAAGGGTGTCTACGGCCGCGAGATGTTCACCACCTGGCGCAAGATGCTGGGCCTGCTCAAAGCCGGCCTCGACCTGCAGCCGCTGATCACCCACCGGATGAGCTATGACCGCTTTGAGGAGGGCTTTGAGGCCATGCGCTCCGGCCAGTCGGGCAAGGTGATCCTCGACTGGGACAAGGCGGCTTAGGTCCGAATTCATGTCCGCGTCCGCCCCCATCGTGGCTTTCCTGGAAGGCGAAGGTCCTGACCCCCGGGGGCGGTCGTTGTTCGACGTCCTGGCCTTCGACAATGCGGCACTTGAGAACCACCACGACTTTATTCAGTGGCTGTTCCCGCTGCGCGAACCCTCCCGCGCCGTGCCGGAGTCCCCGGTACTGACGGACGCCGAGGTCGAGGCGATCAAGGCGTCGGGCATGGCCCAGTGCGCCCTGGCCGCCGCGACCGACAGGATGGACGCCTTCTATCGCGCCACCCACGATTGGCTGATGCCCAACGACCACAACCACCGGCGTATCACGCGGATCATCCGGTCCCTGCGGCTGCTGGTTGGCGACGATCAGGCGGACGCCTTCAAGACCGTCATCCTGTCGCGGGTCGAGGCGACCCGGGCACCGGTCAGCGCCCGCAGCCGCGGTTACTGGATGACAGCATGAACTATCGCCATAGCTTTCACGCCGGGAATTTCGCCGACCTGGTCAAGCACGCCCTGCTACTGTGGCTGCTCGAACGCGGTCAGGCTGACGGCCCTCTGACGGTCATCGACACCCATGCGGGCGCAGGCCTCTATGATTTGACCGGCGATGCTTCGCGGTCGAAAGAAGCCGAGGCGGGCGTTGTTCGGTTGATGGAGGCCAACGGTCGTCCGCCTCTGATCGAGGCGCTGGCCGCCGCCCTGGCCCGGCTGAACCCGCAGGGCGGGGCCGCCCTTTACCCCGGCTCGCCCTTGCTGGCGGCGGAGATGCTGCGGGACGACGACCGCTACGTCGGGTTCGAGCTCAACCCGCCGGTCCTGGACCTGCTGACCGAGGCGCTCGCGCCCTATCCCGAGGCCGCGGCCGAGGGCGGGGACGGCTATGACCAGGCGGTTGCCTGGGCGGCCGAGGCGACCGGTCCGCTCGTGCTCATCGATCCGCCGTTCGAGAAGCCTGACGACTATCTGCGCGCGGCCGATACGGGGGCCGCCATCGTCCGCGCCGACGCCCGGGCCACGGTCGCGATCTGGACCCCGCTGAAGGACCTCGAAACCTTCGACGGCTTCCTGCGTCGTCTTGATCAGGCCGGTGCCCAACGGGTGCTGGTGGCCGAGGCCCGGCTGCGTCCGCTGACTGATCCGATGAAGATGAACGGCTGTGCGGTGGTGATCCTGAATCCACCCGCCGGTGCCGAGGCGGCGGCTCGGGAAATCTGCGGCTGGGTCGCGGGCAGGCTCGGCGAGACCGGGGCCAGGGCCGACGTCTGGTTTACCTGATGGGCAGCGGCTCCGGGTCAAACACCTCGCCGGCCTCGTACAGGTGGGGCTCGAACGTCGCGAGGGCCATGATCGGCTCCATCGCGGCGTTGATGGCGGGGTCCCGCGCCATCGCCTTCCAGGCCTCGCGGGTCCGCCAGACGGCGTGTACCGCCGCCACCTTGCCGTTCAGCCCCCGATGCAGGGTCGCCGAGACGAAGCCGTCCAGCGTCCGCTGGGCCCCGACCATGACGGATAACAGTTCCATCAGCCCGTCCAGCCGTTCCGGCGCGCAACGATAGACGTTGATCAGGACAACGGACGCGGCGTCGGTATCGGTCATGGCGAACCCCTACCGGATCGCCCTTCCACCGTCTCGCAGGATCGCCCATATCGGGTCGGTCGAGGAGACCCGAATGACCCGTATCGCGATCCTTGAGACCGGCGCGCCGCCAGCCGCCCTCGCCGGAACCCACGGCGACTATCCGGCCATGTTTCGCGACCTGCTCGGCGAGAGCTTCGCCTTCGAGACCTTCGATGTTCAGGCGGGTGACTGGCCGGAGGCGGAGGCCTTCGACGCGACGATCATCACTGGCTCGTCAGCAGGGGTCTATGAGAACGATCCGTGGATCGCCGATCTGCTGGACTGGATCCGCGCGGCGCAGGGCCGGACGAAACTGGTCGGTGTCTGCTTCGGCCATCAGGCCATGGCCCACGCGCTGGGCGGGCGGGTCGAGAAGTCGGACAAGGGCTGGGGCGTCGGCCTGCACCGCTATGCGGTGGTTTCGCCGGAGCCGTGGATGAGCTCGATCGTCGACACGGTTGCCATTCCGGCCTCGCATCAGGATCAGGTGGTCGAGAAACCAACCGATGCCCGGGTGATCCTGCGCAGCGATTTCACGCCGTATGCCGGACTGGCGTGGGGTGATGACGCGATCTCGATGCAGCCGCATCCGGAGTTCACCCCGGCCTTCGCCACCGAGCTGACCGCGGGTCGGCACGACCGGATCGATCCGGCGCTGGTCGAGCGGGCGGTAGACAGTCTGAAGGCGGCGGATGATCGGGCGCTGGTGGGCGGTTGGATCAAGGCGTTTGTGACGTCCGGGAGCGTATGAGCGAGAGGCCGCGTTACGGCCACTTCACCACGGGCGGCATCGAGCTGAGGATCGATTCGACGTTGCCGCCGGTCTTGAGGCCGAACATCGTGCCGCGGTCGTAGAGCAGGTTGAACTCGACGTAGCGGCCGCGCCGGATCAGCTGTTCCTCACGCTCTTCGGCCGTCCAGGGCTCGGCCATGCGGCCCGCGACGATGGCGGAATAGGCGTCGAGGAAATGCGTGCCGACGTCGCGGGTGAAGGCGAAGTCCTTGGCATAGTCGTCGCTGTCGTGGTGGTCGTAAAAGATGCCGCCGGTGCCGCGCGGCTCATTGCGGTGGGGCAGCCAGAAATACTCGTCGCACCACTGTTTGAAGCGCGCGTGCCAGGTCGGATCGTGGGCGTCGCAGGCGGCCTTCATGGCGGCGTGGAAGGCGAGGGTGTCGGGGTGGTCCTGCCGCCGGTCGACGTCCAGCACCGGGGTCAGGTCGCCGCCGCCGCCGAACCAGCTTTGGGTCGTG
>Ga0105049_10005345_pt1 | contig 14967 bp, 13 predicted proteins | sample MAT06_FD_78087 | JGI IMG/M metagenome (GOLD analysis project Ga0105049, IMG submission 78087) | Freshwater microbial communities from Lake Fryxell liftoff mats and glacier meltwater in Antarctica - MAT-06 | ecosystem: Environmental > Aquatic > Freshwater > Ice > Liftoff microbial mat | place... | reverse complement strand
TTCTTCGAACTTCGCTGGTGGTGATTACTTTCATACCGTGTTTATCAATCAGGTGCTTTTCTTCTTTCTCAAAATCGCGGAGCGAAATAAATACCACATCTTCTGGCAATACTTTTTGAGGAATTTTACCAATACTTTTTAGCTGGTTCCAAAAGTTGGCAGTTTTTTCATCTAACTCATGGGTGCTACATTCTTTGTTATCGTCAGCAATCGCAGCAGCTAAAGGCATTCCATGCATATTACCGCTGGGTGTGGTGTAAGGAGTATGTAAATCAGCATGAGCATCTATCCAAATAACACCGAGCTTACTTTTCGGCTTAGCCATTTTTATACCTGAAATAGTGCCGGCTGAATTGCTATGATCGCCACTCAATACCACCGGAAAAAAATTTTCTTTGATACTTTCGCTCACCGATTTACTGATTTTTTCTGCCATCGCTAAAACACCGTGAATCCTTTTGGCATAAGGTGAGTGGATGGGTTCGAACAATAAGTCGTTGGGAGCTTCAATTTTTTCGGATGGAAAATGAACAAAGAAATTACTCATAAAATCGAGCGCTGCAATTTTGATCGCATCTACGCCCATACTGGCTCCCCGGGTTCCGGCACCAATTTCAGAAGGCGCTTCAATAATTTTAATATTCTTCATATGGCAAATTTATATTGATCAAATCAGGTGGAAGCTGGTGCTACAATTGTAGCTGCATCGCCGTTCATTTTTATCGAACCCAACACCTGTATTATTTTGAATCTGGTGAACATGTCTTCACTATACCAATCTTGTTTTCTTGTTTTTTGAATCACTTCTGCGTGTTCTTTCATCCCGTAAGCAAATGCTTTCATCGCTGCTTTACTATCCCAAATACTAAAGGTAGCCTGCTTGATCAATGGCAGTTCCCCCACACCAATCGAGAAACGAAATCCATTTGCCGTAGCCATATGAGCCGCTACCGGAGCCACATTTTCCCAAAAGAATTTCAATTTGTTTAACCGGATGGTAGCTCTGGTGATCACCGCTATGGGTCCTTCATATTCCGATTTTGGGGGCAAATTCCCAAACACTCTTTTTTTATCCCAGAAACCATGACTTTCAATTGCTTCCATCAAGAGGGTGCTGGTTGTACAACCAAAAAACCTAAACCAACCGCTGATAAAAGAACCGTAATATTTTTGGATGAAAGCAGTATCATTTTCTATTCCGGTATAATCCTTCAAATCTGCTTCACCTTTTAATACGGTGATGATAGACCATTGCTGCCAATCGGGATTTTTATCAAACGTGCCATTTTTGCCGGTTCCCATCAATTTGTAAAAGCTGACCTTTTTATTGAACCAGAAAGGAAAGTGATGGAATGCCATGGCAAATAGTCCGAAAACTGAACACTTAGGTGGATATTGAACAATCGTTAACGATACCTTACTCATACGAATGCAATATAAGCCAAAGCTTCAGCCCAAAAAAGGAAAAGCGGGAAACAAAAAAAGCCACTTTTGAAAGCGGCTTTTTGAGAAAAGTTTTGTTGAATTAGAATTGCTCCAATTTGCTGAAGAAAAACGCACCTTCAATGGCTGCATTTTCGTCGCTATCACTTCCGTGAACAGCGTTTTCTCCAATAGAAGTAGCATATTTTTTACGGATGGTACCTTCTTCTGCCTGAGCAGGGTTGGTAGCGCCGATCAATTGGCGGAAATCTCCAACAGCATTGTCTTTTTCCAAGATGGCTGCGGTTATAGGGCCACGGCTCATGAAGGAAACCAATTCGCCGTAAAATGGACGCTCTTTGTGTACTTCGTAAAACTCTCCAGCTTTTTCAGCACTCAGTTGCGTTGTTTTCATGGCCACAATGCGGAAACCTGCCGCATTTATCATGGCTAAAACGCCACCCGTATGTCCGTTTAGGGTTGCGTCGGGTTTGATCATGGTGAAAGTTCTGTTGCTCATCTTTGTGTTTTTTTGGCCGCAAAGATAAGTATCTTAACAAATAGCAACGCTGCTAATTTGCCAATTAGTGTAATTACACTTACTTTTGCGCCTCTTATGCAAGATATTACTGCAATTTTTCCATTGTTAACTACGCCCAAAAAAGTGGTCATCACCACCCATCAGAAACCTGATGGCGATGCCATGGGCTCTTCCCTTGGTTTGTATCACCTCTTAACCGCACTCCACCATTCTGTACAGGTTATTTCTCCCACCAACTGGGCTTCTTTTTTAAATTGGCTGCCCGGCATAGAAAATGTATTGGATTATGAAAAAAATGTTGGCAACTGCAATGAATTCATAGAATCGGCTGATTGGATATTTTGCCTCGACTTCAACACCCTTAGCAGAACCAAATCAATGGAACCCGTATTGTTGGCTTCCAAAGCAGAGCGGGTACTCATCGATCACCACCGCGAGCCACAAACGGAAGTGTTCGCCTACGGTATAAGTGATATCAGCAAAAGTTCTACCGCTGAACTGATCTACGATTTTATCATTGGCGCTGGTTACGGCGATCAGATAGATACGAACATGGCAGAATGTATTTATACAGGTGTAATGACCGACTCGGGATCATTCCGGTTTCCATCTACCACTTCAGCGGTGCACAGATTGGTAGCTTTTTTAAAAGACAAAGGTTTACAACATGGCAAGGTACACGAAGCCATTTATGATCACTTTTCTGAAAACAGGTTACGCTTCATCGGTAATGTGCTACTCAACCGAATGAACATCTTTTTCGAATACAACACAGCCCTGATTGCCATCCCGCAAGCAGATCTGATCAAATATGATATTAAAACGGGAGATACTGAAGGACTGGTAAACTATCCTCTTAGTATTGAAGGCATACGAATGGCAGCTATAATCATCGACAGAGGAGAAGAACGCAAATGTTCTTTCAGAAGTAAAGGAAATGTGGATGTGAATACTTTTGCCAGGACTTATTTTAACGGAGGTGGACATTTTAATGCAGCGGGCGGTCAAACAACTGAATCATTAGAAGCAGCCGTAGAAAAGTTTATGGAAGCCATGAAAGAAAACAAAGAAAATTTAGCAACCTACAAATTTTAAATAAACGAAAAGTAAAAAATGAAAAAAGTTTCATTGGTATTATTAGCGGCAGTAGTATTATTCTCTGCTTGTAAAGAGTCTTTCAAAAAAGGCGAAAATGGTTTGGAATACAAAATCATCAGCAGCGGAAGCGGTGAAAAGATCCAATATGGTAATTTTATGGAGTTGAATATTGCTTCTTATTACAGCAAGGGCAACAACAAAGATTCGTTGCTTTCTGATACAAGAACTTCCCCACAGGGCGCTGCTTTCGAAGTACTGGATTCTGCCAACATGCCGAAAGAGTATTTTAAAGTGTTAAGCCAACTAAAAAAAGGCGACAGTGTTGAGTTTCGTATTTTGGTTGACAGCGCATTCAAAGGCAACCCACAAGGTATTCCGCCTATGTTTAAAAAAGGTCATTACCTGATCACTCGTGCAAAAGTAGAAAACATCTACAAAACACAGGAGGAAGCCGAAAAAGCGAGAATGGCATCTATGGAAAAAGCCCAGGAGAATATGAAGAAATTAGCCGACGGACAAATCATTAAAGATGACAAAACTTTGCAGGAATACTTTACAAAAAACAACATCAAAGCGGTGAAGGCACCATTGGGAACCTACGTTCAAATCATCACTCCGGGTACAGGTGCCAATGTTGATACTGCTGTAGTAGCAAAAGTAAATTACACCGGTAAAACCATGGCTGGTAAAACTTTTGATTCCAACACAGAGCCTGCTTTTAACCATGTAGAGCCTTTGACGGTAAACATGACCAACAACCAAATGCTGGGCAGTGGCGTGATCAAAGGTTGGACAGATGGCATGACTTTGTTGAACAAAGGCGCAAAAGCTAAATTCTATATTCCTTCTTCATTGGCTTACGGATTACAAGGAGCTGGACAAGATATTGGTCCGAATGAAATCTTGATTTTTGATATCGAAGTATTAGATATCCTAAACCAAACCCAAGCATTGGCCGATATGGACGCAACTCAAAAAAGAATGCAGGAAACGCAACAACGCATGATGGATAGCATGCAAAAAGCACAACCACAACCCGCACCTGCACAAAAATAATTAGTATAAATTAGTGAAAAAAAGGAGCTCTTTCGGAGCTCCTTTTTTTATGCAGATCGATAGGCTTCTATCAGCTGAATAGTTTCCATGGCTTCTTTTACATCGTGCACTCTCAAAATACTGGCTCCGTTTAACAAGGCAATGCTATTGAGAACAGTAGTGCCATTGAGGGCTTCTGCGGCGGTGATACCAAGGGTTTTGTAGATCGTACTTTTTCTGCTCAGTCCCGCCAGAATTGGTTTGCCCAATATTTGTAAAGTGCCCATTTTTTTCAATAGTTCAAAATTTTGCTGAATGTTTTTAGCAAACCCAAACCCAGGATCTACTATAATATCGTGTATCCCCGCTTCGGTACATTGTTCTATTTTTTGAATGAAGTAATCGAGTATTTCCGCTAACAGATCATCGTACACAGCCAGCTTCTGCATATGTTCGGGCGTACCCTTCATGTGCATACAAACAAAGGGTACTTTTAAACTTCCAACGATCCCGATCATCTCTGGATCCATTTCACCACCACTTACATCATTGATGATGGCCGCACCCGCTTCAATGGCCAGCCGGGCTACTTGGCTGTGATAAGTATCTACGGAAATGATGGCTTCAGGATAGGACAACAATATTTCCTGGATAACGGGTTGTATTCTTTTCCATTCATCATTGGCAGCAACCCGTTCGCTGCCTGGCCGGGTGCTTTGACCGCCAACATCAATCATACCGGCGCCTGCAGCCAACATCTCACCAGCCAATCGCCTCATGGTTTGTATCCCATCATTGAGATGACCCGTGTAAAAAGAATCAGGGGTGACGTTTAAGATACCCATCACCACAGGGGTTTGCAGACTCAATATTTTTCCCTTACAGTTAAGTGTTAACATTTCGCAGACTAATTGTATTTTTGAAATAATACGCAAATTTGCGCTTTATTCATGAGCAACAACATTATGGCATCTCAAACTAACGAACAATACGATAAAATTATAAGTTCCTGTCTGCATACATTCATTCAAAAAACAGCCGATTATGGCACTTCCTGGCGGGTTTATAGAACCATTTCTGTAGCCGATCAGATCTACATCAAAGCCAAAAGAATCAGAACCATACAGGAATTAAAAGTTCAAAAAATAGGGGATGATATCAAAAGTGAATTTGCAGGTATTATTAATTACTGCGTGATTGGTTTGATTCAATTGCAAATACAAGACGAGGCCAACGAGCAACTACCCGCAAAGGAAGTGGAGCAGTATTACTCCAATATTGTGCACGAAGCCAAGCAACTGATGAACGATAAAAACCACGATTACGGGGAAGCTTGGAGAGATATGAGTCAGGAAAGTTTTACAGATCTGATACTGGCAAAAATACTGCGTATCAAACAAATTATTTCCAACGAAGGAAAAACATTGACCAGCGAAGGCATCGACGCCAATTTTTTTGATATGCTGAACTATGCAGTGTTTGCATTGATTTTAATGGATGAAGGAAAACAATAAATTATGAAAACAATCGTCAACATTGCCCGTTACCTTTGCGGTGCACTTTTTGTTTTTTCAGGGTTGGTGAAAGCCATCGACCCGCGCGGACTCGCTTACAAGATGCAGGAGTTTTTTGAGGCCTGGGCTCAGAGTGGTTTTATGAAAGGAATGATGGAACAATTCGGGCATTATGCGCTGGCATTTTCTATTCTCATGATTACTTTAGAAGTGGCGGTAGGAGTGGCATTGATTGTTGGCTGGAAAAAAAAACTGGTCACCTGGTTACTTTTTTTATTGATCTTGTTTTTCACTTTTCTTACCAGTTACGTTTTGTTTAGTGGTAAAATAAAGGCCTGTGGCTGCTTTGGCGATTGCATACCCCTTTCACCCTTACAAACATTTACAAAAGATATTGTACTGTTGATATTGGCAATTATGTTGCTGTGGAAATATCGTTTGATAGAACCATTGGCCAAACCTGCCATTTTACTCAGTATAGTGTTAATGGCTACGGTGGGAGCATTGGCTTTACAGTGGTATGTGTTGGGACACCTACCTTTAAAAGATTGTTTACCTTTTAAAAAAGGAAACAATATTCTTGAATTACGTAAGATGCCTGCTGGTGCAATACCTGATGAATATGCCATCAGTTTTATTTATCAAAAAGACAATGTAAAAAAAGAATTCACCGCGGAGGCCTTGCCCGATAGCAGTTGGGAGTTTGTGGATCGCAACCAAAAATTAGTAAAAGCCGGCAAAAATAATACGCCGTTGATCAATGATTTTACGTTAACCACCGAATCAGGGGAAGACAGTACCGAAGCCATTCTTTCACAAAAAGGATCTTACTTTATTTTGTTTGTGAGAGATGTAACCACCATCCCTTCCGGATTTCGGAAGGATCAGGAAATGGTGAATAATGCCATTGTTAAAAATATACCCATTTACATTGTTACCGGACAAAGAGCCATGGCCACTAAACGTTATGGCGAAATAGCGATCATCAATGGAAAACCTATAGCCATTCCCATGTTGAATTGCGACGCCACGGCCTTAAAAACCGCTGCGAGAGCAGATATTACCCTGTATAAAATGAATGGACCTGTCGTCGTAAACAAATGGGGTTGGAAAGATTTTGACCTGGTTGGTTTGTAAGTAAACAGCGAAACAACTTCTTGTAAATGCAGTATTGAACGAGAACTTATGAGTTATCTCCTTAAAAAAACAGCTTACGCCGTCTTGGTACTCCTCGGAGTAGTGATGTTGGTATTTGCGATGTTTCAAGGATTTGGAGATCCTGCCAGATTGATTGTAGGACAAACGGGTGATAAAAAAACACTGGATAATATCCGAAAAGAATTGTACCTCGATCAACCCAAATGGAAACAATTTTTATATTACCTTAACGATGTTTCTCCAATTGCGATACACAGCAAAGCATCCATCGAAAAAAAAGAATTAAAAGGATTTTTTATTGGTAATGACCATAACAAACTGGCTTTTAAAATTCCTTATCTCGGCAAAAGTTATCAAACAAAAAAATCAACACTTTCGGTACTTACAGAAGCATTGCCAGGCACCATTGTATTGGCACTTACCGCCATGATATTTGCCTGCGTGGCAGGCATTTTTTTAGGCGTTGTTGCGGCCGTGTACAAAAACAGTTGGATCGATCAAACAGCAATTTTTAGTAGCATCGCTGGCATTTCAGCACCCTCTTTTTTTATGGCGATTTTGATTGCCTATTTATTTGGAATTGTATGGCACGATTTTACCGGGCTTCACCTGACAGGAAGTTTATACGAGATCAATGAAGTAACAGGCGAAGAATATATCGCCTTAAAAAACCTGATCTTACCTGCCTTTACCCTCGGTATTAGGCCACTGGCCATCATCACCCAGCTTACCCGTAGCGCTATGCTCGACACCTTGTCGCAGGATTTTATTCGTACCGCTTACGCCAAAGGACTCTCTACCCGTACGGTAGTATTTAAACACGCACTCCGCAATGCACTCAATCCAGTAATTACGGCTATTACAGGTTGGTTTGCCGAATTATTGGCTGGTGCATTTTTTGTAGAATACATTTTTGGATGGAGAGGAATTGGTAAAATTACTGTTGATGCATTGGAGAAACTCGACTATCCCGTTGTGATGGGTGCGGTGTTGTTGAGTGCCCTTATTTTTATTCTAATCAACATGCTGGCAGACATTCTTTATAGAATTGTTGATCCCCGGATCAGATCGTAAAGAAATGTTCCAGGTTTAATCCAGTTGCTCATGTTTAAAAAGTTTCGATTCACAAAAAAAGCCGCTGCTTACCAGCAACGGCTCTCAACAAAATATGGGATAGCATTAAACTTCTCCAAGTACTACCAGCAACGAATAAATGGCGCCTGGTAACCAGAAAAGTAGCGTCAGGACCAAACTGATCCAGAATTTGCTGTTGATTTCACCTTCGTGCAAATAAACACCCAGTGGTGGAATTAAGATCGCCAAAATAATGATCAAAGTTCTGTCTGCCAAAGGCTCTTTGCCTGCCTTTTTAAGTTTTTTGTACTCCTTCAGTTCTTTTTTTACTTCTTTGAAACGCGCTTTTTTTTCGCTACGTGATAAATCTTTAAAAGAATTCAACATTTCTTTTACGGAGGGCATGGGCTTTTCCTTCGTTAAGGGATTGGCTACGAAGCTGGCAGGTACAGAGGCTGCCAGAACAGATCCCGCTAATATGCTGACACCTACGAACAGCAATATTGATTTTTTGATTAATTTTTTCATACGGTTTGTGTGTTAAGTTTTAACAAAAATATACAATATAAACTCAACATAAGCTAAATCTTTACTCACAATCCGATAATTTCTGAAGGTATTGGATCCATTAAATGTGAAAGAGGCAGTGCGTCAGCAGCAATGTTTTTCTTTTCAGTAGACCTTTCGCCTACCTGCTGTCGCCACATGGCATAGTACAGCCCTTTTTGTTGAAGCAAAGATTGATGGGTACCCGTTTCTGTTATTTTACCTTTTTCTAAAACATAAATTCTGTTAGCACGCATGATGGTAGAAAGCCGATGTGCAATGGTAATAATGATTTGCTGTTTTTCTTCTGCAATTAAATTGATGGTGTCGGTAATGGATTCTTCGGTGAGGGAATCAAGCGAAGCGGTGGCTTCATCAAAAATGAGAATCCGTGGGTTTCTCAACAGCGCCCGGGCAATGGACAACCGTTGTTTTTCTCCTCCAGATAATTTTGTTCCACCTTCTCCCAGCATGGTATCCAATCCTTTCGGGCTGTTGAGTAAATTGTGAGCAGCCGATTTGCGCAGCGCACCCAGCATCTCTTCTTCCGTAGCACCTGCTTTTATAAATTGAAGATTCTGGCGCACCGTTCCCGCAAACAATTGAGTATCCTGAGTTACAAAACCAATTTGGCGCCTAATTCGGTTGTAGCGTATATCCTTCACCGATACGTTGTCGAAATAAATATTTCCTTCTACCGGACTGTACAAGCCCACCAATAGTTTTACCAAGGTAGATTTACCTGATCCGCTGGGACCCACAAAAGCAATAGACTCACCGGTTTTTGCCTTAAAAGAAATATCGTCTATAGAATTGTACGCACCAGTTTTGTGCCGAAATACCACATTTTTAAATTCCAGACTTTCGACGTCTCCCAATTCAATGGGTTCTTCTGGTCTCATTTCGATGGGCTTTTTCATCAGCAAATCAAAATTTTGTAAAGAAGCTTCTGCCTCCCGATAGGCGAGAATAATGGTTCCAAGGTCTTGTAATGGAACGAAAATGTAGTTCATGATAAATTGCATCGATATCAGCTCTCCTGCGGTTAATACTTTTCTAAAAATAAGCCAGAGTAAAATGAATAAGATGGACTGCTTTAAAAAATTGAGTGTTACCCCCTGTATAAAGGTGAGGGTACGCACCCGTTTAACTTTGATCATCTCTAAATCGAAAATACTTTGCGTAAATGTTTTCAGTCTTTTAATTTCAGGATAGGTCAGACCCAAACTTTTTACCAGTTCAATGTTTCGGAGCGACTCGGTAATATTGCCGCTCATAATGGCATTTTCCCTGAAAATTTTTCGCTGTATGGTTTTGATTTTTTTACTCAGCAAACCTGTTAAACCTCCTAACAACAATACCCCTATTAAAAATACCGGAATCAATGCCCAATGTTTGGTGATGGCATAGTAAATCAAAAAAGCCAATCCTACAGTTGTGGAAAAAAGAATATTAATAAACTGACTGAGGAAGTTTTCGGTATCTCTTCTGGTTTTTTGAAGGATAGACAAGGTCTCGCCACTTCTTTGTTCTTCATATTCCTGAAAGGAGAGGCGGAGTGTTTGTTTGAGTCCGTCATCGAAAACAGCTTTGCCAAATTTTTGAACCACCAGTCGTAGAACATATTCCTGAAAAGTTTTTGCCAATTTTGCGGCAATAGAAATACCGACGGCCAGGCCCAACAATTTTAAAATGCCCCCCACCATTTCATCTTCGGTTCTACTGCCTGGATTTAGGGCAAAATTATCGATGATCTTACCAAAAATGATGGGATCTATAAAATTCAATACCTGAGCTATAGCAGCCAGAAACATCGAAAAAATGGCCAACCCCTTGTAAGGCTTTAGGTATTTCCAAAGTATCTGCATAGTGTAAATGATTAAAAAAGAAGCTATATGCTTAAAATTACATAAAATCTCCCTTGATGATAACCAATGCATGTGCCAAAAATAAATAGGGCTATAATGCCTACCTTTGCGGCTGCATTTTAAAGCCATATTAAAATTATTCTTATGAAAGAAGTTTATATCCTAGCTGCAGTACGAACCCCTATCGGAAGTTTTGGCGGTTCGCTCAAAGGATTTACTGCCACCCAATTGGGTTCCATCGCTATTAAAGCTGCATTAGAGAAAGCAGGTTTACAACCAGATCAAATTAATGATGTCATCATGGGTGCTGTTATTCAGGCCAATTTAGGTCAGGCACCTGCAAGGCAGGCCGCTAAATTTGCCGGTCTTCCCAATGAAGTCAACTGTACCACTGTAAACAAGGTTTGTGCCAGTGGTATGAAAGCAATCGCACAAGCGGTACAAAGTATATTGTTGGGCGACGCAGATGTCGTAATTGCTGGTGGCATGGAAAGCATGAGCAACGTACCCTATTATAGCGATACCATGCGTTGGGGAAATAAATATGGTCATGTGAATATGATCGACGGTTTGGCGAAAGACGGCTTAACAGATGTATATGATGGTAAAGCGATGGGCAATGCTGCTGAACTTTGCGCCTCTACTTGCCATGTAAGCCGGGAAGAACAGGATGCATTTGCTATTGAAAGTTATAAAAGAAGTCAGGCGGCCATCAACGAAGGCCGTTTTGACGCGGAAATAATTCCTGTTGCCATTCCACAGCGCAAAGGAGATCCCATACTTTTTGCAAAAGATGAAGAACCATTTAATGTAAAGTTTGATAAGATCCCTGAGCTCAAAGGGGCTTTTGTAAAAGACGGAACGGTAACTGCAGCTAATGCTTCTACCATGAACGATGGAGCGGCAGCGCTGGTATTGATCAGTAAAGAAAAAGCGGAGCAACTGGGTTTAAAACCGATTGCCAAAATTATTGCTTACGCGGATGCAGAACAAGCACCGGAATGGTTTACCACCACACCTTCGTTAGCGGTACCCAAAGCAGTTGAGAAAGCCGGATTGAAAATGGAAGATATCCAGTACTGGGAATTAAACGAAGCTTTTTCGGTGGTGGGTATAGAAAATAGCCGTAGAATGAAACTTGACCCAGCTAAAGTGAATGTGAACGGAGGAGCAGTTTCTTTGGGTCATCCACTGGGAGCTAGCGGGGCCAGAATCATCGTAACACTCATTCACGTGCTCAAGCAGAACCACGCACAATATGGTGCAGCCGGTATTTGTAATGGTGGGGGTGGAGCTTCGGCCATGGTGATTGAAAACGTGCAATAACGATAAAGTCACATAAAAAAAATCAGTATAGATGCCGCTTCCATAGAGCGGCATCTTCGTTTTGAACGAAAGCGTACGATGAATGATAACTCAATTTGTTTGTGTGACTGTTATAGAATAAATTTGCCCACCAGAATATAAAGCGATCAAATTTTAAACCATACACATGCGACAAATAGCGTTTAGGGAAGCTTTGAGAGAAGCCATGCAGGAAGAAATGAGAAGAGATGAAAGGGTTTTTTTAATGGGAGAGGAGGTTGCAGAATACAACGGCGCCTATAAAGTTAGCCAGGGAATGCTGGATGAATTTGGAGAGAAAAGAGTAATTGATACCCCAATCGCAGAATTAGGGTTTACGGCCGTCGCAGTGGGGGCTGCTCAAAATGGTTTACGTCCTATCGTTGAATACATGACTTGGAATTTTGCAGTGTTAGCGTTAGACCAAATACTAAATACTGCTTCTAAGATGTTGGCAATGAGTGGCGGACAAGTAGGTTGCCCGATTGTTTTCAGGGGTGCCAATGGCAGCGCCGGACAGTTAGGCGCCCAGCATTCCACCGCTTTTGAAAGCATGTATGCCAATATTCCTGGTTTAAAAGTGATTTCTGTAAGCAACCCATACGATGCAAAAGGTTTGCTGAAAGCCGCTATCCGCGATGATGATCCCGTTGTTTTTATGGAGAGTGAAGTGATGTACGGCGAAAAAGGGGAGGTGCCTGAAGAAGAATACTTGCTTCCTATCGGTAAATGTTTTATAAAAAGAGAAGGTAAAGATGTTACGATTGTTTCATTTAATAAAATGATGAAAATAGCTTTGGGTGCAGCCGAAGAACTAGCAAAAGAAGGAATTGAAGCTGAAGTGATCGATGTAGCTACGATCCGTCCGTTAGATTGGTTCACCATTTTGGAAAGCGTGAAAAAAACAAACAGACTGGTCATCGTAGAAGAACAGTGGCCATTTGCATCTGTAAGTTCGGAGATAGCTTATCGTATTCAAAAGGAAGGTTTCGACTATCTGGATGCCCCCATCCGCAGAATTACTTCGGCTGATGCACCGATGCATTACGCACCCAATTTGGTAGCTCTTTATTTACCAGACGTTCCAAGAACCGTGAAGTTGGTAAAAGAAGTGATGTATATGAAGAAATAATCATCCAATTTCTGAATTAAAGAATTATAATTAAAAATAAAAAAGCGCTTCAAATAGAAGCGCTTTTTTATTTTTAATCAACTGATTATCAGATTTTAGTTAATTCTATCAAATAAAATTATTGAGTAGCTGAGCAAATATCCAATTTAAAGCAAGATAGTAACCTCGCATTAAATTATACATAAAATGAATTATTGATTTGACTAACAAATAATTAAGTAGATTCGGGTGAACTTAAAAGGAAAGTAAAACAATGCAGCAGGAAAGACGGGTAAAATTGTTTTATCCAGAAATGATTTAAATAAAAAATAAATTTATATTATTGATAAACATTTGAATATATAAATTATATGAACTAATTATTCAGGTACCCATCTGCTTGTTTAACCACTATTTTGCTATATCGATTTTCACCTTTTTATTTTTGATTTTCTCCTCTTTGATTTGTTCCAGCACATGACCTACTTTCGATTTTCTTATTGCTGCAAATGCGGTGAAATCTTTTACCTCGATAAGTCCGATCTCGTCTTGTTTTAATCCGCCTTTTTGAGATAAGAAACCAACAATATCTATTTTATTCACTTTATTTTTTTTCCCCGCTGCAATGAATAGGGTGCTCCATTTGGGTTTTTCCGGCATGTTGAGTCGCTCCGGCAATTCGAAAATTTGCGCATTTTCGGTGATATAAGCTGGCAATCGTTCTTCTTCGGAGTAGATTACATATACATTTCCGGTGGTATTCATCCTGGCGGTTCTGCCGTTTCGGTGAGTGAAGGCAGCTTCGTCGTTTGGTATGTGGTAGTGGATGATGTTGCGGATGTTAGCAATATCCAGTCCGCGACTGGCCAAATCTGTAGTTACCAAAATATCGGAGCTGGTGTTGCGGAATTTACAAAGTGCTACTTCACGATCGTGCTGCTCCATACCACCATGGTAAAATACGTTTACAATCCCTTGTTCGTTTAAAAATTCGCTACAACGTTCTACCGCGTCACGGTGATTGCAAAAAATGATGGTACTGGTATTACCAGCATAGCAAATCATCTGCAGCAGCGTATCTAATTTATCTTTATCTGGGCTCAGTACTGTGTTGATTCTCAGCGACTCAGATTCAGCAGGATTTTCAGGCAAAAAGTTCAAAAGTTTGGGCTCTTTCATTTGAACAAAGTCGGGAATCTGCTCTGTAAATGTAGCAGAAGTTAACATCCTCTTTTTAACTGCCGGAATCGATTTTATGATATATTCCATTTCTTCTAAAAAACCCATTTCCAAGGATTTGTCAAATTCATCTAATATTAAAAAAGATATTTTAGATAAATTGATATTACCTCTACGGATGTGATCCGCCATTCTGCCCGCAGTACCAATGATAATGGCTGGAGGTTGCACCAAATTGTTTTCTTCGATCTCTCTTTTGTGACCGCCATAACAAGTGGTTACTTTAAAACCGCTTTGCATTTGTTTGAGTACAGATTCTATTTGAAGGGCTAATTCGCGACTTGGGACCATGATTAGGGTCTGGCATAATTTTTCTTCCGGGTCTAATTGATCGAGCATTGGCATCAAAAACGCGAGGGTTTTACCAGAGCCGGTAGCGGAGAGTAAGATGACTTCGTTGTTATCCTGTATTGCGCCGATAGCAGCCACCTGCATTTCATTGAGCGCTTTGATGTTGAGTTTAGCCAGATAAGTACTGGTATTCATGATTTCGTTCATGCGGCAAAGCTAGTTCTTTAAAATTTAAGGATTAAATGCTTCCATGCAGCGTTGCGTTTATCACTTTTTTGCTATTTTTAAAAAAAAATCCAAAACAAACAAATTTCATGCTCCCCTTAATAACCTGTTCTAATTGCAACCATGCATTTACCGGAGAATTCTGCAACCAGTGCGGCCAAAAAAATTCACATCGGCTCACTATGGGCCATTTGGCGCATGACGTGGTGCACGCAATTACACATGCCGACAAGGGATTTTTTCACCTTTTTTTGCAGTTGTTTTACAAGCCTGGTGTGGTTGCCAGGGAATATATCATCGAGGGAAAACGTAAACGTTATTTCTTACCATTCCAATACCTTGTCATCATTTCTGCGATCGCCACTTTTGTAGCCGTTAATTCGCATTTCTTTGACACAACCGCTCAATTTATGACACCAGAAATGAGTGCAACCACGGCAATGCAGCAGGAGTTCATGCTAAAAGCAAAGGAATTTCAAACAAGATATTACAACCTGCTCA
>Ga0105049_10005343_pt1 | contig 14971 bp, 10 predicted proteins | sample MAT06_FD_78087 | JGI IMG/M metagenome (GOLD analysis project Ga0105049, IMG submission 78087) | Freshwater microbial communities from Lake Fryxell liftoff mats and glacier meltwater in Antarctica - MAT-06 | ecosystem: Environmental > Aquatic > Freshwater > Ice > Liftoff microbial mat | place... | reverse complement strand
TCCGCACTACGTCAATTTTCATGAAACGAGTCGTTTGTGACGACATTGATCCAAGCCTTACCTAATGAGGAAATCCTTGATCGCCTGTTGGCCTGCCCAGACTGGTCCGCCCAACAGGCTTTGCTCACCACTCAGCCTGGGCAAGCTGATGAACAACTCGCCCAGTTACTCAAGCAGCGCGCCGATCGATTCATGCGGTCAGACGTGGCGGCTGTTTTGCGCATTGCCCAGTTGCTGATCAAGCTGGGTGAGCAGATGGCGCTGCCGGTTGCCTGTGCCTTGGGCCTGACAGCCCAAGCCAATGCGTGGGCTGTAGGTGGATTGGGTGACTATTACCGGGCAGTTGATGGTTATGCGCAAGCCGCGGCCATCTATGCTGCGTTGCAACGTCCCATCGACCGCGCCAAAGTGCTGGCGGGTAAGGTTTATGCGCTGGCGTTTCTGGGCCGCTATACCGAAGCCGTCGACGATGGACAATGGGCCGCGCAACTGTTACAGGCGCATGCGCAATGGCAATCATTGGCGGGGTTGAACTGGAATCTGGCTATCGTCTATGGGCGTCAGGGGGATGATATGGGTGCGTTAGAGAAATTTGACCAAATCCGTGATTTCTACCAAAGTATTGGCACTGACGGCGCGTGGTGTTTGCCCATGGTGGAACAAAATCGTGCCATTGTCTTGCGCAATCTTGGCCAATTCCCGGCCTCGATTGCGGCTAGCCAGCGTGCATGGCAACTCTTTGCTCAGTTGGGCCAGACCGCCGAACTGGCGCGCACCCAACAAAATCTAGCGATTACCTATCTTGTGTTGGGGCGCTACAACGAAGCCCTCGAACTGTTGGACCAGGCCAGCCAAGGCTTTCTGGCGGATGGTCGCCATGCTGATGCGCTCGTGGTCGAACTGTATGTCACCGATTGTTTGCTACATCTGCGCCGCTTTGCCGACGTGTTGGACAAATGTCAAGCGATCCAAGCGCGTTTTGCACAAAGTGGTACACGCCTAGAGATCGGTCAAGCGTTATTGAATGAAGGCATTGCCCTGGCAGGTGTACAGCGCTACGCCGAAGCGTTGGCTTCCCTGCACGCGGCTCACCACTGTTTTGCCCAGGAAGAAAATGCGATTTATTGCACCGCTGCGGAAATGGAACGAGCCACCATTTTGCTGCGCCAAGGTGCCTATGCCGAGGCGTTGCAGGTGAGTCAAGCGTGTATCGAAATCTTCCAGTGCTATGAACTGCCCGTGCGTCGTGCCCAGGCTTGTCTGTTGGCGGCGCGTGCGGCGTTGGCTTTGCAAGCGGAAGCCACAGTTCGCTACCTGTTGCAACAAGTCTTTGCCCTCAGCGACCAGCATGACATTCCCACGCTGGCCTACCAAGCGCACCATCTCTTGGGCGATCTCTATAAACAGCTTGGCAATCGGCTACAGGCCCAGGCGGCTTATCGCTGCGCTATTCAAGCATTGGAACGGTTGCGCAGTAACCTGATGGTTGAATTTCGGGCCGACTTTCTGGCCGATAAAGCCACGGTTTATGAAGATATGGTCGAACTCTGTCTCGCCTGTGCGGAACCCGAACAGGGATTTGTCTATGCCGAACGGGCTAAGTCGCGCGCCTTGCTGGATCTGGTGGCGCATCGGGTGGATCTGCGCATTCAGGTGAAAGATGCCCGCGATCAACTGGCTGTGGATGAACTGTTGCAGCTACGGCAAGAGCGCGACCGCTTGTATCGCCGCTGGGAAACCCAAACCGATCTACACACGCAGCGGGGCAACCTTGCCGATGGCTTGGTCGGCAGCTGCAAGGTTACCAGACCCTTGGTGGGGGATGAACAACAGCAGATTCTGGCGCTCGAGAAGCAGATCACCACGCGATGGCACAAATTGCTGGTCCACAATGCCGATTATGCGCGCGATGCCGCGCTATGGCAGGTCGATCCTGCACCCGTTTCCCGCACACCAATCCAAGCCTATTTGCCCGAAGATACGCTGCTGCTCGAATATTTTACAGTGCGCGGTGCGTTGGTTGTATTTCTGGTAAGCCGCCACGCGATCCATGCCGTGCGCCTGCCGACACCGATTGGCCAAGTAATCCAATTGACGCAGCTTCTTGGCTTGAATTTGCGGTCGGTCACGCGGAGCGGTGCCGCACAGTTCCCTAGCCTGACGCAGAATGCTGTGGGCTTGTTGCAACAGCTGTATACACACCTGCTTGCTCCCTGCGCTGCGCATTTGGCTGGCTATACGCGTTTGCAAATTGTACCCCACGGTCCCCTGCATTATCTGCCTTTCCACGCCCTGCACGATGGACAACACTACGTGCTGGAACGCTATGCGGTAAGTTATCTGCCTGGAGCTGATTTGCTGCGCTACAATAGGGATTCTGCCAGCGCATCTGTACCCGCCATACATGCCGTGGCGCTGGGCCATTCGTTTGATGATCGTCTGCCCCATACGTTGCAAGAAGCGCAACAGGTGGCTACGTTGACTGGCGGCCAGGCCTTATTGGACAGCCGCGCCACCATCAGTCAATTGCGGGCTGTGGCCGAAGATTGTCGCATTGTGCACTTTGCCACCCACGGCGATTTTCGCAATGACAATCCGCTTTTTTCCGGCTTGGCCTTGGATGATGGCTGGTTGACCACACTGGATATTTTCAATCTGCGTCTCCAGGCGTCGCTGGTCACGTTGAGCGCGTGCCAGACAGGACGGCATGTGATTGGCGGCGGCGACGAATTGCTGGGGCTTATGCGCGCCTTTCTCTATGCGGGCGCGCAGTCGCTGGTTGCCACGCTCTGGTCGGTGGAGGATCAATCGACGGCAACGCTGATGGGGCTTTTCTATACGCAACTCATGGCTGGCGCAACCAAAGGGGACGCGCTGCGGCACGCGCAGCTGGCTTTTCTTGCAGCTGGATCACGCCAGGCGCATCCCTTCTTCTGGGCACCCTTTTTCCTCGTCGGCAACGCTGGTCCGCTGTGAGTGGACCGGCCGCGTATGCGTTCATGAGCTACGCCGATAGATACCGGCGGCGCGCGTCATGAAGCCATGATCGATCAGCAAGCGACGCAGCGTGACATGATCAACTTCATGCCCCTTGAGCAGTTCATTGATGGCGCGTTCTGCATACTCCACCTCTGGCGGAATCCGGTCTACCAGCCAACCCAAGATCACCACTAGCCTGTCTTGCTGCAAAGGTAGGCTGGTGATGACGCCGCCCTTGACAAAAGCGGTCAGCGTTTTTTCCGAGTCGCTCTGGCTGTCGCGTGGAATGGCCGAGGCAAAGAGTTGCTTCTTGTGACGATGGATGATGCTGACATCGAGCCCAAATTTTTCGGTTGTACCGTCGCTCTGGGTTTTGATCAAGCCCGCCGTCTGTAGCTGTTGTAAATGGCGGGTGAGATCCCGATCTTTGATCGCCAATTGATTGCGCAATTCTTCGCCACTCATGGCGCTCTGGGCGAGTTGTCCCAGAATCTTGAGGCGGTCTTCATCCAGTAGTAATTTGCAAAGGTCAAGTAGGAAAGCTTCCTCTGCCGCCATGGCTCCTCCTGTAATTCGTGTAGTAGTACAATGTTGTTAATAATAGAAGCTACGCATTTGTCCAGACCTGTAGGGTCTCCTGCGGATCTAACTACCTGCGTAAGTCCTTTACTAATAGGCGTTACGCAGTTGGCAGCGTTGTCATCTCTGGTGGTCGGCCGGCAGGATGCCAGTGTTCCCAGGCAACTGCGTAACTCCTAAATAAGTTGTTCCTGCCCACAATCAACAAGCCCTGGGATAGTGCATGCCATTAAAAATCCAAAATTCCTCGATAAGCGCCATTCACGCCGGTTTTTACCCAGTTGGCCACATAATAGGGAGGGAGGGTACGGAAAGGGCGCAAACCGATTGGTATAGTAGTGCCACTGTGCAAAGATTATACAAGAACTTTGGAGAATGAAGATGGCTGTTGCGAATTTTTTGGATAATTTTTGGGCTTCGCTCGAACGTGGCAAAGGGGGCAAAGTGCGCGCCACCTTTGATCGTGCACAAAAGCGCTTTGCGCCTTGCCCGGCTAGCCCCAACTGTGTCTCGACCCAGGCACCGGTAGGTGATGCCGAACATTATATCGAACCCATTGCTTATACAGGTAGCTTGGCGAATGCGCGCCATCATCTTCTGACGGTTATAGGATCCATGCCGCTGATGACGCTGGTTGTGGATGAGCCGGACTATCTGCATGTTGAATTTCGCACGCGTCTCATGCGCTTTGTCGATGATGTTGAATTCTATTTGGATGACGCTGCCCATCTCATCCACTTTCGTTCGGCATCGCGGATGGGCCACTCCGATGTGGGCGTCAACCGCAAGCGCATGGAGGAGATCCGGCAGGGGTTTGGCAAGCGCTAGCGCGCCACCGGCTTGCGCTACTCTTCCATCTTGTCCGTTTCCAGCGATTCTGTGCGCGCATAAGCTCCTGAGATGACTGTCAACTAGCAAGCATTGTTACAACCGGCTTGGGTAGACCATCAATTCGGGTACATAAGCGCGTGCCGGCAGTCCCATGACAAAGAGACAGGCCGCAGCTACATCCTCTGGCTGCAACGCCTTGGCCAGCAACTCCGGTGTGGGTGGCGTGGGGCGCTGATAGACCAGCGGCGTTTCCGTCATGCCGGGGTAGATCACGGTTACGCGTACGCCATGTTCCTTCTCTTCTTCCATCACACCGTGCGCCAGCGAACTGACCCCAGCCTTGGTTGCTTGGTAGGCAATCCCCGAGCGATCCGCACGTTTGGCCGCGCCCGAGGTGATATGAATGAGTAAGCCCGCTTGTTGGCGGCGAAAGATCGGGATAATCGCCTGGGTCAAGTGAAAGGCCGAGGTCAGATTTACCTCCATCATCATCGCCCAACTGTCGGCTGTTAACTCGGCAATCGCGCGCCGTGGGATGTTAATGCCCACACTGTTGACCAACACATCAACGCGCCCATAGCGATCAATGGCCGCATCGACCAATGCTTGTGCCGCGTTGGGTTGGGTGATATCGGTTGCGTGGACCAGGGCACTGCCGCCATTGTTGCTAATCTGCGTATGCACCGCTGCCAATGCTGTGCTATTACGCGCTGCCAACACTACCTGCGCCCCGGCTTCTGCCGCGGCCAGTGCCGTTGCCCGACCCATGCCACTGCTGGCCCCAGCGATGACCACGATTTTGCCTGCCAAATTCTGTACACTCATACATGCTTCCTTTGTTGCGATTGATTCATAGGCTATCCGTGTAAGTCTACCATGACATCTGCTGATCGAGGAACTGGACAAAAGCGGTGGCGCTGTGCAAGACTGAGCGAATTATAAAGCTGTTTTACACCCCAGTCGCGTTATGTTACAATGGCCTTATGAAGCTTTTCCACGCTTTTGTGAATGAGATGGCATGAGTATAACGTTAGCAATTGATGCTGTGTATCGACGAGTCGCTTCGGTTTGCCTCCTTTTTTTTCTTCTCTGCTGCGCTACTCCACCTGTACAGGCAAATATGGGCGTTCCTTATTGGGGCGGCCAAGTGGTTGCCGAGCCGACGGGGCTCGAGAATGTGGCAATTATACGCGAGACGCTCACCATTGATCTGCGGGGCTTGGCCACCAATGCTCCAGCCCAGGTTGAAGCCGTCTACCAGATCGATAATCAAGGGGCTGAACGCACTGTCAATCTGCTCTTCGCCACGGGCGCAGCCACCGTGACCAATGTTGAAGTCTGGTTAAACGATCGGCCCTTACCCAGCCAACCTATAACAAGCACCCTGCTGCCGGAAAGCTGGCAACCACCCCAGCAGACGCCCGGTTTGGCAGGCGTCGCCGCACTCACCTATCCTGGGCCTGATCTATTTGCCCAGGCCGCACCTATTGGATTTTCGCCTTCTCTCTTGGCTGGCCCGCAAACGCTGACAGTGCGCTATCAAGCCGCGGCGACGATCAACTTATCGGCCAACCAACCCACGCGCTTCTGGCAATTTACCTACATACTTGCTCCGGCGCGCACCTGGGCCACCTTTGGCGGTCTCGATCTGACAGTGCGCTTGCCAACCGATTGGTTGGCTGCCACCTCACCGGCACTCACCCGCAATGGCGATGTGTTAGCCGCCACATTTACAACGCTGCCTGCCGATGCCCTGGCTATCACAGTACAAGCCCCAGCCGGATGGCGCTATTGGGCGCTGCGCTATGGGGGATGGAGCTTGTTTAGCATTGCCTTATTAGGTGGCGGCCTGCTTTGTTGGCGTGGTGGCCGCAAGCGCGGTCACAGTACGCGTGCCAGTTGGCCGGTTGCCCTTGGTCTGGGTTTGCTGTGGGGCATGAGCGTACTTGTTACGGGTCTTTTGGCCGTCTTTGCCCCGCCTGCTGCGATCCCACCGTTGCAATCGGGAACCTATGGCTATGGCGACGCATTCGCGGGGATTGGGATTGTACTGCTCAGCCTACTTTTGTTGCTGATCGGCTTCTTCCTCACGCTGCTCACTGCGCAGCGGATGCGACGCAAGGCAACTCTGCCGCATTAAGTTGATGACAAGCAATGTAACATATCCCCATGCCTAAAGGCAGGGGCTTTATCCCCGACGCTATTGCCTTAAATCAGGGGCAATAGTCGAGATGTTTGGCGTAGTTACGGACGCCCTGCGGGAAATATTCACCGCAGCGATGTAGTCAGCAAGGCCAGAGTACCCGCAGTCTACACAAAGGAATTTGTCTTGAGTCTTTCGATTAGCTTTATCAACGTGACCACAGCAAGGGCAAGTGCGCGAAGTGTTGCGCGGGTCAACCGCGACAACTTTTACACCCGATTGCTTGGCTTTGTACTCGATAAAAGTACGCAGTTGGTGAAACGACCAGCTAGACAATGTTGCTCTCTGTGGCTTTCTAGCAGTTATCCGATCACGGATGCCGCCAAGATCTTCAATGGCGATTCCGCGTGCGGTGTCTTTAGCCTTCGCAACAATGACTTTGCTGATGTTGTGGTTTGTCCAAGTGGCAAACCGGCGCTCGTAGCCTACCAGTTTTTTCAGGCGACGACGGCTGGCCTTCGTGCCTTTCGCTTGCAGCTTGCGGCGCAACTCGCGATGACGATAGCGCACAGACTTCATGGTCTTGCCCTGGTGAATCGTGTTATCGCTATCGACGGCAATGTTGGCAATGCCCAGGTCAACACCAAGGAAGCCATCGGGGTCGCCTTCGACCTCGTCGTCAACATTGCAAACCTGATGTAAGTAAAATTCGCCATTGCGGTAGAGCAAATCGGCCTGACCATCGAACGCCTCAAGCAATTTGCGCTGTCGCTCACCGCAGACAAACGCCATGCGCTCGCGACCAGCGATTGTCCAAATGTTTATGGTGTTATCAGACAAGCGCCATGCCAAGATTCTTTCATCGTAGGATATAGATCCAAGTGGACGAAAGGCACGCTTTACTTTCTTATTGAGCTTGTAAGCGTCCGCAACCTTGTAGATAGCATGGATAGCCGATTGCGCACCAAGTCCAAACATCGCTTTCACATCGTAGTAGGTCAGCTTTTGCAGCCCCACGCGACGAAACTGGCGAGCATCCCATGCCTGCTGGCTGATAAAATCGCAGGCTTCGTTAAACCGTTGCATGGTCTGCAAAAGTAGTTCGACCTGCTCTTTGCTGGGTTGTAGTTTAACTTGCGCAATCAATTTCATAGATTGGATTATACCACAATGTTCAAGGATTTGAAAATATGTCTAGGCTTGTAACTACGTCCCGCCTGAGTACAGACGGCGGGCTATCCCTCCCCATAGCTAAAGCAAGAGGATTCCCCCCCGTCCCGTTGAAAGCAACAGATAGCTTTGTTCTTCGCTTGCCCAGCCCAGCGCGCCAATAGCGTTGTTCGTCTATGGGGTGAAGCGTATGCAAGCAATAGAATAATCTAGAAATACGTATGATAATACAGTAATGAAGGGGAAAATTTCGTAAGCTATTTACGTATTTTGGCAGGAACGATTCGCTATAATATGCGTCTACATGGCGTAGATGGATGAGCATATAGTGCGCGAGCCAAAAGACGCGCGAGGACAACCAACAACGAAGACTGAATCCTGATGACTAGTTTGATTGTCGCCTATTTCGTGCTTTCACTCATTGCTTCCCTCGTGTTTTACGGTAGCTGTGTCATTGCTGCACGCGCCGATCGCTGTCGGAAGCATCCGTTTGACGAATCCAATGAGTCACCCAGCGAAGTGCCTGAGGATGTTGACCCCTAAGCACGCAATCGAGTGGATTGCCAACGCGGCTGCACTGGCGACATTATTTTGTCGCCAGTGCAGCCTTGGGGATCATGAGCGATAATCGCCGTTAATACTCACATATTCATGGCTTAGATCACAGGTCCACACCGTGGCGCTGCCCTGGCCTAACCCCAATTCAACACGCACATCTAACTCTGCTTGGGCAAAACGTGCCGCAGCATCCGCTTCCTGATACTTCAGAGGCGTGCCTGCCGCTACCAACTGTAATTCTGGCATGCGCTCACCACCAGGATTCCCCCCAGTGATAAAGAGCGAGCATTGGGCGGGCTCGACTTGAATGCCGGCGCGACCAATGGCGGCTAGAATACGTCCCCAGTTGGCATCATTGCCAAAAAAGGCAGTCTTGACTAATGGACTGGTGGCAACGGTGTTGGCGCCAGCATGGGCTTCGGCATTGCTCACCGCACTGTTGACCTGGATGGTGACAAATTTGGTGACCCCTTCGCCATCGCGCACTACGGCTTGCGCCAGGTCAATACAGATACTGGTTAAGACATCGAGAAAGGCAGTGTATTCCGCACTATCGGCGCTGGTGATTTCCGCGTGCTCGGCTAGCCCATTCGCCAGCAGAATAACCGTGTCATTCGTACTGGTGTCGCCATCAATGCTGATACAATTAAAACTTTTCCCGACGGCGGCGCTCAAGGCGCGCTGCAACAACGGTTGGGCAATATGCGCATTGGTAACCACTGTGCTCAACATGGTTGCCATGTTGGGATGGATCATGCCTGCGCCCTTGGAGATACCCGTGAACCGGACCGGTTTCCCGCCAATTGTCGCCGTATGGGTAAAGAGCTTGGGGCGCGTATCGGTGGTCATAATGGCGCGCGAGGCGTCATCCCAGCCATCGGGCCGCAGGTTCGCCACAGCTTTGGGAATGCCCGCCAGCAATTTGTCCATGGGCAATTGCACGCCGATCACGCCTGTGCTCATCACAAAGACCGAATTATCATTCGCCCCCAGCGCGCTGGCAACCGCCTCGGCTGTGAATCTGGCGTTGGCCGCACCTTCATCGCCAGTACAGGCATTGGCACACCCGCTGTTGATGATGACTGCATGGATACCCGTGGGATTGAAATTCAAGACCTGTTGATCATAGGTCACCGGCGCCGCAGGAAATTTATTCGTAGTAAAGGTCGCAGCTGCCCGGCACGGCGTGCTGCTGGCGATCAGGGTCAAGTCTGGCGCGCCAGACTTTTTAATATTGGCAGCAATCCCCGCGGCATCAAAGCCGGGCACAGCGTAGGATGTGGTCATGGGTTCCTCCTCGTAGATGGGCGCTTGCTATTTTGGCTTATTTCCCAAAATTGATACGCCCGGCAGAGACAGCAATGGCCGCGTTTTTGTCTCTGCCGGGCGCGTGATATCACTGATTGCGCATACGGTTCAGGGCTTCGACCTTGAGGGGCAGGCCAAAGAGGCGAATAAAGCCGCCGGCATCGGCATGATCGTAATCGCTGCTCTCTTCGAAGGTGACATAATCAACGCTATAGAGGCTTTGGGGGCTTTGGCGACCAGCCAGAATGACATTGCCCTTGTAGAGCTTAAAGCGTACGGTCCCGCTGACTGTCTCTTCGGTTTCATTGACAAAGGCGGTGATCGCTTTGCGCAGGGGCGTGAACCAATGGCCGTTATAGACCAATTCGGCGAAGCGCAGGCCAACTTGTTGTTTGTAGTGCAAGGTGTCACGGTCGAGGCAGAGTTGTTCTAGCGCGGCATGGGCTTTGTAGAGAATCGTGCCGCCGGGGGTTTCGTAGACGCCACGGCTTTTCATGCCTACCAAGCGATTTTCCACAATATCCACGCGGCCAATGCCATGTTTGGCACCCAGTTCGTTCAGCTTGAGGACCAATTCAACTGGTCCCATGGCCTCGCCGTTCAGGTGGGTGGGAAAGCCCTTGGCAAATTCTAATTCAATATACTCTGGTTCATTCGGGGCATCTTCGGGGGAAATCGTCCACTCGAACATGTCGGTGGGTGGCTCATTCCACGGATCTTCCAACGGGCCACCTTCGTTGCTCAGGTGCCACAGATTCTTGTCCTGGCTATAGATGCGTTCCATCGTCGCCTTGACCGGCACATTGTACTCGGCTGCATAGTCCAGCGCATCTTTGCGGCCACGAATATTCCATTCGCGCCAGGGGGCAATAATGCGCAACTTAGGGTTGAGCGCCATCACCGTCAGCTCAAAGCGTACCTGATCGTTCCCCTTGCCCGTCGCCCCGTGGGCAACGGCGTCTGCGCCTTCTAGCTCGGCAATGCGTACCATGTGCTTGGCAATGATCGGGCGGGCAAACGACGTGCCCAACAAATAATCCCGCTCATAGATTGCGCCAGCTTGCATGGTGGGGAAGACATATTCGGTGAGGAATTCTTCGCGCAGATCTTCAACATAGCATTTGCTGGCCCCAGAAGCGAGCGCCTTTTCTTCCAGGCCCACCAATTCGTCGGCCTGACCCAAGTTAGCACAGAAACAGACAACTTCACAGTTATAATTATTTTTGAGCCACGGCACAATAATGCTGGTGTCCAGGCCGCCCGAGTAGGCTAGCACAGCTTTTTTAACAGTTGGTTTGGTTGCCATTTCGTAAATATCCTTTTCGGCGACTGTAACATGAATGACTGCAATGATGATAAAAGTCAGACGTAAAATTCAGTAAAGCGACGTTGTGCCTGCCCAACAAAAAACGCCACCCGGTTTACCCAGTGTGGCGTCGTGGAAGCAAGTACACGCAGTGGCAATCTAAAACAGGCAACGAACAAACGTTGGCCCGCTTAGGCAAACCTGGGTCCGCTTCCGGCGGACATTTTCCTAAAATGCAGCGTGCTCATTGGCATTCTTCTGGCTGATAATGTTGGTACAGTTTGGTACGAATTTTACAAATTGTTTCCGTAGAATACATCACATTGCAGGTGATGTCAAACTATATAAGAAATGATAAGTGTCAGCGTATGCTGTCGCCCTACCCAACCTATGGTAGCAGGTAGGCAGGGCGATTTTTAGCCCAGTGAGTTACTTACTGACCAGCGGAATAAAGACTTTTTGCAGTGGTTCATCGGTGGGGTCAGCACCGGTGGGCACGGGGCTAACACGTGCTGTATCCTGAGCCGTTGGATTTTCCAGCCCAGGCAGATCGCGCCCTTGATCGTCGGTGGGATTGGCCTCGACTACAGCTGTATTGAGACGTTCGCCCAACGGAATTGTCGATTCTGCATAGTAGACGATGCTGGCCGTGGGGGCAAGCGGCGTCACGCCACGGATGTAGGTCAGGTCACTCAAATCAATGCCCAGGATCGTATCGGTGAAAATCAAGGTGTCTAGATAAGTTTCACCCCTGTTGGTGATTTCAAAGCAATAGGTGACTGGCGCACCCACCTGGCTGGCGACTTCTTCTGTGCCTGGGCAAGTTGCGCCCGCATTGTGACCCAGATAGACCGTCTTTTGTAGCTCAATTGTGGCCGTTGGTGGATTGCAATAGTGGCTGGGATCATCATCCGTCGCGCCGGGCACGGTCACCTGCCCCAGATTGACATAGGTAGGTTGCTGGCCAGGCACCTGGCTATCGTTGAAGTTACAGCCCGCTACCACCGTTGTGCCGGCGCTGGGCGCAGCCAGGTTTTGCACGATGCCGGTGGCCACATAGCGCCAGGTTTCGCCGGGTGAGAGTAAACTGTCGGCGTTGACATCCGATGCACTCACAAAAATCGGCGTAATCCCCGGCTGGCTATCGGTCACGACGACGCTAGCCAACGCAAAGGTAATGTTGCCGGTGTTGGTCACCGCATAGCTCCAGGTAACCGTTGCGCTGGGTTGCAGTTGGGGCACATCGCTGCTATCCGGGGTATCGGCATCGAAGCCATTTGTATATTTTTTGATCACAATGCCGGGTGCCGCGGGATTGCAATAGTGGCTGGGATCATCATCCTGGGCACCGGGTACAGTCACGACGCCAATGTTGCGATAGGTTAGGCGTTGTCCAGGCGCAGGCGTGCCGCCCGGGTTGCAGCCATTGACAATTGTTACCGGTGTGCTGGGCGCGGTGAGATCCTCGACAACACCCGTAGCGACAAAGCGCCACATTTCCCCAGGGGCAAGGGCATGATCGCCCCCCACATCACTGTTGCTATCCAACAGGGGTATGATGCCCGTTTGGCTATCCGTAACGACAACACTCGCTCCCGGCACTGTGATCGTGCCCGTGTTGGTAACGGCATAGGTCCAGGTAACTGTGGTGCCGGGTTGCAACTGGGGCACATCGGGGTCGTTCGGATTGTCGGCGTCGAAACCGTTGGTAAACTTTTGGATCACAATTTCGGGGATGGCATAGACATAGCGGACAACACCTGTGGCATCGGCGGTCGTGCGTACGCCAAAGTCAAAATTACCCACATCGCCGCCCGCAATAAATGCGCTAGTGGCGGTGACCGGCGTTGTGATCTGGCCAAAACCGATAAATGGCAACAGGGCAGACTGGCTACTATAGACCGCGTGATTGCTCACGTCGCCCGTAAATGTGCGTGCACCACTTGCCAATGGGCCAACCGTTTCGGTGAAGGCAAAGATCGTGCCGCCCGCCGTAAGTATAGGATTGTTGAGCGGTAAGATTCTGACGGTGGCCGGCACGTCAATCGAAATATCGGTGGGCGTGTTGACAATATTCGTGTAAACTACCGAGCCGGTAATGCGGCTGGTGAGTGTAATTTCCACCTGGGTCAGGATGCCCAGGGTGGGATCAAACTGCGGGAAACTCATGTTGTCTGTCCAGCGCAGCGGTTGGACGGGCACCGTGTCCGTATAGACAATACTTTCGGCGTTGGCAACGCTGAAAGACCCAAAAATAAAGAAGAGTGCTAGATAACAGGCGTTGCGGATGAGGGCGCGCTCGAGCTTGACTTTCATGAAAGTTTCCTTGTCGGTCAGATGGAAGTTGGGTTGTGGATATGCTCTGCTGTGTCTGGACGACACAATCGACTACATCAAATGATGGAGATTGACTCCGTGCATTGTCTTATCAGATATGACGGGAAAGGCTGAAATTGGTTACGGAGAGTTTACAGGTTGATAGTCAAGCGCAGTAGTACAACAAAGGGACAGCGCGGCCACTTGCCAACCGCCGCTAAGGTTAGAAGAACTAGCGGCGGTTGGCAAGTGGTGTCTAGCATAAATTGCTAGCGGAGATTGGGGCAAGCGTCGCGGATTACCCCGGTGATATACTCGATCTCTGCCAACGATAGTGAGGTGGCCGACGGCAAATAGAAGCCATCGCGACAAAGTGCTTCGGCTACGGGATAGCGTTCGCCCAGAAAAGTTTTCCAATAGATTGGCTGGCAGTGCATGGGAATGAAAAAGGTACGCGTCTCGATGCCATTGTCGGCCAGGACTTTGCGCAACTGATCGCGGGTCATGCCATAGGCCGCGGCGTCAACCAGAATGCCATACATCCAATAGACATTTTTGGCCCAACTGGCTTCATGGGGTGTCCCGATCCCGGGGATGCCTGCCAAGCGACAATTATATTCAAGCGCGTTCTGCCGCCGACGTTGGACAAAATTGTCCAGCTGCTCCACTTGTGCCAGCCCAACCGCCGCTTGGAGATTGGTCATGCGATAATTAAACCCCACAAACTTGTGCCAGAAGTGCCGTTCGTTGCTAAAGGCATGGTCGCGCAAGTTCCAGGCCAACTTGGCGATCTCGCGGTTGTTGGTGGTTACCATGCCCCCTTCGCCCGTCGTAATGATCTTGTTGCCATAGAAGCTAAAGCCGGCGGCGTCACCCAATCCGCCCGTGCGCCGCCCCTGATATTCGGCCCCATGGGCTTCGGCTGCATCCTCAATCACCAAAATGCCGCGTTCGCGGGCCAAGGCCATCAGCGGATCCATGTCGGTCGGGTGACCATAGATATGCACGGGGACAATCGCCTTGGTGCGCGGCGTAATTTTGTCGGCAAGCTGGTTCATATCCATCTGCCAGTAATTGGGTTCCATGTCCACCAATACGGGCTTGGCACCACAATAGGTAACCGCGTTGGCCGTAGCGATCATCGTAAATGTGGGGATGATCACCTCATCGCCCGGTTCAAGGCCCAGGGTGGCCAGCGCCAGGTGCATAGCGACGGTGCCATTGGCACAGGCAATGCCATAGCGCACGCCACAAGCCGCCGCAAATTTGTCTTCAAACTCACGGATAAAGCTACCCGCCGACGAGATCCAGTTGGTCTCGACCGCCTGTTGTACATATTTCAACTCGTTGCCGGCCAAGGTTGGTTCGCAGACGGGAATGATCGAGCGGCGTGTCGATTGATCGGTGTGCTCATCAAAATCTGGAATTGGGCGATAGCGCACCTTGACTTCCGGATCGGGGGCGGGGATGATCGCCGCCAGATCACCCATCTCTTCAAGCTTGAGTTCCGCTGGTTGTAGCATAGAAATTGCCTTATCTCACTAGGGAATAGATGTTCACATTCGGTTTATTGAAAACGTAAGTGCCAGATCGTCGCCACATATTTGCGCCCCTTTACCAGATAATCCCAGAGGGTTGCGCCGGTTTTGCTTTCGCCGGTGGTGCGTGGCACGCAAATATAGGGCACTTCGCGCAATTGATAGCCGCTGCGTACGGCGCGGCCCAACAAATCAATACAATATTCGCCATAATCACCTTGCAAGCGAATGGCGCGCAAGACC
>Ga0105049_10005341_pt1 | contig 14972 bp, 10 predicted proteins | sample MAT06_FD_78087 | JGI IMG/M metagenome (GOLD analysis project Ga0105049, IMG submission 78087) | Freshwater microbial communities from Lake Fryxell liftoff mats and glacier meltwater in Antarctica - MAT-06 | ecosystem: Environmental > Aquatic > Freshwater > Ice > Liftoff microbial mat | place... | reverse complement strand
GCATGTCGTGCAGCTCCGCGCCCTCGCCACCAGCGACCGGTGGGGCGACGCGATGGCGCTCACGCTGCGACCGCTACGAAAGTCGGTCCGGGTCGCGGCGTGATCAGGAGGAGAGTCACACCCCCTACAATCGTGCGGCCGATACAGTTCCTCTCCCGCAGACGCTCCAGGTCGGTCCGATCGCTTACACCTTCACGGACTCGCCCGATCTGGCCGGCGAGTTCGAGTATGCGCGGAAGACTAACAACCGAGGTGCTGTGGCGAAACTCAGCTCAACCGAATACATCGACAGCTTGCCCGAGGAGCGCCGGGCCAAAATCGTCGAGGCGCTCGCCCAGGAGCGTCGACGTCGGCGTCGCTTTGCGGTGCTCTTTATGGTCATTTTCGCGCTTTGCGTCGTGGCGTTTTTAGGACTCAACGTCATCGCCAAGCGTGGCCGCACCCTGCCCGACAACGGCATTAGCGCAGTAGCGCACATCGACCGCGCCCAGGCTGGCAACTGTGGTGTGGGTGAAAAGCACGCGCATTGTTACCGGCTGTTTCTGACGATCCATCAGCCCGCATCATCGCCGTATGCCGCCCAGCTTGATGTCAATATTGCCGATCGCTGGGCATCACGCATACAGCCCGGGGCAGTCGTGAGCGTGGTGATCGATCCAGCCGACAGCGCCAAGGTCTATCTCGATGTTAATGCGTTTGCCTCGCCGCCGCCGGTTTTGCCCGCGCCCGCGACCAGCATTCGGCCGGCAACACAGACCGCGCCGCGCTAATCGCGTTAACATTACTGAGTCAGCGCCTCGGGCGTGCCGAGGAGATCTCCGAAGTTGGATCATTCCGATCGGTTACGCGTGCTTGCCGATTTCGAGTTTGCGGCAGCGATCGTGACGTGATCTGGTCGCACTCGTGGACATCGAGACCGACCGCGCCTCCGAGCAACGACTGGGCGACTACCTCGACGGTATTGGCGACATGCTCGGAACGCCGCAGCGACGCGCCAGGTAATACACCGGCTCGGCCGGAAAAATTGCCAACTGTCAGTGCTCAGGCCCTTGATCACGGCCGATCGCCTGACCGCGCAGCCCGATGGCCGCGTCGAGTACCACTTCCGGCGCCCCGATCCGTCGGGGTGCTCGCGGGCTGGACGTGGTCGCACGGCTTCGTCACCGGCGAGCTCGCGGCGCAGACCCACATGTTCCAGGTCGAGGATCAGCAGGGCGGGTGGGATCTGGTCGCCCGCTTCGCGGTGCGCGCCGTCCTCGCGTTCGGGCTCTGGCTCTAGAGCTTGTAGCCGCGCGACAGCAGCGCCTTCGCGCTGACATCGAACGCCGCCTGCGCCCCGACCTCGAACCGAAGCGTATCCGCGAGCCGCGTGATCACGTTGAAGCACCAGCAAACCGCGAGCGCATCGTGGACCTGCGAGCGCGTCACGCCGAGGGCGAACAGCGCCTCGATCTCGGCCAGCGACACCGCCGCATGATCTCGGGTCACCTTGCCGAGGAACAGCAAGGTCGCGCGCAACCTGTCGTCGATCGGTGCCGTCGCGATGTTCGCGATCACCGCGTCGACCTTCTCGCTACCCATGACCTTCGCCGCGACCGCGGCGTGCGAGCGCAGTCAAAACTCGCATTCGTTGACCTTCGAGACATACGCGGCCATCAGCTCGCGATCGCCGATCCCCCACTCCGACGGTCCACGCATGACTTCCTGGAACACCGGCGACATCAGCCCGCCGAAGAACTCCGGCCGATAAGTCAGCGTCTTGACGACATCGGGTGCACGATGACCCGACAGCACGCGGATCAGCTTGAACAGCGCCTTCTTGCCGAAGGTGTGGCCGGTATCGAGCGTGGCGAGTCTCACTTCGGCTCCTTTGCCGCCGCGAGCGCAGCCATCGCCGAATCGAGCTGGCGGGTCGATTGCCCGAGCGCGGCGGCGATCGCGAGCTCGAACACCTGGTCATCCGACAGTCCGGCTCGCTTCGCCGCGGCGACGTCCTCGTCGGTGACCTTCCACGCGTTCCTGGTGACCTTGTCGATCAAGCTGCGCGCTGCTTCCGGGACCTCGCGGTTCGCGAACGCGGCGCGTCGATCGTCGCTGGTGGTCGTGCCGGCACCCTGGAGCACACGTTCGACCACCGCCTTGCGTAACCTCGACGCCGCTTCGTTCATGGTGGATGACTTTACGAAACTTTCGCGTCAGGCTGAACCTTGAATCGTGATGCGGTGCCTGCTGGTCATGCTCGTCGCCTGCGGTACGCCAAAGGCCGTCCGCCCCGAGACCGACCCGTGCCTGCCGGCGGGGCTCGAGATCAGCGCCCTCGAAGGCCCGGCAGGGAGCATCGTCCTGCGGCGTGCACTGGTCTGTAACGACCACCGCCATGGCCGGATCAGCGACGGCGAGTACGCGACCCAGGTCGCCGCGCTCGACGCCGAGCTCAAGGGCAAACGCATCGTCAAGCACCGGCCCCAGCCCGAGGTCTCCGATCAGCTGATCGTGTGGGCTTCGTCGGTGCTCGACTTCTCGAGCCAGTACTCCGAAGGCGCGTGGTCGGCCAGCGAGGTGCTCGGCGCGCCCAACGTCTACCCGGACTACGGCGACAACAACAAGGCGTGGGCCTCGCACGGCGCCGACGATCGCGACGAGTGGATCGAGGTCGGCTTCGAGCGCGACGAGCGAGTCTCCGGCGTCGAGGTCTACGAGACGTTCAATCCGGGCGCGGTCGACAAGATCGAGCTGATCACGACGAAGAACCGCCGGATCGAGGTCTCGATCCCGAGCGATGCGCCATCACCGGGCACCTCGGTGAAGCGCCTGTTCGACGTCCGCTGCACCCAGGAGCCGATCCGCTCGGTCCGCGTGCATCTGGACTCACAGCGGGTCTCCGGCTGGAACGAGCTCGACGCGATCGGCATCGTGCCGTGTACGCGCTGATCACTTCTTTCGCGCGGTGAACCGCACGAGGAACCCACCGATGTCGGCGGCAGCGGTCGCTTCCTTGCACTTACACTCAGCGAACGCTGGAAGCGCGGGCGCTCGCGGCGTGATTCGCCTGCGCCATCGCGATCGCGTCGTCGACCATCTTCTGCTGCTCGACCGGATCCCGCCAGCGGTTCTGGATCTCGGGCGCGAGCGTGTCGACGGGATCGAAGTAGACGAAGAAGCCGGGCTTGACCGAAGGCGCGGCGAACACCGAGATGCCCGTCGTGCGGTCGTAGTGCTCGAAGCTGTGCGCGACGCGCTTGCCGCCGCCACCGGGTGCATCGACGACGAACGTGGGCGTGTGGAACCCGGCGGTCGTGCCTCGGACGGCCTTCTCGATATCGAGCGCGGTCTGCAGCGTGGTGCGCAGATCCTCGACGCCCTTCACCAGATCGTGGAGGTAGACGTAATATGGCTGGACCTGGCAGTGGCCGAGGCGCTTGACCAGCAGCTGCATGGTCGCGATCGAGTCGTTGACACCACGCTGCAGCACGCACTGGTTGCGCGTGATGATGCCGCGCTCGAACACCAGGTCGAGGGCGCGCTTGGTGATCGCGGTGATCTCGTTCGGGTGGTTGAAGTGCGTGTGGAGGACGACCTCCTTGTGCAGCTTGCGACCGCGCTCGACGACGGCGGTCAGCGCGTCCATCCACTCGTGATCGGTGATCAGCTTCATCGGCATCACGGCCGGACCCTTGGTCGCGAACCGGATCCTGCGGATGTTCGGCAGCTCCAGGAGCTTGTTGCCGATCAGCGTGATCTGGCGCGCCTTGAGCTGATAGCTGTCGCCGCCGGAGACCACGATGTCCTCGAGCTCGGGCCGCTCGGAGATGTACTTGAACGCGCGCTCCCAGCGATCTTCGGTCGCCTTGAGCGAGACCTTCTCGACCTCGTCGGTATCGACGCCGACCGCGTACGACCGCGTGCAGAACCGGCAGTACACCGGGCAGGTATCGAGCGCGAGGAACAGCGCCTTGTCGGGATAGCGGTGCGTCAGGCCCGGCACCGGCGCATCGGCCTGCTCGTGCAGCGAGTCGAGCGTCAGCTTCGGGTGATCGGGGAGCAGCCGCGAGGCGACCGGCACGAACTGCCGGCGCAGTGGATCGATGTACGCGTCCGACCAGTCGATCAGCGACAGCAGGTACGGTGACACGCGGATCGACATCGGGGACTTCTTGAAGCCCTCGGCGACGTCCTCGTAGAAGCTCTGAGGGACCAGGTGCTGGACCGCCTGCAGCAACTTCTGCGGGTTGGTGATCGTGTTCTTCGCCTGCCAGGTGTGGTCGAGGAACGTGGCCTCGTCGACCAGCCGGTACGCAGGGATGCGCTGCCAGAACGCACCGTCGAGGAGCTGGCGGTGATGCAGCGTCGACGGATCGACACTGGGTTTCAGGTGCTTGATGGGGTCGGATGCGGTGGGAGCATCGCGGCCGAGCAGCTTGAGCTGGGTATCCATGGGGTGCCTCGCAACATCAGAACGAACGCCGTGGGGGAGCTGAATGATTCAGTCAGGCCACGACGTCAGGCTGGTGCGGAACAGAACCCAGATACCACATCGGTCTCATCGATATCACGCGGATGAGCCCGCGCCAATCACGATCTGCCTAGGTCGTACAGATCCGGCGCACGACGCGGAACACGTGGCGCATCACGACCGGCTTCAGCGTGTCGTCGCACAGCGCGCGCGCATCGCGCTTGCGGCCGAGCGCGTCGAGGTTGCGCTTGAGGGCGAGGCGCTCTAGGAAGTCCCACTCGAAGGTCGGGTTGTCGACCAGTTGCCGGAGGGTCTTCGCCGCCTGGACGCGATCACCGGCGAGCTCGGCATCGATCGCGGTGACGAGCGTGGCGAGTCGTTCGGTGAGCACGCTGCGAGGGAACTTCGGTGCACCGAGCATCGGCGACGCCAAGATCGCGATGCGATGGTAGTTGTACGTCGGTGAACGGCGCGCGAGCTCGTCGAGCAGGCGCCTCGCGGGATCCTTCATCTCCGCGGCGACCACGACCTCGGCCATGGTGACGAGCAGCGTCGCGGTGTAGGCCGTGTACGGCTCGAGCTCGCCGAGCAGCGCCTCGACTTGCTTGTTGGCGGCAGCGCTGTCAGCGGCGATCGCCGCTTCGACGAGGTGCTCGTACGTTTGCTGGCGCGGCGTGAGCGACGTCGGTGCGGGTGCCAGGCCGAGGACGAATCGTGCCCACTCGTCGAACGGCTGCTTGCCCCCGGTGACCAGCGACTGATAGCGGCCCATCGCGAAGTCGACGTGCTCCATTGGCAACCGCTGAAAGCGGGTGTACTCGCGGGCGGTGGCCTCGTCGCGGCGCACGAGGGCGTACTCGCCAACGTGGCGCGCGGCCTCGGCGAACGCGCCGTCGAGCTCGAGCGTGCGCTTGAAGTACAGGAAGCCGCGATCGTGGCGACCCTCGTGCCAGTGGCACTCGCCGATCGCGAACAGCAGGTCGCGCAGCTCGTTACCTTGCAGGCCGGCTTGTTCGAGCGGCGCGAGCTCGGCGAGGGCGGCCTCGAACTTGGCCTCGTGGATCAGCAGCGAAGCATGAAGGAGTTGCTTGCGCGTTTTGGTGGGAGCCGCCTCGTACGCGGCGCGCGCGGCATCGATCAACGCGCTGCGCTTCGCCGCGATCACCGCGAGGCTGGTCGTGTAGTGAGTCCACGCCTCTGCGGACGGCCCCGCGAGGACGGCCTGCTCGAGGAACGTGCGCGCGCTGTTCGAGCGGCTCTCTCGCAGCTCCTGCTTGCCGAGCTGGAGAAGGTTTGCCGCGAGCTTGGGGTTGGTGCGATCGACGTGGCTACCGTCCAACGTGAAGCCGGCGATCTCGTCGGCGACCTCGAGGAGGAGCTGCGCCATCCGGTCAGAGTCGCCCGTCACCTCGATGACCCGCACGGGCTGGTTGGTGTCGACGTCGACGAGCTCGATGCGCGCGATCACGTGTTCTGCGCGCTCGACGATCGAGCCGCGCGCGATCAGCTTGGCCTTGCCGTCCAGCGGTCCGACCTCGGGCGGTAGCGCGGTGACGTGGGCGCTGTCGAGGAGCTGCACGAGCACCCGAGCGAACGTCAATCCGTCCGGCTGGATCCCGTACGAGGGGAGCTCGAGCTCGAGGCTCGCGATCGCGATCGGGCCGCGGTCGATGACCTGCACGACGGCCGGTTCGAGAGCCGAGCGCGACAGCCGCCACGCGACGAGCCCACCGACACACCCGACAACCACGGCGACGAGCACGAGCCACCGCGTCCGGCGCCGCGGCGCGGGGGCGACGGCGAGCGAGCGCCGGCGCGACAGCGTCCTCACGATCTCGACGAGCGGTGGGCGCTTCGCGGGATCACGATCGATCATGCGCGCGACCAGCTCGGCGAGCGGGTCGTCGATCCGCGCCGGTGGATCGCCACCGTCGATCACGCGTGCGATCACCTCGTGGAGGCTCGGAGCCTCGTAGGGTCGCCTGCCGGTCAGACACTCGTACAGCATCACGCCGAGGCTGTAGACGTCGCTCGCGGTGCTCGACGGATCGCCCATCAAGACCTCGGGCGCCATGTATGCGGGCGTGCCGAACACGGTGCGCGTCATGCCGGTCAGCTTCGGTGGCTCGGTCCCGAGGGTCGGTTCGAGATCGGCGCGCAGCGTCTGGGTGAACACGTCGACGATCTCGGACGTAGCGGCGCGAGGTCTGCGCGGCGTCGCCGGATCCAGCGACGCCGCGGTATCGAGCCGACGCGCGATCCCGAAGTCTACGACCTTGACCGAGAGCGCCCTGCCGACGACGACGTTCTCGGGCTTGATGTCGCGATGTAGGATGTCGGCCTCGTGCGCCGCAGCGAGCGCGATCGCGACTTGACCGCAGATCGCGACCACATCGTCACGCGCCGGTGCGTCGTGCTGCAGCAGATCGCGGAGTGCCCGACCGGGCAGGTACTCCATCGCGATCAACTGGCGGCCGTCCTCGACGTCCGCGATCTCGAACACGGTGACGATGTTCGGGTGGTTGAGCGAGGCGAGGACCTTGGCTTCGCGCTCGAACAACGCGCGCGCATTGGGATCGTCGTGATGGTTGAGTAGCTTGATCGCGACTTGGCGATCGAGCTTCGGATCACGTGCGAGATAAACCTGTCCCATCCCACCGCGACCGAGTGTCGAGACCACCTCGTAGCGTCCGATCGAGTGCACTTTGTTCAGTATAGGACTACGGCGGGCTACGGCACCGGCTGCTTCATCGTGGCGGTCATCCGGTCGTTGAAATCCTTGCGCTGGTCGTCGCTCAGCTGCTCGAAGCACGGTGGCAGTGACGGGATGTCGACGGTGTTATCGTAGCAGGTGAGCGCTTCCTCGGACCAGCCCGTGGACAGGCAGCCCTCGATGGCGGCATCGCGAAGCAGCTGCCGGCGATCCTTGAGGGTCGCGTTGCGATCCAGCTCGGGTTGCATGACCATGACGACGTGGTCGATCGCGCGCTCGCAGTGCGACGGTTCGCGCGACTTGCTGCGGATCGTGATCGGGGGCTCGGGTCGGGGCGATGGCGGTGCGGGCGGTGGTGTGCTCCAGCAACCCGCCAGCAAGATCCACGACGCGCGCACGATAGAACGGTAGCTCACGGACGTTTCGGCGAGGGCAGCTCGTCCCATCCCGCCAGTCTAGCGGCGGCCGAGCTTGATCGGCTTGTCGGGATCCTGTTCCACGGCGATCGCGAGCTTCGGGCGACCCTCGCCGGTGTCCTTGCATTCGCTGCCCTGATCGCGCGTGATCTGCGCGCGCAGCGCCTGGGTGTGCTCGATCCACGTCTGCTCGACCTCGGGATCGACGCCGTGATCGCGCATCGTCTCGCGCAGGATCTGCAACCGGCGCTCGAACTGCCCACCGAAGATCGTGTGCGCCGCATGGGCCGTGCGCATCGGCCGGCCAGTGTACTTGATCTCGGGATCGCCGAGCATCGCCGCGGCGAGCTCCCACTCGCGCTGGATCAGGTGCTGCTTGTCCTTGCCCTGGAACATGAAGCCGATCATGACGTCGCGAAACACGCGGTCGTAGAAGTCGGCGATCACCGCGCGCAGCGGCTCGCGCCCGATCTTGTCGATCACACGCGGCTTCATGCGGGCGCGACCTCGACGGGCTGGCCGGTCAGCGCGCTGGTGCCCGACAGCGTATCGATCCGTGCCGGATCGAGGATATCGTTGACGCTCTCGCCGGCGTGCTGGGAGGCAACGCGCAGGCGACTGCCCACACGGTTGTGCCCCCAGCCGTGCGGCACGCTGACCACCCCGCGCATCATCTCGTCGGAGATCTCGACGGGCACCGTGATCGAGCCGAGCTTGGTCGAGATCTTCGCCTGGTTGCCGTCGACGAGCTTGTAGGTCGCGGCGTCGTCGGGGTGGATCAGCAGCGTGCAGCGCGGCGGCCCCTTCACGAGCCGCTCGCTGTTGTGCATCCACGAGTTGTTCGATCTCAGGTGGCGGCGGCCGATCATCACCAGCCCGTTCGTCGGCTTCCCGAGCTCGCGCTCGAGCCGCGCAAGATCACCGAGGTAGGGCGCGGGCGCGAGGTGCAGCGTCTTGTCGGGGGTGCAGAGGCGCGCGGGGAAGCGCGGTTCGAGCGCCCCGAGATCGACGCCGTGCACCTCGCGCTTGAGCTTCGAGAGGCTGAGCTTGTGCGGGCCGATCCGGAGGCCGATGTCGAGGATCGCCTCGGGGCCGAGCTTCGCGAGGGCTCTCTCGACGAGGCGCGCGCCGGGGAGCTTCGAGGGCGCACCGATCCGCGTCCACAGCGCGAGACAGATCTCCCAGTCGTGCCGTGCATCGACGGCGCGCTCGAACAGCGGCGGGCAATAGCGCGCGACGTTGCGGACCGCGAACGCGTTGAGCGCGACGTCATAGTGCGAGCGCTCGAGCGGTGACGTCGGCGGCAGGATCACGTGCGCGTGGCGCGTGGTCTCGTTCATGTACGGATCGATCGAGACCATGAAGTCGAGCGACTCGAGCGCCTTCTCGAGCCTGCGCCCGCCGGGTGAGGACAGCACCGGATTGCCGGCACTCGTGATCAGCGCGCGGATCTGACCGTCACCGCCGGTCTCGATCTCCTCGGCGAGCACGCTCATCGGCAGCTCGCCGCCGAACTCGGGCTTGCCGCTGACGCGACTCTTCCAGCGTGCGAAGCCACCGTCGAAGCCGATCTTGTCGGCGAGCGGCAGCGGATCGATCGCCGGCGTCGTGAACATCAGGCCGCCGATCTCGTCGAGATGACCGGTCAGCGCGTTGAGCGCGTAGACCAGCCACGCGGCGAGGCCGCCGAACTCCTGCGTGCAGACGCCGATCCGGCCGTAGAGCACCGCGCGCTTCGTCGTCGCGAGCTGGTGAGCGAGCCCGCGAATATCCGCGGCAGCGACGCCGGTGATCGTGCTCGCACGCTCGGGGGTCCATTTGGCAGCGGCGGTGCGCAGCTCCTCGATCCCGGTCGCCTGCAGGCGTCCAAGGACGACGTTGCCGCCCACCGGCGGAGCGTCAACGTTCGTCAGCTTCGCGTCGAACACGACGTGGATCATCGCGAGCAGCAACACCGCGTCGGTGCCGGGGCGAACGAACAGGTGGCGATCAGCCTTGTCCGCGGTCTCGGTCCGCCGCGGATCGATGACGATGACCTTCCCTCCGCGCTCGCGGATCGCCTTGAGGCGCGACTTCACGTCGGGCGCCGTCATGATGCTGCCGTTCGACGCGAGCGGATTCGCGCCGAGGCAGATGAACAGATCGCAGCGATCGATGTCGGGCACCGGCATCAGCAGCTGGTTGCCGAACACGAGGAGCGCCGCGAGCATGTGCGGCAGCTGATCGAGCGACGTCGCCGAGTACAGATTCTTGGTGCCGAGCGTGCGCAGCAACAGCTGGCCGTACGTCAGCAGGCCGAGGTTGTGCGCGGTCGGATTGCCCTGATACGCGGCGATCGCGTGTTTCCCATACGCGCGGCGGATGTTCTTGAGGCGCGTCGAGACCAGCTCGATCGCCTCGTCCCACGACGCCTCGCGCCAGGTCGTGCCGTCGCGGATCATCGGCGTGCGCAGCCGATCCGGATCGGTGTGCAGGTCGGCGAGCGCCGTCGCCTTGGGGCAGACGTAGCCCTTCGAGAACGGGTCGGCCTCATCGCCGCGAATGTCGGTGACGCGATCGCCCTCGACGGTGACCGCGACGCCGCAGCCGGCCTCACACAAGGTGCAACTGCGGTAGTGCGTCGTCGCCATCGCGCGAGCCTACCCGCAGTTGCGACGAGCGGCTACCGGAGCTTCGTCGCGACGTCGCGTTGTTAGTGCGTCCGCACCATCGCGTGTGAACTGGAGCGGTTCTATGCTGGACGCGTGGGCGAGCCGCTGACCGTCGCGAAGCTCCTCGAGCTCCACCCGTGGCCATCCGAGTGGGCGAGTGCGAACAAGATCGAGCGGCTGTGGTCGTTCGACGTGGCCGGTGATCCCGAGGCGCTGTGGCCGCACATCTCCGACACGTCGCGGATGAATCGCGCGCTCGGCACCGCCGAGATGACGTTCACCGAGAAGGACGGCAAGCGGCATGGCAAGGCCAGGCCGGGCGGTGTCCAGCACGAGTGGGTCGAGGTGCCGTGGAACTGGGTCGCGAACCAGTGGCTGACGTCGCTGCGCATCTACTCGAAGGGCTTCTTCAAGGCGGTGTGGGCGGTGCACCGGCTCGAGAAGATCGCGACCGGGACGCGCGTGTATCTGTATTTCGGAACGGTGCCGCGTGGGGTGTTCGCGAGCATCGCGATCCGGCTGGGCTTCCCGTCGATCGAGAAGGCGTACAAGCGCGTGATCCCGGCGCTCGCCGCGCAGCTCGATCGGCTACGTCCCGACGTGCTGATGCTGCCACCGCCCGAGCTCGGGCAGATCACCGAGCAGCGGATCGAAGCGCAGCGTCGGGCGCTGGTCGACGACGGGCTCGAGAAGCCGTGCGTCGATGCGCTGCTCGACTGGATCCGCACTGGTGATCCGGCCGATCTCCATCGCATCCAGATCCGCGAGCGCGCACGCGTGTGGAAGGTCAACGAGCAGGACTTGCTGAAGGTCGCGTTGCACGCCACACGTGCCGGCTTGCTGACGATGTCGTGGGACACGATCTGTCCGCACTGCCGCGGTGTTCGCGACGAGAATGCGACGCTCAACCAGCTGGCCGCGCGGTCGCATTGCGACGTCTGCGAGGTCGAGTTCACGACGGACACACAAGAGTCGGTCGAGGTCACGTTCCGCGTGCATCCGTCGGTGCGCGACGTGCCGGATCTCGTCTATTGCTCCGCCGAGCCGGCGCGCAAGGATCACATTCGCATCCAGTGGACGGTGCCCGGCAAGGGCCGGGTCCACGTCGATCCGCACCTCAAGCCCGGTCGCTACACGGTGTGGAAGCACCGCCAGGGTGGCTGGTACCTCGACATCGACGACGCCGGCGAAACGACGGTGAGCTGGGCGCCGCATCCCGAGGGCCACGTCATCAAGGCGGTGTCCGACGCGACGATCGAGCTGACCAACGACAGCCCCGATCCAGAGCTGTTCACCGTCGAGGAAGCCAAGTGGCACGATCACGCCTTGCGCGCCGGTCAGCTGCTGGCGTTTCAGGAGTTCCGCGATCTGTTCTCCGAGGAGTACATCGGCGCGGACGTCCGGCTCGGGGTCGGCGAGCAGACGCTGCTGTTCACCGATGTCGTCGGCTCGACGGCGTTCTACGCCGCCCGCGGTGACCCGGCGGCGTTCATCGAGATCAAGCGGCACTTCGACGAGGTGTTCGCGATCGTCGCCGAGAACCGTGGCGCCGTGGTCAAGACGATCGGCGATGCGGTGATGGCCGCGTTCGGCGATCCGGTCGATGCGGTGCGAGCCTCGGCGAAGATCCATCGCACGTTCCACCCGGCCCGCGCCGACACGCCGATCCGGCTCCGGATCTCGCTCAACACCGGCCCGTGCATCGCGGTTCGCCTCAACTCGAACGCCGATTTCTTCGGCGGCACGGTCAACATCGCCGCGAAGCTGCAGGCGCTCGCCGAGGGCTACCAGATCGCGATGAGCGATGCGACCTACGCCGGTCCGGGCGTCGCCGAGTACATCGCCGGCGAACAGGTCGAGCTCGAGCAACTGGAGTACACGTCCAAGGCGCTGCCGGCCGCGGTCGGTGTACGTCGCTGGTCCGTCTTCAAAGCCTAGGGAACGAGCTCTTGCAGGAACTTCATGCCATCGGCCTTGCCGCCGATCAGGCCTGCCGTGAGCTTCGCGATCGAGGACGCCATCGGCGCGCCATCCTTGGCGACCCCGGCGAGCACGGACTCGGACGCTTTGCGACCGTTGTCGGTCTTCGCGAGCGTGACGAACGCGGCAGCGGCGACGATCCGGCGCATCGCGTTGGTCTCGGAGTCGCGCAGGATGCCGGCGAGCTTCTCGGCGTCATTGGTCTTCGCGTAGGCCGCCGCGAGGGCGGGCAGGGCGGCGACGCGGACGTCGTGCGACGGATCTTCGAGCAGCGGCTCGAGGAGCTGCGAGGTCAGCGCGGCATCGCGATCGACGAGCCCGATCGCGGCGGCGGCGGCCTGTGCGCGTTCACGCTCGGCACGCGAGCTGAGGGAGCGGCGGAGGCGGGCGGCGACATCGGCGGTCTTGGGATTGACACGTGCGATCGTGGTGAGCGCTAGCTGCGAGAGCTCGGGGTTGGGATCTCGAACGGCGAGGGCGAGCGTGCGATCGAGCGTGGCCGCGTCGAGCTTGTCCTTCTGTGCGGCGAGGCGCTCGAGCGCGGCTTTCCGGACCTGCGGATCGGAATCGGCGAGCGCCGCGGAGAGCGTGGGACCGGCGCGCATGCCACTGGAGAGCGCGGCATCGACCGCCTCGACGCGAACGAGCGGTGACGAATCGGCGATCGCGATGCTGATGATCTCCTCGGCTTGCGTCAGGCGCGCGGTGCGGAGCAGCGTGAGCTTCTCGCCCTCGTCGGCGGAGTTGAACAGCTTCGCCATCTGGGCCGCGGCACCCTTCGGAGCGTCGGCGTTGAGCCCACCGATCGCGCGGATCGCGATGATCCGGACCGAGCGCTCCTGATCGTCGAGCAGCGCGACCAGCGCATCGCCGACCGGCTGCGCGACCTTGCCCTTGGCAGCGGCGAGCGCGAGGACGCGCGCGACATCGGCTCGGATCTCGCCGTTCTGGTCGCGGACCAGCTTGAGCGCGATCGGCACGCCGTGCTTCGCCGGATCGGGACCGTCGGCGACGCAGTTGATCAGCGCGCGCCGGACATCGGCGGACGGATCGTCGGCCGACCACATCAACGCACGGCGCGCATCGGCATTGCCGGCGAGCGCGGCGTTGCACAGACCCTCGACGCCGATCGGATGCAGCGACGGATCCTCCGGCGTGCGCTGCGCGAACTGCAGGAAGCCGATGACGGACGGCCCGCGCTTCTTCGCGAGATCCGCGTAGATCTTCGCGGCCTCGCGCCGCGGCCGGCCCTTCTCGCGCCACAGCTGGCCGATGCCGTCGACGGCGACCGCGGTGCTCGCACCGACGAGCGCGGTGTTGGCGAGGCCCTTCGCCGCGCCGATCCGCACCACGTAATTCTCCTGCTTCGCCATCTTGCGAAGCTGCTCCATGTACTTCGCGCCGATGTTGCCGGCGGCCTGCGCGGCGGCAGCACGCACGTCGGAGTCTTCCTCCTTGAGCATGCGATCGAGCGCATTCTGCGCGGCACCGCTGTTGTCCTTGCCGCCAGCGCGCGCGACCTCGCCCCACGCGAGCGCGGCGGCGATCTTGGTCTGCTTGTCGACGTTGCGATCGTCGAGGAGCGCGGCGAGCACCTCGCCACCGGCGCGCGTCGGATCGACCTTCGCGTACAGCGGCAGTGCGGCCACCTTGAGCTGCGGGGACTTCGAGACCAGCGCGGCGCGCGTGGCGGTATCGAGCCCCTGGATCTTCGGGAGCGGATCGAGCTCGCGCAGCAGTTCGATCGCGTAGATCCGCGCCTCTGCCGGCGCCTTCTCCATGGCGAGCAGCTGGACCAACGCGGCGATCGTGGGCTCGGGATCCTTGGTCAACGCGCTGCGCAGGTGCAGCTTCGCGCGATCGCGCGGCGCGGGCATCGCGTCCTTGTCGGCGAGCACGGCCACGGCGGTCGCCGCCGACGGCGCATCGTCGGTGCTGGTCGTCGTGACCTCGACCTGGAGCTCGCGCCGCGTTCCTGCATCTGGATTACGTGCGAGCGCGGCCTCGAACAGCGTGTGCCCGCGTTCGCCGAGCTCGCGCACGAGCGAGATCGCGATCCTGCGGAGCTCGGCATCCTCGGAGGTCAGCGCCGCCGTCAGCGTCTCGGCATAGACATCACCGCGGCGACGCGCAGCCGCACCCGCGACGGCGATCGCGGCACGCCGTACCGCCGGTGGCGACTTCGTGGTCAGCGCACTCTCGACGAGCGCGACCTCGCCCGGGCCACCACGCGCGATCGGCCGCAGCGCCGCGAGCAGCTCCGCGAGATCGTCGGGATCCTTCGCCGCCTTGCGCAGGCCGTCGAGCACACCCTCGTTGCCGGTGGTCGCGTACTCGATCAGGCCCGCGAGCTGCGGCGCCATGACTTCCTTGACCACGTCCTCCCAGCCGCCCTTCGTAGCGCCGAGATCGTGGTTGTCGATCTTCTGCCACGCATCGGGTGAGACCATCGCGCGTGTCAGCCCGGTATCGGCGATCTCGTCGCCGTACCTGCCGGGCAACCAGAAGAAGCTCGACAGCCCGGCGCGTCCGCCGCGGATCGAGATGCTCTTGCCGCCCGCGTGTGGGGTGAGGTCGAGGTAGACGCGCCCCGACAGCGAGAACCAGATGATGATGATGATGATCAGCGGGATCGCGGCGATGCCGGCGAGGATCGAGAGGTAGTAGCGCTTGCTGCGCTGGACCACCGCGAGCTCCGCCGGCGTCACCGGGGCGATGCCCTCGGTCTTGAGCGCGCGCAGCTCGCCGATCGTCAGCCG
>Ga0105049_10005340_pt1 | contig 14973 bp, 7 predicted proteins | sample MAT06_FD_78087 | JGI IMG/M metagenome (GOLD analysis project Ga0105049, IMG submission 78087) | Freshwater microbial communities from Lake Fryxell liftoff mats and glacier meltwater in Antarctica - MAT-06 | ecosystem: Environmental > Aquatic > Freshwater > Ice > Liftoff microbial mat | place... | reverse complement strand
TGGCCACCAGGGTTTCCAGATCGGCCACGCCGTAGTAGTTGATGCCGGCGGCGAAGCGGCGCGTGAAGGCCAGCGCCGACAATACCGTGTAGCCCCCGGCGCTGCCGCCGCGGATGGCCACCCGCTGCCCATCCACCAGCCCCAGGGCCGCCAGATGGTCGACCGCGGCCACGGCGTCCTGCAGATCGACGACACCCCATTGCCCGCGCAGCCGTTCGCGGTAGGCGCGGCCGTAGCCTGAGGACCCACCGTAGTTCACGTCCACCACGGCATAGCCGCGCGTGGTCCAGAACTGCACCGTGGTCTTGTAGCCCGGCCCGGTCTGCGACGTCGGCCCGCCGTGCAGCAGCACCAGCAAGGGCGGCCGTTCATCGGCCAGTGGCGCCACACCGGGCAAGCACGGTGGGTAAAACCAGGCATGCGCCTGGCGCGGCTGGCCGTCGGCACCCGGTGCGGTGGTGAAGTGCAGCGGCTCGGCGCGCGACACGGCCTGCGGCGCAATGGGCGCCGTGCCGGCCGCACGCACCACGGTGTACGGGGGGCTTGGCTTGTCGGCGTCAGCGTTTTCCTCAGCAGCGTTTTCGGCGGCAGCACTGTCGGCGGCAGCACTGTCGTCAGCACTGTCGTCAGCACTGTCAGCCGGCAGGGCCAGCTTGATGAGCACCGGCGGCTGATCGACCGCGCTGGCCAGCATGCAGGCCGTGTGGGCGTTCAGCCGGCACAGGCCGCCGTAGGCCACGAAGGGCAGGTGCAGCGGCTGCAGCCGGCCGCTGTCCAGTTGCAGCAGCGCCAGTTCGTCCACGGTGTTGCGACTGATGCGCACCAGGGCGCGCTGGCTGTCCAGCAGCGTGTAGGCGCCCGAACCCAGCACCCACAGCGGCCCGCCCAGCTCGGCTTCCAAGGCCGTGACGGGCTGCACCGGCTGGCCTTCGCGCCAGCGGTACAGGTTCCACCAGCCGCTGCGGTCTGACAAGAAGTAGAGCTGGCCGTCTTCGGCCCAGTGCGGCTCCAGCACCGATTCGCCGGGCCCGCCCGCCACCACCTGGGTGGCCTGCAGGGCCCCGCCGGACAGCGTGCCCACCAGCAGGCGGGTGTCGTCCCAGGGCATGTTGGGGTGGTCCCAGGCCACCAGCGCCAGGCGGGTGCCGCAGGGGCTGATGCGGGGCCAGGCGACGAAGTCGCTGTCGGCATAGAGCACCCTGCCCGCGGACGTTTCCGGGTTTTCGGGGTCGCCAGCGTCAGGAATGTCCGCATCCAGATCAAGCCACACCACGCTGTTGCGCGCCTCGCCGGGCTGGCGGTGGTCCTCGCACACGGCCACCAGCGCCTGGCCGTCCGGGTGGGCCGCGCCGTCGGCATAGCGGCAGCCAGCTGGCGTGATGACGCGCGGCGCGGTGTCGACCGAAGCGCCCGAACCGTCGCCAGCCGGCTGCACACACAGACGCTGGTCCTCGAAGCGCGACCACACCAGGTGCTCGCCCACCAGCGTGTAGGGCATGCCGCCGTATTCATGCACGCGGCTGCGCACATTGGCAGTGGCGGGCAAGACCTCGTGCACGGCACCGTCTGCCTGACTTGACGACTGAGGTGGCGTCTGAGGTGACGCCTGGGGTGACGACTGAGGTGGCGCCTGACAAGCCATCAACACGCTGCGCCCGCGCTCGGCGGGGCGGCCCTCCATCCAATAGAGCGCGCCGCCGTGCGTTGCCGGGTAGCCCAGCGTGACGGCGCCGGCCGCAGCCAGTTCTGGCGACAAGGGCGACGGCCAGGCGCCGCAGGGAAAGTGCTTCAGGGTGGACATGGGCACACGCGCAACCGGCAGTGGGGGTGTGCCAATGGTAGGCCCGGTGTCGCGAGGGCCGCGCAGAGCCCGCGCCCGGCTGCAGCGCTGAAGCTGCCGCTTCGCGATAAGGCCCGGGCGTCGTCAGCGCTGCAATTCCCGCAGCCGCAGATCGTCCAGCGGGGCATGACCGCCGGGTGCGGCGCGCCCCAGAGTGCGGGCCGACTGCGAACCCAACTCGCCTTGCATCTGCACCCCGTCCACCGGCGCTGCAGCGCCCAGAGCGGCATAGGCGGCGGCGAGGGCAGCGTCTTCACCCAGCTCCTCTGCCGCTGCAGCCTGCGCTGCAGCGCGCGGTGCGCTGTCCAGCACTGCGGCCTTGCAGGCCGCTGCGTGCACTTACCCCATCGCCTTCGGCCCACGCGCCGGCCAGAAGGTGCTGACGCTGCAGGGGGCGATGCCCCGGGACGCGGACTTCAAGCAGACGCTGTGCGCCGACATCGACGGCAACAGAGCAGCACGCCGCCGTGCGCTGCGGCGCCGACGATCGCCAGTTGAAGATCATCGCGGCGATCCTCGAACAGCCGGTGATCGAGAAGATCCTCACGCACCTGGGTCTGCAGGCCCGGGCGCCGCCGCACGCGACCGCCCGTGGATCGCAGCTGCAAGCGGCCTGAGACCCTCCAGCCAACACGTTTCGGGCGGCCCGGTGCCCAGGACCGCGGGGATCGGCTGCGCGAGAGCTTCTCAGAGCCGAGATTCGGCGCTCGATCGCCAGGGAAAACCCGGAGACGGTCGCCACGGATGAAGCTCGTTTGGGCTGCGGTCGACCCTCAACAGGCCGCTGCCGAAGCCATGGACTGCATCAGTGGGTGTTCAGGAGCATTGCCGGGGGGCCATTTCAAGAAAAAGTGCGTTTGAATTTCCGGTTCTTCCGGACTATTTGTGGGCGCCTTTTGGCCTTTTGATAGCGGGCCCAGCTCGGATCTCACCTTGGCGCTCACGCGAGTTGACGCACCCTCTGCTCACCAAAGTTGCCCCCCGCTTCCATCTTGCGTCCGTGGCCTGTCGCGCCGCAGCGCTGTCCGCGCCGCGCAGGCTGGTACCCGGGTCGGGGCTGAAGTTCGCTTGGGCCTTTGCTGCGCTCGCTCTTGCGGCCGAACAGGCGCTGCTGAAGATCGCGGACCTTGGCCTGCGCCAACTCGAACTCGGCACCAAGCGTCGCCTCGCGCTGCGTGGCCTCTTCCCGTGCCAGCGCCAGTTCAGCGTGCAACGTCGCCTCGCGGTGCTCGGCGTGCGCGCGCAGCTGCGCCACAAATTGCTTGGTGCTGTCTTGCAGCTGTTGTAGTCGCGACACCGCTCGCTGGTGCAGCGACTTCCAACTCCTGGCCTCCATCACCAGCTGGATGTACTCCAGCTTGGTGAGCGTCACGGCCACCTGGGCAAACGGCGCCGCGCTCGTTTCGCTTATCGCCGAGATTGCATCCAGTTCAGTCGCCACCGCTTCCATGGCGACGAACCGTACGGGAAAAAGTCAAATGTGTCCAGAGATTTCGGCGCGGCCAAGAAACGAACCTACGGGTCTACCGAATGCTTACCACCGGCTTCCGCTTGAAGCCATCCCTTGCTGGGGTTACCCGGGACTGGAAAAGGGATGGGAAGCCCAAGCGCTTTCAGCGGGTAACGCGACCGGTAACGCGACCGGTAACGCAACCGAAATCGCGTGTCGGCTGCGCGGCAGTTCGGCAGCCCACTGGCCCAGCTCAATGTCGCTGGCCGGCCGTCAGCAGACGTTCGCGGCGCCCAGCTTCGCGGTGATGCGGCTGGCCTGACCGACCGATCTTGCGTCGCTACCGAGTTTCTGAACCTGGCAACCCCCAAAGTTGAAGCATCCCCAGCGGGCCAACCCGCTGTCGCGCAGTGGCGATCAGGCGCTAGCATGCACTTCACGCGGCGGGACGGTACGGCATCCACTTATCGGACGCTCACCGACCCCAGGAGGTGACGATGGCTATCGACGGCAAGACCCTGGGCCTGGCCCTTTCGGGTGGCGGTTTCCGCGCCACGCTGTTCGGTCTGGGCTCGCTGTGGCGACTCAACGATGGCGGCCTGCTGGGCAAGCTGGATCGCGTGACCAGCGTCTCTGGGGGCTCCATCCTGATGGGTGTGCTTGCCCACCGTTGGCGACAACTGCAGTTCGCCGACGGCCGCGCCGGCAACTTCGAGCAGGTGATTGCGCAGCCGGTGATGGCCTTCTGCCGCCAGACCATCGACATCGGCGCCGGCCTGAAGGGCCTGTTCACACCCGGCAAGACCGCGGGCGACTTCCTGGCCGACCGCTACGCCAAGGACCTCTTCGGCCACGACACGCTGAAAAGCCTGCCCCAGGCTGACGGCCAAACCGCACCCAGCTTCGTGTTCTACGCGACGAACATGCAGACCGGCCGCAGCTTCCGCCTGCGCCCTGACATGTTGGCCGACTGGATGATCGGCATCAACCGCAAGGCCGATGTGCCCCTGGCCGTGGCGGTGGCTGCGTCCAGCGCCTTTCCGCCCATCTTCTCGCCGGTCGTGCTGAAGACCGAGCCTGCAGACTGGACCGAGGGCAAACCCTTGCCAAATCTGAACGCGCTGCGCCGGCGCATTGTGCTGGCCGACGGCGGCATCTACGACAACATGGGCCTGGAGTCGCTCTTCGACAAGGTGGACATCGTACTCGTCAGCGACGCCGGAGCGCCCTTCGAGATCAAGGAGAAGCCGCCCGAGGACGAGGTCTTCCAACTCGGCCGCGTGCGCGACATCCTCATCGACCAGACACGGGCACTGCGCAAGCGCTGGCTCATCAGCGACTTCGAGGCCGGCCGCCGGCGCGGCGCCTACTGGGGCATCGGCACGCACATGGCGGCCTACCCGGACGGGCCCCGCATGACGCCCGACACGGCGGTCCGCGATGCGCTGGAGGAGGTGCCCACACGGCTGGCCGGCTTCGACGCCAAGCTGCAAGGTCAGCTCATCAACTGGGGCTATGCGCTGTGTGACGTGTCGCTGCGTCTGCGCGCCGGGCTGACCGGGCCGATGGCCACGGCCTGGCCGCAGCCGGGCTGGCCGCTGTGAACCCAGGCATACCGGCGGCTGCCAGGGGTTGCGCGGCACAAAGCGTGGAGGACTGAGGCATGGACCGTCAAGGACTGGCCGCCTGGAGTCTGGAACTTTCCGACGAGGACTTCGCCTGCGCTCTGGCAGCACTGGGCGTGCTGGCCGCGCTGGGGCGCGAGGCGGGCGACGTCATGCTCCGGGATGGACGCTGGCAGCTGAGCGCCCTGCCTGGCCTCTTCGGCCAGGCAATGACGGAAGACCGGATCCTGCCCTGGCGGCTGAAACTACCCAAGCCCGGCGCACGCGGCCTGCGCCTGCCCTTCGCCGCGCTTGGAGCGCCCGCGAGCCGCCTGGCGCCCCCAGAAGCGCCGGCACTGGCGGCCATCTGGCGCGATTTCATCGCCGGCGTGTCGCACGGTGGCAACCCGGCACACGGCTCGGCACACGGCCCAGCACCCGGCCCAGCACCCAGCCCACCACCCGGCCCGCGCCTGGCCCTGCAAGGCGCCAACCGGGATGCCGTCGCGCACATGGCCTGGGCGCGCTGGCTGTTGTTGCGCGAAGTGGGCGCGGCCGGTGTCTTCCTGGCCGATACCTTCGCGTCCGACGGCCGCACTGACTGGCAGTGGCCCTTCACCCTGGCCATCCTTCCGGGCGATCCGCTGGCCGCGCCGCTGGCCGAACTGCAGGCTGGCTTCCCGCCCGACTGGCCTTTCAGGTACGTCGAGGCATCGCGCGACACGCCGCGCGTGGAAGTACTGGTCATCGGTGCCGGCGCCGCCGATGCGCTGGCGCGCGTGATCGGCAGTGGCCTGCGCCTGCATTGCTGCCTGGTCGTGGTGGCCGGACTCGACACCGAAACGCCCGAGGCTGCCGAGCCCATGCTGCGCGCCCTGGTGGCGCGGCTGTCGGCCGAAGGTGCAGCCGTGCTCGCGTCAGGCAGTTCCGCCGCGGACTTTGCCCAGCGGCTGAATCGCTTCGCCTACGACATGACGCACAACCAGCCGCTGGACGTGGCGTTGGCGCTGGCCTTCGCACCCGGCGCCCAGCTGCTGTTCAACCGCGACCTTCTGAAGATCAGCCGGCTCGACGAAGCGCTGGACCGCGCGACGCAGCGCTTGCGGGCCCTGCCCCCACGCGCCGAGGTGCGTTTGACGGAGCGCTCCTTTGAGCGCCTGGGCCTGCCGCGCGCGCGCATGCGCAGCGCAGGGGCGCGCGCGCCCCCGCCGGGGGTGCCGCGCATGGCGCCAGTACCTGCGGAGGCCGGGAAGGCCGCGCGGGCTGCAGGGGCCGCGGCGCCGGCCGATCTGGCCGATGCCATCGATGCAGCGCGCGCGCGCTTCGGCTTCCACGCCGAGAGCCAGGAGGCCACGGCCATCACCGAACTGGCGCGCAGCTTGGCCGAGGAGGAATCCGATCCTGCACGCCTTGCCGCCGTGCCACGCCATGTGCAGCAAAAGAGCCTTCGCAAGGTGGCCGGCAAGTTCATCGAGGAACGCGGCGGCTATGCCGTCGGTGAGACGCTGATGGTGCAGGTGCACATCGGCCCGCGGCGCGCAGGCAGCATCGCCGCGCCCACCGCCTTCCCCGAACATCGCCTGCCGCCGCAGCGCGGTGCGCACCAGTTGCAGGTGGTGTTCCACGAGTCGCGGCAATTCGACCAACCGATGCTGCAAGACATCCTGCTGCCCAAGCGGGGGGACAGCAGCACGGCCGACTTCGTCTTCACGCCCCGGCAGGCAGGCCCCTTCGAGGCCAGGCTGTCCATCCTGCACCGCGGCCGCGTGCTGCAGACGGTGTTGCTGCGCACCCAGGTGGCGCGCAGTGACGCTGCACGCGGCCGCGACGCTGACGGCCTCAGGCTCGATGACGAGGCGCAGGTGCGGCAGGACTGGTCCGATCTGGGTCGGCGTCGCCACTTCGACATGGCCCTGGTGCTGAACCACACTGTCGCCGGCCAGCCCATGCTGACCGGCGTGGCCGGACGCCAGGCCTGGGCAAAGAGCCTGGACGGCATCGACACCCCGGTGCGCAAGCTCAACGAGTTGATCTCGGACGTCGCACTCAGCGTGCAGGACTACGGCGACGGCCTGGACCAGGGCGAGAACCCGAAGCTGCTGGTGGGGCTGGCGCGTATCGGCGCCAACCTGTATTCGCTGCTCTATGGCGACCAGCTCAAGGCCCTGCACAGCGGCGACTTCGACATCGGCGACGAGGCCGTCACCCACCTGCAAGTGGTGAGCGCGCGGCCCGATGCCGTGGTGCCCCTGGAATTCATGTACGACTTCAACGTCCCGCGGCCCGATGCCACCGTCTGCCCACAGCATCGCCAGGCCTTGCAGGATGGGCGCTGCCCGAGCGACTGCGCGCGCCGCGCGAAGCCGAACGGCCATGTCTGTCCGATGGGCTTCTGGGGCCTGAAGAAGGTCATCGAACGCCATCTCTTCGACCCAAGCGCGGTCATGCCTGAAGGGGCGCAACTGGCCGTGCGGGCCGAGGCCATCGAAGGCCGTGAACACCTGGACCTGAAGCTGGGCGCGCTCATCGGCTACAGCCAGGAGGTGAAGTCGATCGAGATCGCGCCGCTGCTGGCACGCTTGACCACGGCGCTGGGCAGCCCGGTGCCGGTGGCGCACGACTGGGACGAGTGGCATTCTCACGTGAGGGCCCACGGGCCGGCGCTGCTGCTGGCCTTCCCGCACAACGAAGGCAAGGAGGAGGACGTGTTGCTGGAGATCGGCGGCGAGAAGCTCTACACGCTGGGCCTGGAAAGCGACTACGTGCGCAAGGTCGCGGGGCCACCGCCGCTGGTCTTCCTGCTGGGCTGCGACGTGGTCGGCACGGCGCAAGACTTCTCCAGCCACATCCGCTTCTTCCGCCAGGCCGGGGCCGCAGTGGTGGTGTCCACCATCGCCACCGTCTTCGGAGCGCATGCCGTGCGCGTGGGCGAGGCCATCGTCGCCGGCCTTATGGCCGCACAGGGTACCGACCGGCGTGAGCGGCTGGGCGAAATCATCCGCGACGCCAAGCGTTCGGCCCTGCTCGACAGCGTGCCGATGGCACTGTGCGTGGTGGCCTTCGGCGACGCCGACTGGCGCCTCTGATTGCAAGCCTGGAGGTCACGATGAGCGGCGAATTCATGTCCCTGGAGATGCTGCCGGCCCTCCATGGCGATGCCCTGCTGCTGGAATGGGGCGACGCGCAGCGCAGGCGGCGCCTGCTCATCGACGGCGGCCCCATCGGCGCCTTCGGCACGCTGCAGGCGCGACTGGACGCGCTGCCCGCGGGCGACCGACGCTTCGAGCTCATCGTGCTCAGTCATGTCGACACCGATCATGTCGACGGGCTGGTGCGCCTGTTCGCCGAGCCCAAGCCCTGGTCCTTCGTGGTGAAGGACGTGTGGTTCAACGGCTGGCGACACATGGAGCAGGCGCATGGCCTGCTGGGCGGCAAGCAGGGCGAGTACTTCAGTGCCCTACTGTCGCAGCGCCTGGACCCCAGGGCCTGGAACGGTGCCTTCGGCGGCCAGGCCGTGCTGGTGCCGGACACCGGGCCGCTGCCCGAAAAGGAACTGCCGGGCGGGCTGAAGCTGACCTTGTTGTCGCCCAGCGCAGAGAAATTGGACCGCATGCGCAACGCCTGGCGCAAGGACCTCGGCGACGCCATCGCACCGGGCGACCTCGAAAGCGCATGGGCACTGCTGGCCAAGCAGAAGCGCTATCTGCCGGGGCAGGGCTTGCTGGGCTCGACGCCGGCGCTGGACGCCCTGCTGAAGAAGCAGTCGCGTCCAGACAATTCGGCGGCCAATGGCTCGAGCATTGCTCTGCTGGCCGAGTTTGCGGGCAAGTCCGTACTGCTGCTGGCCGACGCGCATCCCGATGTCGTCATCGCCTCGCTGCAGCGGTTGCTGCAGGCGCGCGGCCTCGAGCGACTGCCGGTGGGCGCTGTGAAGCTGGCCCACCATGGCAGTAAGGGCAATGTCAGCGACGAACTGCTGGCGCTGGTAGACAGCCCCAACTTCCTCTTCAGCACCAACGGCGCGATCTTCCGTCACCCGGACGACGAGGCAGTGCAACGCGTCATCGCCCGCTCGGTCTATGTCCTGCCCACACTGTGCTTCAACTATCGTTCGGCGCGAAACACGGGATGGGAATCACCGGCCAAGCAGGAGCAGCTGGGTTACTTCACCCGCTACCCGGAGACCCGTGGCGCATCGATGGTGGTGGACATCTAGGCGTACGGCGGTCCTCGTGGCACCGGCTTGCGGCAGGGGCAGGGCACACGGCACACGGCACACGGCACACAGCACACAGCACACAGCACATACGGAAGTCGAGATCTGCAATCAGGCCATCGAGCTCCTGAAGCTGAGGTCTGCGGCGCCACCACGCCAGTATTGGCTCGTCACGGCAGGTCAAGGCAAGGTCCAAGGCGGGCAAGCAGGAAATTTCCAAGGCACCGCTGCGACTGCCTCGCAGACCGCTTCAGGCTGAGGCGCTGGGCTGGGCTGGGCTGGGCTGCCGTATCAGACCACCACGCGACCTGGAAACAGCGTCTTGATCGCTTCGTGAAACTTGTCGGCGATCTGGTTGAACCCGCTGCGCGACGGATGCATCTCGTTGTGCCACGAGGCCGTCACAGGTGCCAGCGTTCCTTGTGCGTTGATGAACGTCACCCGTGGATGGGACTCGAGCGCCTTCAGCATCGCAGCCAGTTGGGCCAGCATCTCGCGCACGACCTGCGTCGAGATGACCATGTCGGAGGGAAAGCCCCGCAGCTCGAAAGCCGGCTTTAGCCACGGCCCGAGGTGGCAGATTCGCCGGCCGTCGGGAATGGCGAAGTCGTACCCGTGAAACGCCAGGTGCGTTTGCGGGCTGACCTGGTCGCGAATCTCGATCAGGTCCTCGTAGGCGGCACGCACGAGAGCGAGCGCTGCGGAGAAGCGCGGCTGGTTGAGTAGTTTGGCCGGCTCAGCCGCCGGGTCGAAGTCGCGCAGCCAGAGCGCCAGCGGCTGCGCCACGATGTCGTTGCCACCCCCCGAGAACAGCATCAGCTCCCACGGCGTACCGTCTGGGCACCCATCGGTCAGATGTCGCGCGATCAACTGGCGTTGTTCCACGCCGAGCATGAAGCGGGTCTCGTCGCCGGCCTTTGCCAAGTTGAGGATCGGCACACCCAATCGGCCTTCCAACCGAGGCACCAACCCGCCACCAAAGAAGGGCACTGGGTAGTCGAACCACGAGTCGCCCTCCGCCAAAACGCGCAGCGGGCCGCTGCGCGCCACGGCTGCCGGGGCACCGGGCGCGCGACGACGTCGGGGTGGCGCCGGCGCTACGTCCGGCAATCCTTTGACGCCGTGCGACTGCAGCAGTGCCAACGTGGCCTTGTACTCGCGCACGCGCTCCTTGCGTTCCTCACGCTGCTCCAGCTGGAGCTTTCGGCGTTCGACCGCCACCGTGGTGGGCGAGGCGGGGACAACCGATGCCGGGCCACCCAGGGCTCCGGGCGTCCGGCGCCGGCCCTTGACGTTGCGCGCGCGGCTCACGCGCTTGGCCGGATTCGTCTTGACCCCGGCGATCGCGCGCGCCTGCTCAAGCGTCAGTGGCCCGACGATCGACGCGGCACTCTTCCGGGCTGCAGATGCGCCGCGCTGAGGTGGTTGGGTGGTTGCCATGGCGATGTCTCCTCGCAGTCAACTGAAGGCTTTCAGCAGTGCGTCGAATGCTTCCAGTTCGCGCGCATGTTCCTTTGCCAGCGCCTTGCGGCAGCTCGCATCGAAGTGCTGCGAGCCGGTCAAGTGCGACAGCAGCCGGTTCGGGTTGTGCCACATCGGACAGGTCTTCGGCCCCTGGGGGTGTACCCCGATCCCACCGAAGAAGCCGGCCAGCACACTCACGGCCAGATTGGCCAACGCGCGATCCGTCTGCGCGCCCTCGACCACCAGCCCGTCGAAGCCGGCAAAGGATGCCACCACGACCGGCGGCTTGCGCTCGCTCGGCCACCAGCCGTAGAGGTTCAAGGTGTCGCTACTGCGGATCCAGTGGCGCGTCAGGCAGGCCAGGACTCGCACGCCGAGATCCGCTGTGGCGGACTCCATGCGTTGCGCGAGTTTCTCGGCAATCAGGTAGGGCGCGCCGTCCGGTGCCTTGTGGTCCACGTCCCAGACGTCCAGCGGTGCCGACAGATCAACCAGTTCGAATTCGAAGACCGTCTGCACCCCGTTCATGCGCTGCAAGGTTTGCTTCAAGTCGGGGAACACGCTGTCGATGTCCCAGACCGCCATGCGCTGGCGGCCGGTGACCACCCGCCGCCGGCTGGCAGCGCGGGCTGCGGCAGCCGGTGCTGCGGTCGTTTCGGCCGGCGGGTCGCACAGCGTCATCGACGGGTCGCGTGCATAGACCACGGGCACCGCCCAATCGATGATGTCGCCCTGCAAGGAGCAATTGACGGCAATGCGCGCCTCCCGAGCCGCCTGGCCGATGCCCATGCCCTGCGCCAGCGCCCAGTAGAAGTGCTGCGCGAACGAGGTGGCCGAGGAATCGAGCACGCTGTACTGGTTGGCGACCAGCGCCGGCAGGCCGTGGGAGACCAGCGATTGCGCTACGCCCCTGTTGAAGTCAGCCTTGCCGCCGCTTCCGGACTGGCAGGCGTTCAAGAACACCAGGCTGATTCCACGCCCACAAAAGATTTCGCGCAACGACCGCTCCGGCACCAGCACGCTATTGCCTCAGCCGTCCTCGAAGACCAACGATCCGATACCTGTGGCCTCGTCGAAGGATCCGTGGCCGATGAAGTGCACGATGTCAAACTGCGCCGTCGATACTCGGCTGAGAATGTCGCCGGCAGTGGCGCGCGGGAGCGTTTCTACGACTGCCAGGCCGGCGTTCACAAGCCCCTCGAAACCGCGCCGGATCACTGCTTCTTCCTGCGCGATCGATAAAAGCCCGAAGCCGACTGGCTGTGCCGCCACTACCAGGATGCGCAACGGACCGCGCCGGCGCGAAATGCTCTCAGCCGGCACCGCCGCCAGCGCATTGCGCACGAAGTGGACTTCTTCGGTCGCCAAAAAACTCCGCCGCGTTCGGTCGTAAGCGAACTCCCAGGGCTTCTCGGCGATCCAGGAAATCATCGAGGTCAGCACCAGATCAAGCTTGCGACCCTGCTGGCGCGAGCGGGCCTCGTCGTACAGGCGCCTGACCTCGCCCTGGAAGAGCGTCTCGAAGAGTTGATGGCCGAAATCCATCATTTCGGCGTCGGTCGGCAGCGTACCGTGCTCGCGATTGGTGTAGGCCTTGATGCGTTCGTGGGTTCCGATGATCTTGCCGTAGTACGTCGTCGACTTCTCGTCGTCTGCGCGCAGACGCATCCGTTGCATGACGCGCGCACCGCGATAACTCGCGAACACGCGTGCGAACGTCGCCTGGCCGCGTGGCGAACCAGACTCGCCAGTCGCAGCGTCGAAACCATCCAGTATCGTGATTTGCAGTGCGTCGTCGGCCGTCAGAATTTCGGTCGACAGCGGCTGGATGGCCAGCGACTGGGTCTGCCGTGCTGACAGCGTGGCAGCGTTTGGGCCCGTCGGCGCCCCGGCAGCACCACTTTTGGGATAGACCTTGGCCGCGAACGCATGGTCCTTGGGGTTGATGTCGACACCGCCAGGAATTGTCTGGCCATCCTTTGTGATCTCGCCCGGGATCTGGTAGCACATGATGGACAGCGGATCGCTCTCGGCAGTCGCCATCAGCGAGCGGGTCTTCAGCGGCGTCAATACCTGCTCTTCGGTCTCCGCTGGCGTCCAACCGTCGGTGCGGCGGAAGTAGGCAATGGCCTTCTTGCGGTCGATGCGCCCGACGAGTTCCGTGCGCATGTGCTCGTGCTCAAAGCCGAGCGTGTGACCAGCTTCGTGGCGTACCACGCGCAGGAACTCCGACTCCGGCGTGCGCATGGTGAACCCCTCGAGGTTCATCGTCGGCAGTTCAGGCTCAATGCCGAGGATCTCGGTGCCGACGTAGGACCAAAATCCGGCATCCGCTTCAGGGTGGTCCAGGCGGGCAACGCGCACTGTGCCCAGTTCCCGAGTCTCTGCGAATCGCACGTTGGCATGCGCGCCCCATGCGTTCATGTGCAGCAGCAATCGCTTGCGAAGGGCAATCGACGGAGTGTCGAGAAACTTCACCGTCAATTCTGCGCCGGTTTGCGGCCAGCGGCGTTTTATCACCAGCGCCAGCCGTCGCTGGCCGCCACGCCGGCCGTTGACCGAGAGAACGGGGTGATCGGTCGCGTTTGCCGGATTGATTTCGATGCTGCGCCGCAGTGCGCGATCTGCTTGATCTCGTGTCAACAGATGTGTCTTGCAAACGACAATCGATCCCATTGCCGTCCCTAGCGGCTGCCGAGCTTCAAGCCGGCGATGTACTGCGGCGAATCGGCCTCGAGACGCGCCAAGACCTCCGCGCGTCGACGCGCATAAAAATCAGTGTTGAGCGTCAATCGCTGCGCCGCCGTCCAGAAGTGCGCCTCGCGCGCGCCCCATTTGAAAAACAGGAAGCGTCGCCGTTCGTCCCCGCAGCGAAAATAGAAGGCTCCAAGCGCCATCGTCAGGGAGCCGTTGGCGGAGCGCTGTACTGCGCCCAGCTGGAAGTTGCCGCTGTCCTGTGTCGACGCGTGAAAGTCAAAAAGGCTGATCGCGCCATCGCCCTCAGCGAGTTTTGACAGTGCCGCCACCGACTCCTGCAAAACCGCAAGCTGGCTTTGGCTCGCGATCGCTGTGATGATCGCCAGCGCCGCTTTGTCCATTCGGAAGTCGCCCTCACTCTGATCGAACTGCGAGAACGCCATCTGCTCCACAGCCCAGCCGAGGTTTTCGAGAATCTCGGTGTACTTGCGGTACCAGGCTCGCGTTTCAGTGAACCGATCGAAGGCACCACTGGCGCCGCGCTGGGCCAACTGCACGGAGTACAGCACGTCTTCCTTGTCTTGGGCCGGCACGCCATCAACGAAACAGAGCAGGCTGCCGACGTCGACAGACGCTTCCGGCCCCGTCGCCGCAGCGGGGACACTGCGGCGGCGGCCGGCGGCGCGCCGAGATCCAGGGAACGGCTGCACCTTGGGCAGCGGCAGGTTGTGGATGTAGGCCGATAAACCAGTCGGCACAACACTGTGGTCGGGCATTGTCGAGCGGGGCTCGGGTGAATTCGCCCTCCCCTGGCGCGACCGTTCGGCAGGCGCCTTGCGCGGCGCAGCGGGAAGAGCAGGTGACAACAGTTTTCCTTGCTCGTCGAAGGTTGCGTCCATGAGAAACGCCACTTCCTTCTCGCTGTAGCCGGGATCCCAGTGGGAGTTCTCCGGCACGTGGCAATGTCCGTAATGACCGCTCTGCCCGTCCCAGGTCGGAGCATCTCGGTTGTGGCCTCCAGGATCGTGACCATTCTTTGCAGGCCGTGGCACACCGGCAGGCCACACCCTGGGGACGCCATGCGTGGCTTCGATCCAGCGGCACAGGCGTGCCACTTGCGTCAGTGCGCGCATGTCCTTTGCCAGATGTGCAAATCCAACGAGCTCGATTTGTACAGCGAAGTCCCGATTCGTCTGCACGCCGCCGGGTTCGTTGCGAAGTGCACGTGCGCCCTCTGCTGTGTCGATGTGCTGGAAGATTCGTGTTGCGTCGACCGTGAAGTGTGGGTCCGACCGGTTTTTGGCGAAGGCTTGAAGCGCCCCTTCGACACGGCTGCCCTCTGTGGTGTGATGAACAATCTTGCACGGGCCCCCTACATGAGGTCCGCAGGATCCAGAAATCGGACGCCATGTGGCGAATGGACACCGTGCCATCGTGTTCCCCTAAGCAATTCCTGCCCTGAATTGCCGCTTTGACTTGACGCGAAGTTGTACTTGACATCAACCTACGCGTGCATCCCTAGAAATGAGTAACCAGCGAACCATCGATCGTTGGCATTTGAGCACTCGGTTTGGGCGTAGCGCTTGACGAACGTCAACTGGGTGACTGAACTAATAAGGTGGCCGGCAAGGTCGAGTTCGTCTGCTCGGACATGTGGCGGCCCTACCTGGAAGTCATCGCCAAGCATTGCCCCCAGGCGCTG
>Ga0105049_10005338_pt1 | contig 14977 bp, 16 predicted proteins | sample MAT06_FD_78087 | JGI IMG/M metagenome (GOLD analysis project Ga0105049, IMG submission 78087) | Freshwater microbial communities from Lake Fryxell liftoff mats and glacier meltwater in Antarctica - MAT-06 | ecosystem: Environmental > Aquatic > Freshwater > Ice > Liftoff microbial mat | place... | reverse complement strand
CCCAACCACTACCTTCGAATGAGCCATGAAATGGCTTGTCGAAAATTGGATCACATACTTCGCCCCATAGCATCAAAAGCCGTCAACCTAGGCCAACCAGAGCCCAGCCGAATCACACACTTTCCACCCGAAGGAAGGAAAGAATTAAAAACCGTGCGTAGCTTAACCATGCCAAGAATCGCGATTTCGAAAATTACCCCTTTTCCTCTTCTTCACCCAACCTTCATATTCACTTCACGTCGTGCATGCCCATTCTGCCCTCCTTTGTGATTCTGATCAACCGCAGACGTTTCATGACTGCGGTTCTTCCCTAGTTCCAAGGCTGGGCTCTGTTCACGCGAAAACGTTCGCTGGCAGAGCTATGCACTTTTCTTGCACCAATCACCCTCACGCCGTAATTTGGTCGCATGAACGTGCACGACTTCTTCTTTACCCCCAAAGCCGTTGAAACATTTCAAGGTATCGTTATGAATATGCAGGAAGTCTCCCTGATCGCCGCCGAACGCGTGCGATCTCAAATCATGCACCGCATTCACCTCATCCACCAACACCCCATGCAGTCTTCGAAAAAAATCGATCTCAAAGGGGTGAACGGACATTTTCGCGTGGCAGAAGTACTCAACTTCCGATTGTACTATCAAGTGGACGACGCTTCCATCGTACTGATGGATATTCTCATGGACAAAGAATTGTCCAAGGTGTAAATTCTTAAGTATTTTCTACCACACCGGACATGGCGGCGGACTGCCCTTGCTGCGCTTCGCCGGACTCTTCATCTTCCGTTTCGACTGACCGCATTTCCAATGCTTGAACATCGTGTACTTCAGCGCAAAATAAATATCGGCTCCAAACATATTCTGATTAAATAAAAGCCATCCCAAATTATCGCTTCCAATAATCAAACTATTCAATCGAAACATCACCCCAACCTGTGGGTACTTAAACTCATATAAGGATAGCGGCATTGATACTTCAAACCGCTTTTTCTCCCAACGGGGTATCACTCCCAGATAAGATGCCCGCTGCACTCCCAACCTATTTTTCCAAGGCACGCCTGCTGTCAACACAGAGTGCACATAAAACCCATGATCGAGGTTGTAATCAAACTGCACCGAAAGTGCAGTGGGCAACATCATCACAAAGCGCTGTTGATCGCTATTCTCTTGCGCTACGCCCAATCCCGAGTTGAACAAACTATCTACGTCGGCCACATCTTCCGCTGTGGTGTTAGAGAAATCATTCCACTCTGAACTGTCGGATTGATCAAACTGATTGCGGTAAAACGGTCCGCGAAAACGCACCGCTCCAATATCCAAAATAGAAAATCCCAATCGGTAGCGATAATCACCATCGGTGCACGGACTATGCGGCTCGTAATTCGACGATTCTTTCAACCGCTGCTTGAAGGTGACCCCCAAGTCAACACCCCAACCTCCCCCATTGCGCCAATTGAAGGGTTCTGCTCCAGGATCGTTGAAGCCATATTCTCCTTGAAACCGAGAAGTAACCATGTTTGAACTATCCACCACCATATAGTTCCAATTATCTATTCGCATACCTGCGCCCATAATGCCGATGAGCCGGCGCACAGAAATAGCTCCCTGCGTAATCATACCTCCACTCCGGCTGAGAATTGTACCGTAGGACACCCCTGCCTCCAGCCACGACAATCCGCCAATGCGCGCGTCTTTCACTTGATGTTGAACGCCCATTTGCTGGCGGTACTGAAATCCTTCGGTGAGATAATAGCCCAGACTTTCGGGCAAACCACGCACATCTGCTACCGTGCGAAAGCGGGTGTGAATTCCAAAGGCGTGTCGACCCACCGCAAACGTGGCTGATGGTCCGTGCACCCTGACATCCGCATAGGCATGGTAAGGCGCATTCGCTCTGTTGTATGAAGGCTCTTCTACTGAGGCGATGTCGCGAATGGAAAAAGACTTACCCGGCAAATAAACAAGGTTGTTTCGCGCAAAAACAGAAAAGCCTACGATGTTCACATCGATAAAAGCCCGCGAATCGACAATCGTCGATGGATTATTCCACACTGTATTGACAGGAGAAAAGGTGCTGCCGGCCATGCCAAGCTGATCCTGGGCGCGTAAAACCATGCCGCAGAGGATTAGACTGACACAAAGTATACTGTATTTCAAACGAATAGGGTGGCTTGACAAACACCTCTTTAACGAGCGAAAGCTAGAAATGTTTCTGCAAAGGAAAGTAACCGCTATTCCCACGGACTTCTGACATCCCTCACTTCCACTTCAAAATAAATCGGTGTATGGCGCGGCACAATTCCCGTGCTGCTGCCCTGCTCCCCAAAAGCCAGATAAGACGGCATATAAATTACCGCCTTTTCTCCCCCCCGCAAAAAGGACAAGCCATACTGCAAACCAGGAATCAACTGCCCGGGTTTGCCAAACGGAAAGGTCATCTCGGTAAGCGAATCCAGCCGCACACCATTGAGCAGACACGTGTGATACCGAATATGCACCTCATAACCATTGCGTATGCTATCACCTGCATTCGTCAGACTTCGCACTATATACAATTTGCCATGCTGCTCGATTTGCTCTAGCTCATTCATCAGCACCAATTCAATGGCTTGATGCTCTTCCATTTCAGCTTGCTGCGCTGCCGATTGACAATAACTGCGAAACGATTCATCCGAGAATGCCCGCACCATCCGCACGTGAAGCTTTACCATCTGCTCAGAATGAAATAGCGTAGAATCCACAAACTCGGCCAGCCATTGCGCCCGAAAATCGTCCCAACTCATCCCCAACGTAATCTTCTCGCCACAATTCATCACGCGCATTTCACGGTACAGTCCCTCCTGCTCCGATGTCGTTTGGGCCGAATCAGGAAGGATTCCGGAATACACCTGCATGACGGGAAATGAGGCTGTGGTATCTACTCCTTCTACCGAAAATTCAATGATGCAAAATGATGCGGTGTCCATTTTACCTTCACAATCACCCAAGTGATCTAGCCGACGGTACCACCCATTCTCCAATGAATCAAAATCCTTCCACGTGCGGTCACACGAGGATAAAAAAACAACCACTACGCTTAGAAAAATTAACCGTTGCATGCTGTGCTATTGAAGTTCGATCAAGTGAACATCATACACCAGCGAAGCATCCGGAGGAATGCAATCAGAATCACCGGTGAGTCCAAACGCGAGGTGTGAAGGCAAAATCAGTCGCACCTTATCTCCCACATGCATCAGCACCATGGCTTCGTGCAATCCCCTTTCTACGTTGTCTTGCCCGATCAGGAAACTTCCGGGCTTCAGGCTGTCTGCGGAATAGCATTTCTTCCCTTCCATCACTTCTACTGTGTAGGCAATCACCGCCACATCACTGTTTTTCGCTAATGACCCATTTCCTTTTTGGTAAATCCAGTAGCGCAATCCGGTAGCGGTTTCGTCCATTGGCCATTGCTTGCGTGCAATAAATTCGGATATACGTTTGATTTCGTTCTGGTGCTTCACCTTGTTGGACGCCATCAGATCCTTTTGAACCTGCTCATTATCAACATTCGAAATTCCCTTATCCCTGCAACCATCGCAGCCCAGCAGCGCAAGCGCCAACAACAAAAGAGTGATTCTCATGAGTTCATGATTTGTTCGCTAACTGCTTCGATCTCTTGCTTGAAACGCGCTATTGCCTGATCAATGGTTTCGGTGGTGCTACCGCCCGCAGCATTCGTATGCCCACCGCCATTCCATGATTTACGTGCAAACTGGTTCACATCAAACGTGCCTTTCGATCGCAGAGAAACTTTTACTTCATTGCTCCCTTCGCGAAAGAATGCCGCCATCTTGATGCCCTTAATGCTCAATGCCTGATTCACAAGTCCTTCGGTATCACCCGGACGATAATTGAACCGTTTCAATTCGTCTTGCGTCAAACTGATTAGAGCTGCCGCGCATTCGGGAATCACTTCCAACTTTTCGTTCAGCGCATATCCCGTGAGGCGCAGTCGATCTTGAAGATTGGTATCATACACTTCACGGTGCACGCGGGCATGATCGAGACCAAGCGACATTAACTCCGCCGCAATGTGATGCGTTTCAGGCGTCACATTCGGAAAGCGAAACGATCCGCTGTCGGTCATAATTCCACAATAAATACATTCTGCCGCATCCAGATTCACGTGCGATTTCCAGCCGCACTGATCCGCATACTGGAAAATCATTTCTGCTGTGCTGCTTGCTTTGGTATTCGAATAGCACACCTTCGCATAATCCTCTGGCTGCTGATGATGATCAATTAAAATAAATGGCGCAGCGGCCGCACGGAGCGCCTGCTCCATCCCTTGTCCGGTTCGACTCAGATGATTGTAATCAAGGGAAAATATCAATCCAGCTCGCTGAATGCTCTCCAACGCTTGTTCTTTCTGTTCGCTGAAAATAACCACTTTGTCAAAGCCAGCCATCCACCTTAAAAAGTCGGGCGCCTGATCGGGAATCAGCACAGTCACCTGCTTCCCTAACCCTTTTAGAATATGGTACAGCCCGAGCGACGAGCCAATGGCATCCCCGTCAGGAGATTTATGGGTGGTAATGACAATCTCGCTGGCTCCAGCCACCAAGCTTTGGGTCAACTGAACTTCGCTATCAGAAAGCGGTTTTCTCATGGGTCAAAAGTAACTCCGTCGACCAGTCATGTGGTACGACTAAATATCACGAACTTCGCCGCATGTCGAAATTAAAAATTCTCACCGTTGTACTGGGCTGGTTGGTCCTCGTTTCGCTTGAACCACCACACAAATTTTACGTGAGCAATACTACTATTCATCACAACACCATGACTCAAAACATGGAAGTGACGATTCGCCTATTTACCCACGATTTAGAATATGCACTCGTGGGCGATGCCGCGCCGCTTCACATCGGCGACCCCAATGAAGTATCAATCACCGACGGACTGATCCGCGACTACCTCCGCCAGCATCTCGTGCTCAATCAGAATGGCGTGAATGTACCCATGAGCTACGTCGGACGCGAAACGGAGTTTGACCGTACGTTTTGCTACTTCGAATTCTCCCCTCAGCCCGCTTTTTTCTCGATGGAGATTCAGAATACGCTGTTACTCGAAGCATTTCCCGAGCAAAAAAATTACCTCAGTCTGGAAATGGCTGGCTGGAAACAATCGCTTGTATTTACCTCTACTCAAACGTCTCAGGTAATTTTGAGGTAAACAATGACGCGGATCGAGAAAGCAAAAATCATCATTCGGGAATTGGAAAAAAGGTATCCCGAAACTCCCATTCCACTGAATCACGATGATCATTTTACGCTGCTCATCGCGGTGCTTCTTTCTGCGCAGTGTACGGACGAGCGTGTCAACAAAGTAACCCCTCACCTATTTCGACTTGCCAACAATCCACACGACATGGTGAAACTCAGTGTGGCCGATATCGAAAGCATTGTGCGTCCATGCGGACTTTCTCCCGCCAAAAGCAAGAATATCCGCCGCCTATCGGAATTGATTTTGGAACATCATCAGGGTGAAGTGCCGCGCACGTTTGAAGAATTGGAAGCACTTCCGGGGGTCGGACACAAAACGGCGAGCGTAGTGATGTCGCAGGCATTCGGCGTCCCGGCTTTTCCGGTCGACACGCACATTCATCGCTTGATGACGCGGTGGAAAATGACCAACGGAAAGAATGTGGTGCAAACCGAACGCGACGCGAAAAAGCATTTTCCCGAAGTCTTGTGGAACAAACTCCATCTTCAAATCATCTTTTACGGAAGAGAATTTTCACCCGCACGCGGGGATCTTTCGGGAGATTATCTCACGCAGATTCTTGTGAAATGAAGAGCATCCAAGATGCAGTTCATTTAGGTTAGATTTAAGGACATTAGCGTGTCACTAACCCTCAGGAAAGTGGATCATTTCGAAACCCTGAATCGAAACTCTATGTCCATTCGCATACTGCTCGCTGTAGCAGGCCTCTGCATTAGTTTGTTCAGTCCACTACCAGGATCATCTCAACCCTATTGGGGCACGATCTTCATCGATCCGGAGGTCATTCTTCCTACATACCCTTCTTCGATTGTAAGCACCACTTACACGGGTCAGGGCAGCCGCGTGGACTATGATCGTCGGGTAGCCGGAGGGTCACCATCAATGCGTTTCTGTTCGACATCGTGTGGGATGATGGAATTACCTGCGAAGCGCAGATCAATCCCGAATTCGGAGCAGTAGAAAATGCCACGATAGAAGCAGAGAAATATGCCTTAGTCGTGGGACAACTTCCCACCTGTCTGCGTGAAGATGTGGACGCCCTTTAAATCCATATGGGCGTTCAACCATTTGGTGGTGGAAATAATTCTATTCCAATTCATACGGGTCAGACCGAAATTTACGAAGGGGATGGAATTTTGGAAGAAACACTCGTCCACGGGAGCAGTCACACCTCCCTCGATGCGTCACATGCGGCTGCACCTGCCTAGCTGCCTGCACAGAACAGCGATGCGGAATTTATTTCCACCTATGCGCAAAACAATCCTACCACAGAAGACATTGCCGAGAGCTATCTCACCTGGATCATGGTAAGGCATCGCAGCGACCGTATTTCAGCGCAAGATTTTACCGATATCACCGAGGCTATTCCAAATCGCCTAGCCTATTGCGATGAAATGGAATGCGACCTTTACCCGATTCAAGAATCTACACTTGTATCACCCACCGCTGGGTTAACACCCACTTTGAGTGGCTCTGCCAATCCCGCCGCAGATGCGATTTCGATTCATTTTTCGCTGGCGCAAAACGATCACGTTACGCTGGAATTAGTTGATCTCTTGGAAAAAAAGTCAGTACCTACTCGAATAAGCAGTACGCCCGCGGTGATCATTCCATCCGCATAGAAGGACGAGATGACCATGGCGCGGCCCTGCCTTCCGGGGTTTATTGTGTCGTGCTCACATCTGACCAACTTTCCCCTGCATCCTGCAAAGTGATCCTGTCGCGGTAAGCCTGTGATTTAGGTGAACAGGTTTTGTACTTCTTTGAATGAAATGACCGGTTTTGGTGTTTTCTTCGCTTCATGAAGGGCTTCCGGAATCACTATCGCTCATCTATGCCGCTTACGGAGCGCATTCTCAAAGATGCCAAAGGCCTTTTGGGCGACTCCCTGAAGTATCTTCAAAATGGAATGCGCTTGCCTGTGATTGTGACCTGGCCAGATTTCCCGAGCAAGAAAACAACGATCCACAAGATTGCTCAGCACCTCGGTTTTCGTCTGACGAACAAATGCCTCGGCAACCCCGAGTTGATTCTCTACTTCGAAGACAAAACCATTGGCTCCTCAGAAGCCTTGAAAACGGCCTATCCCGAGCGACGCATTCTGAACGCCGACTGCACCGACATTTCCAAAGAACACACCGATGCCATTCATCAGCGCGTGTTCGGATATTCTACCATCATTGATCCAACCAAACACCAGGGTGATGCTGTACAAAAGAGCAGCGAGAATGCGCTTCACGACGGGCGCATTATTCACTGTCCGGTTGACCGCACCGAGCCAGGATTTGTGTATCAACTGGTGATTGATAATCGCGCGGATGAAAACCATGTGGTGGATATGCGTGTGCCTGTGATCGATGGACAGATTCCTCACGTGTATAAGAAATTCAAGAAGAATGCGGTGCGCTTTACCAATGAAGTGAGTTATTCCGAACTGCATGAAACCGCGCAACTTCTTTCATCCGAAGAGATCAATCAGATTAGCGTATTTGCTCGTGAAATGGGAGCTGACTTTTGCGAGGTCGATGTGCTGCGCCATGCCAGCGACGGACGGATCTACATCGTGGATCTCAACAAAACACCTTACGGACCGCCGGCGGGGTTGAGTAAGGAAGATGTGGAGATGGCGGTGGGCAGGCTGGCAGCGTTGGTGGCTCGCTTCGCTCGAAAACGAAATTCAGAAGCGTGAGAGGTAACACGGAGGTGCAGGGAGGTAATTCTGCACACACGTTCATGAAAACTCATTTTGCTCTGTGTTCCGATCTTGCGAGCGAAGCGAACAACCTTATTCCTTCGTAGCGAATTTCTCCACCACAGATTGGGTCACACCTGTGCTTGAGAAGCCACCATCATGGAAAAGATTCTGCATGGTGACATAGCGCGTGAGATCACTGAACATCGCCACGCAATAGTCTGCACAGGCTGCTGCATCCGCATTGCCCAGCGGCGACATCGCCTCAGAATAATTGATAAAACCATCGAAGCCTTTGACCCCACTTCCGGCAGTAGTTACGGTAGGTGATTGTGAAATGGTGTTGATGCGAACTTTCTTCGCCGCACCATAATGGTATCCAAAGCTGCGCGCTATGCTTTCCAAAAGTGATTTGGCATCTGCCATATCGCTGTAATCTGGGAAGGTGCGCTGAGCGGCGATATACGTTAGAGCCACTACAGATCCCCAGTCGTTGATAGCGTCCAGACGAAAGGCTGTGGCCAGCATCTTGTGAAGGCTCATTGCACTCACATCGAGAGTCTGCTTGTACCACTCATAATTGAGATTGGTGTAGTGCTTTCCTTTGCGCACGTTGGGCGACATCCCTATGCTGTGCAGCACAAAATCCACTTTGCCCCCGAAATGCTCCTGTGCTTTTACAAACAGATTCTCAATATCCTGCTCATTGGTGGCATCGGCCGGAATGATTGGCACATTGCCAATGGCAGCAGCGAGCCCGTTGATCTCTCCCATACGCATGGCGATGGGCGCATTGGTGAGCACAATCTCTGCACCTTCAGCGTGTGCACGCTCAGCCACTTTCCATGCGATAGACTGATGATTAAGGGCACCTGAGATGATGCCTTTCTTTCCTTTGAGCAATTGATTGGACATTGGGATATCGGTTTGTAAGGGCGAAAGTAAGCAAAAGAGACGGCGAAGGGAAGAGTGCGGGGCTGGTGGGCGATTGGACGGCTGGACTTGCAGCCTGTAAGACTTTTGGAATGTGGAGGCCTTTGGACTTTTAGAGTTGTGAAAGACCAAATGGCAACTCGCAAAAAAGGAGATCGAGAAAGAAAAAAGCCTGAACGAACTACTAGAACCAATTGCACGATTGAAAAAGTCGAAATAGCGCTACTCATGCCCTTATTTCACAATCTACGTGCTTTGCACGAGCAACTTGATCCGAAGTTTCATTATAATAAAAAAAGAGCCCCACAAAAGTGTGAGGCTCCATTCAATTGATCGGATTGATTCAATCTTAAGGCATAAGCACTTTGTCAATCACATGAATTACTCCGTTGGATGCTGCAAGGTCAGTGGCTATAACAGTAGCCTTTCCGCCCTTTTCATCAGTCAATACTACTTTCCCATTTACAAGGGCCGCTGTTAGCTTTCCTCCTGCTACGGTGGTCAAAACTGCCTTGCCGCCGCCATTCGTAATAGCCGCCAAAACAGCCTTTTCATTCAGGTTTCCCGAAACGACATGATAGGTCAATATACCCGATAGCTTTGATTTGTTCTCCGGCTTCAATAAATTATCCAGAGTACCCGAAGAGAGTTTTGCAAAAGCTTCATTGGTGGGCGCAAAAACAGTAAAAGGACCTTTACCTTTTAACGTAGATACTAAGTCTGCGGCTTTAATAGCCTCCACAAGCGTGGTATGTACTTTCGAGCTGGCAGCTACATCCACCACATCATTTTGGGTTTGAGCCATTGCGCCAATGGACAGTAGTACTCCTGCAATAAAAAAAACAATTTTCACGGTTGATTTCATAAACGATCTCATAACTTTAAATATTTTAATTTTATAACTTTTTTTTCTAAAATAAAACCTCACAATTGTGAGGTTTTATTTTAGCAATGGATTTATTCCTTCGGTAATAGCACTTTGTCAATAACATGGACAACTCCATTTGAGGCTGAGATATCAGCACTCGTAACTTTTGCATTACCCACGGTTACTTTTCCGTCCTTCACTGCCACTTTCAGCTTACTGCCTTCCACGGTAGTCAGTTCTTGGCCATCTTTCAGATCTTCAGCCTTCAACTTTCCGCTGACCACATGGTACTTCAAAATATTGGACAATTTTGCTTTGCTTTCAGGCTTGAGCAATTTGTCAACATCAGACTGGATAGCTGCAAATGCGGCATCTGTAGGCGCAAAAACTGTAAATGGTCCTTTGCCCTGTAACGTTTCAACCAGGCCGGCTGCTTTTACGGCAGCAGTAAGTGTCTTAGCATCCGATGTGGCGATTGCCACAATGTCTTTGGTCATTGTCATTTCCTTTTCCATTATTGCTTTGATTTATGCGGATAAAGAATTTTGTCCGCCTCCAAAACTACTTCCACCAAATACTTCATGTATTACACCTCACATCTCAACTATTACATCCTTCACTGTTCACTTAAAAAGCACTCAGATAGCCCGATAAAAGGAAGTTGGGGTTTATCCCAACTCCCTTCCTGCATACCTCACTATGAATACGGTACGAACAGTCTCTTATCGGTACTTACTTCGACTCCTTATATAGGCTTATAAAAGAAGTTTTTCTTTAATCTCATTATGCTCTCAATGCACTGCTTCACAAATAGCTACGACTAGCTAAGGCTTCGACAAACGATTTGAAAAACCATCTCGTCTTTCCGTCAGTCAAATTTCCAGTTTCATCGAACTGTACATTTACATGCGTCCTAACCACTTTCGTTATATTCATGGATAGAGCATTTGCCGCCACCACTATCTGTCGCAGGTGCAACTGTGCCCCTATTCCGCCGAGTAATCCAGGACTTGCACTAACTATACGAGCAGCTTTTTGATCAGATGGTTTTGTCGGGTGTTTGCACAGAAAATCAATCGCATTTTTGAGTGCTCCCGGAATGGAATAATTATACTCCGGTGTAACCACAATGAGTGCATGGGCAGATTTGATCGTTGAACACCGGGTTTCAACCGATTCTGGAAACGTCTTTTCATTCAAAGCAAAATTGTAACTTGGCAACTCAGCAATAGATAAGTCCATGACAACCTTTTCAGGAGCAACTCTCTTCACCTCCTTCAACACCATCGTCTTATACGATTTGCTTATGAGGGTTCTCGAAATTGCTACAAAGTGGACTATTTTCTTCATGGGGTTATGGTGTAATCGGACTATTGCGCAGACATTGCGCCATCAATTACCTGAATTGTCCCTGTTATGTACTGGCTCTTATCGCTTGCAAGAAATAACACTAGTCTTGCGATTTCAACCGGCTCTGCATAGCGTCCCAACGGAATCGTGGCCTCAAACTGTTTCTGTACCTCTGCCGCATTTCCGGCCGAAGCGCCTTCTTCGATTGATCGCATCATTCTACTGTTTACCGGCGCAGGATGAACTGAATTCGCCCTAATTTTCCGCGGAGCAGCCTCAATGGCTGTTGTTCTCATAATGCCGACTATAGCGTGCTTGCTGGTTACGTAAGCCCCCAAATGAGCAAAGCCCAAAATGCCCGCCACAGATGAAGTCATGATTATACTTCCGCCATCATTCATTTGAGGTAGGACATATTTATTACCCAACCACATCCCCTTTACATTTACAGCAATAACTCGATCAAAAATATCTTCAGGATATTCGGTAATAGGTTTAACAACTCCTTCAATTCCCGCATTATTGAAAAAGACATCAATTTTTCCGAACGACTTTACTGTTTCATTCACATAGTGCTCTACTTCAATTGACTTCGAGACATCAGCCACACAATATTTCAGGTTCTCATTATTCAATTTCTCCGCAGCAGCTTTCAGTGTATTTTCATCAAGGTCTACCAACATTACTTTTGCGCCCTCTTCTAAAAATAATGTGGCGGCAGCCATTCCAATACTTCCGATCCCTCCCGTAATGATTGCTACTTTATTATCTAAATCTTTCATATCCGTATTTCGAATTAATGAAATAGCCTATAAATTAATCTTCCCATGCTCGCCTCCTGCGTATTCCTTTCCCGTCACAATGGCCTTTAGCATCTTGAATAGCACTAACATGTTGTTAGAACTGCTATCCCAATAATCAACTTCTTCAGGCGTCACTCTGATAAGAATCATGTCTGGGTCGTCCAAGCCAAGTGGAAACCATACCTTCATAATTGAACTCCATAACTCAATCATTTTTACTTTGTCATTGACCAACGTTGCGGTACCGTTTATCATTAAATAATTGTGACGGCTTTCATCGGTTATGGAAATAGCTACTTTTCTCTCCTTTTCCACTTCGTCTGCTTTGCTTGAGGATGCCTTAGAAAAAAACCACATCGTTCCATCCTCTTCGATTTCACTTATGCTCATTGGCCTCCCTGATAAATTTTCGCCTTTTTCTTCAATTGTAATTAGCATACAAATTCGAGCACCCTTAACCATCTCCACTAATTTCTCCACATGCTGATTTATTATTTCTTTCATTAGTTTACTTGTTAGGATAAGGTACTCGGCGCACAAAAATGCGCCCAGTGGCCTGGGGAAGAATTACGCAATAAGGTAAAGAAGTTACATTAATCATAGATGTGCCGCTCCGGCACTCACAATGACCTTGGGCATGGAGGTAATAACATCAAGTGACCGCTTACCCTTCAACCCTCGACCGGATTCCTGGGACAACGCTTATCTGATAGTAACTGAATCTTATCCCACAAAGTTAAACACCAATGAGATCATGTGAAATCTCAACGATTGAACCGATGGCTGTTGATTCACATTCAACAAGCCGAATGAGTACCTTAACTCGGGTGAAAAATTGAAACTGGTCCCCGCCCGATCAATGCCAATCCCACAGTCAATGGCCAAGTCAGAGTTGGTTGAGAATTCCGCTGAATTATCTGATCTTTTAGAAATCGGAATTTTAACATTCGGTCCAAAAAGGAAATATGGACTTAATTTCTCCCTGTTGGCTTTGAAGACAAAATGAGTCATCAGATCGAGGCTTACAGGCATAACCCTATACTCCGAACTTGTGCCGTCGGTGTGAGCGAAGTGGACGCTACTGTTATTAAATGACAACTCTGCCTTCGGGGATATCGACACAATTTCAGACAGCCGATAATCTGCCAAAATCCCCAATCGAAATCCAAAGTCATTGGATAAACTTGCATTTTCTGGAAGCGCCTCTTTATGAAGTAAATTGGAATAATTCACTCCCAGGTTAAAGCCGTATTTCACTCGCTTTTCTCCGAAAGAACCTTCATCTTGTGAGAAGGATGTTAGCGAGCTCGTAAGCACCGCAAGAACAAAAACGACCTTACTCATATTCGTAATTTTACAAAGGGTTACGTAAATTTTTTGTCCTTTATACATTTTAGGCTCACTGCCCAACGAGTTCATTTAGGTTATATTGTGGGAGACGGTCTAGCGGAGCGCGAGCAAAGGAGTATCTGGAAATAGGACTGGTAGTAATTTGTGCTGACCATCCTTCTTTATCCTGAAAAATGAAGGAACAATAACACACCAGCGATAGTAAATGGAATCACACTCGATTTCATCTTCACACTTCCCCCTCTGATTCTTATTTTCCGCTTATTCCCTCTTCCAATTGATCGACTTCAAAAGGGTTTCGTAATAATCTTGACCGAAAATCTTGCTGCTGATCCAACAATGGAAAGCTATGGCCTGAACATCCTCCGCATTATTGGCCAGATGAAGTTGAGCCGCTCTCACATCGTCCAAAAACTCTGCTCTATACACCACCAATGGATTCTTGATTATTCGTTTCACAAAGGACAGATATACCCTCGCGCGCTCGGGACCCACATGGTTCAAGCGGAGCTTGGCCTTTGCAAGCAGCATGGCTCGCCAAGCATTGCGGTGACGCATTTGATCCCGGTTCTCGCCGGTGATTGAGAGCGCTTCCAGACGGCGAGTGATGGTCCACTCCTTATGGTATTGCTCCTGCACATAGAGGAGTTCTTTTTGATAACGTGATAGTCGGCGTGAGCGCACCACGGTGTCCGCCGCCAGCAATTTTCGCTGTTCGGCAGAAAGTTCCCACCCAGGAATATCCCCTTCCTTGACTTCATTATTGGCAGTAGCCACCCATTGGCGGAGGAGGCTGATATCCTTAACGGTAGACAACAGTGGCGCATGCTTGCCATCGAGATGATACACGGAGCTCCGTGCCACGAGAAAGAGATCTGCGAGGTCATAACCGGTGGCACCGAGCCAATCCCGCAGTTCCATTTGGGAGTATGGAATTTCTTTACTCATTCATTTTCAAGTAATTGATGGATTTTATAAAAGAAAAATCAGCTCTTCCACTTTGGACACTCGATTCATTTTTTATTTGACTGTCCAAAGTTGAAAAGGTTACCAGAAATTTTATTTTGGGAAGTTGTTTTTTGAAAAAAACGGGGAACCAATTTGAAGTTTTAGAAATGCATTGATTTCGTGCAATTCGTTAAAGAGATATGTCACAACGATCATTTCCTGAGGTCGGGAAAACGATTGGGTGTGAATTGCTTTCGTACTGGATGTGTAAGAGATTTGTCTGTTTAACCCGGAATGGGTGATACACTTTGACCGGAATAGACAAGCAGTCGAACAAAGGCAATTTATACCCCTATCAGCACGCGGCACATCCAACAAATACGCAGTCCTTGTGATGACTTGTAAAATTGAAAAATAGGATTAGATTTGGTGGGCATATTGCACGCATATCGGCGCCATTTGGTATGATAACAGTGCTAAATGATAGGATATAAGTAAGTTAGCAGAAAGCGTATTAGACGACATTACAACCATGAAACAGACGACTAAAAAAATAAACTATTAACATGACCAAGCATTTTGACAGGTGGAAAATTACATAACAACAACGTGACTTCGGGACAAATCAGCTTGACGGGTAGACACTCAAGCCAACGCAATAAAAAAATTAAAACACCCCACTGTCTTGTCCTGAAATAGGTTTACACATTGTAAACTAAAAAACAGGACAAAAAAATGAAACATAAAAAAACAATTCAAAAAACACAAAAGGATT